>Ga0134100_1000276_pt1 | contig 65314 bp, 48 predicted proteins | sample 11_taG_2_FD_94444 | JGI IMG/M metagenome (GOLD analysis project Ga0134100, IMG submission 94444) | Switchgrass degrading microbial communities from high solid loading bioreactors in New Hampshire, USA - 11_42_5_180_A3 metaG | ecosystem: Engineered > Bioreactor > Semi-continuous > Anaerobic >...
CCAATGCGCCCAAGGTGTGACACATGTGGGGGCGGGTGTGATGCGCGATGCTTCGCATCGACTGCATCATTAGACCCGGCCCTACCGCCCGCAAACTTAAGACCGCGGCTCTGAGGCCCGCCCCTACGCCCCTTTATAGGCCGCCGGACTCCTACAGCCTCATGATCACCCGCGCCAGCGAGAAGTAGATCAGCAGGCCGGTGGCATCGACGAGCGTGCTCATCACCGGGCCGGAGATCACCGCCGGGTCCACGCGCAGCCGCGCGGCGATGATCGGCAGCAGCACCCCCATCATGTTCGCCCACAGCACCAGCGCGACCAGCGCGGCGGCAACCGTCAGCCCCAGTTCAAGCGGCAGCCGCCAGAAGAGCGCCATCCCCAGCCCGGCGCTGCCCATAATGACGCCCAGCAGCAGGCCGGTCAGAAATTCGCGCGCCATCACCGTCCACACGTCGGAGAAGCGCACCTCGCCCGTCGCCACCGCGCGAATCATCGTCGCGGTGATCTGGTAGCCGGCGTTGCCGCCCGTGCCGATGAGCAGCGGGATGAAGACGGTCAGCGCAACCGCCGCCTGAAGCTCCTGCTCGAAGAGCTTCATCACCGCGCCAGTGAGGGACGCCGTCAGAAACAGCAGCAGCAGCCAGCCGACCCGCTTCCGCACCATGGCGGGGATCGACGTGCTCAGGTAGGTGTGCTCCAGCGGGACGGAGCCGCCGAAGCGCTGCACGTCCTCGGTGAACTCTTCCTGCAGGATGTCGATCACGTCGTCGTGAGTGATGATGCCCAGCAACCGGTCGTCCGGATCCACCACCGGAATAGCAAAGAAGTCGTACTGCGAGACAACCCGCGCCACCTCCTCCTGGTCGGTGTAGACGCTGACGGAGATGACATCCGGCTCCATGATGTCTTTGATGCGGCGCGTCGGCGGAGAGGTCAGCATCCGCCAGATGGGCACAACGCCGACAAGCTGGCCGTTGCCGTTGATCGCGTACAAATATGACAGCGTCTCGACATCGGGGTCGATGTTGCGCATGTAGTCGAGGGCTTCCGCAACCGTCCAGGTGGCGTCGAGGCGGGCGACGTTGGTCGTCATCAGACGGCCCGCCGTTTCCTCAGGGTAGGCCAGAAGGGCCTCGACTTCAGCAGCCTCCTCGGGCTCCATCAACTCGAGGATGTCGTCCGCGCGGTCCTCCGGCAGTTCGGAGAGGATCTCCGCCGCGTCGTCCATCGGCATGACGTCGAGGAGGTCCGCCACCTGCTGGGCGGGGATCGCCTCGACAAGCTCACGCGTGATCTCGGTGAGCGTCTCGTCAAGCACCTCGGCGGCGACATCCACCTGGAGAAGCTGGAAGATCTCGACGCGCTGCGACTCGTTCAGCAGCTCCAGCAGGTCGGCAATATCCGCCGGGTGCTGCGAGCGGAGGAACTCAAGGAGGCCGTTGAAGTCCTGCGCTTCAAGCAGTTGCTCAACGCGCGCCTGTACTTCATACAGACCAGGGGTCATATGAGGCGCCATAGCCGCGCTCCTTTCCATGTGCTTGGGCAGGAGCGCCACTAGGCTTATCTAGAAGCAGAGATCAGCCGGGGGACGCTCCTACCAGAGCGTATAGAGTTGTAATTTGCTCTTACTGGGAGGTTGGTCGTCCATGATTCTCCGTGATTGGCTTGATCTCAGTTTTCAAGCTTGACGTAGTATAGCATAAAAAGAACCCGCAACCCCAACATAATGTGAGTTTGCGGGTTCATTTTTTCCTGTTGTGAGCGGCTTACTGCTGGCTGTACGTCAGCATGACGTTACCGTTGGCGTCGAGGATTTCAAGCTGCCCGTCTACCAGGTTGACGCTCGCGGCGCTCGCCAGCGTCGAGAGGTACGTGGACTCCTGGTCCATCACACCCTCCGGCTCAAGGCAGGCCATCTCCGTCTGGATGAGATCCCCGACGGTGAAGGCCGTGCCGTCAAGCTCGTACGTGCCGGTGTACTGGTTGCAGCCGGTGTCGCCCACGAGTTCGGTATCCGTGAACGCCAGTGTGGGGGTGGTGCCCTCGATGGGCGGCTGCCCCAGCATCGACTCAAGCTGCCACGATGTGCCGGTCAGATCCGGCTGGGCGGGGGCTAGCGGGCTTTCGCCGGTGTCGCCCCCCTGCTCGCCGCCAACCTCACCGTTGGCCGGGGCGCAGGCAGCGAGTGCCAGCACAGCTATCAAGAGTATGCCGATCAAAAACCTATGTTTCATACCTACACTGCTCCTATCCATACCTGACTACCACTACCATGACCCTATCAGGGGGCCGCAGAAGGTTGCAAACCGGCCTGCTACTCGATCTCCACTTCCATCGTGAAGTTCACCGGCTGGTCGGCGGAACGCACATGGATGATGTAGTCCTGGCTGATGGTCAACTCCGTCTCGAAGTCGGGGCCGCCGCCCATACCGCTCTTCAGCACCGAGCCGTCCACGCCGTAGATCGACGTCTGGACACCAGCATCGGGCGTCACGTCGATCCGCATGGTCTGCCCGGCCTGCGCGCGGATGACGAAGTGATGGCTGTCCGTCGCACCGAGGCGGGCCGACACCTCCGCCGAGGTTGCGCCCCGCGCAAACGTGATGCGCTCAGGGATGAGCACGTTCATCGTGTAGGAGACCGCCTGCTCCCCGGCGGACACGCTGAAGATGTAGTCCTGAGTGCTGGGCACAACCCCGCGGAAGAACGCGCCTTCGCCCATGCCGCTGCGCAGGACGGTCCCATCTGCGCCGTATACGACAAGCTGGACGCCCTGCTGCGGCTCCACACTCACCTCAACAAGCTGGTCTGCAAGGACGCGCAGCACGTAGCTATCCGTCTCGCGGGAGCCGAGGTCGCCGGTAACGACCGCTGCCGTCGAGCCTGTCTCGAACGAGACGCGCTGCGGGATCAGGATGTTCATCGTGTAGGAAACAGCCTGCTCCCCGGCAGTCAGTTGGATGATGTAGTCCTGAGTGCTGGGCACAACACCCCGGAAGAACGAGCCCTCGCCCATGCCGCTGCGCAGCACGGTCCCATCCGCCCCATAGATGACAAGCTGGACGGCATTCTGCGGCTCGACGCTCACCTCGATGAGCTGGCCTTCAAGGATGCGCAGCACGTAGCTGTCCGTCTCACGGGCGCCGAGGTCGCCGGTAACAACTGCCGACGTTGCGCCAGCCCTGAACGAGACGCGCTCGGCATTCGCCGCCTGAGTCGTCACTTGAGCCGACGCCTGAGTCGGCGCGGTGGTCGCGGGCGCGGTAGTCGGGCCGGTGGTCGGCGCCGTGGTCGGCGGGGCATCCGTCGGCGGGGCAGCCGTATCAGCAGGTGGGATCGCCGTCACAGTCGGCGGCGGAACCTCGGTATCGGGCACGGTTGTGGGCGGCGCGGCTTGCCCGTCGGTTTCCGGCGCGGTGGTGGGCGCCTGCGTCTCAGGCACAGCCGGGCCGCTGCATGCAGTCACGACAAGAAGCGTGACGATAACTGCCAGGAGGGTAGCTTTCCTCCAATTCATGGCCTGTCTCTTTCCACTTTACCTTCTTGCATCAAGCGTAGCACATACGGGGCGGGCTTTGCCTCCCCGGTTGTATAACGTCTGTGTACAGGCTCCGGTTCCCTCTTGCACCGCATAATCGGCTGCAAATGGTCTCAAACGCGCCCACAAATAGTCCTGAAGTCCTACCCCGGCGCGAGCCATGCCTGTTGACCGTTAACCACCAGAGTGGTATACTTTCGTGCGAGTTTGACTTCTGATTGTCCCTGCTATAGACTCGAACAAGAGAACACATCATACGTCAAAGGATTGGCGTGAGTACAACGCCGCTTCCACGCTTGCGCGTTGTCGATGTGTCGCGTTTGGCTTCGCTGACTGTTCCTGCTCACTCGCACCGGTTACCCAGCATTACATGGTTGGTCCTGCGGACCGCATACCCGAGATCCGTTTAAGAAGATCGTACTGTCCGCATAGCACCTCGGACCCGTAGCACGTTCCGCCCGGACTCGGACGAGCAGACAAGCCAGACGAGCAGACTGCAAACTCTCGACATGCTGCCAGCGCTACAGGTGGCGCTCACGATCCGTATTGGTAGACACCCCCGCTCAGCAGGAGTGCATCTACACCTGATACCGCATCATCACTATGACTGAACAACGAAATGTGAAGGCGTTCCGTCTCGGACCAAACGGGTCGGAGGTGGGTCAGATCGGGATCGGCACCTGGGCCTGGGGTGACCGCCTCGTCTGGGGTTACGGGCGGGGATATACCGATTCAGACTTGCGAACGGCCTTCGAGATCAGCGTTAATAGAGGTATCCAGCTTTTCGACACGGCGGAGCTGTACGGGTTTGGCCGCTCCGAGCGGCTGCTCGGCGAGTTCATCCGCGCGGCGGGCGCGCGCGACCGGGTAGCGATAGCTACCAAGTTCGCACCCTACCCCTGGCGCCTGCGCCGGAATTCAGTCGTCCGGGCGCTGCTCGGCAGCCTGAAGCGCCTGGGGATGGAGCAGGTAGAGCTTTACCAGATCCACGCGCCATCACCCCTGATGAGCCTCGAAGAGATGATGGATGGCCTGGCCGACTGTGTCGAGCTGGGGCTAACCAGAGCTGTGGGCGTGTCGAACTTTGGCCCGGAGCGGATGCGGCGGGCTTACGAAGCCCTTGCCCGGCGGGGCGTGCCGCTCGCCTCGAACCAGGTGGAGTACAGCCTGATTGAGCGAGGGCCGGAGCGGAACGGGCTGCTGGACCTGTGCCGCGAACTGGACGTCACGCTTATTGCCTACAGCCCGCTCGGCATGGGGCTGCTGACGGGCAAATACTCGGCGGAGAAGCCGCCGGCGGGTGCGCGGGGGCGACGCTACCCACGTCGGCTTCTCCTCAACCTTGAACCGCTGCTCGAGCGCATGCGCGCCATCGGCGCGGCTCACGGCGGCAAGACACCGGCCCAGGTTGCACTCAACTGGGTCATCGCCAAAGGGGCTTTACCCATTCCCGGTGCCAAGAACGCGCGCCAGGCCGACGAAAACGCTGGCGCAATCGGCTGGGCCCTCACGGGAGAAGAAGTCGCCGCGCTTGACGCAGCGGCAGACCACATACAACCGGTAAACTAAACTGAAGATGTAGTAGAAGAGCATGAAAGAAATAAACATTGCCGAAATGGAACAGATGACTCTCTCGGAGCTGCGTGAGCTGGCCCGAGAGGCCGATATTGCCGGTTTCAGTCGTCTGAAGAAACAGGACTTAATTCTCGCGCTGCTGCGTCATAAGGCCGAACAGCAGGGGTTTGAGCTGCGAGGCGGTGTGCTTGAGATCATTGAGGATGGTATTGGCTTCCTCCGGTCCGACCACCTGCTGCCCGGCCCGGATGACATCTACGTCAGCCAGACGCAGATCAAACGCTTCAACATGCGCACCGGCGATATGGTCATCGGAGTGGTGCGCCCGCCAAAGGACAACGAGAAGTACTACGGCCTGCTGCGGGTCGAGGCGATCAACTCGATGGACCCGGAACTGGCGAAAAACCGCCCGCACTTCGAGCGGCTGACGCCGATCTTCCCTGAGCGCCGTTTCGACCTCGAAACGCGCCCGCACATCCTTTCGACGCGGCTGCTGAACCTGATCGCGCCCATCGGGCGCGGCCAGCGCGGTTTGATCGTCTCGCCGCCGAAGGCCGGTAAGACGACTGTCCTCAAGGAGATCGCCAACGCCATCAGCGAGAACTATCCTGAAGTTCACCTGATGGTCGTGCTCATCGGCGAGCGTCCCGAGGAAGTCACCGACATGGATCGCTCGGTCGAGGCTGAGGTCGTGGCCTCGACGTTCGACGAGACGTGGCAGAACCAGGTGCGCGTCAGCGAGATGGCACTGGAGCGGGCCAAGCGGCTCGTCGAGAGCGGACGCGACGTGGTCATCCTGATGGACAGCATCACCCGCCTCTCGCGTGCGTACAACCTGGTTGTGCCGCCGAGCGGGCGCACGCTGTCCGGTGGCCTCGACCCGAGCGCGCTGTACCCGCCGAAGCGCTTCTTCGGCGCAGCCCGCAACATCGAGGAAGGGGGCTCGCTGACCATCATCGCAACCTGCCTGGTCGATACCGGCTCCCGTATGGACGACGTCATTTACGAGGAGTTCAAGGGCACGGGCAACATGGAACTACATCTGTCGCGCAAGCTGCAGGAGCGCCGCATCTTCCCGGCCTTCGACATCGATCGCTCCAGCACGCGCCGCGAAGAACTGCTGCTCGGCCCGGACGTGCTCCAGCGGGTATGGCTGATGCGCCGCATGCTCCAGCAGATGATGGCCCCGCCGCCGGGTGGTGCCGGCATGGATGCCGCCGCCGCCACCGAGGCCCTCATCGACCAGCTTCGCCGGACGGAGACCAACGAGCAGTTCCTCGAGATGCTGACGGCGGCCTCCCGGTAGCCAACGCTGCTTGACAGCCATCGCCAATCTGACTAAATTCAGGGGCGCTGCATCGCCACCCCTCCACGCCGCGCGCGTCGGGCGGGTGGTGCTGCGCGCCCGTTCTGCCGGGGCGCCTGCGGGCGTTCCCCGCGCGATCGGGGTATAATCAATAGGAACAAACGTTCTATTCTGACCTAGCATCACAGCCCGGCAAGGCCGCCGCCGGACCAGCTACGCGCCGCCCTCCACCCACTGAATGCGGCGAGCGCCGGGCCACCAGCAACCTAAGGAGCACACATGCGCGAGATCGCTGTCGCTACCGTCCAGATGAAACCCGGACTTGGCGAGGTCGAAGACAATCTCGTCAAGATGTCCGACTACATTTCCCAGATCGCCAGCCGCCAGAAGGTAGACCTGATCGTCTTCCCTGAGCTGGTGACCACTGGCTACGAGCTTGGCGTGCGCTTCACCCAGCTTGCCCAGCAGATCCCCGGGCCAACCGTCAACCTGATCTCGCAGCGCGCGCAGGAGCTTGGTGTGTACGTGGCCTTCGGCATGGTCGCCAAGGAGCGGATCGAGAGCATCCTGTACAACGCGGCGGTGCTCGTCGGGCCGGACGGCGAACTGCTGGGCCACTATAACAAGACGCACCTGCGCGGCGAGGAGCGGATGGCCTTCCGCGAGGGCTACAAGATGCCCGTCTTTGAGACGGAGTTCGGCTCGGTCGGCCTGATGCTCGGCTGGGACCTCGCCTTCCCCGAGGTTGCGCGCAGCCTGACGCTCGACGGCGCGGAACTGATCGCCGTGCTCGGCAACTGGGAGAAGGACGAGATCGACGAGTGGACCACGCTCGTCAAGGCCCGCGCCATCGAGAACTCGTGCTTCGTCGCGGCGGCGAACCGTGTCGGCGAGGACGTGACCATCGAGTTCGGCGGTGAGAGCCTTGTCGTCGGCCCGACGGGCAAGGTGCTGGCGCATCTGCCCGGCGAGGAGGAGGTCAAGGAGGAGGCTGAGAAGAAGCCGAAGAAGCCCGACGCCAAGGCCGACGACGACAAGAAGGACGAGGAGCCGGAGAAGGACGACGCACCGAAGACAAAGCCGCTTGAGGGCTACACCGTCGCCCGCTTCGACCTCGACGAGGTGCGCAGGTGTCGCGAGCAGCGGCAGACGATCCAGAACCGCCAGCCGCAGATCTACCGGGCAATTGTGAGGAAGTACTAGGCGAGACGTCCTGTAGGAGTAGGGACAGTCGGTTGGTGATGGGGTTCTCCGCTGGCAGGGGCACAGCATGCTGCGACCCTACTTAGTCTGTTACCCGCTCTGCTATTAGGGATGAACTATCACCGCCGCGACTGAACGTCGCGGCTCCCAGAACCCCCTCCGGCGGTGTTCGCTTGCGCGAACCCTGCTGGAGGGGTTCTCGCGATTCCGTCCCCCGCCTGCAAAAGCCCGCTATTCTGGTATACTTTCGGAACACGGTGAACGCGACAACGTGAGGCACAGCATGGACGCAATCGATCTGCGCAGCGATACCGTCACCTGGCCGACGCCTGAAATGCGCGAGGCGATGGCCCACGCCGAGGTGGGAGATGACGTGTGGGGCGACGACCCCACCGTGAAGCGGCTGGAGGCACTCGCCGCCGAGCGTATGGGGCAGGAGGCAGGGCTGTTCGTCGCGAGCGGCACGATGGGCAACCTTATTGCTATCCTCACCCACTGCCGCCCCGGCGACGAGATGATCGTCGGCAAGGCGGCGCACACCTTCAAGTACGAGGTGGGCGGCGCGGCGGCGCTCGGTGGGGTGCACCCGTATACCATCCCGGTGCAGGCAGACGGCACGCTCGACCTCGACGACATCCGCCACGCGATCCGCGACCGCAGTGATATTCACTACCCGCTCACGCGCCTTGTCGAACTGGAGAACACGCAGGGCACGGTCGGCGGCATCCCGCTCACGCCGGAGTACACGCGTGCGGTGCGCGCCCTGTGCGACGAGCACGGGCTGCTGCTACACATCGACGGGGCGCGCATCTGGAACGCCGCCGTCGCGCTCGGCGTGGACGTGAGCGAACTGGCCGGCCCGGCGGACTCGATCACATTCTGCCTGTCGAAAGGGCTATGCGCGCCGGTCGGCTCGGTGCTGTGCGGCCCGGCGGAGTTCATCGACCGCGCGCGCCGCACGCGCAAGATGCTCGGCGGCGGGATGCGGCAGGCGGGCATTCTCGCGGCGGCAGGCATCATCGCCATCGAGAAGATGACCGGGCGGCTCCACGAGGACCACGCCAACGCGCGGCGGCTGGCGGAAGGGCTGAGCCAGATCGACGGGGTGCTGGTAGATGTCGAGCGGGTATGCACCAATATGGTCTTCTTCTCGCTGGACGAGTCCGTGCCCTTTGATGCGCGCACGCTTGCGGCGCGGCTGGAGGCGGAGCACAACATCAAGCTCGACGTGACCGGCGAGCGCAACTTCCGCGCGGTCACGCACTACTGGATCACCCCGGAGCGCGTCGAAGTCACCTTGCAGGCGATCAGGGAGGCGCTGTAGGCGCGTGGACATGCAGCAGGCGGGCGACGTAAAAGACTACTCTGTACACCCCGCCACCCCGATAACGTTTGGTGGGGAGGTGGAGGACAGCCTCGCGCCGCTGCCCCGGCTGCCGCTGAACACTCGCGCCCTGATCCGGCCCGCAACGCCGCCCCTCCCCCCTGTATCGCACCCCCTGCTCCCCCCGCCGGAGTTCTACCGGCTGCGGCTGCTGCTGCCTGCCGAGGAGGACGAAGACGACGACGGGCCGTTCGCGCTGACTCGCGGGATGCAGCAGGCGCTCGCCGCAGCAGAAGCCACCTCGCTGCCCATCGGGCAGCGGGTAGACCCGCTGTACCCGTTCATCCTGTTTCTGGCGCTGGGCGTCGGCTCCAGCTACATCAACCTTGAGCCGCTCGCCCGCTATACCATCCTGTGGGTAGTGCTGCTCGTGCTCGGCGCGTTCCTGACGCTCGTGGACTCGCCGCGCACCTCCGGTGAGATGGCGTCGTCCAACCTGGGCTGGGGCGCGAGCTTCGGGCTGGTCTTTACCCTGCCGCTGCTGATCCTCATGCGCCCGGTGCTGGCGTCGATGGTCAGCGTGCTGTTCGGTGAGATGGCGCTGCCGGTGCTGTTCCAGACGGTTGTGCTGCTCGCGCCGCTTGCCGAAACGCTCTTTCTGCGCGGGGCGCTGCTGGAGCGGCGCGGCTTCTGGGCGGCGCTGCTCGGCGCAATGGTGATGAGCATCGTGATGTACTGGCCCGCCGCCTTCGACCAGCCCGTGTACCTCGCCGCGACGACCATTTTCATGACGGTGCTGGCGGGCATTTACGGCTTTGTGCGCACCCGCTACGGGCTGTCGGCGGCGCTCGTGTGCCAGGTGTGCGTCAGCGCGCTGCTGCTGTTCATCCCCGCCGCGCTCGCCTGAACCAGCGACGTGCTATAATCTGAGATAGTTGAAATATTAAAAAAACCGGCGACGAGAAACGACCGGAACCCCCTCTGCGGCGTTCGCTGCGCGAACCCCGCCATCTCCCCTTGCAAGGGGGAGAAAAACCGAGCGGAGCAGGTTAGAGGGGGTTAACCGGCTGGCCTACCGAGGATCAAGCGAGCTTAACGACAATGCCAACCCCGCGCTGTGTGATACTGCCGCATGAACGCGTTTGGCACGAGTGAGAGAACAACCGTTACGGATTAAGGAGACACCCGATGGACCATGACGAACGCAACCCGGGCATTCCCCTCGACATGGGCTGGGTGGAGGACATCGCGGTTAACCGCAGCGCCGTCGAGCGCCGCGCGGCGACGCTCGGCACCCGCCGCTCGATCAAGAAGGACTGGCAGGCGGCCTGGCTGCTGCGAGCCGTTACCTGCACGGACCTGACCACGTTGGAGGGCGCAGACACGCCGGGGCGTGTGCAGCGGCTCGCGGCCAAGGCCAAGCAGCCCGTCCGCCCCGACCTCCTGCAGGCGCTCGGCATTGACCACAACCTGACCGTCGCCGCGGTGTGCGTGTATCACGCCCGCATACGCGACGTGCTGGAGGCGCTGCATGGCACGGACATCCCCGTTGCCGCCGTCTCGACCGGCTTCCCTGCCGGGCTGAACCCCTTCCCTCAGCGCATTGCCGAGATCGAGCAGTCCGTTGAGGCGGGCGCGCGGGAGATCGACATCGTCATCACGCGGCCCCACGTGCTGACGGGCAACTGGCAGGCGCTGTACGACGAGGTGCGCGCCTTCCGCGAGGCCTGCGGCGACGCCCACATGAAGACCATCCTTGCCACCGGCGAGCTTGGCACGCTGGAGAACGTCGCCAGGGCAAGCGTCGTGTGCATGATGGCCGGTGCGGACTTCATCAAGACCTCGACCGGCAAGGAAAAGGTCAACGCCACGCTCGAAGTGGGGGTGGTGATGGCCCGCGCCATCCGCGAGTACCGCGAGCGGACCGGGTACAAGGTCGGTTTCAAGCCGGCGGGCGGCATCAGCACGGCCAAAGCCGCGCTGAACTGGATGATCCTGATCAAAGAAGAGCTGGGTGACGAGTGGCTGAACAACCGCTGGTTCCGGTTCGGGGCGAGCAGCCTGCTCGGCGACATCGAGCGTCAGCTCTCGCACCACGTTACGGGGCGCTACGCGGCAGCGCACCACATCCCTGTTAGCTGATGGCGGCCAGCCAGGCAGAACGCGCCTTAACTGCGGACGCACAATTTCTGGGAGCGCACAATGAGCGTCAAAGAATACTTCGAGACGATGGAGTACGGCCCGGCGCCTGAGTCGGCAGACCCGGCCAACGCGTGGCTTGACCAGCACGAGCGCCGCTTCGGGCTGTTCATTAACAACCAGTGGGTGGAGCCGAGCACGGGCGAGTATTATGCCAACATCAACCCCGCCACGGGCGAGCGGCTCGCCGAAACCGCCCAGGCGGGCGAGGAAGACGTGAACGCGGCGGTCGCCGCCGCACGGGCAGCCTTCAAGACATGGAGCAAGACGCCCGGACACATTCGCGCCCGCTACCTCTACAGCATCGCGCGGCACATCCAGAAGCACGCCCGGCTGCTCGCCGTGCTGGAGACGATGGACAACGGCAAGCCCATCCGCGAGTCGCGCGATATCGACGTGCCGCTCGTGGCGCGGCACTTCTACTACCATGCCGGATGGGCGCAGCTTATGGAAACCGAACTGCCGGACTACCAGCCGGTCGGCGTGGTCGGGCAGATCATCCCCTGGAACTTCCCGCTGCTGATGCTGGCCTGGAAGATCGCGCCCGCCATTGCGATGGGCAACACCGTCGTGCTCAAACCCGCCTCATACACACGGCTGACCGCGCTGCTCTTCGCGCAGATCGTCGCCGAGGCCGGGCTGCCGCCGGGCGTGGTCAACATCGTGACCGGCTCCAGCCGCATGGGCTCGATGCTCGTCCAGCACCCCGACGTTGACAAGATCGCCTTCACCGGCTCGACGGAGGTCGGGCGCATCCTGCGGCGGCAGACGGCAGGCACCGGCAAGAAGCTCTCGCTGGAGCTTGGCGGCAAGTCGCCGTTCATCGTGTTTGAGGATGCCGACCTCGACAGCGCCATCGAGGGGGTGGTCGACGCGATCTGGTTCAACCAGGGGCAGGTCTGCTGTGCGGGCTCGCGCCTGCTGGTGCAGGAAAACATCGCCGAGCGCTTCATCGAGAAGCTGAAGTGGCGCATGGACCGGTTGCGCGTCGGCAACCCGCTCGACAAGGGCATCGATATCGGCGCGATTGTGGACGAGAAGCAGCGCGAAACCATCGACTCCTGGGTGAAGCGCGGCATTGAGGAGGGCGCGACCGTCTACCAGCCGGACATCCCCCTGCCGGAGAAGGGCTGCTTCTACCCGCCGACGCTGCTCACGGGCGTCGAGCCGAGCGCAACCGTCGTGCAGGAGGAGATCTTCGGGCCGGTGCTGGTCGCAATGACCTTCCGCACCCCGGCGGAGGCGGTCGAACTGGCGAACAACACCCGCTACGGGCTGGCAGCCAGCATCTGGAGCGACGACATCAACGTCGCCATCGACATCGCCCGGCAGTTGAAGGCGGGCACGGTCTGGATCAACTCGACAAACCTGTTTGACGCCGCCTCGGGCTTTGGCGGCTACCGCGAGAGCGGCTTTGGCCGCGAGGGCGGGAAGGAAGGGCTGTTCGAGTACGTCCGCCCGGCGTGGGAGCCCCGCCCGCGCCCCGAACTACCGGAGGACATCGAGGAGCGGCTGGCGCAGTGGGCAAAGCCGGACTTCGCGCTGCCCGCGCCGCTGAACGGCGGCACGTCCACAAACGGCGGGTTCAACGCCATCGACCGCACGCCGAAGATGTACATCGGCGGCAAGCAGAAGCGGCCCGACGCCACCTATGCCCGTGTGATTACCGGGCCGCGCGGCGAAATCCTCGGTGAGGTGGGCGAGGGCAACCGCAAGGACATCCGCGATGCGGTCGAGGCGGCGCGCAAGGCGGCCAGCGACTGGGCGAAGCGCACCGGCTACAACCGGGCGCAGATACTGTACTACGTCGCGGAGAACCTCGCAGCCCGCGCCGACGAGTTCGCGCGGCGCATCGCCGCCATGACCGGGCAGACGCTGAAATCCGCCCGCGAGGAAGTTGACCTGTCCGTCGAGCGGCTGTTCACCTACGCAGCCTGGGCTGACAAGTACGGCGGGACGATCCAGGAGACGACGCTGCGCGGGCTGACCGTCGGGCTGAACGAGGAGATCGGTGTGGTGGGCATCGCCTGCCCGGACGAGTACCCGCTGCTGGCGTTCGTGTCGCTCGTTGCCCCGGCGATTGCACGCGGCAACACCGTCGTGGTGATCCCGTCGGAGAAGCACCCGCTGGCAGCGACGGACTTCTACCAGGTGCTCGATACGTCCGACGTGCCGGGCGGCGTGGTCAACATCGTCACCGGGGACCGCGATCATCTCACCAAGACGCTGGTCGAGCACGACAACGTCGATGCGATGTGGTACTTCGGCTCGGCGGAGGGCAGCTACTTTGTCGAGTACCTCTCCGCCACCAACATGAAGCAGACCTGGGTGAGCTACGGCCAGCCGCGCGACTGGACAAGCAAGGAGCAGGGCGAGGGACACGAGTTCCTGCGCCACGCCACGCAGGTGAAGAACATCTGGGTGCCGAGCGGCGCGTAACCCGCGAAACCCGTTAGCATACACAAAGGGGGCAGGCGTACCATCGCACCTGCCCCCTGCTTTTTCCCTACGAATGCTGCGCCTGCACCGGCTCTCTGTGCCCGTTGCCGCTGCGCGTGAGCGACAGCCTCAGCCCCTGCGTGTACGGATCGCGGTAGACGTGCGCCTGCACCTCGAACGCCCTGCTGAGGTTCTGCGGCGTGAGGACGGCCTCGGGCGCGTTGTCCGCCAGCACGCGGCCCGCCTCCAGCAGCACGAGCCGGTCGCAGTAGTGCGCGGCGAGGTTCAGGTCGTGGATGGCGGCTATAATGCCCAGGTTCTCCTCGCGGGCGAGCCTTGCCGCCGTCTCCAGCACGTCCAGTTGGTGCTTCACATCGAGGTTCGCGGTCGGCTCGTCGAGCAGCAGCACGCGCGGCTGCTGGGCAAGCGCCCGCGCGATGAACACCCGCTGGCGCTCACCGCCGGAGAGCGTCGTCACGATCCGGTCGGCGAGGTGGTCCACGTGCATGCGGGCCATCGCCCGCGCCGCGATCTCGCGGTCCGACGCCTGCTCAAGCTGGAAGCGGCCCAGGTGCGGGCTGCGGCCCATCAGCACGATTTCCCTGACTGTGAAGGCGAACTCCGTCACCGTCACCTGCGGCACGTGCGCCACAACCCGCGCGATCTCGCGGGGCGAGTACGCCGTCAGCGGCTGGCCCAGCAGGCGGACCTCCCCGCCTGTCAGCCCGATCAGCCCGCCGAGCGCCTTGAGCAGCGTGGTTTTGCCCGCGCCGTTCGGCCCGATCAGCCCGACAAGCTCGCCCGCGTGCAGTTCGGCTGTCACCCCGCGCAGGATGTCCACCCCGTCGATGCCGACCGAGACGCTCCGCGCCTCGATCAGGGGCGCGCCGGGCCCTGCCGCGTGCCGTGTCTCTATCATGATGTTACCCCTCATCCAGATAATCCGGCGCGGGCACGAGGTCCGGGTACAGCCGGTGGGCCAGCACCTCGACGCCGCGCACAATGTAATGCGATGTGGCGCTCATGTACGCATCGTGGATGGCAAACACCCGACCCGCCTCGACGGCAGCCATCCCGCTGAAAGCCGGGTTACCGGCGAACTCCTCATCCGTCACATAAGGCGAGAGCACGACCACATCCGGGTTCAGCTCGATCAGCGCTTCCTCGCTGATCTGGTTCCAGTCCACAAGGTCGGCGGCAATGTTCGTGCCGCCCGCCCGGTTGATCATGTCGTCTACCGTCGTGGCGGAACCGGCGACCCAGCCGCCCGTAGAGAGGTACAGCACGCTCGGCGGCTCGCCTTCCGCGCCCTGCACGGCCTGCTCAACGGCGGCAAGCGTGGCGTCCATCTCTGCAACCAATTCGGCGGCGCGCTCCGGCTCGCCGACAAGCTCACCGATGGTGAGGATGTTCTCCTGCATGGCCTCAATCGAGTTGAACGACCCCACCGCGAAAACTGTCAGGCCCGCGCTGCGAAGCTGCTCGATCACCGTCGCGTCGGTGAAGCTGGCGACAAACACAAGGTCCGGCTCCAGCGCGATGATCTGCTCGGGGCTGGGGTTCGGCTCAACGGTCGCGCCGATCTGCTCCAGTTCGGGCCGCCCGGCGATGTTGCTCGTTGTCGCATCAGAGGCGAGATAGGTGATCGCGGCTATCCGCTCCGGCCCCACCAGGTCGAGCAGCAGTTCGTCCGTGCCCAGCGTCATCGACACGATGCGCGTGGGCGGCGCGTCAAGCGTGACCTCCGTGCCCAGCCCATCGACGACCGTCACGGGGAAGGCGGCGTCTTCGGCTCCGGCCTCCTCGCCCCCTTCCGGCTCGGCGGGCTGTTCGGTGGCAGCCGGTTGTTCGGACGCGGCGGGCGTGCATGCACTCATGGCGAGTGCCAGCAGCACGAGCAGCAGCATTAGCAGATGATGGCGTTTCATGGCGGTGTATTTCCTCCTCATGTCTACAGCGAACGCAGTAGCCGCCGGTTGCGGTACAGCAGATACAGGAAGAACGGCGCGCCGAGCAGGTTGGTGATGATGCCCACCTGAAGCTCGGCGGGCTGGATAATGGTGCGGGCGATGGTGTCCGTGGCGACGAGGAACACCGCGCCGCCGAGCGCGCTGACGGGCAGCAGCAGGCGGTGGTCCGGCCCGACGATGAGCCTCAGCATGTGCGGCACGACAAGCCCCACAAAGCCGATCGGCCCGGCGATGCTCACCGCCGAACCGGTCGCAAGCGCCGCCAGCATCAGCAGCACGAAGCGGGTCCGGCCCACGTCGATGCCGAGGCCCTGCGCGGTCTCCTCACCCAGCAGCATCAGGTTCAGGTCGCGGGCAAAGGCAAACAGCAGGGCAATCGTGACGAGCACCGGCCCGGCGATCGCCCCGGCGTGCGCCCAGCCCAGCCCTCTCAGCCCGCCGATCAGCCAGCTCAGGATGGCCTGAAGCTCCGGGAACTGGTTGGTGAACAGCAGCAGCGCCGAGATCAGCGCGCCGAGGAAGGCATTGACCGCCACCCCGGCGAGCAGCAGGGTCGCCGGTTGGGACTTGCCGTTGGCAAGCGACAGCACGTACACCAGCAGCGCCGCGCCCATCGCGCCGACAAAGGCGAAGATCGGCAGCACCCACAGGCCGCTGTTTGCCAGCCCCAGGCTGATGGCAACCACCGCGCCGAGCGACCCGCCGACACTCACGCCGATGATGCTGGGGTCGGCGAGCGGGTTGCGGAACGTGCCCTGCAGCGTCACCCCGGCTGCCGCCAGCGCCGCGCCCGCCAGCGCGCCGACCGCAATACGGGGCAGGCGCACCTGGTTGACGATGGTCGCCTGGCTGGTGGATACGTCCACTGCGACGTTAAAGCCGAGGCCGCGCAGGATGAGCCGCGCCACGTCCGCATACGGGATCTGCGCAGCGCCGTGGGCCGCCGAAACGATCATCACGACGACGAGCAGCAACAGCAGCACGCCGCCGAGGATGATGACTCGCTGGTTGATGGGTCTGGACGCCAGCAGGAACGTGCTGGCGCCCTCGTTACGGGTTGCCTGCATGGGTTATCCGTCTCGCTCAGTGCGTGGCAGAGGGATCAGGGGGAACAAAAAACCTGGCCGCTGGCCAGGTTGGGGATTCCTGCGAAGGCCCGTCCGCCGCTGCGAACAGGCTTCCGACTCGAGGCGCGCGCCTCAGCCCCAACCCCCCTCCACGAAGGTCGGAAACTCTGTTGAGGCGGGCGGCCTGGCTCCTGCAGGCGTCCTACAGACGCCGTGCAGCTACAGTTGCGGGTCAGCGCTGGACTGGGCCGCGCCATGCGCGGGGCCTTCACCAGCTTCGCCATTGTGCTCTACCATCCGGGGTAACGAGCACCTCAACAGGAGTTCGTCATCGGTTGTCAAACTGCGTTTGTTCTGCTTCCAATCATAGCAGGTTGCCCGCGCCTGTCAAGGGATAGGGGCGAGGAGACAGGATCAAGCCGCCGCACAGCCGCTACAGCCGCGACTAAACGTCGCGGCCCTGCCCGATTTAGATCGACAGCCGTGACGTTTAGTCGCGGCTGAGCCCCACATAACAGGCATACCCCCGCCTGTCGCCGTCTCTGGCGGGTCTGGTATAATCCGGCGCGGAGTACCTGTCGTTGTATAGCGAAAAGGTTGTGTGAATGATTCGACTCATCGTCCCTGTCGTGCTTGCCCTGCTGCTGGCTGCCTGTGCCCCCGCCGCGCCTGGCGCGGACGTCGCCGACATCGGGCAGACCTCCACCGAGGCGCCAACCGACGCGCCTGCCGAGCCTACCCCTGCGCCGACCGATCCGCCGGAGCCGACCGCCAGCCCGACGCCCCCGCCCACCCCAACGAGCGTCCCGACCCCAACGGGCCTCCCTGAAACGCTGATCGATCCGCATGGCGTGGAGATGGTACTCGTGCCGGAGGGCGAGTTCATCATGGGCAGCGACGATGGTCTGCCAGACGAGCGCCCGGTGCACACCGTCTACCTTGACGCCTTCTACATCGACAAGTACGAGACGACGAACGCCGAGTACCGCGCCTGCGTCGAGGCGGGCGTGTGCGACCCGCCTGCGTTTCAGGACTGCTGCGGCGAGCCGAGCCATCCGCAGTGGCCCTCGCTCTACCCGGACTACTTCACCAACCCCGAATTCGATAACTACCCCGTGACGTGGCTGAGCTGGAACCACGCCAACACCTACTGCCAGTGGCGCGGCGCTCGCCTGCCGACTGAGGCGGAGTGGGAGAAGGCCGCTCGCGGCACTGATGGCCGCACCTACCCCTGGGGTGAGGAGCCGCCCCGCCCCGGCCTGCTGAACTTCATGTGGGGCATCGGGCAGTACAACGAGCGTCCGGCCTACGGTACGGTGCCGGTCGGCAGCTACCCGGATGGCGTAAGCCCGTACGGCGTGCATGATATGCTCGGCAATGTCTACGAGTGGGTGTACGACAAGTACGCGGCGGATTACTACGCTAACTCCCCCTACGAGAACCCGACCGGCCCGGAGGAGGGCAGCAACCAGATCGCGCGCGGCGGCTCGTTCTGGAACCAGGGCTTCCGCCAGCGCATCACGAACCGCAACCACACCTACCTGCCGCCCGATGGCGCGCACTTCGACGCGGGCGTGCGCTGCGCGAAGGACGTGCCGGGCGAGTAGAGTCCACAGATAGCACAGATGACACGGAAAAGGAGAGATTAAGTGATCCACGAATGGCACGAATGACACGAATATTTTGATACTTTTCATTCGTGCCATTCGTGTCATTCGTGGACAATCTGTTCATCATCTCTGTGATATCTGTGTCATCTGTGGACAAATAAACCAAAAACGGCCCTCACCTGATGGTGGGGGCCGTTCGTGTTCTCGTGGGGCGCGGCTACCAGCCGTGCTCCAGCCGGCGGATCAGCCGGTCAGGCAGGTCCGCGCGGCGCATGCGCTCCTGCACGGCAGCGATGTCATACTCAACGCGCCGGTGCTCAAACGTCATCTTTTCGGCATCGAGGATACCGTACGCCGCCCTCGGATCGCTGTCACGCGGCTGCCCGACCGAGCCGGGGTTAATGATGCGCCGCGTGCCGCGCAGGCTGATCGGCTCGCCATACTCGGGCGGCATCGATGCCACCTGCCCCGCGCCGTTCAACTGCTCGAAGATCACCGGAGTGTGCGTGTGCCCGACGAGGCACGTGGGCGTCTGAAAGTGCGGGAAGTTCATCGAGGCAATCGCCGGGTCGAGGATGTATTCCCACACCGGCTCGCGCGGCGAGCCGTGCGCCAGCGTGAAGTCGCCCAGCACGAACGTCGTCGGCAGCGCCTCCAGAAAAGCCAGGTTCTCGTCGGTCAGCGTGTCACGCGTCCAGGTGACGGCGCGGCGGGCATCGGTGTTAAAGGTGCGCACGTCGAGGCGGCCCAGCGCGGCCCAGTCATGGTTGCCCGCCAGGCAGAGGTTCGGCATGCTCCGCACCAGCTCGACGCACTCGTTGGGGTCCGGCCCGTAGCCGACCACATCGCCGAGACACCACACGAAATCATAATCGACGCCGAGCTTGCCGGCGTCGTTCAGGACGGTTTCAAGTGCCGTCAGGTTGGCATGAATATCGGAAATAATCAGGTAGCGCATCTGCCAGTTCCTTCATGCCGGGCAAATACGGTGTCCTGCGCCCCGGCTGCCCCAAATCATACCACAGCCGTTTACCTCACAGCAACGCGCGCCGGGGCGGGTTGATTTCGGCGTCTCCTAAGTTTGCTACCTCAGCCCCCTCATCCCAGCCCGAACTACCTGCGGCGGCTCGGACCACCCTTCTCCCACGCGGGGAGAAGGGCATCGTACCCTGAATCCAGCCCCTCGCCCCTCAGTGGGAGAGGGGCGGCGCGCGAAAGCGCGCCAGGGTGAGGGGGACCGCAGTCGTAGACTGCGGGACAGGAAGGGATTTAGCATCATCTCCGTTGCATGATCGCGCCGCCTCACTTATGATGATTTCCAGCACTCACCACCGGGCAGGAGGTTCAGAACATGGCCGAGCAGCAACGCCCCTATATCGTCGTGACGCGCCGCGTGCCGCAGCCCGCGCTCGATGCGCTGACCGAGCACGCCGAACTGCGCATCTGGGAGGAGGACGTCCCCATCCCCCGCGAAACGCTGCTGGAGTGGATCCCCGGCGCGGATGGCCTGTACTGCCTGCTGACCGACACCGTCGATGCGGAGGTGCTCGACGCGGCAGGGCCCGGCCTGAAGGTCGTCAGCCAGATGGCCGTCGGCTATGACAATATCGACGTGGCCGCCTGTACCGCGCGCGGCATCCCGGTCGGGCACACGCCCGGCGTGCTGACGGAAACCACCGCCGACCTCACGCTGGCGCTGATGCTCGCCACTGCCCGCCGCCTGTGCGAAGCCGTCGAGTACGTCCGCGCGGGGAAGTGGGTTACGTGGCGTCCGATGGAGCTGACCGGCCCGGACCTGTACGGCAGTACGGTCGGCATTATCGGCATGGGTCGGATCGGGCAGGCCGTGGCGCGGCGGCTGCGCGGCTTTGACTGCCGCCTGCTGTACCACCAGCGCAAGCCCGTCCCGGAGGCGGAGGCGCTTGGCGCGGTCTATACCGACCTGCCCCGCCTGCTGGAGGAGAGCGACTTTGTGACGCTGCACGTCCCGCTGACGGACGACACGCGCCACCTGATCAATCGGGAGGCGCTCGCCCGCATGAAGCCCACCGCCATCCTGATCAACACGGCGCGCGGGCCGGTCGTCGATCAGGCGGCGCTGCTCGACGCCCTGCGCGAGGGGCAGATCGCTGCCGCCGGGCTTGACGTGACCGACCCGGAGCCGCTGCCGCCCGACGACCCGCTGCTCGCCCTGCCGAACGTCGTGGTGCTGCCGCACATCGGCTCGGCGAGCATCCAGACGCGCACGCGCATGGCGCAGATGGCCGCCGACAACCTGCTCGCGGGCCTGCGCGGCGAGCGCCTGCCGCACTGCGTCAACCCGGAGGTGTATGGGTAGGCGGCGGGCTTACTCGTCGAAGATCGCGTCCATCTCCTCGGCGGGCACGTCGAACGCGGTGTTGATCTCCGGCAGCGGCTCGGTCGTCATCCACTCCGGCAGGCGGTCATCCGCCGCCGTGAAGCCCGCCCGCCGGTTGAACTCGCGCTCCAACAGGATGGTCTCGCGCCCCAGCGCGGTCAGGTAGTCGTCGGGCACGTCCCAGCCATACTGCGCGGCGACGAGGTCGCGCGCGATAGCCGCGTCCATGCCGAAGCCGCCGAAGATGCACGCGCCAAGCGAGTCGTAGCCCGCCATCTTGTACTGCGTGATACGCGAGAGGGCGACCTGCCCCTCCGGCTTCGTGTGGTCCACGTTGGCGCGGATGGTCAGCCCGCTGGTGTGGTCCGCGCCCTGCGGAGAGGTCGCGTACGTCACGCCCGTGCCCTTGATGGCGCGCGGGTCGTAGGCGCTGATGGCCTGGTTTTTGACGACCGGCACGCGCCGCACGCCGAGCACCCGCCCGGTGATAGCCGCGCCGCTCCCGATGATGCGTCCCAGGGGCGTCCCCTGCCGCACCTCCTCCATGAGCGCCAGCGCGCGCTCACCGTCGCCCCAGGCCATGCAGCCTGCCTCGGCGGCGACGCCCAGCGCCGCGCCGACCTCGATCGTGTCCACGCCGATGTCGTTCGCCACCGCGTTCATCCGGGCGATGACGTCCGGGTCGTCGATGCCCAGGTTGGAGCCCATCAGCCCGATCGTCTCGTACTCCAGTGGCGTGACGATCACCTCGCCATCCGGCCCGGCGTACTGGTTCGAGCACTTGATGATGCAGCCCGCCATGCAGGCATGCGAGATGTCGCCGCCCCGGCTGCGGTTCAGGTCGCGGATGGTGTCGCCGCTGATCTTCTCCGCCCCCTCGAAACGCCCCTGCGAGAAGTTGCGCGTCGGCACGCCGGCGTGCAGGTTGCACATGCTGACCATCGCCGCCGTGCCGAAGTAGGTGTAGACCTCGCTGGTCTGCGGGTGCGCCTGCAGCGCCTTGAGGTAGCGCCGTGAGGCGTCGCGGAACAGTGCCGGGTCGACGACGTCGGGGCGGTTAGCGCGGGGATGGTCGAACACGACGGCCTTCAGCCGCTTCGAGCCCATCACCGCGCCGAGCCCGCCCCGTGCCGAGATGCGAGTCAGGTTGCGGTCCTTGTCCATGTGGGTGATGCCCGCCGAGAGGTACAGGCGCTCGCCTGCCGTGCCGATGGCGGACACGGCGATGCGGTCGCCGTAGCGCTCGCGCAGGCGCTCGCCCGTCGCGGCGAGGTCCAGCCCGGCAAGGTCGGAGGCGTCCTCCAGACGCGCGCCGTCCTCGCCGACGACGAGCACCTTCCAGCCGCCATCGGCGGGCGGCCCGCCCTCGACGATCAGCGCGAACAGCCGCAGCCACGCCATGCGCATGCCGGTGCTGCCGCCCGCGTTGGCCTCCTTCACCCCGCCGGTGAGCGGGCTCTTGCCCCCCACAGAGATGCGGTCCACACTGCTGAGCATGTGCCCCACGAGCAGGCCCGGCGCCCAGATCAGCTTGTTGGCCGGGCCGAGCGGATCGCAGGTTGCGGGCACTTCGTCCAGCAGGAAGCGCGCCACGAGCGCGCGCCCGCCGTACCGCCGCCAGCCTTCAGGCACGTCCTCAGTGGTGACCGCCCCGCTCCCCACATTGACTCGGAGAACCTTCATCGCATCCGCCTTTTAGCTTAGAACCTCGACCTCTTCCTGGTACGTGATGCCGCGCTTCGCCAGCTCTGCGAGGAAGGTGTCAGCGGGCAGCGCCTGTTCCGGCGGCAGCACGCCGCAGCCCTCGACCTCGCCCCGCGCGATCATCTGCGCGCCGATGGAGAGCGGGATGCCCACGCACTTGTAGTACGCCCGCGAGCCGCCCCACTCGGCGTGCGGCGGGTGCTCATTGCGATACGTGTAGCGCACCCGCTGCCCGTCACGCGTGCCCTCCACCTCGACGACCAGCCCGTAGCCCCACACCGGGTTCCACTTCGACCAGTCGAGCGCGAGGAACAGGTCGCGCACCATGTCAACCGGCGCGCGCCCGCCGAGCGCATCAAGCGGCTCCTTGCTGAGCGCGCCCGCCTCCTTGAGCAGCGCCATCATGTTCATGACGTGCGGCGGGAAGCACCCGCGTACGCTGGCATGCTTGAGCGTCGGCCAGCTTTCCGGCATCGAGTACGCCTCGTCGTGCGGGACGAAGTACACCGACTGCTCGCCGATCTCGCCGTGGAAGCGCACCCGCTTCTCGCCGGAGAGCGGCGGGGCGGGCACCCACTTGCCATCCTGCCAGTAAACCTCCTGACGCTGCGGTTCGTCCGGGTCGAACTCCCAGATCGTCGTCTGCATCAGGCCGGGCGCGGGCGCAAGGCAGCGAAACGCCGCGAAGTAGATCTGAATCGACTCGACTTCGTCAAGCTGCGAGACCCCCTTGCGGGCGAAGGCGTTGGTCGTGCCGGGCGTCGCGCCGACGCCGGGGATGAAGATCATGCCCTTGGCGGCGGCCTCCTCGTGCATCGCGAACTGCGGGTCCTCGCTGGAGAGGTCGAGCCCATTCACGCCCACGTCCACGCATACGCGGTTCACGATGTAATCGTACTTGAACGGCAGGCCGTTCACGACGACATCGAACTGCGGGAACAGCTCGCGCATGGCCGCCACGTCGTTGGCGTCAAACTTCAGCGCGGTCAGCCGGTCGTCGCCGATCTCCTCCAGCAACGCCTCGACGGCTGCCACGTCATAATCCGCGACGACGATCTCGTCGAAGTCGCTCGTTGCGGCGAGGTCGCGGGTGGTTTCGCTGCACACCGCGCCTGCACCGCCCAGAACTAACGCTCGCATGTCGTGCTCCTTGCTTTGGCTTGTGTGATGTTAACCTAGAGTCAAATTCCTCGCGGCCCCCTGCGGGCCTGACGGCCCACCCGTCCCCCTTGTTGCTCTTTAACAAATTAACTCAGCAACTGGTGTGGCTTCACCTGCCGAACCCCCTCCGCCCTGCGGTCGCTTCGCGACCTCCGGCCACCTCCCCCTTGCAAGGGGGAGGCGTAGAGAAATCGCAGAGCGATTTCTCAATGGCAGTTGGCTGTGCCAACTGCACACTGAGCGGCGCCACAGGCGCGGCGAGGTTGGGTAGGGATTCCGCCGCCACTTTACGGACGAGCCACCGACAACATTGCCAGAATAATTTGTTAATATTCAACGAGACGCACCGGAGCGCAGCGACGATAAGGGAGGTTCAGGGGTTTCCATCCTGCGCCCCGTCGGGTGGTGTTCCCCTCTAATACGGATACCACCAGTCCTTCGGGTCGGCGGAGAAGTCCCAGTGGACGTGCTTCGTCTCAAGGAAGCTCTCCAGCCCCTCAGCGCCCAGCTCGCGGGCGTTGCCGCTGAGCTTCATGCCGCCGAACGGCCCGGCGTAGTTATCCGTCAGCGGGTCGTTGATCCAGATCGTCCCGGCCCGCACCTCCTCGTAGAACTTCTTGGCGAGGCGCATGTCGTTCGTGCGCAGCACTGCGCCCAGCCCGTAGGGGCTGCTGTTCACCCACTCGATGGCCTGATCGAAGTCGTCGTAGACCATCAGCGGGATGGCCGGGCCGAATGTCTCCTCGGACATGATCAGCATGTCATGGTTGACGTCCAGCAGCACTGTCGGCTCGTAGAAGTAGCCCCGCTCCAGATGCGCCGGGCGCTTGCCGCCGATCAGGATGCGCGCGCCCTTCTGCCGCGCGTCCTCAACATGCCGCTCGACCTTGCTCCGGTACGCATCGCCGATCATCGGGCCGATGTCGGTTGTCGGCTCGATGCCGGGCCCCAGCCGCAGGCGGCTCACCTCCTCTACCAGCGCCTCGACGAACTGCCCGGCCACGTTCCCGGCGACGTACACCCGCTCGCTCGACGTGCAGACCTGCCCGGCGTTAAGCAGCGCGGAGTAGGCCAGCGCCTTCGCCGTCGACTCAACGTCAATATCCGGCCCCACGACGAACGCATCCTTGCCGCCAAGCTCCAGGTGCAGCCGCTTGATCATCGGCGCGGCGAGCGTGCTGATGCGCTGCCCGGTCGCCAGCGAGCCGGTGAAGGCGATGACCGGCACGTCGGGGTGCTTGACGAGCGCCTCCCCGACGGGCTGGCCGTAGCCCGTTACGACGTTCACCACGCCGGGCGGCAGGTGGCTCATGCACTTCTCGACAAACAGCAGCGTCGTGAGCGGCGTAAGCTCCGAGGGCTTGATCACGACCGTGTTGCCCGCCGCGAGCGCCGCCGCGACCTTCCAGGCCATCAGCAGCATCGGGTAATTCCAGGGGATGATCGCCGCGACGACGCCGTAGGGCTCCTTCAGCACCATGTTAAGCTGCGTCTCCGGCTCGCCGGACGGCACGACCCGCCCCCGGATGTGACGGCCCAGCTCCGCGTAATAGTCGAAGGTGTCCGCCGTCCACTCCATCTCCTCTTCGTTTTCCGGGACGGGCTTGCCCTGCTCCAGCGTGAGCAGTTCGACAAGCTCATCCCAGTGCTCGCGGGCGCGGCGGCTGACCTCGTGCAGCATGTGTGCCCGCTCGACGGCGGAGAGCTTCCGCCACTCCCTGAAGGCCGCCTTCGCCGCCTCGACGGCGCGGTGAGCGTCCGCCTCGGTTCCGTCGGGCACTTCGTCGAGGATCTCCTGCGTGGCGGGGTTCTCTGCGGGGATCGTCCCCGTCGCCTCGCCCTGCGTCCATTCGTTATTGATCCAGTGCGCTCTCACGTGCGTTGTTTCCTCCTGTGTTGGCGTCGCTCCGCGTGGGGAATAAAGTGTAAGATTGGCTCAAATAAACTGGATAACGCTGTCTTGCTTACACCTGAGTGGTAGCCCATCGGTAGAACCCCCACCCTGCAAGCCTTCGGCTTGCTCCTCCCCCTTGCAAGGGGGAGGAAAGACCGAACGCAGTGAGGTCCGGAGGGGGTTCCCCCGCAGATGCACCACACAGGCCAGCCATGTCAATTAAGGCGTCGGAGCCCTCACGCCCCCTCACCGACCTCCGCTACCCAGCCGAGGCCCAGCGATTCCAGCGTCTCACGCGTGGGCCTCCCGGTGGCGGGGTCCCAGCCCGCCATACGGTAGTACATCTCCTTGGCCTGCTCGATCTCCACCTCGTCAAGCTTCACGCCATCCGTCGGGCCACCCGTCAGCGCCTGATAGAGCTTCTTCGGCAGCCGGTCATCCTCCCGCCCGATGCCCTCGCGGGCGTTGTAGGCTCGCAGCAGGTTCAGCCGCCGCTGCCCCAGCTTCAGCAGTTCCTCGACGGTGAAGTCCTCCCAGCCGGTGACAAGCCGCACCGCCTCGACGATCTGCTCGGTGTCGTAAAGCTGCCACGCCGGGCCATACACGAACTGGCACAGGTCGAGGCTGTCGAGCGCGCTGTAGACGTACTGCGTCGTCAGCGCAAAGCGGACCTTCTCCTCGTTCAGCACGAGCGGCGGCTGCGGGTCCGTCAGCCCGATCTGCGCCATGCGCTCAGGGTAGTCCTCATAGCCGGGGTCATGCTCGTGCGACTGGTGATCCGCGCCGAACGGGTTGACGGCGTAGATCAGCCCGACGGACTGCTTGACCTGCGGCATGTGCGCCGGGACCTCCTGCTTCTTCACCGCGACGACAAGCTCCTCCGTGCCGCGCCCGATGATCTCCGCCGCCCGCGCCGAGCCTTCCGCCAGCAGGTCGCCGAAGCCCTCCCGCCGCGCGATCTTCTCGACCATCTGCACCATCGCGTCGGCATTGCCGAAGCGCAGGTCGAGCCCGTCCGTGTCCTCGGTGGTGAGCAGCCCGTGCTCGAAGCAGTCCATCGCCCAGGCAATGGTCGCGCCGCACGAGATCGTGTCCATACCGTACATACCGCAGAGCTGGTTGGCGTAGGCCACCGCCCTGAGGTCGTCTACGCCGCAGTAGGAGCCGAAGGTCGCGACGGTTTCGTACTCCGGCCCGCCGTAGCGCGGATCGACGCGGTACGGGCCGTCCGTCACCTCGACCACCCGCTTGCAGCGGATGGTGCAGGCGTAGCAGGTATCGCGCTCCTTGAGGATTTCGCGGGCCATCGTCTTGCCGTCGAGCGCCCGCCACCCCTCGAAGACGCCACTCGCCCAGTTGCGCGTGGGCAGCCCGCCGACATCCTGCTGTCCCTCGACGATCTCCGCCGTGCCCAGCTCGCCGAGCGGCCTGCACTCCGACTCGGGGAAGATCTGCGCACCGTGCCGTGCCAGTTGGTTCAGACCCTTGCCGTCATACAGCACAGGCCGGAGCTTGCCGCGCACCGCGATGGCCTTGAGGTTCTTGCTGCCCATCACCGCGCCCATGCCGGTGCGCCCGTTGGCGCGGTTCGCCATGTTGATCAGCGCGGCGAAGCGCACGGCGTTCTCGCCCGCCAGGCCGGTTTGAAGCACCTGGATGCGCCTGTCGCCCAACTCGCCAAAGAGGATGTCCTCCACCTCGGCGGTTGGGCGGCCCATCAGGTGGGCGGCGGGGCGAAGCTCCGCCTCGCCGTCGTGCACCCACAGGTAGACGGGCTCCGGCGCGCGCCCGTGGACGATCACCGCATCGAAGCCCGCGAACTTCAACTCGGCGGGGAAGAACCCGCCCGCCTGCGAGTCGCCGATGGCGCCGGTCAGCGGGGAGCGGGCCACCGCCGTGATGCGGCTCTGCCCGGAGATCGGCGCGCCGGTCAGCACGCTGAGCGCCAGCGCAAGCGTGTTCTCCGGCCCGAGCGGGTCCGCGCCGGGCGGCGTGTGCCTGAGCACGTAGTACATACCCAGCGCGCTCCCGCCGCCGTAGGTGCGATAGAAGGCTTCAGGAGGCGTCTCGACTTCCAGCGTCAGGTCGTCAAGATGAACGTGCAGGATCTTGCCGTGATAGCCGTACGGCATGCAGGCTGTCTCCTCGTATTAGCGTGCCCGATGTCATTTGAGGCTCTGCAAGCAGCCTCTGTGACCCCCCTCTACGAACGAGCACAGTGAGGCCCGGAGGGTTTTACCAATCTGCGAAATCTGTACCATCTGTGGACCACCAGATGACAGAAGGCCCGGCCCAGTGCGCTCAAGGACCGGGCCTTCGACGGTCCGTGTTATAGCCGCGCTGTCGCTTACTGCGCGGACTTCACCTCGTCCCAGTAGCGCTGGAACAGCGACTCGCCCTCGCCGATAGGCCGGATGTACTGAAGCTGCTCGCGCACCTCGTCCGGCGGGTAGATAGCCGGATCCTCGAGGAACTCGGCGTCAAGGTGCTCCTCGGCGGCCTGGTTCGGGCTGGCGTAGAAGTTGAACTCCGAGATCATCGCGCCGATCTCCGGCCTGAGCACGAAGTCGATGAACATCTCCGCCGCCCGCTTGCGCTCCGGCGTCACATCGGACAGGATGCACATGTTGTCGATCCAGATGACGCCGCCCTCCTGTGGGATGGTGTACGCGATGTCCTCGTTGGCGTCCTGCGCCATGAGCACGTCGCCGTTCCAGCCGTGGGCCATCAGCGACTCGCCCGCCGCAAGCAGGTCGTCAAACTGGTCGCTGTCATAGCTCATGATGCCCGGCTTGGCCGCGATGAGCACGTCGCGAGCCGCCTCAAGCTGTGCCGTGTCCGTCGTGTTGATGTCGTAACCGAGATAGATCAGCGCCGCCGCCAGCGACTCGCGCGGGTCGTCCAGCATCGTCACGCGCCCGTACTGAGGCGCGCTCTCGTCCGGCTCGAAGATCGCCGCCCAGCTTGTAGGCTCCTCAAGCTGCGCCGCGTTGTAGCCCAAGCCGGTCGTCCCCCACTGGTAGGGCACGCAGTAAACGTTGCCGGGGTCATAGGGCACGTTCTGCATGTCTTCGCTGAGGTTGCCCAGGTTGGGGATGTTGTTGTGGTCCAGCTCCGAGAGCAGCCCCTCCTCGATCATGATGCTCACGGTGTAGTCGGATGGGATGATGACATCGTAGCCGCTGCCGCCGCCCTGCACCTTCGCCAGCATCTCCTCGTTGCTTGCGAAGTTGCTCTCGATCACGCGAATGCCGGTCTCTTCCTCAAACAGCGTGTAGACTTCCGGGTCGATGTACTCCGACCAGATGAAAAGCTGCAGTTCTCTGGCCACGTCCTCGCCAGCGCCCTCTGCATCGCCCGATGCAGGCGCCCCGCCGCCCGAACTGCATGCCGCAAGTAGCAGCAGGCCGAGCACCAGCAGCAAGACCCCTGACAGTCGCGTCCGTGACATGTCAAATCTCCTCCTTTTGGGCTGACTGGGATAAAACGGGCAGGCGGGACGTACGCCCGCCGGCCCACACTAGAGGTTGATCTCCATAATGCTCTTTGTGCCGCCGCCCTTGCGCTGGAACAGCAATGCAATCAGCACGAGCGTCAGCGACCCGGCCAGCATGACCGTCGAGATCGCGTTGATCTTCGGCGTGACGCCCTTCTTCACCAGGCCGAACACGCGCACCGGCAGCGTGTTGAAGCCCGCCCCGCTCGTGAAGAACGTGATTACAAAGTCGTCGAGCGACAGGGTGAAGGCCAGCAGCGCCCCCGCAACGATGCCCGGCATCATCATCGGCAGGGTGATCCGCGTGAACGTCTGCCACGGCCCGGCGTACAGGTCGCTCGCCGCCTCCTCCAGCGTCTCGTCCATGTCGGCCAGCCGCGCGCGGACGACGACCGCGACGAAGGAGATGTTGAACGCCACATGCCCGATGATCACCGAATAGGGCACCGACAGCCGCAGCCCGGCGATCTCCAGCCGCCACGGCGTGAAGCCGATACCGCTCAGGTTGAAGAACGCCAGCAGCATGATCGCCATAGCGATATCGGGGATGATGATCGGCAGGTAGAGCAGTCCCTCCATGCCGAGCTTGCCCCAGAACTGATAGCGCTCCATCGCCAAAGCGGCGAGCGTGCCAATCACGACAGAAATCACCGTCGAGACGACCGCAACGAACACACTGTTCCACAGCGCGACGATCGTCTGCTCGTCCTCGATCATCTCGACATACCAGCGCGTCGAGAAGCCCGTCCACTCCGCCAGGAACTGCGACTCGTTGAACGAGAAGAACACGACGATGATGATGGGAACCCACAGGAACAGAAAGATCAGCACGCTGTGCAGCGAAAGCAGCGCCGAGCCGAGGCGTACACGGCGCTCAGGTGCGACGCGGACCTGCTCTTTTGCCCGGGCTTCGGCTGCCTGAACAGATGTCGCGCTCATGTGGCCTCCTTCTGCACCATCCTGAAGTAGACGATCGTGACGACGAGCATGATGCCGATCATGATCGTCGAGAGCGCCGACCCGAACGGCCAGTCGTGCGCTGCTAGGAATTGGTTGTTGATGATGTTGCCGATCATCAGTGACTTGCCGCCGCCGAGCAGCGCCGGGGTGATGAACGCGCCGAGGGCCGGAATGAACACCAGGATCGAGCCGGCCACCACGCCCGGCAGCGTCAGCGGCCAGATGACCCGCAGGAAGACCTTGCTGCCCGGCGCGTACAGGTCCTGCGCCGCCTCGATGAGCGAATGGTCAAGGCGGCTGATCGCCGCGTACAGCGGCAGGACCATGTTCGGCAGCCAGCCGTAGACCAGCCCCAGCAAGATCGCGAAGTCATTGCCAAAGAGCGGTAGGGGCTGGCGGATGAGGCCGAGGTTCATCAGCGTGACGTTGATCAGGCCGGTGTTGGTGCGGAGCAGGGTGAGCAAGGCATAGGTGCGGATGAGGAAGTTCGTCCAGAACGGGATGATAAGCGCGAGGAGCAGGACGCCGCGCCACTTCTCGCTGCGCGTGGCGATGAAGTAGGCCAGCGGGTAGCCGAGAACGAGACACAGGAGGGTCGTCAGCGCGGCAATCCACCCGGAGCGTAGCACGGTGCTGAAGTACAGCGGGTCGAACGCGCGCTGGTAGTTCTCCAGCGTAAAATTCCACACGACGCCGCCGTATGTCCCCCGCTCGGCGAAGCTGTAGCCAAGCACGATAAAGAACGGCGCCAGAAAGAATACCAGCAGGAACAGCGCGGCAGGCAGGATCAGCAGCCCGCCCTGCAAACTGCGATGTTTCTGGAGAGCAGCGATCATGTGTCCTCCTCCGCCTCCTCTGCGAACGCTTTACAACCGGCAATCGGCCAGGTAATCGTCACCTGCTCGCCGGGGTGGTAGAGCGTGTCGAACATGGCGCGGGTATTCTGCTGATCGACCTTGATTTGCTCGCCACCGGCCAGCCGGATCAGGTAGGTCGTCGCCGCCCCCTTGTACACCAGGTCCGCGACGACGCCATTGGCGCAGTTCGTCTCCAGTCCATCGCACTCGTCGACAATGCGGATCTTCTCCGGGCGGAAGGCCACGGTGACCGCGTCGCCGGGGCGCAGGTCGGGTGTTCCGACGGTCAGGATGCAGGTATCCGGCTCGATGAGAACCTTCACAACCGGCATGGTGATCTCACCGATCGTGGTCTTGCCCGCTAGCTCGACGACCTTCCCGCGCAAGTAGTTCGTCTCACCGATGAAGTTGGCCACGAAGCGATTCATCGGCGCTTCGTAGATCTCCTGCGCCGTGCCGACCTGCAGCAACCGCCCCCGGTGCATCACACCGATGCGGTCGGACATCGTGAGCGCCTCTTCCTGATCGTGCGTGACATACACGAACGTGATGCCGACCCGCTCCTGCAGGCGCTTCAACTCGAACTGCATCGCCTTGCGCAGTTTGTAGTCCAGCGCGCCGAGCGGCTCGTCCAGAAGCAGCACCTTGGGGTGATTGACGAGCGCCCGCGCCAGCGCCACACGCTGCTGCTGCCCGCCGGAAAGCTGGTGGGGCTTGCGGTCCGCCATGCTGCCCATCTGCACCATGTCGAGTGCTTCCTCGACCCGGCGCTTGATCTCGTCGCGGTCCACGCCCTGCATCTGCAAGCCGAAGGCCACGTTATTGAAGACCGTCATGTGGGGGAAGAGAGCATAGTGCTGGAAGACCGTGTTGACCGGGCGGCGGTAGGCGGGCTTGTAGCCCTGCGGCTCGCCTGCAATGTAGATCTCCCCCTCGGTCGGCGTCTCGAAGCCGCCGATCATCCGCAGCGTCGTCGTCTTGCCGCAGCCGGATGGCCCCAGCAGCGAGAAGAACTCGCCATCCCGGATGCTCAGGGACATCCCGTTTACCGCGACCACGCTCCCCTGGCCCGTGCCGAAGCGTTTGACTACGTTCCTTAACTCAACTCCCGGTTCGCTCATTTACTGCTCCGCACTCTGGCTACGCGCGGTGACACCTCCACCTCGGTCAGCACACCGCCGGAACTCTCGAACAAGCCTGCTCGCGAGAAGCGCCCCCGCTCCGGACAGAAGCAGTGGATCGCCACATGCTGTGGCGCAGGCGAATCACGCCGCAGCCGAAAAGGTTAACGCGTTTGAGGTTGGTGTCAAGGGTGGTGTCCAGATCTTCCCGGTTGTGTCCGTGATGTTGCGGAGGTGCTGCCCCGCAATTGTTAAGCAGGTCGCCGGGCCTGCCCGTACCCGCGCCCCCTCTCTCTAAGACGCGATTGGCTGGCATGGGCAGGCCGGCCCCTTGTTCCGCTCATCAGCCGTGATTGGCGAGCACGGCTTCAACGGATTCCTCGAACAGGTTCAGCGTGTCGTCGATATCTGCCTCAGTGTGCGCCGCGCAGAAGAACCACGGCTCCCGCGAGTCGGGGTCAGGCATGGCCCCGCGTGTGACCAGATCTTCGAGGATGGCGTTGTACGTCTGGTAGTCGGTGGCCAGGTAGTCGCGGTAGTCGCGCGGGCACTGCTCGGCGAAGTGCACGCCGAACATGCTGGGATGCCCGGTAAAGACAAATGGTATGCTGTGTGCTTCGAGTATATCGCTTATGCCCTTCTGAAGCTGACGTCCCCGCTCCGCGACCTGCTCCAGCGCATCGGTCGTCGAGAGGATCTCCAGCGTTTTCTCGGCGGCGGCGATGCCGACGTTGTTGGCGCAGTACGTACCACCGTGCGCCACGCTGTGGCCGATGATGCTCATGATCTCACGCTTGCCACCGAACGCGGCGATGGGGTAGCCGTTGCCAATCGACTTGGCGTAGGTGGCGAGGTCCGGCAGCACGCCGAGTAGCTCCTGCGCGCCGCCCTTCGCCACGCGGAAGCCGGTCTTGACCTCGTCCATGATGAAGACGATGCCATACTCGTCGCACAGGCGGCGCACAGCCTGCAGGAACTCCGGGGCCGCCTCGATAGACCCGACGTTTCCCATCATCGGCTCCATGATGATCGCCGCCACGTCGAACCAGGTGCGCTTGAGCGTCTGCTCCAGGATCTCGACATCGTTGTACGGCAGGGTGATCACGAGGTCACGTATGGCGCGAGGGATGCCGGACGAGGACGAGACGGGGATGGGGCTGCGCCGGTTGCCCATCGTCCCGATCTCCATCGTGCTCGACGCGGTGCTCCACAGCACATAGTCGTACATGCCGTGGTAGTGCCCCTCGAACTTGATGATCTTGTCGCGCCCGGTGTAGGCCCGCGCCACGCGGATGGCGTGCATCGTGGCCTCGCTGCCGGAGTTGGCAAAGCGGACCATCTCCACGCCGGGGCACATCTCGACGATCTTCTCCGCGACACGTATCTCGCGCTCGGTGGTCAGCGCATACACGACGCCGTCACGAGTCGCCTCGCGGACGTGGTCATCCACCTCCTGCCGGGCGTGCCCGAGGATCACCGGGCCGAAGCCGAGCCGGTAGTCGTAGTAGCGCTTGCCATCCGCATCCCAGAGGTAGCCGCCCTCCGCCCGGACGGCTATCGGAGTCGAGTCGTCCCCCCAGTAGCGGAAGTTCGACGAGACGCCGCGCGGCATGACCTTCGCGGCCCGCTCAAATAACGCTTGTGAATGCTTGCGCCCCTCACTCACAACCAAACATCCTTTCTGCGTTTAAGGGTAAATGATCCTGGGTAGGTTGCTGCCTCCGAACCTTAGCTAGACCTCGCCGCCCGCCTTCCGCGGCTTGATCTGTCTCCTCCCTGCAAGGGAAGGCGGGCGACGGAGGTCGCAGAAGTGGGTTGGTTAAACCACCCAGTTACATGTTCACTCACGTGATCCGTGCCTGCCGGCCCTGCTGACCGCCTGCTCTGCTTCCGGGGGCATCCAGTTTTCCAGGTCCTTGATTTTGAGCGGGAGCAGGTAGGTTTCCGTGCGGCGCACACCGGGGATATTGCCAAGCTGCTCGGCAACGAAGTCGAATAGCTCTTCGTTGCTGCGCACCCGCACGGAAATACTCAGGTCGATGCCGCCCGTGGCGCAGGCGACGTAGCTCACCTGCGGGAACTGCGCCACCTTCTCGGCTACTTCACGCACACGCCCCGGCTCCACCTCGATGAAGACGTCGGCATAGATGCGATAGCCAAGCGCGAGCGGGTTCAGGACAGCGCGCACCGTGATGATGCCGCGCTCGATGAGGTTGTCGATGCGGTGGTTGACCGTCCTCGCCGGGACATCCCCCAGCCGCCGGGCGATCTCCGCACTCGACATGCGCCCATCCTCGTTCAGAAGTTTGATGATCTCCCAATCCAACTGATCAAGCTCATTCATTAGCCAAACCAGCCGCTTGAATCCGACGTTGAAGATACCTTACATCTCTTTTGCCAGAAAGTCAATACTATCGCCATGTGCAGGCGAAAATGGCAATCCTATATGCTGCCATTGCTGATTTCGCCACCCCTGCCTTGACAAGTTGCCAAACGTGGTTACGATAGGAGGAGAAGGGGGATTTTAGCCTAGATATTGTTGGGATCGGCGCGGCGCTGCTGGGCCGATCCTCCCCGGCACACGATGTGCCATCGCCAGAGAAGGAGACAGCGCAGCATGGTGCGTCAGCTTCGGAACTACATCGGAGGGACGTGGCAGACAGCCACGGCCAGCGAGTACCTGGACGTGCTCGACCCGGCCACGGCAGAAAAGCTCTCCGAGGTGCCCCTCTCACGCGGTGAGGATGTGGACCGCGCCGTCCAGGCGGCCCAGGCCGCCTTTGAGGAGTGGCGCTGCACGCCCGCCGTCGACCGGGTGCAGTTCCTGTTCAAGCTCAAAGCCCTGCTCGAAAAGCACCTCGACACGATCGCCCGCACCATCACCCGCGAGTGCGGCAAGACCTACCACGAGAGCATCGGCGAGATGCGCCGGGGCATCGAGAACGTCGAGACAGCCTGCGGCATCCCCATCTTGATGCAGGGCACCAACAACGAGGACATCGCACGCGGCATCGACGAGCACATGATCCGCCAGCCGCTCGGTGTCGTCGCCGCCATCACCCCGTTTAACTTCCCCGGTATGATCCCGCTGTGGTTCCTGCCCTACGCCATCGCCACCGGCAACTGCTTCATCCTTAAGCCGAGCGAGCGCGTGCCGAATACGAGCGCCCTGCTCTTCGAGCTTCTCGACGAGCTGGGCCTGCCGCCCGGTGTCGTGCAGCTTGTGAACGGCGGGCGTGAGACGGTCGAGGCCATCCTTGACCACCCCGGCGTGAAAGCCGTGAGCTTCGTCGGCTCGACGCCAGTTGCGAAGGCCGTGTACGCCCGCGCCGCGCTGAACGGCAAACGGGCGCAGTGTCAGGGCGGGGCCAAGAACCCGGTCGTCATCATGCCGGATGCCGACATGGAGATGGCGACGCGCATCATCGCCGACTCGGTGTACGGCTGTGCCGGGCAGCGCTGCCTGGCGAACTCGGTGGCGATCACCGTCGGCGAGGCGCGGGAGATGTTCGGCGAGCGCATCCGCGAGGCGGCAGAGACGCGCCGCGTCGGCTACGGGCTGGATGAGGGCGTCGAGATGGGGCCGGTCATCACCCCGCAGAGCCGCGAGCGCATCGAGCGGCTGATCGCGCAGGGCGTGGACGAGGGCGCGAAGCTGGTCGTGGACGGGCGCGGCAAGACAGTCCCCGGCTACGAGGCAGGCAACTGGGTCTTCCCCACCATCCTCGAAGACGTAAACCCGCGCGGCGAGATCGCCCACACCGAGATCTTCGGCCCGGTGCTGAGCACCATGCACGCCCGCACGCTCGACGAGGCCATCGCACTGGTGAACGACCGCGCCTATGGCAACATGGCCTGCATCTTCACGTCGAGCGGCGCGCACGCGCGGCAGTTCCGCAGCGAGGTCAGGGCGGGCAACGTGGGCATCAACATCGGCGTGGCCGCGCCGATGGCCTTTTTCCCATTCAGCGGTTGGGGGGAGAGCTTCTTCGGCGACCTGCATGCGCAGGGCTGGCACGGCGTCGAGTTCTACACGCAGACGAAGGTCGTCGTCGAGCGCTGGCCGCGCGAGTGGTCGCGGACGTTCTAGGGCCGCACCTTACCCCTTTTGAGGCTTCCGGGGGGAAGTTAGCCGTAAATACTCCCTCTCTGTGATACGGAGAGGAGGACGTGCAATTGGCTTCGCCAACTGCACGGGGGTGGGGTTCGGCTGGCAGCACACACCACACAGGAGGAAACAGCAGCATGAAGATCGTCGTCCTGGGCGGGGGCGGCAAGATGGGCTCCCTCGCCGCGCAGGACTTAACGCTCAACGAGGCGGTCGATGAGGTGGTCATCGCCGACCTGAACGTCGAGATGGCGCAGGCGGTCGCAGACACCCTCGGCAGCGAGAAGGTCCGCGTGCAGCAGGCGGACCTGCGTGACCACACCGCAACGGTCGCGCTACTGCGCGACGCCGACGCCTGCGTGAACGCCACCGTTTATTACACCAACCTTGCCGTGATGGAAGCCTGCCTGGAGGCGGGCACGCACTACACCGACCTCGGCGGGCTGTTCTTCACCACGCGCAAGCAGCTTGAACTGCATGACCGCTTCGTAGAGGCGGGCATCAGCGCGGTGCTGGGGATGGGCTCTGCGCCGGGCGTACCGAACCTTCAGGCCCGCTACGCCGCCGACCGTCTCGACACCATCGAGTACATCCGCATCTACGACGGCATCAAGCCGCCCCCGCCCGACAGGATGGCCTTCACTTACGCCGTGCCGACCATCATCGACGAGATGACACTCAAGCCGATGGTCTTCCGCGATGGCGAGTTTCAGGAATGCGATCCGCTCAGCGAGTTCGAGGATTACGAGTTCTGCGAGCCGCTTGGCAGGCTGCCCATGCACCTCTCGCTGCACAGCGAGGTCGCCACGCTGCCGCTCAGCTTCGCCGACAAGGGTGTGCGCGAGTGCTTCTTCAAAATCAACTACTGGGGCATGTCGCCGGAACTGGTCGACAAGCTCAAGGTGCTGGCCGAGTTCGGGCTGGCGAGCACGGAGCTGGTGAACGTCAACGGCACGAGCGTCACCCCGCGCGACGTGCTCTTTGCGCTGATGGAGGCTTACGTCCCGCCCAGCACGGACTTCCTCGCCCCGCCCGACCGCCAGCCGCCGGACTGGGTGAAGGAGATCGTTACCGAGGTACACGGCACGCGGGCAGGTCGGGAGGTCACCTACCGGCTCGGCACGGTGACGTGCAAGGGCGCGCTGCCGACCGGCGTCGTGCCCGCGCGGGGCGCTGTGTGGCAGGCGCTTGGCCGTGTCAGGCCGGGCGTCCACCCGCCGGAGCTAGCCTTTGACGACCCTGTCGCCTTCCTCAAGGAGCTTGAGGTACGGGATATTTACACGCGCGTCACCACAACCGAGTGCCTGTAGCCGCAGGAGTGAGGGGGAATCACGTGGATACTCAGATCACCAGCGCGAAGGAGCGTCTGTCGCCGGTCTGGACGCACCTGACGCAGATAGTCGTCGAGCGGGCCGAGGGCTGCTGCCTCTACGACGAGGCGGGCCAGCGCTACCTCGACTTCACCTCCGGCATCGGCGTGACGAACACCGGCCACTGCCACCCGCGCGTCGTCGCCGCCGTGCAGGAGCAGGCCGCCCGCCTGCTGCACGGGCAGGCCAACATCGTCTTTCACCCGCCGATGCTGCGGCTCGTCGAGGAGCTGCGGACCGTCGTGCCCGCGCCACTTGACACGTTCTTCTTCTCCAACAGCGGCGCGGAGGCGGTCGAGGCGGCGGTCAAGCTGGCCCGGCAGGCGACCGGGCGCACGAACATTATCGTGTTCCAGGGCTCCTTCCACGGGCGCACAGTCGGCACGATGTCGATGACGACCAGCAAGACGGTCTATCGCGTCGGCTACCAGCCGCTGATGCCGGGCGTGTTCGTCGCGCCCTACCCGTACCGCTACCGCTACGGCTGGAGCGACGAGGAGACGGTCGAGTTCTGCCTGCGCGAGTTGGAGCACCTGCTGCTCAGCCAGACCGCCCCGGAGGAGACAGCGGCGATTGTCGTCGAGCCGGTGCTCGGCGAGGGCGGGTACGTCGTGCCGCCGCCGGGCTTCCTCGAAGGGCTGCGCCGCGTGTGTGATGAGCACGGCATCCTGCTCGTCGCGGACGAGGTGCAGTCGGGCTTCGGGCGCACGGGCAAGTTCTTCGCGCACGAGCACTTCGGCGTCACGCCGGACATCCTCGTCATGGCGAAGGGGCTGGCGTCAGGCCTGCCGCTCTCCGGCATCGCCGCCCCGGCGGACCTGATGGCACGCTGGCTGCCGGGCTCGCACGGAGGCACGTATGGCGGCAACGCCGTTGCCTGTGCCGCCGCCGTCGCAACCGTGCAGGTTATTCACGATGAAGGGCTGCTGGAGAACACCGTCGAGCGCGGCGCGCAGCTTGTCGCCGGGCTGGAGCAGCTTCAGGCGGAGCACGACGCCATCGGCGAGGTGCGCGGGCTGGGCCTGATGGTCGCGGTCGAGTTCAGCGGGGCGGACGGGCATCACGGCAAGGACTTCGCCACGGCGGTGCAGCAGGCCTGCCTCGCCGAAAACCTGCTGCTGCTGACCTGTGGCACATACGGCAACGTGATCCGCTGGATCCCGCCGCTCGTCGTGACGGCGGAAGAGATCGACGAGGCGCTGGACATCTTTGGCCGCGCGGTCGCGGCGCTGCGGCAGTAGACGGGGGAACGGACGATGCGTGACTACGAACTGTGGATCGGCGGTGGTTGGGCCGGGGCCAGCCGCCCGGACCGCATGACGATTATCGACCCGGCCACTGAAGAGGCCGTCGGCAGCGTGCCAGCGGGCACCGCCGAGGACGTGGACCGCGCTGTCGAGGCGGCGCAGGCGGCCTTCCGCGGCTGGTGGATGCTCCCGCCCGAGGAACGGGTAGACATGCTGCACGAGGCGGCCCGCAAGATGATCGCCAACAAGAAGGCGCTCGGCGAGACGCTGACATACGAGACGGGCCGCCTGCTCGCCCGCAACGAGTTTTACGTCGAGTGGTCGGCGCGGGTGTTCCGCTTCTACGCGGAACTGGCCCGCAACGATCAGGGGCGGGTCATCCCCAGCGCGGAGCCGGATGGGCAGCTTAACATGGTGATCAAGCAGCCCTACGGCGTGGTCGGCTGCATCGTGCCGTGGAACTACCCCATCCTGCTGCTGGCGTGGAAGATGGCCCCGGCGCTCGCCGCCGGGAACACGGTTGTGATCAAGCCCGCCACGCAGACGCCGCTCGCCACGCTGGAGATGGTCGAGACGTGCTTTGACCACCTGCCGCCCGGCGTGGTGAACGTCGTCACCGGGCCGGGGCGTGAGGTCGGGGAGGCGCTTGCCGCGCACCCCGGCGTGCCGGTCATAGCCTTCACGGGCAGCACGCAGATCGGCCAGCGCCTGATCGAGCTTTCCGCACGGCACGTCAAGAAGCTGCATCTGGAGCTTGGCGGCAAGGACCCGGCCATCGTGTGCGAGGATGCCGACCTGAGCCGGGCCGTGCCTGCCGTTGCCTGGGCGGGCTTCCTGAACGGCGGGCAGGTCTGCACCAGCACCGAGCGCATCTACGTGCAGGAGAGCATCTACGAGGAGTTCAACGAGCGGCTGGCGGCCTTTGCGCGGGGGCTGGCAGTTGGCTCCGGCTTCGACCCGGAGAGCCAGGTCACACCGATGATCAGCGCGAGCGCCCGCGACAGCGTGCACCAACTGGTGCAGGAGGCGGTCGAGGCGGGGGCGCGGCTGCTCGCGGGCGGGCAGATCGACAGCGGGCGGCGCGGCTTCTTCTACCCGCCGACGGTCGTCGCGGATACCACCCATGACATGCGCATCATGCGCGAGGAGACGTTCGGCCCGGTGGTGACGACGACGCCCTACCGCGATTTCGACGAGGCGATCCGGCTGGCGAATGACTCGGAGTACGCGCTCGGCGCGAGCCTCTACACGCACGACCCGCGCCGTGTGCGTCGCTTCTACACGGAGGTTCCGGCGGGCACGGCCTGGGTCAACGACCCGCTTGTGGATAACATCGCCGGGCCGTTCGGCGGCATGAAGATGAGCGGCATGGGCCGCGAGCTGGGCGAAGAGGGCCTCGATGAGTTCCGGCAGGTCAAGCACGTCCACTGGGACATCGAGGGCCGGGCCAAGCCGTGGTGGTTCAACGGCGGGTAGGAGATACGATAGTTCCGTACAGATGCAGACCTTTTCACCGTATAAGGGTCCGTGTCTGCCGGCTGCCGCTGAACCCCACCCAACCGAGCCGCGCCTGCGCCGCCGCTCGGTTGTCCTCCCCCTTGCAAGGGGGAGGAAGGGCCGCAGCCGTAGACTGCGGGTCAGGAGGGGGTTTGTGGCGCCCGCCGTTCTTTGCATGTGTGATCGATTCGTTCGGTAGGGGCGGGTCTGAGACCCGCCCCTACTCTACCTGTCAACTCGCTCTACCAATTGCCTGGTAGGGGCGCAGCATGCTGCGCCCCTACACATTCCTTTCCTGCCAGCCTATCGCCCCTACTTGACAATTCCCGCGTTGGTGGTAGCATTTGAACAACAACCTAACAGCGTCAGAACGACTGTGACCTGGAATAGTAGGCACCCAGGCGGTGTTCAGAGAGCCGTCGGTGGCTGTGAAGACGGTACATGCGCGGGTGTCGAATGGGCCAGCGAGTCGCGCGAGCGAACACCCTGACTGGGCTACTAGCCCGCGCCGGAGAGCGCACCGTTATCAGAGCGCGGGGTATCGGCCTGGCTGGGCCTGTACCCTCAGAGTGGAGGCCGTTTCCGGGTGACCGGGCGTGCCTCAAACAAGGTGGCACCACGGGAGCCTCTCTCGTCCTTGAACGGGAGAGGCTTTTTGGTTTCCGCAGGAGGGAACGATGCAGCAGGGCAAGGCTACTCGCACGACCGGTGTGAGCATCCGCCCGATGCTGCCGGAGGACTGGCCGCAGGTGCGCGCGATCTACGCGGAAGGCATCGCGACAGGCCACGCCACGTTCGAAACGACCGCGCCAGACTGGCAGACGTGGGACGCGGCACATCGGCCCGACTGCCGGCTGGTGGCCGTGCTCGGCGGGGAGGTTGCTGGCTGGGCGGCCCTGAGCCCGGTTTCCCGGCGCGAGGTCTATGCCGGGGTGGCGGAGGTCAGCATCTACGTCGCCGGGCGAGCGCGCGGGCGCGGGCTGGGCCGGGCGCTGCTCGCCGCGCTGATCGAGGAGTCCGAGGCGGCGGGCATCTGGACGCTACAGGCGGGCATCTTCCCGGAAAACGAGGCCAGCCTGCGCCTGCATTACGCGTGCGGCTTCCGCCTGGTGGGTCGGCGCGAGCGCATCGGCTGTCTGAACGGCGTATGGCGAGACACCCTCCTTCTGGAGCGGCGCAGCGCGCGTGTAGGACTAGAGACAAGTGGTGCCGAGGGGCACCCGTAGCAGCAGGAGAAGAGAGATCATCATGAGTGAAGCAATCATCGAACAGAAGAAGACCCTGCCCGACGAGCACGGCTATTACGGCGAGTTTGGCGGGCGCTACGTGCCCCCGGTGCTCGTACCGGCGCTCGACGAACTGGAAGCAGCCTACCGCGACGCGCAGGCCGACCCGGCCTTCCAGCAGGAGCTTGAGTACCTGCAGGCGACATACACGGGCCGCCCAACGCCGATCACCTATGTCCGCCGCCTGAGCGAGCACCTCGGCGGCGCGCAGATCTACCTCAAGCGGGAGGACCTCGCGCACACCGGCGCGCACAAGATCAACAACGCGCTGGGGCAGGCGCTGCTCGCCCGGCGCATGGGCAAGCGCCGCATCATCGCCGAGACCGGCGCGGGGCAGCACGGCGTCGCCACTGCAACCGTCGCCGCGCTGTTAGGGCTGGAGTGCACCGTCTACATGGGCAGCGTGGACATGGCCCGCCAGCGGCCCAACGTGTTCCGCATGCGGCTGCTCGGCGCGAACGTCGTGCCCGTGGAGCAGGGCACCCGCACGCTCAAGGATGCGGTTGACGTGGCGATTGACGATTGGGCGGCGGATGCGGAGCGCACCTTCTACCTGCTCGGCTCGGCGCTCGGCCCTCACCCCTACCCGGAGATCGTGCGCGACTTCCAGTCCGTCATCGGGCGGGAGGCTCGCCGGCAGATCGTCGAACTGGCCGGGCGGCTACCCGATGTGTGCATTGCGTGCGTGGGCGGCGGCAGCAATGCCATCGGCCTGTTCCACGCCTTCCGCAATGATGAGGGCGTGGCCTTCGTCGGCGTGGAGGGCGGCGGGCATGGCATCGAGAGCGGGGAGCACGCGGCTCGCTTCGCCGACCCGGTCCACGGGCGGCTCGGCGTGCTGCACGGCACGCGTTCCTATGTACTGCAGGATGCCGACGGTAGCGTCCGCCCGACGCACAGCATCAGCGCCGGGCTGGATTACCCGTCCATCGGGCCGGAGCACGCCTACCTGCGGCAGATTGCGCGCGCCGAGTACACCTATGCCACCGACGGCGAGGCGCTCGACGCCTTCCAGACGCTGAGCCGGTTGGAGGGCATCCTGCCCGCGCTGGAAAGCTCGCATGCGGTTGCCGAGGCCATCAAGCGCGCGCCCGACATGCCGCGTGACGCGATCCTGCTCGTCAACCTGTCGGGGCGTGGAGACAAGGACCTTGATAACGTCATCCAGGCGCTGGGCAATAACGTCTGAGAGGGGGGAACAACCCGGTCGCCTGGAAATCAGAAAAGGGCGCTGGCTGTGCGGAGCCAGCGCCCTTCTTAAAAACAGATTCGGGACCCCCTCCCAACTTCCGCTTGCAAGGGGAGGAGGGCGACCGCAGATCGCCAGGGTGCGCCCAGCCGCCTAGATGCGGCCCTTCGCAACCAGCCGAATGTCGTTCGCGATCCGGTCGATCTTCTGCCCGTAGTGCATGCGGATCTTCAACAGCCCGTTCGCGTCGACGATGTAGCTGGACGTGGTGTGCGTGATGCCGTACCCGGCGGTCTTGTCCGCACTGACCACCTTCACGCCGAACTGGTCGGCGACGCGCTTCAGTTCTTCCTCGGTGCCGTACAGCCCGATGAAGTCCTCGTCAAAATGGGCCAGGTACTGGTCGATCTGCTCGGCGGTATCCACCGCCGGGTCAACCGTTACGAACACAAACTGGACCTCATCCTCCCACTCGCCAAGCTCCGCCTTCGCCCGCTTAAAATCGTACAGCGTGGTCGGGCAGACATCCGGGCAGGTCGTGTAGCCGAAGTAGAAGACCAGCGTCTTCCCCCGGTAATCGCTCAGCCGGAACGTGCCGCCCTCGGCCATCTGTAGTTCAAAGTCCTCGATCTGGCGCGGCTCAAGGTACACCTCGCCGACCGGGTGCGGCGCGAACGCGTTAACGAGAAGCGGTACAAGCCCTAACAGGAGGATGACACTTCCCAGCACAGCCGGGAACACCCAGCGCGGGGCGTCCCGCCCTGGAGCTTCGCTCATCGTTATTCCCCCCTTAACGTCATGGCTTTACAAAATTTTTAACATTCAGCGTGTCCAGAGGCAAAAAGAGGCCACAGAGATTGTGGCAAATGGAACGGGGATTTTCAACCCGCTTGGCTGGCGGTCAAACTCAGCCCTGACTCGCCTTCGGAGGGTGTTTAGCCGATCGCTACGGCCTGACCTCGATCTCCACCGGCACGACGGCGTGATCTGGCCCCTCGCCGGTCAGCACGCGCTCGATGGTCGCCGGGTCGTACAGCCCGACGACGAGGCGCGCCGGCCCGGTATACGCCGGGTCGAGGAAGGTCAGCTCGTGCCGGTCCTCGATCACCTCGCCCGGCACCCACGTGGAGAGCGGGCGCGCGCCCCCAGCAGGCGGGCCGTCATGCTGCGCGATCAGCCGCCCATCAGCCGCGAGCAGGTGGGTAAAGACAGTGTAATCAACCGGCGCGGGGCTATCGCCCGCCGCCTGCCAGTACAGCGTTATCTCGAACGGTTGCCCCGCCGTGACCGTCTCGCCCACCTCGGCGCGCAGCAGCCGGGCGGCATCGCCAAAGCTCGCACCGACCTCGACGCCAACCGGCGGCGCATCCCAAAGCAACGCGCTCTCCTCGAGCCACAGCGTCGCCGCGACCGGGCCGCTCTCGCCCTCCCCCAGCACGAGGTCCACATCGCCGCGCACCGGCGGGTAGACGAGGGTGCGCCGCTCGATAACCAGACTCCCGGCAGGCAGATCGCTATCGAAGCGGATCGCCGGGCTCGCGCTCGCCTCGGCGTGGACCTCGCCGCCGTGCACCAGCCGGATCAGCGGCAGATGGCCCGCCGCGCCATTGTCTTCTACGCGCCAGCGCAGCAGCAGGTCAAGGGGCCGGCCCGGCTGAGGGGTTGCCGGTTCGGTCGAGAGGGCCTCCAGCGCCCAGCCGTCCGCACTGGTCTGCGCGAGTTGCCAGGCGACACCCGCCCACGTCCCGTAGGGGTCGGCGTCGGCGTGCTGCCCGGCGACCAACTCGACGCTGCCCAGCGCGAGCGTCTCGCTCCCATCTGCCCAGGCCAGCCGCTCCAGCGTGGCATCGTCGTACACGGTCGCCGCCACCTCATATTCGCCCGGCGCCCAGCCCGCAGGCACGGGCACAACGTGGAAGCTCATGCTCTCCGTGCCCGGCGCCCAGCCCGACGTGGGCAGGTTAGACGGCAGGCGCAGCAGCGAGTCGCTCGTGCCGAGCATATACCCGCTTGCATCCACCAGCCGCACCGCAACTTTGAGGTTCTGCCCAGTCGGCTCGTCCAGCCGCCAGCGCAGCGCGACTGTCACCGCGCTGTCTGTCGTGGCCTGCGGCTCAACGCTGACACCGGTCAGCGCGAGCGGCCCGGCCCGCCCCTGCGCGGGCGTGAAGCGTGGCAGCCCTTCGACCGGCCCGGCGAGGTCGTAGACCATCACGTCCAGCCCATGGAAGCGCTGGACCTCAACGAGACGCCCCGCCCGCTCCAACAGGAAGCTCCGCAGCCCGTGGTAATCGACGTTTGAGGGCCGCCAGTGGACGAGGAACAATCGCTCCACGCCCTGAGTGACGGCGGCAAGCTGCGCGGCCTTCGAGGTGAAGTCCCCATCGTCGGAGAAGTAAACTGCCGCGTCGCCCTGATAGTAGTACGGCACGGAGTAGTCGTTCGGGCTGACGATCACGGCGTCGTGCGGCGTGGTGTGCGCGTCGAGGTAGGCGGCGACACTCCGCGCGTCGTCGCGGAACGTCGAGCCGTCGAAGGTGGCGGCGTACCAGCCCAGCCCGAACGTGACGAGCGCGCTCGCCATCAGCACCGCACCGGCAGGCCGCTGCCACACGCGCCCGGCCAGCAGTTCGGCCACCGCCGCGCCGACAGCGGCGAACAGCGGCGCGCTGAACGCCAGCAGGTAGCGCGGCTGCGTCTGGGGCACGAGGATGTACACCGGCAGCGCCAGCGCCAGCGGCACGAGGGTCGCCAGCACGAGCCACCACACCGGCGAGCGCCGCCCCGACCCTGCCGCCAGTGCCAGCAGGCCGAGCACGATCAGCGCCGCCAGCACCCCGACCGCCGTCAGCAGCCGCTCATCGCTGCTCACATGGGCCGCCTGCCCGCCGAGCAGGAAGCGCACAATGCGCCACACGCTGCGCACGGGGTCGGCGATGCCCGCCGTCACGGCAAGATCGGCTTGCAGTAGTTCGATGGAAGCAGCAAGCCGCAGCGCCCACAGCGCAAACGGGGCAACCGCCGCTCCCTGACTGAGCGCCCAGCGCCGCACCGGCACGTCGCGCGTGCGCAGCCACCACGCGGCGAGCAGCAGGTTCACGGTGATGACAGCCAGCACCATGAAGTAATGCGCGAACAGGGCAGCGGCTTCAAGGGCGGCAAGCGCAACCCAGAGCCGGGCAGGTGCGGCGCGCCCCTGTTGAAAGATGCGGTGCAGCACAGCCAGCATCAGCACGTAGAGCAGGGGCAGCAGCGCATAGACCCGCGCCTCCTGGCTGAAGTACACGTATACCGGCGCGAGTGTTACAACCAGCATCGCGGCCAGCGCGGCGCGGCGGTTGAGCAGGCGGCGGATCAGCAGATACGTGGCGGGGAGCAGCAGCGTGCCGAACAGCAGCGAGGGCGCCCGCACGGCCAGCTCACTCACCCCGGCGAGGCGCACCCAGCCGACCAGCAGCGCATAATGCAGAGGCGGATGGTTATAGCTGACGGTGTGGGGGAGGTCCCACACGGCGCGCAGCCCTCCGCGTGCAACGAAAATGCTGTGCGCTTCATCCCACCAGATGCTCTGGTGATCAATCCGGTACAGACGCAGCCCAAACCCCAGCAGCGTGATCGCTACCGGCAGCGCAATAGACCACGCTGCTCGCACAGCCTGAGGCTCCGAGCGAGTGGTTCGTACCCTCGGTTTCATCCCATTTTCCTTCACCAGCCCACTCCACTATAGTATGGTCTGAGGGAAGCCGCAATCGCCGCAGGGTACACCCTCTATATATTTCGCCTATAATGCACGATAATAAGAGCATGATATCCACATCATGAGGAAGGAAGGCAACCTGGTATGGCGAACATGCGCGACGTTCTCGGGCTGATCCTGGGCGGCGGGAGAGGGACGCGCCTCTACCCGCTCACACTGAAACGCGCGAAGCCTGCCGTACCCATCGCAGGCAAGTACCGCCTCATCGATATTCCCATCAGCAACTGCCTGAACTCCGGCATTGAAAAGATCGCCATCCTGACGCAGTTCAAGTCCGTTTCGCTGCACCGGCACGTCATGCGCACCTACGCGCCGCGAGACATCTTCACCGAGGGCTGGGTCGAGATTCTCGCCGCCGAACAGTCGGAGGAGTTCTCCAACTGGTATCAGGGGACCGCCGATGCGGTTCGCCAGCAGTGGATCGAGATTGAGAACGCACGAACCAAGTACGTGCTTGTCCTTGCCGGTGACCACCTCTACCGGATGGACTACCGCAAGTTCGTTGACTACCACATCGAAACCGGCGCGGACATCACGCTTGCCGTTCAGCCCGTCGAAGCGAAGTACGCGTCCTCCTTCGGTATTCTCAAGCGCAGCCCCGACGGTGAAATCCTGAGCTTCACCGAGAAGCCGCAGGGCGACGCGCTGAAGGGCCTGGAAAGCCTGCCGGGCACCGACAAGCCCTACCTCGGCTCGATGGGCATTTACGTCTTTGAGACGGATCTGCTGTACGAGCTGCTGCAACTCCCCGGCGACGACTTCGGGCATGACATCATCCCCCGCGCCATCAAGGACCATCGCGTCATGGGCTACGTGTTTGACGGCTACTGGGCGGACATCGGGACTATCCGCCGCTTCTACGAGGTCAACCTGGAGATGACCTCGCGGGGCCGCCCGCTCGACCTGTTCAGCCGGGGCTGGCGTATCTACACCCGCCCGCGCTTCCTGCCGCCCTCGGAGATATGCAACTCCCGCATCGACCAGGCGCTCATCGCCGATGGCGCGCACATCTTCGACTCGGAGATCACGCAGTCCGTCATCGGCCTGCGCAGCATGATCGGGCCGAACGTGACGATCCGCTCGTCGATCATCATGGGCGCGGACTACTACGAGCCAGAGGACGAGAAGGAGGAGAACATCCGCCTGGGGCGGCCACACATCGGCATCGCCGAAGGCACGATCATCGAGAGCGCTATTATCGACAAGAACGCCCGCATCGGGCGCAACGTGCACATCCGCCACATCCCCGACCGGCCCGACGAGGAGCACGAGAACTGGGTGGCAAGCGAGGGGCTGGTGATCGTACCCAAGAGCGCCATCATCCCCGACGGCACCGTGATCTGATTCCGGCTGGCTAACTGCGAAAGGACCATCCTATGTGCGCACATGAACTCGCAGGCGAGGCCGCCCCGCATGAGCTTCTGATCAACGTCCCGCGCCTGATCGCGGCGTACTACACGGTCCACCCCGACCCGGCCAACCCGGCGCAGCGCGTCTCGTTCGGCACGTCGGGGCACCGGGGGGTGTCGCTGGAGGGCAGCTTTAACGAGGATCACATTCTGGCGATCTGCCAGGCCATCGCCGAGCACCGCGCGGCGCAGGGCATCAACGGGCCGCTGTTCATCGGCATGGACACGCACGCCCTCTCCGAGCCTGCGCTGAGAACCGCCGTCGAGGTCTTCGCCGCGAACGGCGTCGAGGTGATGCTCCAGGCCGGGCTGGGCTACACCCCCACCCCGGTGATCTCACACGCCATCCTGACGTACAATCGCGGGCGCACCTCCGGCCTGGCCGACGGCGTAGTAATCACCCCGTCGCACAACCCGCCGAGCAACGGCGGCTTCAAGTACAACCCGCCGAGCGGCGGCCCGGCGGATACGGCCACCACGCGCGCCATCGAGGACCGCGCCAACGAGATTCTGCGCGACGGGCTGCGCGCCGTGAAGCGCATCCCCTGGGAGCGTGCGCTCAGGGCGAGCACCACGCACGAATATGACTACGTGCTGCCCTATGTGCGCGACCTCGGCGCGGTGGTGAACATGCAGGCCATCGCCGGGGCAGGGCTGAACATCGGCGTGGACCCGATGGGTGGATCTGGCATCGCCTACTGGGAGCCGATTGCCGACGTGTACGGCCTGAACCTGACTATCGTCAACCACCGGGTCGACCCGACCTTCTCCTTCATGACGGTAGACCACGACGGGCAGATCCGCATGGACTGTTCCTCCCCGTACGCGATGGCGGGCCTGATCGACCTGAAAGACCAGTTTGATATTGCCTTCGGCAACGACCCGGACTATGACCGGCACGGCATCGTCACCCGGAGCGCCGGGCTGATGAACCCCAACCACTACCTCGCCGTCGCGGTCTGGTACCTGTTCCAGAACCGGCCCGGCTGGGGCGCGGGGGCGGCAGTCGGCAAGACGCTGGTGTCAAGCTCGATGATCGACCGCGTGGCCCGCCTCGTCGGGCGCGAACTGTGCGAGGTGCCGGTCGGCTTCAAGTGGTTCGTGGACGGCCTGCTCGACGGCTCGCTCGGCTTTGGCGGCGAGGAGAGCGCCGGGGCGTCGTTCCTGCGGCAGGACGGCACGGTCTGGACGACGGACAAGGACGGCGTGATCATGGACCTGCTTGCCGCCGAGATCCTCGCCGTGACCGGGCGCGACCCCGCCGAGCACTACCGCGCGCTGGAGGAGCGCTTCGGCGCGGCGGCCTACGAGCGGATCGACGTGCCCGCCACGCCGGAGCAGAAAGATGTGCTGAAGAACCTCTCGCCGGAGATGGTCCAGGCGAGCGAGCTAGCCGGGGAGGCCATCATCGCCAGGCTGACACAGGCTCCCTGCAACGGCGAGCCCATCGGCGGGCTGAAGGTCATCACCGAGAACGGCTGGTTCGCCGCGCGGCCCTCCGGTACGGAGAACGTGTACAAGGTGTACGCCGAGAGCTTCAAGGGGCCGGAGCACCTCAAGCGTCTGCAGGACGAGGCCCGCGCCATTGTTGATGCCGCCTTCCGCGAGGCGGGGGTCGGAGGCGGGCAGGCTTAGCCATCTCGCCCCGCCTGCAACAAAAAAACGGCCAACCGTACGCGCGGTTGGCCGTTCTGCGTCATCGGCTGCGACTATGGGGCAGGGGTCGCGCCCGCGCCTCCCCTTTGCGATGAGAGCACCAGCACCAGTTCCGGGTGATCGGCGCGCCCATCCGACGAGACAAAGTCGATGCCGTCATTCTCGTTCGAGTCGATCACAACCGTGATTTCATCCTCGGTCCACTGCCTCACCGTGTTGGTGATGTCAAGCGAAACCCACACGTCGTCAAGAGCGCCCGGCAGGGTGAAGATGGGCGGCCCGGTTTCCAGCCGCATGTTATAGGTGATCTCGTTCTCATCCCAGTCGTTCGTCTCGGCAATCGCCACGAACTGCTCATCCTCCGAGGGGTTGTCCACTCGCAGCCGCACGTACGCGGAGATCACCCGCGACGTATCGACATCGCTGATGTCGAATTTCAGGTACGAGATCTTATGCGCGGCGGCATCCACTTCGAGAAGCGGCTCGCTGCCAAAGTTCGTGTCGGGCTCCGCGCTGCTGACAAAGGTATCGGCAAGCGGTCTGAGCACCACCGCTTCGAACGTGGGCTGCGTGGTGGTCGCGGTGATGGTGAAGAAGTCGATGACCTCGCCGTTGATGTTCTTGAAATAGCCCTGCGCCTTATACGGGTCGTTGTCCACGTTGAAGGTGATAAACAGCGCCCCGTAGTCGGCGCCCTGGTCCGCGCCGTAGATGCTGGCCCACTCGCCCTTGCAGCCGTACGGATACTCAGGCGGCAGGCAGCGCACCTGGTCACGGATGCTGTGCCCGCCGATGCTGGGCACGGCAACAAAGGTCTGGCCGGGGCCAACCAGTACGGCGTCGCGCTGGGCATGCGGGTGGACAATCTGGTGTGTCATGTCGATCAGCGTGTGGCTGCGCGAGTAGACGTGTGTATGCGCGTTGACGATGATCGCGCCCTGCTCGCGGCACGCCTCGTACACCTCCCAGCCCATGCGGTCATCCTTGTCGCCGACCTGCATCGCTTCCTGGTTCTCGTGCCAGGCGCAAATCTTCCAGATCTGATCGTCCGCCGCAAGCTGCCGGGTGACGAAAGACGCATAGGTCGGGTCGTCCGCGTCGCGGTCCTCGCCGACAAACACCATCCGCAACCCGCGATAGGTGGCGGCGTACATCTGATCGTCCAGGCTCTCGTCGTCCAGTTCAACGCCGAGTTCGATTAGCCGGCTGGCAATTAGATCCGCATAGCACCCGTTCGGATGCCCGCAATTCGAGTCCCACAGATCGGCATCGTGGTTGCCGACGATGGCGAAGATCGGGAAGTTGTCGCCGAGAACCTCCTCTGTCACCTCGAAAAAGCCGTTGGGGTTGTCGTCATAGTCGAAGTCGCCGAGGTGAACGACGAAGTCCGCTTGCTCCGCCCGTATCAGCTCCAGCACATCGAGGTAGTCCTCGTCAAAGCCGGTGTCGCCAATAAACGCGACTTTAAGCTCCGCGTCGGTCGCCGACACGACCGGCCTCGTCCGGTTGGACAGGAGCCGCACGCCGTTGACGATAGCCGCCACCAGCAGAACGCCGATTGCCACGTACTGCAAGAGCGCCAGCGGCTTGGGGATGGTCGTTCTGTTCGCATTCGACCGAATCGGCTGTCGCTGTCGATTCAGATTCATTTTTCGCTGTCTCCTCGCGTCCAAAAGCCCGCAACTCGGCGGACGCCAACCATCACAGGTGCTGCGGGCAGGGGCGCTGTGGCGAAGTCTCACCAGCGCCCGGTCACTACCAGTGCCTCAGTATCTCCCTTTACCGTTATCCGTCACCTCCCATGCACTCAGTCCGACGGGGGCGGTACCGTTGGCGGCAGGCCAATCTCCTCGCCGGGAGCGAAGCCGTGCGTCAGTGTGCCGAAGCAGATATCCTGAGCACACTCGGTATCCCAGTCCATCTCCTGGAACCAGAACTCGAAGCCCGGCAGGGTATGGTACTGGAAGTAATACCGGTAGGCCACTTCAAGCGCGGCGTCGTGCCGCCATTCCGTCCGCGAATCCACGATGATGGCCTTAATCGCGCGCTCGATAGAGCCGCGCCCTGGCCGGAGGTGTGTCACCTTCTCCTGACCATCCGGCCCGATGAACCGGTATTCGGGGATGTCCGTGTTGTCCACATTGTCGTAGCAGGAGCGGTCGCCCCGGCGGAGCATCAGCTCGCACTGCTGGATGTTGTTCCCCAGGTGGATCTGCGGGTAGTTCTGGTATTCTCCGTTGTACTGCGGGATGTTGCAGTACTCGTCGCGGCGCGCATCTTCCGGGATGATGCCGTTCTCCGTGATCTGGGACTTCACCGGCTCCCACTGGTCGCTCTGCTGACTCCCACTCAGCAGGTCGCACGAGCTGCGGCTCCCGTACTCGACGCTGTAACCGTTCATCCGGTCCAGCATCCGCTGATTGGCGAACGCGTACGCCTGCGCCGGGCTGAAAATATACACCTGGCCGCCGTTCACCTGCGGCGGGTTGCGGTGGATCAACTGCACCTCAGGCCGGTCCCACAGATAGTCTGCAATATAGGCTGTGGCAGTGGTCGCGGCAGCACCCCAGTTGCTGCTTGCAGATGTCGCCGAATACGACACAATGTAGTACGGGTTCTTGACGAGCCAGTTCTGCCAGAGGTCCTTGCAGTCGCCCTCCTCAATCGTGATGTCAAGGTGCAGCGTGCCTGACGGGCCGGTGCAGCGCATCCCCCGCCAGTAATCCTCGATAAGGTCTGCCGCGGCGACCAGTTCCGGCGTGCCCCAGCCGAAGTTCAGGCGACACTGCTGGTCCTCGTCGTCGATCCGCTCGACCCGCGTCATGATGGCTTCCAGAATATCCTTGACTTCTTCCGCGTACTGCTCGTTGCCGGTCAGGTGATAGGCCAGCGCCTTGGCATACACGATGGGAACCCCGCCGCTGTCGTCCAGCCAGCGCGGGCGCTCGCTGCTCCTGCAATCTTCCAGGGCGTTGAAGTTGAAGTCCCAGGGCCGGTCAGCCCACTCTAAAACCACATCCACCGCCGAGGCATAAGGCTCCAGCCCCATCTCCGCTTTGGCAGCAATGATCTTGAGTTCAGCCGGTGTTGTAAGGTAGCCACGCGAGGAAGTAACGCCCTGAGGGGCATCCGTCGGGGTGATCTCAGGTCCGGTTGTGGGCTGGAGGGCCTCGCCGGGCGCGCCTGTCATATCAGCCGCCAGGGCAGGGCTGGCGACGGCTGGTATCTCGAAGGTAGCGGTTGGCAAGGTGGCGGGGGCCACTGGCCGGTGCGGCTCTGGTGAGAGCACGATCTCCGGAGGAGTCGGATCAGCGCTGTTGCATCCTGACAGGATGAGCAAAAACAAGACGGCTACAGACAGAACGTGGCTGACGCGAACCTTCATTCACAACTCCCTTATCCAGATGAGCAGTTAACTGGAGTCCAGTCGGTACGACATGCCCCCCTCTTCTACTCAATATAACCGAGATCCTGCAGGCGCTGTTCGATGAGCGCGAGTTCTTCCGGCGTGTATTCCTGCCCCTCCTCAGGCGGCTCGTCGCTGTAGCCGGCGGTCATCTCCTGGAAGCGCGCCCGCATCTCTGCCGCCACTTGCGGCAGCCGGTCGATCACATTGTGTTCCTCAGCCGGGTCGGCCTCAAGATCGTACAGCTCTTCCGGCAGCTCCGGGTTATACAGCCCGCGAGCATATTTGTAGCGCCACGTGCGGATGCCCCCTAGCCAGTACTCGGGGCCTGCCCGCGAGCGCTCGTGCATGCCGATCAGCGCCTCCAGGTACAGCGCCCGGTCGCCGAGATCGCTGATCTCGCCACGCACCAGCGGCATCAGGTCGATGCCGTTCAGCGTGGCGGGCGCACCCTCCAGCCCCAGTGCGGACAGGAGCGTCGGCAGCACGTCTACATGGCTGACCAGCTCATCGATCTTGTGCCCCTCAGGGAAAAGCCCCGGCCCGTACATGAGTAGTGGCACATGCGTAAGATAATCATACACATGATACCCGTGTCCTAACCACCCGAAGTGGAAATCCTTGTTGTTGGAGCTTAACCGCTCCATCCCCTTCACGGCGGCGGGCGTAAAGCGCCGCAGCCTGCGCGCGCCGGGGATGTGCTCCTTGATCCACTTCCAGGGCCCCTTAAGGCGGGCGATGATCTCGCCGCTCTGCGACGCCGAGACGTACTCGCCATGGTCGCCGGTCAGCACGACGATCGTGTTCTCAGGCAGCGCCTCGAACAGCCGCGCAAGCTGCGCATCCAGCGAGGACACCGCCCGGTCGTACAGGGTTTCGCCTGCCGAGCGGTGGTCGTAGCCCGGCGTGACCCGGCGCGGGTTGTGCAGTTCCCACAGGTGTAGCAGCCCGAACCACGGGGCGGGGAAGTCCGCGCCGTCCCGCAGGCGGCGGATGAACCCGTCGCCCCATTCGGTGTCGAGCCAGTGGTCATAGGGGCGGTACTCGTAGCGATCGAAGCCCCGGTCCAGCCCGCGCATCGCCTCCAGCGGGCCGGTCATCTCGGCCCAGGTATGGTAGCCGCCCGCCTTGAGCAGTTCCGGCAGCGTCGGCAGGTCCGTGCGGAGGCGGTTGCTGAGCAGCGAGTGGATGCCGTGCACGAACGGGTAGCACCCGGTCAGCAGGCTGGTCGTGCAGACAGTGGTGATGGACGCGGTTGAGAAGGCCCGGGTGAAGACGGTTGACCGCTTCACCAGGCCGTCGAGGAACGGCGTGCGCGCGCTGCGGCGACTGCCCCAGGTGCGGTCTGCACGCATGGCGTCTACCATCAGCAGCAGGATATTCGGTTGGGTTACCATAGTCGCCTCAGAGTCAACTAACGCACACGTGTCCGAACCAGTACCATCACATACTGCCGCCAAGCTGCGGTGTCACGGACGAGGCGTCGGCATCCGAACGGGCACGCTTGCCGCCCCTCCTCACGAAGAGCCCGGCGCTCCGCCACAGATCGGCGAGGAAGGGCACCGGATCGCTCCAACTGAAGATAGCGTAAGCCTTGCGCCCGCGCACCGATCGCCACCAGTCTCGCAGGGTTAGCTCCCCGCGCCGCCAGTAGTGCAGCGCCGACTGGAAGTCGCGCCGCAGGTAGATCCACTTCACGCCGGTGTACTGCTGCACGTACGGGCCGGGCAGCGGCAGCCCTGCCGCGTCGCAGTACATCGTGTACACAAGCTCGACGCCACCCGCCTCGGCAATCGCCGAGCGCCCCGTCGGCCTGCCGATGTTCGGCTCGATGATGTAGTGCTTGCCGGTGCGCTCGTCGCGCTTCATCTCGACGTAGCCCAGCCCCTGGTAGTTCACGCTCTTGAACAGCCGGATGGTTTCCTCGAGCACCACGTCGTTGCGGACCTCCTCGCCGAGGCAGCTTGTGCCTGTCTCCGGCGGCCACTGCCGCAGCTTCCGCGCGACGAACGTCACGAGCGGCTCGGATTGGGCGTTGAAGTAGACGTTGCAGGAGTACAGGTCGGAGTCCTTGCCCTCGACCCACTCCTGCACCATCAGCACGTCTGCCCAGTTTGAGCAGCGGTCGTACACCGCGAGGAACTCCTCGCGGCTCATCGCCCTGTAGACCTTCTCTTTGCTGTTGGCCTCCCAGCCCGGCGTTTTCATCGGCGGCTTGAGGATGCACGGGTAGTTGAGCGCATCTGCCGCCGCCTCGGCGTCCTGCCGGTTGTACAGCAGGAACATCTTCGGCACGGGCAGGCCGTGCTCCTGCGCGTACGTGCAGAAGCGCACCTTGTCCATCAGCATCTCGATGGTGTCGTGCTCCGGCAGCGACATGTGATACCACTCGTGCAGCCGGTCCCGGTAGCGCGAGATCGTCAGCACGCTCATGTCGCTGCACGGCACGAGCACCGCCTTCTGCGGCAGCGTCGGCCCGAGCGCCTCCAGCGTTTCGATCAGCGCCTCGCTGCCGGTGTGCGCCTCAAGGATCTGCTGGCAGACCCGCGTTTTCGCGCAGTAGTGCGTGCGGTCGTTGGCAATGCCGATCACCGGGACGCCATGGCGCGCCAGGATGCGGGCGGTTTGCAGGCCGGTCATGTTATCCAGCGCGACGACGATGGCAGGGGGCAGCCCCACCCCGTCGCCGCGCTGGTCCCGGCTGAGCCGGTTAGATGATGCCATAGGGTTACACCTGTTCTGCTGCCGCCGTCGAGGTGCGGGTGGGCAGGTAGCGTTTCTCCGCCTGCTTGAGCTCGTCCGCGCCCTGCAGCCGGAAGATCTCCTTGACCGGCACCACCTTGCCCTCGACGTTCACCAGCGAGCGATCCTCGAAGATCTGCCGCGCGGTCTGCTGCATGGCCGTGATGGCGGAGCGCATCATGTGGTTGGCCCAGATGACGAGGCTCACGCCCAGCTCCTCAAACACCGAGGTCGGGGTGTTGTAGTACATCGTGGGCACGATGACCACCGGCGCGGCGTTGTCCCACTCCCGCATGAAGGCGGCGATCTCGTCAACCGTGTTGATCTTGCTGTGGATCAGGACGGCGTCCGCGCCCGCCTCGGCGTAGGCATGCGCGCGGCGCAGCGCCTCATCCAGCCCCCAGCCTGCGATGAACGCCTCGACCCGCGCCACCAGGCAGAAGTCCGGGTCCTGCTGGGTGTCCTTGGCCGCCTTGATCTTGCCGACGAACTCCTCCACGTCCGCCAGCGGCTGGCTCTCGCCGTTGATGAACGAGTTGGTCTTGGGGAACAGCTTGTCCTCGATGCAGGCCCCGGCGATCCCGCGCTGCTCCAGCTTCTTGACCAGCCGGCGCACGTTGTTGAAGTTGCCGTAGCCCGTATCGGCGTCGAGCAGGATGGGGATGCTGGTGATGTCGCTCATGAACTCGACGACCTCCAGCACCTGCGTCCAGCTTGCCTCATTGTTGTCGCGCACGCCCATCGCTGCCGAGATCGCAAGCCCGCTGCCCCAGATCCCCTTGAAGCCGGCCTCCTCGACGATCTTGGCGCTGATGCCGTTGTGCGCCTCCAGAATGAACTCCGTCTGGTCAGACTGGAGCATCTGTTTAAGCTGCGTTGTCTTCTTCATCGGTCGTGGCTCCTGTGTTAGGCCCACCCCCGCACGGATGGCGGGGCAGGGTTACTTCGCCTGTGCGGTGGCAGCGGCTTCGGCCTGCCGCGCCACGAAAGATTCAACAGTCTCAACAATAATGTTGCCGATCTGAATCTGCGTATCGAACGTGCCTGCGCCGATGTGCGGCGTTAGCACAACGTTCGGCAGTTCCGCCAGCGGGGAGATCTTCCCCTCGCCCTCGTTCTCGTGGACGTCCAGGCCCGCCCCGGCGAGGCGGCCCTCCGTCAGCGCGCGGTACAGCGCCTGCTCGTCCACTACGCCGCCGCGCGCCAGGTTGACGAGGAACGCCGTCGGCTTCATCAGCGACAGGGCGCGCTCGTCCACGAGGTAGCGGGTGCTTTCCTTGAGCGGCACGTGGATGCTGACGAAGTCGGCGCTGCGGAAGACCTCATCGCAGTCCACCATCCGGATGCCGTGTGCGGCCAGCCGCTCGGCCTGCTGCTCGGAGGGGTGCTCCACGCAGCCAATGACCTCCATGCCCCAGGCGTGGCCCATCTGCCCAACGACGGTGCCGATATTGCCCGCGCCAACGACGCCCAGCACCTTACCCTGCAGCAGATGGCCGGTCATCTCGTGCTTGGCCCAGCGCCCCTTGCGGAGCAGGTTGTCGGCGATCAGCACCTTGCGCGCCAGCGTGAGCATCAGCGTAAAGGCCAGTTCGGCAACCGCCCGTGCGCCCGGCCCGGGGATGCGCACGAACTCGTAGCCCTGCTGCTTGACGAAGGGCACGTCGATGTTGTCCATGCCGGAGCCTGCCCGGATGATCAGCTTGAGGTTGGGGGCGGCCCGCATAACGTCGGCGGTAATCTGCACGCCGCTGCGAAATACCAGCGCGTCGCAGTCGACGATGAGCCGGGCAAGCTCGTCCGTCGGCGCGCCGAAGGCGCACACAACCTCGTGAGACTCGCTCAGCCGGTCAATAGCACTTTGATGAATCGAGCTTGCAACCAGGATCTTCATAGGAGTTCCGTTTCTCTCTCATCTAAAGGTTAGAAGCAACCGTCCGAATAAAAGCGATCAGGCTGCCTGGGGCAGCGCGCGCAGCCCATTGAGGCGCGCAGTGTAGAGCAGCAGCCGGGCACGGAGCGTCCCGACCGTCGCATCCTCCTTTACATTGATACGCCGCAGCCGCAGCGGGTCGAGCCGGGCCAGATCGTTCGTTCCCTTGATCGTGGTGAAGGCCAGCCGAAAGCCCGCTTCTTTCAGTATGGCGACCACCTCAGCGTTGTACGCGCCCGCCGGGTACGCAAAGACGGGCATCACCTCCCCGATCTCGCGCCTCAGGTCCTCCAGCGAGCCGACAACCTCACGACGCGCCACATCGAGGGGCACGCGAGTGAGCAGCGGATGGGTACGGGTGTGCGCACCGAGCGTCACACCCTCGGCGGCAAGCTGCCGCAGTTCGTCCCAGCCGAGCACATCGCAGGGGGGCGTGCCGTCGTGCAGCGCCCCGGCAATCTGCTCGACAAAGGCCATCCCCTCATCGTGCGGCAGGCTCTTGACGTAGGAAGTCAGCCGCTTGAACGCCTGCCCGCGCTCGCCCGGCGTCGCCAGCGGCAGCGGCCCGAACGGCGTGTCGAGCGGCGTCCGGCGCGTGGTGTGGGCCAGCGCATAGCTGAGCCGGTCCCACCAGAACGCCGGGAGCGCCCCGCCGGGGTAGCCGGTCGGCACGAACAGCGTCACGGGGATGCCGTAGCGCTTCAGGGCGGGCCAGGCCACCTGCGCGAAGTCGGTGTAGGCGTCGTCGAAGGTGACCATCACGGCGCGCGGCGGCAGTTCTCGCCTGCCCTCCAGCGCGTCGACCAGCTCCTGCATCGACACGGGGCAGGTGTGCTCGGCCAGGTAGCGCATCTGCGCCTCAAAGCTCTCCGGGCTACCCGCACGGTGGTAGGTGAGGACGCGCACCCGGTTCGGGCGCCGGTCGTCCACACGCTCCAGCGCGCCCAGCAGCCCCTGCCCGACGCCGCTCGACACCAGCCGGCTCACAATCCCCTTGATCAACGCGCCCGCCCCTTTCTACGTGTCCTGCTGCCCGGTCTGCGTCACGGAGGGCGCAACGGGCCGGGCGAGGATGCGTTCGTCTTTCACGCCCGCCGCAAAGCGGGAGATGATCTCCGCCACCTCGCGGGCGGCGTCCTCCTGCGGCTGCTCCGTGCTGACAATGGCGAAGTGGTCGATGTGATGGCGCATCTCCAGGTAGTCCTGGCGGCGCTGCTCCAGCGACTCGATGGTGCCCTCGCGCTTGCGGGCGTGCAGCACCTCCGCCGGCGCGTCAAGCATGATCATCATGTCGGGCCGGGGGTACAGGTTTTTCAGGATCCACCCGTGCACCTTGCTCGTGAAGGGCCGGTCCGGGTCGCCGTCGGCGATGTCGCTGGCGTAATAGTCCGGGAAGAAGTGACGGTCAAAGACGACCACGTACCCTCGAAGCTGGTAGATCCACGCGACAATCTGCCGGAACCACTCCTCGGCTATCCAGTTCATCAGCCGGAAGACGGCCCTGAACTGGTAGATCAGGCCGCGCACGCCGCGCATGGAGCGCCGCTTGGCGCGGGCCGCCGTCGGGCTGATAGCGTCAGGGCGATCGCCCCGCATCCGCTTCAATTCCAGCGCGAGCCGGGTCGTCGGCAGCATCAGGTTGCTTGCTTCCAGGTTGACGCCCATATACAGGTACTTTGCCGGGATGTCGAGCATCTCAACCACTTTGCGGCTAATCGTCGACTTGCCCGCGCCATCCGGACCGATAAGGGCTACGGTAAATACTCCTCGATGCGGTTTCACTCGTACCTCACAGAACAGGATAGATGATGTCAAAGAGTGCTGGGATGGAAACCGGGTGTGGATGCGCGAGACGGTACGTCTTCTTGCCGCCAAGCGCCTGCCTGAGCGTCTCCAGTTCGAGCGCCTGAAGACGCTCGATGAGCGGGTTGGGACGGTCAGGGAAGGCGAAGCGGAACTTCCAGTAATGCGTCAGGAGGTCGAAGTACTCGACCTTCGACGAGAACACCATGCGTTCGGCAATCTCGTCAGCATCCATTGGCTCCAGCCCGGTCCTGGCCGAGTCATGGCTGACCATGAAAATAAACAGATCGGGTCTGCCGGTCGGCTGGCAGGCGTCCGCGCCGAACAGCTTCGCGGGCGGGATTTGCACATTGAGCTGCCGCTTCAACGCGGCGGCAAAGCGGGTCATGCTGCCGATCGGCAGGGCGCGCCGTGCCAGCCTGTTCGAGGCAAGCCGGTCCAGCCCGCTCGCTGTCGCGCCGATCAGCCGCAGCTTGCGGCGGTCGCCCGCACTGACCGCCCGCTTGTAGCGCGGCATCTGGTCAAGCTGCCATGTCCACAGCCGGATTGGCTCGGGGATGCCGAACATCTTCTCCCCGTCGCAACTCAGGTAGATCCACTCGTCGCCGACATACGTTGCGCCACGCGCCATGAACGAGAGCAGCGCCTCGGTCTTGCCTGCCTTCGCCCAGCCGGTGACGACGATGCCCTTCCCTTCGTACGTGAATGCCGACGCATGCAGCGGCACAACGCCCTTGCTCAGCGCCGTCATGTTGACGATGGCGATCAGCAGCGGCACGGCGGGCAGCCCGCGCTCAACGACAATGTCGCACCCCTCGCCGATGCGATCCATCGGAATCTGCACCCGCGCCGACGCCTTGTGCTTGCTGCGCAGCACCAGGTAGGCGTCGTCCGTGTAGGCGGCGTCGTCCAGCCCGATGTAGCGCACGGGCGAGGCCGTCTCCAGTCGGTCCACGAAGCGGATGGTGATATCCGGCCTTCCGTCAACGTCCGTCTGGATCGGCCCGAGCTGCCGCGTGATGACGGCGGCATCTGCGGGTGTGGCGTCAAGCAAGCGGACGCGAACGACGCCGTGAAGGTCGTAGTCGATCGTCGATGTCATGTTGGGCTCAGTCTTTCGCTGGCTGAATCGTCATGGGCTCAGATCGTCCTGTCGGTTGGCATGGCAGGCGTGCCGGGCGTCTCGGCGGCAGGCAGCGACCGCTCGGTATCCCACCGCTCGATGCGCCGCCCCCGCACGATGTTCGCGGCGGCGACGAGACAGGCCGCGTTAACCATGCAGAAGTAGTAAGGGATGGCGAGCGGCTTCTTCTGGCCGAGGCGCGTGTTCTCCAGCAGCGCGCCGAGCGCCGCCAGCCCGTAGAAGGCAAGCTGCCCCAGCAGCGCCAGCCGGCACAGCCAGCCTTTGGCCCACAGCAACGGGCTCAGCACGAACACCACGATCAGCGGGAGGACGGCCAGCCGCCGCAGCACTTTGTGAGACAGAAGCTGCAGCGAGTAGAAGCCATGCTGGAACGGGTTGAGCAGTTCGCGCCGGGAGAGCACCGCCTGCAGGCCACGCGTCGTGATGCGCACCTTGCGGTTGAACTCCTTGCCAGTCTCCCCGGCGACGGCTTCATAGGCGATGGCGTCGGCGCTGAACACCAGCCGCCGATGCTGCGCAATCACCCCGGTCGAGATGTAGAAGTCGTCCGTCACGCCGCCGATGACCGGCTGGTACAGCTCGCGCCGGATGGCGTAGATCGCGCCCGTCGCCGAGGTGACGTTACCTGCCCGGCTCTGGAACTCCTTAAGCAACCGGTCGAAGTTCCAGTACGTCTTCTCACCGTCGCCGCCCGTGCCGCGCTCAGGGTCGAGGTAGACCTGGTTGCCCGCCACGCCGCCCACGGACGGGTCGGCGAAGGGCCGGACGATCTCGCGGATAGCCTGCGGCGCGTACATGCTGTTCGCGTCGGAGAAGACCAGGATGTCGCCGGTGGCGGCCTTTACCGCTGCGTCGAGCGCGGGGGCCTTGCCTTGACGCGGCAGCGCCAGCAGCGTGACCCTCTCGCCCACATACCTCTGCACGATCTCGTTCGTGCCGTCCGTCGAGCCGTCCGACGCGATGACCACGTTCAGGCAGTCCGCCGGGTAGTCGAGCGACAGCACATTCTGTAGCTTGGCCTCGATCACATCCGCCTCGTTGTGGGCGGCGATGATCAGCGTGACGCTCGGCGTGATGTCCCCCGTCTGGTAGGGGCGGCGCATCAGCACGCCGCGCAGCAGCGTGAGCGCCGGGAAGCCTGCGTAGGAGTAGGCAATCAGCAGGACGGCCAGCCAGAAAAGGATCTCCAGGACGTTCATGCAGGTACCCCCGTGCTGAATCGGGCCACCAGTCGAGAAGCGTTTGTCATCAGGTCGAAATCCTCCAGCACCCGCGCGCGGCCCGCTTCGCCCAGCCGCCGCCGCAGCGCCGGGTCCGCCGCCAGCCGCTCGATGGCATCGGCGATGGCCTCGGAATCGCCGGGCGGCACGAGCAGGCCACACTCGCCATCGTGCACAAGCTCGGGGATGCCGGAGAGGCGGCTCGCGACGACCGGGACCCCGCTTGCCATCGCCTCCATCAGCACCACCGGGATGCCCTCACGACGGCCATCGCTCGACGGCACGCTCGGCGCGACGAACACATCCGCCTGCTGCAGCATCTCGATGATCTCCGCGCGCACACGCTGCCCGTGGAAGCACACGCGGTCCTCAAGCCCCGCTTCCCGCGCCTGCGCCTCAAGCATCTCGCGGTCCGGCCCATCGCCGATGATGTGGCACATCAGGTCCACCCCGCGCTCGTGGAGCAGGCGGCAGGCTTCGATCAGGTACTTCTGCCCTTTGACCTCGTGGATGGTGCCGATGTTGACGATGTTGAGCGGGCGGCGGGTGGTGTCGTCGCCGTTGGACGAGGCGGGCCGGAAGGCCTGCGTATCAATGCCGCAGTGGATGAGCACGAGCTTGTCGGCATCCTGCTGGCGGCACACCCCGCGAATGATCTCAGCGTTGTACGCCGAGATGGGCACAACGAACGCCGCCTCCTCGACCTTCTCGCGCAGCATGGTCTGGTCGCGGTGCAGGTCGGAGCCGTGCGCCGTGAAGCTGTACGGGATGCCCGTCAGCAGGTGGATCACATAGGCGGCGGCTGCCGGGTGGCTGGCAAAGTGGGCGTGGATATGCGTCACGCCGGTTGCAGCCATCTTCTCGGCGAAATACACGGACTTGGGGAAGATGCCGAGCGCCCCCATAAAGAAGCGCATGCTCCCCCACGTGCCCTTGAACAGACGCCATGCCGCGCGCAGATAGCGGCGCGGGTGGCGCACCAGCATACGCAGGTTGGCGCGGATGATCGGCCAGGAGATGAACGGCGTGAAGTTCGCCCGCTCCATCCACGGCCTGGCTTCGGGGTGCATTACGTCGGTGCGCTCCCGCAGGAGCGGGTAGAGGTCTACCTGCACGCCCAGCCGTTCGACGGCGGCCATCTCGAAGAGGATGAACGTTTCCGTGATCTTCGGGAAACGAGACATCATGTAGGCGACCCGGGGCCGATTGCTCACGTCCATTGTCATCTGTACTCCACCATTCCACTGCCGATAAGCATCATCCCAAAACAGTTTCTGAGATGGTCCCCTGCTTCACCTCCTGCGCCTACTGATTGCCGGATGGGCCCCTCCTCCCGACACGGTGCGGGCACCCGCTCGCGCGCCAGGTGCCCTCTTTTGCATTGACCACAGAGCGGGGTCGCCCCCGGCCCCGCCCTGTGCGCCCCCCTCTATGATGCGAGCAGCCTTTTGAGGATCGGAACTTTCATGATCTCAGGGAAGAACCGCTCGACCTGCAGCCGCCGCCGGTTCACCAGCAGCAGCACCAGCGACAGCACGGCGACCAGGAAGATGCCCACATACAGCGGCGGGTTGATGGTCATCTCCAGGATCAACAGGCCAACAGTCGCCGCGGCGATCCCGGCATAAACCTGCAGGTTCTGCCGCTTGAACAACTGGATGCCCGTACCCATCAGCAGGCCGGCATGGTTCAGCGTGTTGTAGAGCACGAGAACCGACGTTGTGCCGATGGCCGCGCCGAGCGCGCCAAACCGCTGGATGAGCAGCATGTTCAGCCCGACGCTGAGCACCGCTGTCATAATGTCAACCGCGACGATGTACCGCACCTTGCCATGCACCTGGAGCGTGTACGAGTTGTAGCCGAACGCCGCGTTGAAGTACTCCCCGAAGGCGAGAATGGCCAGGAGCACGCCGGTCCCGGCGTAACGCTTGCCGAGCATCAGCACGGCGAACGGCTCCGCCAGCGAGACGGTCGTCGCAAAGATCGGGAACGTGATCACCGAGATCCAGATGGCCGTCTGCCAGTACAGGTCGTTGAGCTTCGCGACCTCCTTCCGCTCGACGAAGCGCGAGGCGAGCGGGGTGTACAGGTACTTGAAGCTCTGGTATACGAGCAGGTTCAGCCCGGCGAACGGAACCACCGCCTTGTACTCGGCGACCTCCGTTGTGTTCCGCAGCGCCTCCAGCAGCACGACAACCAGGCTGCTGCGGACGATCACCAGCATGTCCGTCGTGAGGAGCGGCGTGCTGAAGCCAAAGACCTCTCGGAAGGGCAGCTTGATCTGCGGCAGCTTGATCTCCTTGATCCACGGCTTCGAGCGCAGGATCTGGAGCAGCAGCGTCAGCGACACCAGGATGCCGAGAAGCGCGCCGACTACGTAACCAACCGCAATGAACTGCACGTTCGCCCTGAGGAGGACGGCGATGGCAACCACCACCAGCTTGATCCCCGGGCCGAGCAGGTTCTTCCGGAAGAAGATCGCGCTCGGCTTGGCGAACACGGCAAACAACCCCTGCAACAGGCTCTCAAGCGCCTGGATGGGTGCGAGGGCGATGATCGTCACGAGCAGCATCGCCGACAGCGGGTCGCTGGCAACCCGTGTAAACACGATGTTGTCCAGCGTGATGACGCCCACCACCAGAATGAGCCCCAGCACGAGCACTGTCGCGAGCGCCAGCACGACCGTACCTACCATCCGCGAGTGGTCCTCGCGCTCCTCGTAAATTGGTACGAAGCGCGCGATGGCTTTGTCCAGCCCGAAGAGCACGGCGCTTGTCGACATCGAGACGACGGACAGCGCATAGGCCAGCGCGCCGTAATCGCTCTTGGAGAGGTAGCGCACGGTCATGATCTGGACGCCGAAGTTCAGCGCCATTGAGATCATGCGCCCGATGAGCAGCAGGGTCGAGCCCCTGATGTGCTTCTTTGTCGCGTCTTTTTCCCTGGCAGGCGTGGTCGCGGAACTTGGTGCCAGCGCCCCTGCGCCGGGGAGTTTGCCTGCAGGTTCACTCTTATTCATATGGTTGGGTTGTTATTTCTTCGTGCCCGCCCAGGCGGTTTTGAGACAGGGCAAGAGGATTAGACAGACGCCAGCCGTTCTCGGCCAGCCGCTTGCGGAAGGTGCCCACCATCTCCAGCAGGTCACGGTAGGGCGCGCGCTGCTTGACCAGGACGGACCCAACCAGTTCCGCATCCACAGACGACAGGGCTTCAACCGCAGCCTTCAACTGATCCCGGTTCGTGCCTGCCTCCGTCACCATCACCACGCCGTCCATGTCCGGCGCGATGTACAGGCTCTGCGCGGAGTCCAGCACCGCCGGGCCGATCACAATCGTCAGTTCGTACTGCGGGCCGGCATGCTCCTCACCGTCGGCCTCCTGCATGCCTCGCCGCTGCAGCGACCTCTCGGTGGAAGCCGGTAACCTGGGCACGTGTGCCCGCTCGGCCCGCTCCTCCTCCGCCGCCGAACGACGCGCGACGTAGAGGTTCGGCAGCCAGTCAACCGGCACGATGAAGTGATCCGCGATGACATCGGCTACCTCTTCAGCCAGAGGGTCGACACCCAGCAGGGTCAGGAGGTTCGACTCGTCGGCGGTGGCATCAACGAGCAGTACGCGGAAGTCACCCTTGGCCCGCGACAGCGCGTCAGCCGCCGCCACGGCGAAACCTGCCGCCACTTCCCGCACCACGTCGGTGTACCGCTCCCGCCCCGACGTGAAGAGCACGCTGTGAAGCTCGCTGTGCTCGTGCGAGTAGAGGAAGCG
>Ga0134100_1000277_pt1 | contig 65149 bp, 57 predicted proteins | sample 11_taG_2_FD_94444 | JGI IMG/M metagenome (GOLD analysis project Ga0134100, IMG submission 94444) | Switchgrass degrading microbial communities from high solid loading bioreactors in New Hampshire, USA - 11_42_5_180_A3 metaG | ecosystem: Engineered > Bioreactor > Semi-continuous > Anaerobic >...
AGCCACATGCCGTTCGGCTCATAAGCCTGCAGGGCGTAGGGAATCTGGAGCAGCTTGTCGAGAACGTGCTGCGGGACCTCCACCTCCTCGATGTTCTCGAAGTCCAGGTCGTCCCCAATTTGGAAGAGAGGCTCCAGCACGTAGGGCGGGCAGGTGAACACGACATCACCCGCCAGCTTCTCGATGTCCCAGAACCGGGCCTTACCTGCGACGAGCGGACCCTGCCGCATCGAGCAGGCCAGCATCTTGCTGGGCAGGCCCTCTTCCTTCAGCAGCCGGTAGGCCCGCTGGAAGATGGCGATCCCCAGCCAGTGCCGGTCCTGCCACGTCAGGTGGATGCCCTGCCGCTCCGCCTGCACCATTAGCGCTGGATGCTCGGTGAGACGGCCAAGCATCATGGTGATGACGGCCCGCCACTTGGTGTAGTCGACGGTCTCAGGGAGGAAGTAGGAGCCTTTCTGGACGCAGTTCAGGCCGCGAGCCGTTGCTCTGGCCGACGCCATGATCTGCGGCAGCGTGAAGCAGGTTGTGGTGTTGGTCGAGATGCCCTTCGAGGCGAGGATCTCCAGCACCTGGATACCTTCTGTGCTGGCCGGGACCTTGATCATGACGTTGGGGTGCAGGGCGCTCAGTTCCTCGGCCTGCTCCACCATCACATCGACTTCGGTGAACAGGCGCGGGTCAAGCTGGCCGGAGATCCAGCCGTAGCGCCCGCCTGACGCCTCCCAGATGGGCAGCATCATGGCAGCGCCCCGCTTGACCACCTCCTTGTACGTCAGCCAGGCAAGCTCCTCTGTGGTCAGGTCCGGATGGCTGTAGATCAGCTCGTCAATCCACGGATCCCAGAAGTCGGGGTCGCTCTTGATGGCGGTCAGCGAGAGGGGTGGGTTGGTGGTGCAGCCCCGCACGATACTGTTGACCGGATCCTGCGTGTTATAGAGCCGCTGTAGCTGCTCCTGCAGCGCGGGCCTCTTCTCGGGGGGCGCGTTCTGCACCATCTTCTCTGCCCACTTGTCGTAGACAAGCGGGGAGGAGTCCCACCAGATTTCGAGGTCCGGATGAACTTGTGTGAGCCTTGTAATCGGGTCTTCTGTCATACCAGAGTCCTCCCGAACTCAAAGTACACGGTGAGGATAAGACGTCTGGCACCAGAGAATGCAGGCTCAAGCTGAATGCGGATAAAGGGGCGAGGGATCGAAGTGGCGGTGCCAGGAGCGCACGAGCGCTCCGACACCGGGGATTGCAAGTCGGTAGTCAGCTACGGTCAGCGCCTATCTAGGTGGCGAGCTGCTGCTCGGCCTCCCACACTTCAACCAGACGCTCAGCTATCATCGCAATCGCAATCGACCCGGCATCATAGGTGTTGCAGCTTCGCTCACCCGTGTACGAGGCACGGCCACGCTTGGCCTGCCAGGGTTTGATCTCTTCTGTCTTTGCTCGCGCCACCACTGCCGCCTCTCGCAAGGCGTCAAGGGTGGAGCCACCGTTCTGGATAGTCTTCTCGAACGCTTCAACCGCGGGGACAAAAGCATCGAGCAGGGTCTTATCGCCCAGGTCCGACTTGCCGCGCTGCTTCATGCCCTCGATGGCCGCCCAGAGCATCTCGTGCACGTCGTCCATCGTAAGCTCTTGTTTGTCGCCGGCCTTCACCCCGGCACGCAGGAAAGCCGTCCCCCAGACCGACCCGGACACACCGCCCACGTTGCCCATGAAGGTCATCGCCACAGCCTTGAGGAAGTTCCCGGGGGATGACCGGTCGAGTTTGTCCCAGTTGGTCACGGTGATGGCTTCGAACCCTGTCGCGAGCGAGTTACCGAAGTCGCCGTCGCCTACCACGCCATCCAGCTCGCAGAAGTAGGCACGGTTCTCGAACGCCACTTCAGCCATCGTGCGGATGATGAGCTCAATCGTTTCAAGAGAGGTTCGTGACATATTCGTCTCCTTCAGTGATCAGACGTAGGCCTGGGCCCGATGTTCTGTACTGCGCCGCGGCTGCAACCGCCCCGCGCAGCATGGCACTACAGCAGGTCAAATCGGACGTTGAGGTATGAATGTGATGCGCAGACACCTCCGTACGCTGGAGCCAGGCTAACCCTTCCGGCTAGCCAGAACTCTCTCCAAATCCTCGACCGTGACATAGCCTTCCGGGCGGGCGTCGGTGCGGTTCTGCACGACGACAGCTTCCTCCACGCCGGGGTCGCCCAGGCTGGAGAGGACCATCGCCGCCTCGGAGAAGTCCTCGTCTTTGGTGAGGTCGTTGAACGTGATGATGCATGTCATGCCCGCGGCGACCGCCGCCAGCAGGCCATTGCGCGAGTCCTCCACGACGATGCAATCCGCAGGGTCGAGGTTCAGGCGCTCAACTGCGAGGTTGTAGATGTCGGGGGCGGGCTTCTTGGCCTTCACCATATCCCCGGCGAAGACCCCGGCGAACTTAGCCGCCGTTTCTTCACCCATGACGTAGTTGAGTACGGCCTGCACGGAGGGCAACGCCGACGTGGAGCAGACCACGCAGTTCCAGCCTGCTGCCAGCGCCTCTTCGGCGAGACGCTTCACGCCGGGCCGCCCGGGGATAGCCCCGGAGGCAATGAGTTCCTTATAGATCTCGCTCTTGCGCTTGTGCCAGCGCAGGACGGTCTCCCACCACTCATCCTCGGAGTCCGGCACGTCGTAGACCGCGCGGAAGTCCTCGTCCTTGCCGAGGCTGAACATGCGCTCCTTGCCGCCGCCGATCTTGACCTTCTCGGCGTACTGCTCCAGGGTCCACTGCCAGTTGACGCCGTTCTCGCGCCACATCTGGTTGAACGCAACCAGGTGGCCGTCGCGCTCAGTGTCGGCCAGAACGCCGTCACAGTCGAAGATGAGTGTGTACGTCATGCCTTACCCTCGCTGCCGAAGATTTTAAAATAGCCCTGCGCCAGCCGCTTCACGTCGTCCCGCACTGAGCCGATGAGCTTGAGCGGGTTATATTCGGTGGGCTTTTCTTCAAGGTAGGTGCGGAAGCCGTCGGCGTAGGTCTTCTTGAGGTCGGTGGAGATGTTCACCTTGGCCGTGCCGAGCGCGATCAGGCGCTGGAAAACCTCGGGCGAAAGCCCGGTGCCCCCGTGCAGCACCATCGGCATCTGAGTGGCCTCCACCAACTGCTGCAGGCGCTCGTAGCGGATGGACGGGGCTGCCTTGTAGAACCCGTGCGCCGTACCGATGGGCGGCGCGTAGCAGTAGATGCCGGTCTCGCGGATGAAGGTAATCTCATCTTCAATCGGCAGCAGCGCCCCCTCCTCATCACTGCCGACGCCATCCTCAACCCCGGCAACCGCGACCAGTTCCCCCTCGACGCAGGCGCCGGTCTGCGCGGCCATCTTCACGATCTCGGCGGTCTGCCGGAAGTTCTCTTCATAGCTCAGTTTGGAGCCATCGAACAGCACCGAGTTCCAGCCGGCTTCAAGACACTGGCGGGCGACTTCGGGGTCGGGGCAATGGTCGAGGTGCAGGGTAACGGGGACCGATACACGCCGGGCCATATCGGTGAACATGTCCTTGATAACGTCCACGCCCCAGAAATGCACGGTCTTGACGGAGATTTGAATAATCAGCGGTGACCGGGATTCTTCCGCCGCCTTGATCAGCCCATCCATCGTGATGTCGTCGACGGCGTTAAAGGCCGCAACGCCATAACGCTGTTCAAAGGCCGGGTCCAGAATCTCGGGCAAAGAGACGACCGTCATCTTGCCACTCCTATTGATTTGGTTGTAGAGAGAATAAGAATAAAGGACTGGTCTAACGCACCAGTGTCATTTTGGAAGAGTAAAGGTTGCCGTTGTTGTGGCAGTGGATCAGTTCGACGGGCGTCCCGTCTTCGATGTAGATGACGCGATTCTTGAAGAGGATGGGCGCATCTTCCTCAATGTTGAGCAGAGCCGCCGTTCTCGCATCAGCGAGCCGGGCCTCCAGCCTCTGAACGGCGAACTTGATGGCAAAGCCCTGCTCTTCGAGCACCTGCCAGGCCGCCCGGTTGCGCATATCTTCCGTGAGGAGCATGGGGCACAGCTTGTAGGGGACGTATTCCTCGTAGAGCGTGATAGGCACCCCGTTGGCCAGCCGCAGCGTCTGAATCCGGATCAGCGGTTCCGATTCCTGTAAGCCCAGCGCTTCCGCAATCGCCAGCTTGGCCGGGACGACCTCCTTGCCAAGCAGGCGGACTTCCGGCTCGAAGCCCTCCGCACGCGCGGTTTCGAAGAAGTCGGTAAGGCGATTGTGGTCTCGCTCAAGGTGGAACTGGCTGACAATCGTGCCGACGCCTCTGCGCCGGTACAGCATGCCCATATCGACGAGATCGGAGATGCCGCGCCGCACCGTCATGCGGCTCACCCCGAAGCGGGCAGCGAGGTCGTCCTCAGACGGGAGCTTTTCCCCCGGCTTGAGCACGCCGGTCATGATCTGCTCGCGCAGAGTGTCCCGGATCTGGATATAGAGAGCGACCCCGTCAGTCTTGTCCAGCATCTCGATTAACCCGTCAGGTTCTGCGGGTGCGTGGACGCAGCCGGTTCGCGCCTGGAGCGCGATTCGTATATACAACTAGAGGGAAAAGTATAGACATCTAATGACATTATGCGACAGTCTGTGCGGGATGTCAACCCTGAACCGGTCCGGAAACACGTGAAGACGTACTGAGCGTACGCTATGATAAGTTAGCGATGCCCTGGCGGGTATTCATGGACGTCCCCCCACCACGAACGCGGAGTGCCAAAGGAGAAAAATCATGTCACGAGTGCTGGTTACGGGCGGGACCGGGATCCTGGGCACGGCGCTGCGACCCCGGCTGAATATGGCGGGCCACACCGTCCGCATCATGAGCCGCCGCACGCCAAAGCCGGGCGAAGATCAGGGCGTCGAGTGGGCGCAAGCGGACCTCAGCACGGGCGACGGCCTTGCAGCTGCCGTTGAGGGGGCAGAAGTCATCATCCACGCGGCCAGCGCGGGCTTTGGTGACTCGTATCAGACCGACGTTGAGGGGACGCGCCGCCTGCTGGAGGCAGCAGGCCGGGCGGGGGTGCAGCACCTCGTCTACATTTCGATTGCCGGCATTGAGCACGTCGATTACGAGTACTACCGCCACAAGCTGGAGGCCGAGCGGCTGATCGAGCAGTCGGGCATCCCGTACTCGATCCTGCGGGCGACGCAGTTCTATGCCCTGATCGATGAGATACTCAAGCGGCTGGTGCGCTTCCCGATTGCGGTTGTCGATACCCGCCTCACGCTCCAGCCGGTGGACGAGGGCGAGGTTGCCGACCGGCTCGTGGAGCTGGCGGCGTCCGAACCGTCAGGCCGCGTGCCGGACTTCGGCGGGCCGGAGATCCGCCGGATGGGCGAGCTGACGCGGGTGTGGCTGGCCGCACGCGATATGCACGCACTGATCGTCGGCCTGCCGTTCCCCGGCGCGTTGTGGGCTGGATGGCGCAGAGGCCTGACGACGATCCCCGATCATCGGCAGGGCAAGGTCACCTTCGAGGAGTGGGCGGCCCGCCGGTATGGCCCGGCGGTACGCGAAGCGCCCGCCCACTAGACGGGCGCGGCCTCCCCTGGCTCGGACAACAATATCTACCCGGCGCTTATTTCGCCCGGGTGACCCATCTGGTCGGCTGCCTGGCCTGCTGCCCCAGGAACATGCGCAACTGTGCGCCGTGCTCCTGCATGTGGCGCAGGTTATACAGTTGAAGCTCGGCAAAGGGCAGTTCGCCCCAGGGGAACCGGCACAGCCGGTTTGCCTGTTCGGCTGTCATGCCAGTGATGATCTCCCTGCACCGCTCGCGGCAGTAGGCCAGGTAGCCAAGCAGTTCGTCGCGCGTGTACGTTCGCGGCAACGTCTCGTTCGGCTCCATCTCGACTAGGTCAAACGGCTCAGGCGGCGTAAAGCCCTCCTCCGCGCCGGTCAGGTACAGGTCCAGCCAGAAGAGTGTGTGGTAGCACAGATACCAGAACGTCGAAAAACCAGCCGCCACCCACTGGTCCGGCTGGTCGCTCCACAACGGCTGCTCCCACAGCTCGTCCGGGCAGTCACGCACGGCCTCGCCGAACATGTCGATGGCGGCGGCGAACTGCCGCCACAGCATGCCATTGTCGATAATGCCCATCGCCTCACCCCTCACAGGTTAATATCGAGCGCTACCGTTACCGTGTCGCCCTCGTCGATGTTCTCCGCCCGGCGTACGCTCGCCTTGATGGGGACGATGTAGCGCCCGTCCTTCGGGAACAGGGAGGTTTCCCACTCCGTCTCGCCGATCCGCGCACGCACGGGGATCATCCCCCAGCCATACGTCACATAGCTAAGTATGGCTTTCAGGTCGTCGCTCTCAGTCTGCGGGACAGTCACGAAGAACCACGGGGCAGGGCCGCGCCAGAACCAGATCTCGCCCTCAAATTCAATTTCCATGAGCACCACGGGGGAAAATTGCCGGACGAATAATGACAGTATAGGGCATATGTTCTAGTCGCGTCAAGCCTTCGCGCTGCCCCGCCGGAGGTCCCAGCCGTCCTCAGCCTGATGACGGATGCCTTGCCGCCAGACAACGCGTACCATGACGATATCGCCAGCGAACAGGAAAGGTGTTTCGGCATGAAGAACATCGCGCACCCGGCTGCGGTCAAGCAGCCCAAGTTCGTCTCCGGCACTACCGGGGTGGCAGCAACTGCCCCGGCCTCAGCCCAAACCGGGCAGTACTCGCTGGGCAGCATCCTCGGCCTGTGGCTGCTGGCCGCCGCCCCGATGGGTCTGCTGGCGTGGGTCGTCTTCCCCGCACTGGCGGGCCGCGTCAACATGCATCCAGGATTGCTGCTGTGGGGGCTGATGATCGCGGGCCTGATGTGGCAGGCGGTGCTGTCGCTCATCATTCTGTACCGCGAAACAGGCACGCTGAACCTGGACGCCATCCGCCACAGGACGTGGCGCCAACGCCCACGCGACCCGATAACGGGCCAACCGCGCGCCCGGCTGTGGCTCTGGCTGCCTGTCTTCGCTGTGCTGGTGGCCGTTGTTGAGTTCGTCGTCAGCCCGCTGCTCGGCGAGGCATGGACGGCGGCGCTCCCCTTCCTGGCCGAGCCCGCCGGGTACAGCCTCGAAATCCTGCTCGACACGCCGGCTCAGTGGGTTGGGGCGTGGTATCTGCTCGGCCTGTGGCTGCTCCAGTTCGTTGGCAACTACCTTCTGGGTGAGGAATTCCTGTTCCGCAGCGTGCTGCTGCCGAAGATGGAGGGCGTCTTTGGCAGGTGGGACTGGCTGGCGAACGCGGTGCTGTTCGGACTGTATCACTTGCACAAGCCCTGGCACATCCCCTCGTCCATCATCACGGGCATCCTCTACACCTATCCCAGCCGACGCTTTCGCAGTGCGTGGTTCGGCGTGATCCTGCATGGAGTGGACGGCGTTTTCTTCCTGTACATGATGCTCGGCCTGGTGCTGGGCCTGACATAGCGAAGCGGGGCTGCACCCCCAGCCAGCCTGTACCGGAACGCTAATCCGGCTGCGGCGTCTCTGCCTCGCGCATAAGATACTGGATGGGCAGGGCTATCTCCACGCGGGTGCCCGCCGCCGGGGACGACTCCCAGGTCATCGTGCCGCCCAGCAGCGCCAGCATGGTGCTGTGCAGCGCCCAGCCGCCCTGCCCGCCGGGCTTGAAGCCCTCCGGCAGGCCCACGCCGTCATCTTCGACCTGAATCCTGACCACCTCATCCGCCGCAATGTGAACACGCAAATGCAGGTCGCGCCCCGATGCCGCCCCGCGCCCGTGCAGCGCCGCATTGCGGAACGCCTCACGCGTGGCGTAGAACAGCACCTCCTGTGCCAGCGGGTTCAGCCCTACCAGCGAGTCGACGCCGCACCACTCAACTGAGGTGAACGCCCCCTGAAACTCCGACTGGACAAGCGCCCGGAGCGCGGCGGCCAGATCGGTGCTGGCATCCGTGAAGCGCACGCCGGGGTGCGTGGTGATCAGGTCAGAGAGGCGGCGATGCAGGTGCGTCAGCGTCCTGACCGCTGCCTCAGACCCCGGTGTGGCGGCCAGTTCAAGGATCGCCGTGTGAAGCTCCGGCAGCACTTCATCGTGAAGCACGCGGCGCGTCTGGTGGTCAAGAACCTGTGTCTCGGTCAGGCGCTTGCGCTGGAGAGCCATCAACCGGCGGGCGGTCTCCTCCCCCGCCAGCATGTCGAGCAGGCGCTCGCCTGCCGCCTGCGCGATCTCGATCTCCTCCTGTGTGTACACACCGCCGTCGCGCTTGTCCCCCAGCAGCAGCACCCCGATCTGCCCGTGTGCCGCCCACAGCCCCACCGCCCAGCGCAGCCCGTCAGAGGGTGCGGGCAGCGCGACCAGCGCCGCGCCTGAATCGGGCGGCATTCCGGGGACAGGCGGGGACTTGAGCGCAGGCGCATCAGGCGGATGCACGAGCGGCTCGGAGGCAAGTTCCGCAAGCGACGGGCCGGGGACGAGCTGCGCCCGGCTGGTGTTGAGCACGTCCTCGCAGAGCGCGCGGAAGATGTTGTGCGCGGCGCTGCCGACCCCGGTAGTGGTCAACTGCTCGATCAGACGCTGGCTGCCGACAAACGGACGAAGCTGCGCCATGAAGCGCTCGCGCTGCACGAAGGAGCGCCAGCCAAACAGCGCGTAGAAGGCCACCATCAGGACGGTGGTCAGCAGCAGGCTGTAGATGGGGTTCAGCTCCAGGGTGATGCTGCCACCGACCAGCACGGCGTAGCCCGCCGCGAGGAAGATGGCATCTCGCCAGTGGCGGAAGAACGCGCGGCGGGGCAGCGAGTGGCCGGTGAAGATCTCGTAGCTCACAATGGCCTGCCCGATGAAGATGATCACCAGCGCCATCAGGGAGCCGACGCCGAGGTCGAACCAGCTAACCGTCTGCACCACGCGGCTCGACGGGACGATCACGCCCGCCGCCGAGGCGCTGCCGACCACCCACACCATGAACCAGCCGACCAGAATACTCACCGCCAGCAGCGTGAGCGAGGCGGCCAGCAGCCAGGGGTAGGTCCGCTGCCGGGCGATATCGCCCATGAACCGCTCCGACCGGGCGGGTCGGCGCAGCGCATCGACGGTCAGCACAATGCAGGCGATGATATACACCGGGTAGATCACGAGCAGCACGGGCAGCCCGCCAACGGCGAGCACGCCGCTCAGGTCGAGCCGGGCGACATCGGTGAAGGTGGGCAGCCCCGGCCCGACAACGAGCAGGCTCAGCACGGCCAGCATCAGCACGATCAGCAGGGGCAGCCATACCCGGTGGCGGCGGCGGAGGCTCTCGCCCTCCGGCGACCAGAACCCCGTAAACCACAGGATCATGCTGTACCAGGCCAGCGGCGCGGCGCTGACAGACAGCCAGCCCACCCGCCACCAGAAGTTGAGCGATGGCCTAAACATCTCCAGCCCGCCGACCAGAAGGGCCGTGTGGCTGATGAAAAAGCCCGCGCCCAGCAGCAGCCCGATCACGAGCAGCCAGACGCCAAAGCGCCGGCGCTGTGCCGTGAGGAGCACCGTCAGGCCCAGCCACAGCACGAGGATGGTGTTGAACAGCGAGACAGAAAGGATGGCCCAGTCGAGCGCGAGGATGCCGGTCATGGGGCGTCGTCCCAGGGGACCCACGTGCCGCGCTCGTCCATGACATGCGGCTCGCCCTGTTCATCCCAGCGGATCAGCCGCCCGGCATGCACGATGATCGCCGCGCGGGTACGGGCGACCTTCTCGTCGGTGGTGTTCTCAACCAGCCCCCACGCGGCGTAGATCTGGCCGTTGGTGCGGCTGATCGTGCGCTTGTCGCGGAAGCCCAGCCGGGCCGCGATGTCCTCGTTGGTGAGGCCGCGCGCCAGCATACGCGCCACCTGCTGCTCGTTCGGCTCCAGCAGTGCCATCGGATCCCCCTCGTCCCGGCGGCGCACCTCATGCACGCGGGCCTCGACTTCCGGGTCGATGAAACTGCGCCCTGCGACGGCATCCGCCAGCAGCGGCAGGATCATCTCCGGCAGCAGGTAGTTGGACTTGCGCACATAGGCGTAGTGGCTGAGGATACCGGACTCGCGGAAGGCGCGATAGTACGCGTCGTCGTCCTGAATTGAGTAGAACACGACCGGCATCCGGGGGAACTCGCGCCGGATGGCAACCGCGGCCTCGATGCCGTTCATCTGGCCTGCGAGCGCCACGTCCATCAGGATGACATCAGGCGGCGGGCTGGCGGACAGGCACGCTTCGAGCGCGCCCTCGCCGCTGTCGGTGGAGGCGATGACGCGCACCTGGCCGGTTGCCTCCAGCCCGGTACACAGCGCCGCTTGCAGGCGCTGGTTGTCTTCGACAAGCAGCAGGTTCATGATCATACACTGCACAGTATCAAGGGCGGGGGCCTGCGTCAAGCACCCGGGTGCTTTTTATCATGGACTTGCGCCGTCGTGCCAAGCAGGTATTTGGCTGTATGATGAGGAGGTCACCAGGGAAACTGGCGTGCGCGATCCGGCACGACGATAATGAACCGACTACACAGGAGAGTCCATCATGGACCTTGATACGGAAATCCGTGCAGCATCGTCCGACCCCCAGAAGCTGGAGGCGCTCTACCGGGCTGCACAGCAGGATGGGCAGGCCGAGCGCTTCCGCGCTGCGGTGCTGTCTCTCTACGAGGCCGCGCCCGACAATCTGCTCTATGCCGCCTGGTTCCACCGCCTGCAGGCTCCCGACGCGGAAGCGAAGCCGCGCCGGGGCGTGAACTGGCTGGCGGCGATCCCGCTCAGCATCCTCACCGGGCTGATCTTCTGGGCGCTCTCCGATGTCGAGCGGCTGCTCGTAGCCGACCTCATCCCCCACCTGCTGATATGGTGGTCGCCCATCGCGACGATGAGCGCGCTGGTTTTTCTTGCGCTCACCGCGAAGCGTAACCTGGGGCGGGCGATCGCGCTGGGGCTTGGCGTGCTGGCGGCGGCTGCCTACGCCGTGCTGATCACACCCACCCTCGCCCCGGAGTGGAAAACCGAGCAGTACCTCATCATCGCGGCCATCCACCTGCCGCTGCTGTGCTGGGCCGCGCTGGGCATCTCGGTACTGGGGTTCCGCTCCAGCGTGGAGGACCGGTTCGCCTTCCTCATCAAGTCCATCGAGGTGATGGTGATGGCCGGTCTGTACCTCATCGCGGGGATGGCGTTCGGCGCGCTGACCGTCGGGCTGTTTGCCGCGCTGAACATCGACCTGCCGGAGATCTGGCGGCGCTTCATTGTGGCTGGCGGCTTCGGGCTGCTGCCGGTGCTGGCGGTCGCCACCGTCTACGATCCGACCCGCCCGCCCGCCGAGCAGGACTTCGAGCAGGGGCTGAGCCGGATCATCAACACGATGATGCGGCTGCTGCTCCCGCTCACGCTCGGCCTGCTGGTCGTCTACATCTTCGTCATCCCGTTCAACTTCTTCGCGCCGTTTGAGAGCCGTGACCTGCTCATCGTCTACAACCTGATGCTGTTCGGTATTCTGGGGCTGCTCGTTGGCGCGACGCCGCTGCGGGCGGAAGACCTCGCGCCGGGGCTGCGCCGGTGGCTGCGGGCCGGCTCCATCGCAGTGGCTGTGCTGACCGTCCTCATCAGCCTGTACGCGATGTCCGCCACGGTTTCGCGCACCATCGAAGGCGGCTTCACGCTCAACCGGCTGACGATCATCGGCTGGAACGTCATCAATATCGGCATCCTGCTCTGGCTGCTGTACCGGCAGTTACGGGCCGGGCGCGAGAGCTGGGTTGCGGCCTCGCAGACGATGTTCAGCAAGGCGACGAACGCCTATGTGGTCTGGGGGCTGTTCCTGCTGGTGGTTGTTCCGCTGCTGTTCTGAGCGGGGTGGGGGATCAGCCCCGCTTGCTGTATCAACCGCCAAACACAGGCTTTGCCATTATAAAAACTGGACTTTCGCCAACACTACAGGCGAAAGTCCAGTATAAAGCCCGACGCAGCCTCATTGGAACTGCGGGACGGGTGATCGCCCTCAGCCCACCGCTTTCTTGACCAGCGCGGCGATCGTCTCCTCCTCGGCGGGCGTCAGCTCCGTCAGCGCGAAGTAGACCGGCCACAGGTTGCCGTCGTCGAGGGTCGCCACGTCGTTGAATCCGAGCGTCATGTAGCGCTCCTTGAACTTCTCCCGGCTGCGGAAGAAGCAGACGACCTTGCCGTCTTTGGCGTACGCGGGCTGCCCGTACCACGTCCTGGGCACAAGAGAGGGCGCGCTGGCCGTGATGATGGCATGAAGCCGCTCGCCTATCGTGCGATCCGGTTCCGGCATGGCGGCAATAGCTGCGAGAACAGCGCTCTCCCCTTCCATTTTCTTCGTTGCGGTCTTGTCGGCGGCCATGCTAGCCTCCTCATACATTACAATTCGTGATCTGACTTACGCTCTCAGCTATGCGGCAGACGCTACGATTGCTGCCTCAGCCCCACGACGTTGCCCCCGGCGTCTTTCACCTGCGCGATCAGCAGACCATTCCCGACGTCTCGGACATCCTGCACGACTTCCGCTCCGGTACTGGTCAACCCTGCAAGACTGGCCCGGATATCCTCAACATCGACGTATGCAATCGGCCCGCCGCTCGCGTTGGGGTCTAACCCGACTTCCAGATCGCCGACCCGGTACCCTACATAATAGGGGCTGTCAACATAGGGTTCCACTCCGAGAAATTCGCCGTAGAATGCTTTGGCCTGCTCCAGATCATTGACCGGATACACGAGCAGCTTGATGTCCTTCACCATTCCAAACCCCCCATTGACCCAACGCTCAATTAACTCTATAATCAAGATACTATAAAATAGAGTTTTTGTCAAGGAGATCCTGTCATGGAGGCGAAGCCGGACTTAAAGACGCAGGTCATGATCGCGGCCCGTGAGAACGGCATTAGCGCGGTGCTGTTCCGTAACGCCATCGCCCGCAAGCTGGGGCTCAACATCACCGACTCGGAATGCCTCACCCTCCTGTCCATAAAGGGCACCTCAACGCCGACAGAGCTGGCCCGCTACACCGGGCTAACCACCGGCTCGACGACGGCGATGCTGGACAGGTTAGAGAAGGCCGGGTTCATCCGGCGCAGGCCCAACCCCAAAGACAGGCGCGGCGTGCTGATCGAGATCACCGAGAAATGGCAGGAGGCAGCCGGGCCGGTGGTTGCGGGCGTGCAGGCGGCACACGCCGAACTGATTTCCAGCTACTCGGATGAGGAGCTTGAGACGATCGTTGATTTCTTGACCCGCTTTACACAGAATGTTGTCGAGCATACCCGGCTGATCGAAGAAAGCTTGAAGGCCGGGGCTGCGGAAGCAGCCAGGCATGACGAGAGCAAAGTGGAGTGAGCAGCAGGGAGGTGATACCTTAAAAACAGTGACAGAAGGGTGATGCAGCAGGCAGCCATCGCTGAGTATCATTACGACATGGCGAGAATATAAAGCCTCCAGTGAGATGCGGGCCGGGCAGCCGCATTTACGCTCGTACTGAGTAGCGAAGAAGAACCGTGACGACAGAACAGCACGCTGAGAAGCAGCAGTACGCCGATTTCGAATTCAACCTGCGCGAGCTGGCCGGTTCGATGGGCGATTTCGGCACCCTCTTCCCCCTTGCCATTAGCTACATCGCCATTAACGGGCTGAACCCCGCCGGGCTGTTCATCATGCTCGGCCTGACCAACATTGCCCTCGGCCTGATCTACCGCCTGCCGATGCCGCTGCAGCCCAAGAAGGTGATTGCCGGGACAGCCATCGCACAGGGCTGGTCGCCTTCCCTGGTCTACGCGTCGGGCTTTGGGCTTGGGCTGATCTGGCTGGTTCTCGTTTTTACCGGCCTGCTGCGCAGGCTGCTCAAGATCACCCCGCCCTATATTGTGACCGCCATCCAGCTTGCGCTGGGCGTGCTGCTCGGGTGGCAGGCATTCGAGTGGATGCTCCCCGCGCCTCTGCTCGGGCTGGTGGCCATCGCCATTGTGCTGATCCTGCGCGAGAACCGGTATGCGCCAGCCTCGATTATCCTGATGGTCCTGGGCGTGGTGATCATGGCCTGGAACGGGGACCTGCCCGACACATGGGACCTGAGCCTGACGCTGCCGCCCCTGACCATTCCCCGGCCCGGTGATGTGTGGGAAGCGATGCTGCTGGCCGGCTTCGCGCAGATCCCGCTCTCGATCACCAACGCCGTGATCGCCCCCGCCGCCCTCATCCGCGAGTACTTCCCTGAGAAAGCGGTCGGCGAGGACAAACTGATGCTCAATATGGGGTTCATGAATATCGCCGCTTCGTTTTTCGGCGGGATGCCGATGTGCCACGGCGCGAGCGGGCTGGCCGGGCAGCACTATTTTGGGGCGCGTACGGGCGGCACGCCGATCATCGAGGGCGTGATCGAGGTGGCCATCGGACTTTTTCTCAGCCAGTCGATCGCCGACGTGATGGCGGCCTTCCCCATGCCGCTGATCGCCGGCATGATGCTGCTCGTAAGCGTTGAACTCGCCAAACCGGTGATCGAATTGCGCGGGTGGAAACTGGCGCTGGCCGTTGGGACGGCGGCCCTGTGTGTCGTGACCAACATGGCTGTCGGGTTTGTTGTCGGCCTGGCTGCCGCCCATCTGCTGAAGCGGCTGATAAATAACGAACAGTAGTGCGACGCGAGGAGGTAGCTGGCATGAAACCGCGCATCACGGTCATCACACTGGGCGTTGACGACCTGCAGCGAGCGCTCCGCTTCTACCGCGACGGCCTCGGCTTCGAGACGGCGGGGATCGTCGGGGAGGAAGACGGAGCCGTGGCGTTCTTCCAGATGCAGCCCGGCCTGCTGCTAGCGATCTGGCCGCGCCAGAGCCTCGCGCAGGATGCCGGGCTGCCCGCCGGCCCGCCCAGCCCCACGGAGTTTTCGCTGGGCCATAACGTCTCATCCCGCGCAGAAGTCGATGCGGTCATGGAGCAGGTCCGGGAGGCGGGGGCGGTCATCGTCAAAGAGGCGCAGGACACCTTCTGGGGTGGCTACTCCGGCTACTTTCAGGACCCGGACGGGCATCTGTGGGAAGTGGTCTGGAACCCCGATCTGCAGGTTGAGGGCTGAAAGCAATGGATAAGCCAATCCCTGACAGCACATCCCCGGTAGCGGATCACGGCTCCCGTTTCTACGAGGAACTGGCAGTCTGGTGGCCGCTCATATCGCCACCCGAGGAGTACGCCGAGGAGGCGGAGACCTTCCGCCGCCTGTTCGATGAGTACGCCACCACGCCCATCCGGACGGTACTGGAGCTGGGCAGCGGCGGCGGCAACAACGCGTCTTTCCTGAAAGCTCACTACGAATTGACCCTCACCGACCTCTCGCCCGCCATGCTGGAGATCAGCCGGGCGCTCAACCCCGAGTGCCAGCACATTCAGGGTGATATGCGCACGCTGCGCCTGGGGGAAACCTTTGACGGCGTGTTTGTGCACGACGCCATCGGCTACATGACCAGCGAAGCCGACCTGCGCGCGGCGCTGGAGACGGCCTATCTGCACCTGCGACCGGGCGGCGTGGCGCTGTTCGTGCCGGACTATGTCCGCGAGACGTTCGTTGAGAGCACGAGCCATCACGGCAGCGACGGGGACGACCGCGCGGTGCGCTACCTGGAGTGGGCCTTCGACCCCGACCCGGCGGACAGCACCTTCACCGTCGTCTACACCTTCGTCCTGCGCGACCCGGATGGGACGATCCATGTCGAGCACGATCAGCACACCCTGGGACTGTTCTCACGGGAGGTATGGCTGCGGCTGCTGCGCGACGTGGGCTTCGAGCCTGAGAGAGTCGTGGAATCCTACGGGCGAGATGTGTTCATTGGCCGGAAGCGGGGGTGAGGGTAGCCCGGCGGGCTGCCCTCCCCTGCCCATATGCATCTGATTGACAGTTGGCGTGTATCTGGCCTATAATTTAGGCTCACCTAAATTTAGTTGCCGGGAAACAACTGTGCAAACAGATGCGATATTCCGAGTTTTCGCAGGTATAGCAGTCCTGATCATCATGGTGATCGCCGGTACCTACCGCCGCCGGGCGACATCCGGCGAGTCCTTCCCGGTTGAAGAAGAGGGGCTGGCGATCGCTATCCCCCTGCGGGTGGGCGGTTTGCTGGGGTGGTTATACGCTCCGGCGCTGGCCCTCTTCCCCAATGCCCTCGGCTGGACAACCTTTGACCTGTTCCCCACCTGGCTGAGGGCAGCGGCGACGGGGGTCGCCCTCCTCGTCGTCCCGCCTTTCGTCGCCTGGGCCCAGCGAAGCCTTGGGCGCAGCGTCTCGCCAACGGTGATCGTCCGCAAGGAGCACGGGCTTGTCACTGAGGGGCCGTACCGCTACATCCGGCACCCCCTCTACACGGCGGGGGCCGTGTTCTTCCTGTCGATCGGTGTGATGACCGAGAGCTGGTTCCTGCTGGGCGCGCTGGTGATCCTGTTTGGCGTGCTCCTGATACGGACGGGGAAGGAGGAGGCGAAGCTCATCGAGGCCTACGGCAGCGAATACCGCCGCTACATGCAGCGCACGGGGCGCTTCTTCCCCAGGCTGTTCCAGAGGGGCTAAGGCTCAAACAGGCTGCCCGGCAGCCAGCGCTGCACGCCGAGCGCCACCGCAGCCCCCAGCGCATTCGCGGACAGGTCGAGGAGTGTCACGCCTCGGTGTGGGATGAAGACCTGCAGCAGTTCGCTCACAAGCCCCACCGCCAGCCCGATCGCGACAGCCCACCGCAGCGCCCGTGCGCGGGGCAGGGCGGTGGCGAGCGCCAGCAGCCACAGAAGCACCAGGACACCGAACAGGAACACATGCCCGATGGCATCTGTGATATCCGTGCCGCCGAAAAAGCTGGAGAGGTCATCCGCCGCCGAGTCCTGACCGGGCATCAGCATCAGCACAACGACCAGCACCGTCCAACCGGTGGCCGCCAGCCAGCGAAGCGCGCGAGACACCCTACCGCTGGATCGAGAGGGCATCGAAGGGGTACGGGGCGACATTCCGGTAGTCGTGCGCCTGCGGCTGCGGCTCGTAGTAGGGGAGCATTTCTTTAAGGATGGCGCGGACCTTCTCGTCGTCACAGGCTTCCGCAGCCTCAAACAGCGCGGCAAGGCGCTCGTAGAAAAGGTCGTCCGGCCCGCCGCTCTTCCGCGCGCAGAAGATTTTCTCATGCCGTGTGGCCGTCGTGCCCTCCTCGGCGGTCAGCAACTCCTCATGCATCTTCTCGCCCGGGCGCGGGCCCACTACCTCGATGCGCACGTCCACGCCCGGCTCCAGACCGGAGAGGCGGATGAGGTCGTAGGCCAGGTCGATGATCTTGACCGGCTTGCCCATGTCGAGCACGTACACCGCCCCGTTCTCGCCCAGCCCGGCGGCCTGCAGCACAAGCTGCGCTGCTTCGGAAATGCTCATGAAGTAGCGGGTCATCTCCGGCTCGGTGATGGTCACCGGCCCGCCCCGGGTGATCTGCTGCTTGAAGATCGGCACGACGCTGCCCCGGCTGCCCAGCACGTTGCCGAAGCGCACCGAGACAAAGGCGCGGCCCTCACAGGCGCGGGCGGCGGCAGCCTCCACCAGGTACTCGGCCACCCGCTTCGATGCGCCCATGACGGACGTGGGCCGGACCGCCTTATCGGTCGAGATATTGACGAAGCGCAGCACGCCGTACTTCTCGGCTGCCTCGATGAGGTTCTGCGTCCCGCCTACGTTGTTGAGAATCGCCTCGCTGGGGTTCATCTCCATGACCGGGACGTGCTTGTACGCCGCCGCATGGAATACAACCTCGGGCCGGTACTCGGCAAACACACGATCCAGCTTCGGGCGGCGGCGCACGTCGGCGACGACCGAGTGGACGTACAGCTCAGGGAACTCGGCGGTCAGCTCTCGCTCGAACAGGTACAAGTTGTTCTCCTCGCGGTCGAGCAGAACAATCTTGCCGGGACGGAAAGGGACGATCTGCCGTACAAGCTCCGAGCCGATGGAACCCGCCGCGCCGGATACCAGCACCGTGCGGCCTTCGAGGTAGTCGGCAATCTCCTTGAGGTCTAGACGAACCGACTCCCGCCGCAGCAGGTCTTCAACATCCACCTCGCGGATCTGGGAGATGCTCACCTTGCCGCTCAGGATGTCATACACGCCGGGGATGATGCGGTAGCGGACGCGCGCCTGCCGTGCCAGATCGACGACGTGGCGGATGACCTCGCCCGGCTCTGAAGGCATGGCGATCAACACCTCGTCTACCTTCATCTGCGTGGCAACCCGGGGCAGGTCGGCAATACGGCCCAGCACCGGCACGCCGACGACAAACTGGCGCTGCTTCTTCGGGTCGTCGTCCACATAGCCGACGGGCACGAGCTTGGCGTGCGGGTGGCGGATCATCTCACGGGCGATCATCGTGCCCGCTTCGCCCGCCCCCGCGATCAACACGCGGCGGGCATCCTGCTTGACGGCGTTCGAGGCGAGCCGCTCGTTGTAGAGGCGCATCGCGAGCCGCGCCCCGGAGAGGAACAGCACGGCCAGGATGCCGTCGAGAAGAGGGATGCTACGCGGGATGCGCAGCGCTGGGCCGAGCATGAGGCCCAGCACCAGCAGGACAACCGTTGCAGAGCAGATGGCGTAGATGAGCTTGTAGAGGTCTCGCACGCCAACTTTGTGCCACGCCTGGCGGTGCAGCAGGTAGAAGTGCAGCACCAGCCCCTTGATAACGAGGCCCGTCAGCATGTAGAGCAGGATGGGCTGGAGGTAGGTGACGACGCCAAGCTCAAGACGCAGGACAAAGGCTAAAGGTGCGGCAAGCGTCCACAGCAGCAGATCAATGGCGTATTTGATGGATACATACCTGCTAACCGGAATGCCAAGCCGCGCGCCCGTACGAGCGACAAAATTCATCAGGCTAATAATTCCCCTTACAGTGTGGCACCGCCGGGTGGAAGAATCAGGTGAAAGGCGGGTATGCGCACACTGCCACAGCCCGAACGTGAAGGAAATTTGCTGTGCAAACAGCACAGCATATTGTTACGTTGATCGTTGCCGGCGATATAGGGGAAAGTGTCTATCCCACCCTCTGCGCGCCATCATAGCATAGGCCCTGTTAACCTGTCCAGTAACGCGGCTGTAACTTTCACAAAAAATTTACTCTTGCCTGAAAGCGCCCCGATCTTCAAGCTGCTGCCAGTACTAACCCTTTGATCGCCACCCGGTTGCACCTGCTGCAAGCCCTGACATCCCTGCCAGCCAACCCGGTTGACCTGCACGAAACCTGCTCCTATAATGGCGATATCACGCCCTTCCAGCGGTATGTGAAAGGACGGCATCATCCCATGAGTATCCCTAAGACGCTGGTACGGGCAGGCGTGGCGCTCGCCGCAATCCTGGTGATTGTGCTCGCTGGCGGCACGTGGATCGCCAGCGCACAAGGCACCGTCCCCGCTCCGCCTCCGGGTGGCGGCCCTGCGATTATCCGCGCGTGGGATGAAATCCTCGACGGCGCGCCGGACTGGGTGCGGCAGTCGCTCGCCTCCTGGTTCAGCGCCTTCGCTGCGCAGAGGCCCTGTGCCTTCTTCCAGACTCAGTGGGGGCAGGTGCGCATCCCGCTCGACGGGCTTGAGGCCTGCCTGGCTGCCGCCGGCAACCTGACCGTCATGTGCATTAACAGCTTCGGCCAACTGGTGACCAACACCGTGACGGACTTCGGTGTCAGCCCGGATGGTGGCACGCTGTACCTGGAGAGCATGACGCGCCAGGATGGTCACTGCGGCATCTTTATTGGCAGCCGCGTGGTTGCCCCCGGCGTGATCAGCCCCGCGCCCGCCGACATCCTGCGGGCCTGGGACCTGACCGACCCGTACACCTCCGCCGCCGACTTCCGCATCCGCAACGAGCTACCCAACTGGTTCCGGGCCTTCGCCGAGTTCAACCCGTGCGGCTTCTTCCCAACGCGCTGGGGCCGCCAGTCTGTGTCGCTGGAAACGACCGAGGGCTGCATCGCGATGGCAGGCAACCTGACCGTCATGTGCATCGGCAGCGACGCCAATCTGACGCAGACGACCGTCGGGCCGGGCAGCGTCGGGGTATCGCCGGACGGCAGGACGCTCTACTGGACCTTCACCGGTATGCAGGACGGGCACTGCGGGATCTTCGAGGCCCCGGCCCCGGCAGGCGCGCTGACCGGCTACATCAAGCCGGGGATCATCCGGTAGCGCCTGCGCATCTCCCGGTTTGTGATACACTGGCTCAACCGCGTAACCGGTTGAGCTTTTTCTGTTGAAAGGCTGGCTATGTTGCTCACTCTCAAGCGTTCGCTGACCATCGTGCTCGCTCTGTTGCTCGCCGCCGCTCTCAGCGCCTGTCAGCGCGGCGCGTCCGACGCGCCTGCCGACGGCGGCGCACAGGCCGAAGCTCCGCTGGCAGCCCCTCAGGACGCCGGGAGCCGCCCGGAGAACGTGCCGACGCCGCTGCCGCCCGTCGGGGAGGTGGCCGACCTCAACGTAACAGCGACGCCGCCGCCCGGCCCGGCCCGCCCGGCCCGCGTCCAGATTCCGAGTGCGGGGGTCGATGTGCCGGTGCTGATTGTCGCCGTTGATCAGGAAGGCTACCTGCCGACGCCAGACGAGCACGCCGGGTACTGGGCGCTGTCAGCGCCGCTCGATGGGGACGGCAACACCGTTATCGTCGGGCACAACCGCACCTCGCCGGTTGAGGTCTTCCGCAACCTGCCGCGCGTCGAGGTGGGCGACGAGATCATCCTGATAGACCAGTTCAACGCCGAGTACAGGTACGAGGTGACGGAAGTCGAACTCTTCCAGGTGGAGGGCAACCCGGAGGAGGCACAGCGCACGCTGGACTATATCGACCCGGAGCTTTCCAAACGGGTGACGCTCATCACCTGCCAGCCGGAAGGGGAATGCACGCAGCGGCTGATCGTGGTAGCCGTCCCGGCGGATGAGTAGGCTTGCTCGCCTCGCGCCGGTGGCAGCCGGGCTGCTGATGCTGGCGTTCTATCTCGCCACGATGCCGCACGGGCTGACGTGGGACCTCGGCGGGGCAGATGGCGGCGAACTGGCAACGGGTGTGTACACACTGGGCCTTGTCCACCCGCCCGGCTACCCGACCTATCTGCTGCTGGCGCAGGCGGCCCGGCTCGTGCCGGTCGCATCGTTCGCGTGGAAGCTCAACGTCTTCTCCGCGCTCTGCGCGGCGGGCGCGGTTGTGCTCGTCGGGTACACGGCGAGCCGGGTCATCGCGGGTGACGGGCGCGCCTCCACACCCGCGTTCCTCACCGGGGCGCTGGCAGGGCTGGCCTTCGGCCTGATTGAGGTGGTGTGGACGCAGGCCATCATCACGGAGGTGTATGCGCTGGCGGCGCTGGTCTGCGCGGCGCTGCTCTGGCTGGCCTTCCACGCCGACGCCACCCCCGACGACAGAGCCTTCACGCGCCGCCTCGCCGCCTTCGGGCTTGTCGCGGGGCTGGGGCCGGGCAGCCACTACATGGTCGGCCTCGTCATGCTTTTCGCGGTAGGGGTGCTGTTCCGGCGCGGGCACAGGCCGCTCGCCCGGCGCGGGAACCTACTTGCGCTGCTCGCCTTCCTGCTCGGGCTGGCTGTATTTGCCTACCTGCCACTGCGGGCAGGGGCGGTGCCGCTCAGCAACTGGGGCGATCCGGATACCCCTGCGCGGTTTGTACAGGTTGTGACCGCCGCCGACTACGCCGGGCGGTTCAGGCCGGGGCTTGCGGCGGCACGTCTCGCGCCGCTTATCGGCGTGCTGGTGCGGCAGCTCTCACTACCGGGGATGGCGCTCGCGCTGCTGGGGCTGTCCGTGTGGTGGGACACACGCCGCCCGCTGCTCGTGGCGGCTGCCATCACCATCACCCTGAACCTCGTGCTTGTCGCCGGTTACGACTCCGCCGATACACTGCCCTACCTGTACCCAACGCTGCTCCTGCTGGTGCTGACGCTCGCCGAGGCCGTGTACAGGGTCGTCTTTACATGGCTGCCGGAGCAGCGATGGGCGCGCGGGCTGGCCGCCGCCGGGCTGGCGGCGCTTGTGCTCGCTCCACTTGCGGTACGGGGGGCCAACACGACGGCACGCGTCACGACTGAGGCCGATGCGTTCGGGCGGGAGGTCGTGAGCAGCGCCCCGCCGAACAGCGTCATCCTGTCCGAGGACGAGGCGCTGTCCTTCGCCATCCGCTATGCGGCGGTGGTCAGCGTGGGCCGCGCCGACGTTGTGCCTATCGACACGCGCCTGCTGGCCCTCGACTGGTTCCGGCGCGATATGGCCGAAGCCTACCCCGCCCTGGGGCTTGACGCTGTTGATCCGTCAGCGCTCGACGTGGCAAGCGTACAGCGCGCGCTGCCGCCGGGCGTCCCGGTTGTGATCGTCACGCCGCCCGCCGCTGCCACCGGCGATTAAGGTGCAGGCGTCGGCTGCGGCGTCAGGGTCGGCGGTACGACAGGCAGCGGCGCCAGCGTCGGCAGGATGCGCGGGGTGGGGGTGGCCGCCGGTGTTGCCTCAAGCGGCAGGCCGTCCGGCGTCCCCGGCACTCGCATGACCACCTGCACCTCGAAATCAGTCCCCTGCACCTGCTCGAAGTAGATCGTGCCCCCGTCCGCGTAGACCGGTTCGGGGCTGATCTCAAGCACCTCAGCGCCGCCCGGCAGGTCGATGGTCACAAACAGCGGGTAGGGCCGGACGCCGGGCTGCTTCTGCACGAGCAGGCGGTAGACGAGCGCACCGTCTGGCCGGAGGGTGAAGATCTGCTCAGGGTCGAGCCGGTAGGTAAACGGCGCGGTGACCGACCGGCCAATCGGTACGACGATCAGCCCGCCGTACACCTCCTTGCCCTGCTCATCGGGCAGCTTGCCGAACTGCCCGGCAGCCGGGTCATCCACGTAGAGATAGCTCGGCGGGATCGGGAAGCGAGGCGGGTTCACCATCTGCGCGCCCTGCGGCAGATAGAGACGCAGGTAGTTGCCGTAGCAGTCGTGCGCCCGGTACACGTATGCCCGCTGCGGGCTCGGCGAGCGGTCCCAGCAGGTGCCGGGCTCCCCCTGGCTGCGGTTCGCGTACTCGATGTTCAGCATGGCGTAAGGCTCCATCGGGTTCACCAGGCTGACGTGGTAGCTCACCGAGCGGGAGATGTTGAGGTTCACCTTGTTGTAGGAGATGTTCGCCTCGACCGGGTACACGTAATCGCCGGGGGCCGCGGGGATCGCGCCATCCCAGCCGAGCGTCTCGGCGAGCGCCTGGATAGCCGGATTGGTCGAGTAGACAAGCAGGTCGTTCCTCGCCGTGATCTCCTCCACCGCTTCCCAGCGCCGCATCACATCCCGGGCGCTGCGCACGTCGAGCAGCTTCTGGATGAGCAGCGGTGTCAACTCCGGCAGGATGTCCTTATAGCTCTCCGCCCAGGACTGCTGCAGGAACGCGATCAGGTTGTCCTGGTCGATTGACTCGATATCCGAGAGAGTCACCGGCCCGGCGGACGCCAGCAAGTCGCGCAGTGTGTACTGGTCGATAGCGACGACGGTATCGACGGGCACCCGCCGGGCCGACGTGTACAGCGCGAGCGCCCGCGTCGCCGCTGTCGGGAAGTCCGGCGACCAGTTGGAATCACGGAAGACCCAGATAGGCAGGTGCATGTAGTCGCGGAGCGGGGCAGGCGGCTCGCCATACGCAAGCTGCCCGAAGCGGTCAATGGTAAGGTCGTGGCTGTTCAACACCTCGACGTGGGTCACCCGCCCCTGCTCAATGGTCACGTAGGCCGTAGCGGTGATCCAGCCGCCGGTCGGGCGCAACTCGTCGGCGTTCTGCACGAGCACGAGCACGCGGTGCGGGGCCTGCATCCCGAGCAGCGGCGAAAGCGGTGGGAGATAGGTCTGCGCGGCAGTCAGCCCCCGGTCGACGAGGATAAGTGCCTCATCGGCGTCGTCAACGGCGTCGCGCAGCTCTGGCAGCAGGCCATCGACCTCGCCTATCGCTTCACGGGCCGCCCGCGCCTCAGCGAACGCCTGCCCGGCTTGCGCCAGATGCGGCTGGGCCTGCTCGGCGGCGGCAGCTATCGGCGCGAACATCTCCGGCCCGGTGAAGCCACCCGCTATCAGATCGGCCAGCGGGGTCAGGCCGGCGTCGAGGTGGTGAGCGGTTTGTAGCAGCGCCTCGATCACGTCGAGAAGGTGGGGGACGGCGGCGAGGTCGTCGCCGTAGACCGGCACCCAGCCCAGCCGCAGCAGGATCGGCCTGAACGGCTCAACTTCACGCTGGAGCTCGGCAAACTGCGCCTCGATATCGACCAGCGCCGCCCGGCCTGTCTCGAGGGCCGCCGGGATGTCTTCAGGGCGGCGCACGGCGGACATCTCCGCCTTGAGCGCGCCGACCTCGGCTTTAAGCTCGCGGGCCATCTCCAGCACCCGCATGGCTTTGAGCGCCCCCCAGACGCCCACCGCAATCAGGACGGCCAGCAGAAGAACGCTAGCTCCGATAATTAACCTGGTCTTTGTCATGTTTCAGAACCACACCTAAAGGCCACTTACCGCGTTTCCTGACTCCGCTTGCGCGCTCAACCTAGATGGGTATTATATGCGCCATAGCAACGTTCGGGTAACCATCCATAGCCGGTTGAGCGTAAGCAGCGTATAGTTTTTACAGCCGTTGCATGTAACGGACTTGTAGCATCTTTTTTATCCTGTTTAACCTAGAGATCGCGCTCACCCAATCCTCCCCCTCGTACGTGCCCTAGAGTTAATCAGGTTCAGGAGCATGCTGTGGAACTCAGACAGTATCTTGCGCTGATACGTCGATGGTGGTGGTTGTTCCTGCTGCTCGCCGTTCTGGGCGCGGGCGCGGGCTTCTTCTACAGCCAGCAGATTACGCCGGTGTATGAGGCAACCACCCGCCTGCTGATCAGTTCCGGCAGCGAGACGCTGCCCGACGTCAACGCCGTGACGACGGGCGAGCGGGTGGCACAGACTTACTCTGAACTTATCCTGCAGCGCGATGTGCTTGAGCAGGCAGCGAGCAACCTCGGGCTTGCCGCCACCCCCGAGGCGATTGCCAACGCCGCGACCGTGCAGAACGTCAGCGGCACAAACATCCTCGAACTGACTGTCCGGAACCCCGACCCGCAGCTTGCTGCCGACCTGGCAAATGAGATCGCCCGGGTGTTTATCGCGGAGACGCAAATGCGCGAAACCGCGCGTTTCTCAACCTCGCGGCAGGCGATGGAGCAGGACCTGGCCGAGGCTCAGAACCTGCTGGTTGAGCTGCGCACCGAGGTGGAGCAGCTTGCAACCGAAGCCGACCTGCTGCGCGCCAACCTGGCCCGTGTGCAGGCCGAGATCACCGCGATTGAAAACCGGATCGATGAGATTCCGGGAGATATCGCCATCGCGCAGGCCAGCCTCGACGCTATCGCGGCGCTGCCAAGCTCCAGCCTGGACGCATCGGCGCTCAGCGAGCGGGGCCGTCTTGAGCAGCAGATCCGCCAGTTGAACGACGAACTCGCTCGGCTGGAGTCCCGGCTGCCCGAGAAGCTGGCCGATCAGATCGAGTGGGAGACGCAGCTTGAACAGGTCCTCGAGCGGCAGACCCCGCTGGAGGTCGAGCTGGCGCAGTCCGAGGCGCAGTACCAGTCGCTCCTCAACAGCTACCAGGAACTGCGGCTGACAGAGGCCACCGGCGCGGGCTTCATGAGCATCGTTCAGGAGGCTGTGCCGGGCCGGATCGCGCGGCAGGCCAACCCGTATGCGTTCGCGCTGCAGGGGGCTGCGATCGGCCTGGTCCTCGCCTTCGGCGCGGTGCTGCTCATCGACCACCTCGACGACAAGGTGCGCTCGATGCAGGAGATTGAGGAGGTTACCGGGAAGTCGGCGCTGGGCATGATCGGGCGGATTAAGTCCTCAGAGCCGCGGGATGTCCTCGTGACGGCGACGCGCCCGCGCTCGCCGAGCGCCGAGGCCTACCGCATGCTGCGCTCGAACATCGAGTTTGCCACGGCGCACGCCCCGATCAGAACGCTCGTCGTGACAAGCAGCGGCCCGGTCGAGGGCAAGACGACCACCGCCGCGAATCTGGCGGTGGCGCTCGCGCAGGCCGGCAAGCGGGTCATCCTCGTTGATACCGACCTGCGGCGGCCCACGCTGCACAAGCTCTTCGGCGTGTCGAACCGGCTGGGGGTCAGCACCGCGCTGCTGCAGGAGAACCTCTCCGGGGTGGCCAGCCAGATCGTCGAAACCGGCGTCGAGAACCTGTTCCTGCTGCCGAGCGGGCCGCTACCGCCCAACCCGGCGGACCTGCTCCAGTCGTCGCAGATGGTCGCCCTCGTCGAGGAGCTTAAGACACTGGCCGACATCGTCGTGTTTGACAGCCCGCCCGTGCTGGCCGTCGCCGACGCCACCCTGCTGGCGCGGCTGTGCGACGGCGCGCTGCTCGTGGTGCTGTCCGACTCGACGCGCACCGGGGTGCTGAAGCAGGCCTACGAGCGGCTGCACCAGTCCGGGGCGAGACTCATGGGCACGGTCCTGAACCGGGTCGATGCCTCCAGGAATGGCTACTACAAGAACTACTATTACTACTCATCGACCGCCGAGTAAATGGAGGCCGCCGTACTTGTCAGCAACGACTGTCAGGGAGACGCAGAACCGGAAAGCAGACGTCCCTGCCGCTGAGGGCGAGGTCCCTCACATCCGCATCCAGCCGTCGAGGGGCTGGGTCTCGCTGAAGCTGGGCGAGGTCTGGGCGTACCGCGAGTTGCTGTACTTCCTCGTATGGCGCGATATCAAGGTGCGCTACAAGCAGACGGTCATCGGCGCGGCCTGGGCCATCATCCAGCCGTTCTTCACGATGGTCGTGTTCAGCCTGTTCTTTGGCAACCTGGCCGAGATCCCCTCCGACGGCATCCCGTACCCCATCTTCAGCTACGCTGCCCTCGTCCCCTGGACCTTCTTCGCGAACGGGCTGAGCCAGTCGTCCAACAGTCTGGTGGGCAGCGCCAACCTGATCAAGAAGATCTACTTCCCCCGGCTGGTGATCCCCCTCTCCAGCGTGCTTTCAGGTGTCATCGACTTCGCGCTGGCGTTCCTTGTGCTGCTCGGCATGATGCTCTTCTACGGCATCGTCCCGACCCTGAACGTGATCTGGCTGCCGCCTCTGCTGCTGCTGGCGCTCGTGACGGCGCTCGGCGTCGGGCTGTGGCTCTCGGCGATGAACGTGCAGTTCCGCGATGTGCGCTATGCAGTGCCTTTCCTCGTGCAGTTCTGGATGTTCGCGACGCCCATCGCCTACCCCAGCAGCCTGATCGAGAATGACCTGCTGCGGACGCTGTACGGGCTTAACCCGATGGTGGGCGTGGTGGAGGGCTTCCGCTGGGCGCTGCTCGGCACAGACACCCGGCCAGGCCCCATCGTGATCGCCTCGTCGCTGGCGGCGGCCCTGCTGCTCGTCAGCGGCCTGTTCTACTTCCGCCGTATGGAAAAGACCTTTGCAGACGTGGTGTAGCCATGAGTGATATCGCCATCCGGGTAGAAGGCCTGAGCAAGCAGTACCGCATCGGCGGAAAGCAGGAGAGGTACCGCACGCTGCGCGACACGCTCACCGACGCGGTCGCCGCGCCGTTCCGGCGGGCCGGGCGGCTGCTGCGCGGGGAAGCGACCGGCGCTGCCGGGCTCGACCAGACCATCTGGGCGCTGAAGGACGTGTCGTTCGAGGTCAAGCGGGGCGAGGTCGTCGGCATTATCGGCGCGAACGGGGCGGGCAAGAGCACGCTGCTCAAGATCCTCTCGCGCATCACCGAGCCGACCGAGGGCTATGCGGATGTATTCGGGCGGGTGGGGTCGCTGCTGGAAGTGGGGACGGGCTTCCACCCGGAACTGACCGGGCGCGAGAACATCTACCTGAACGGGGCGATTCTCGGCATGACGCGTGAGGAGATCGACCGCAAGTTCGACGAGATTGTGGACTTCGCAGGCGTGGAGAAGTTCATCGACACGCCGGTGAAGCACTATTCGAGCGGGATGGGCCTGCGGCTGGGGTTCGCCGTGGCGGCGCACCTCGACCCGGAGATCCTGGTGGTGGACGAGGTGCTGGCGGTCGGGGACGCGGCGTTTCAGAAGAAGTGCCTGGGCAAAATGGGGGAGGTGGCCAGCGAAGGGCGGACGGTGCTGTTTGTGAGTCACAACATGGCGGCGGTGCAGAACCTGTGTGGGCGAGCAATCATCTTACACAAGGGCCGGATTAGACTGGACTCGTCCGTTGACAATGCTGTGCAATCGTATCTGAGCAGTCTTCAAGACGCTGGTGCGGTCAGTTTAGCAGAGCGCGAAGATCGTGTTGGAGGGAAGACATTTCGCTTTACAGAAGTAACCATGCTGAATAAGCAGAAGCAGCCGACCAACCGCATCCCTATGGGGGATAGTGTCTACTTCCGTATCAATTACACCTCGTCGTCTGCCGATAAACTGCGGAATGTTTTTGTGACGATACGCATTGAAGACATGCTTGGGCAGTATTTGTTCAGCGTTGATACCCGTATTGCGGGTGAAGAATTTACAACGCTGCCCGCAAAGGGAATGCTGGAGTGCATGATCCCAGCGCTTCCACTTCTGCCGGGGGAATACCGTCTTTATCTCTCTTCTACTGTCAACAATGAGATTGGCGACCGAATTGAGAACGCCTTCCGTTTCACGGTTGATGCGGCAGACGTATTCGGCTCAGGCTGGATACCTCGCCCTCATAAACATGGATCGTACTTTGTCGAACATTCCTGGGTAAGTACGCCACTGCCATTACCATCTCAAGATTAGAGCAGTCAGGCTCTTTCATTTCATCTAATCATGACATCAGTCCACCACCAGGAGCAGTTCTATAACAATCGCTGGCAGGACTTTGATTTCGCTAACCGCCTCAAACTCGCCCGTTGTATCAACATACTGAATGGATTGCTAGGTACAAAGAAAGTCGCTCCACGAATCATTGACCTGGGCTGTGGGGCAGGTTGGCTAACTTCCATTCTGGGCCAGTTTGGACCTACTGTGGGTGTGGAGTTATCACGTCGGGCAGTTGAGGAGGCCGCTCGAAAGTTTCCTCACGTAACCTTCATACAGGCCGATATCTTTACCTGGGACTACCCTAAAGAGGAGTTTGATATAGTCGTGAGTCAGGAGGTTATTGAGCATGTTGACGAGCAAGAGCGCTATCTCGCTATAGCTCACGACCTTCTGCAGCCGGATGGATACTTAATTCTGACCACACCAAACGCTCGAACATTTTATGCTATGCAGCAGGAGCAGAGAGAGTCGTGGTCGCGACAACCCATTGAGAACTGGATCAGCCGGCGAGAACTTGCGAACATGGTGAAGCGGTATTTCGAGATTCTGGAACTGAAGACAATAATCCTGGGTTATGGGAGCCGGGGCTCATACCGTCTTGTCAACTCTCGCCGTGTTCGAGACATACTTCACCGTGTAGGCCTGGCCTCAGCATATGACAGCTTACGCGAACACTTCGGTTATGGACTGCACATTATGCTGGTTGCGCAAAAGCGGAACCGTCATTAAGACTGTCAGAAAGCTGCCGGCTCAAGATCAGAGCAGCCCGAATAATCCTTAGCTTCACACTGCGAGAGCAACTATGTCCGTTCAACAAACGCCCGAAGACAAGCCATTCGACAAGTACGAAAAGCGCGGAGCGTACCACTGGGAGTGGTACAGAAGCAACAGATATAACTATCGCGACAAAGTGAACATGCTTTTGGACTGGCTCCCGCGAACAGGCGAGGTTTTGGACATCGGTGGTGGGGATGGCCTCATAGCTTTTCAAATGTTCAAGCGCGGGCTGGATGTCGTTTGTATTGACACCAATGCGACAAGCATCAGCCTCGCACGAGAGATGTGCGAGAAGCATGTGTACGGGGCAGGGATCCTCAAGCCTGTTCGCTGGGTTATGAACAGGGCCGGCCTTACTGGCGACCTGGTTAAACGGTATGAGGAAGGACGCCTGAAGTTACAGGTGCGCTCATACTCAGATATTCAACCAGACGAGACATACGATTATGTGATCTGCCACGAAGTCATTGAGCATATCAAAGAGCCCCTCGAACTCCTGCAGGTCATTCATTCCTCAGTGCGCGAATTTGCTATTATTTCAACGCCTGATGTGACCCATCGTCCGCAGCATCCTCTTGATTATCACGGCTGGACGCCCACCACGTTTGCCGAATTGCTGAGTGATTACCGGTTCGAGTTTCTTGTGAAAGACGGCTGGAATATGTATGTGAAGCTCTATAAGTAGCTTCGGCTTGCAGGATCACAGCCCTCATGACCCTCCCCGCGCTGCAGGTCCTCTTCACCCGGCAACCGTCGCCGCCGCCGGACACCGCTCCGCGCGTCGAGACGGCGCGAACCCGCGCGTGGTGCCATGGCGAACTGCTCAGCTATGCGGGGATCGACGGCAGCACGGAGGACGGGCTGCGGCGCGCGGTCGCGGACGCCGAGGCGGGGCGGCTCCAGTGCCAGAGCCTGAACGGTCGCTTTGTCCTCATCCTCCAGTCACGCGCTGACGGCTCCTGGCAGGTCATCACCGACCGGCTCGGCGCACAGCACATCTACGCGCTGGGCGATGACCGGCGCGTCTCAGCCCTCGGCACGGATCTCCTCGCGCTGTCCCGCCAGGCCCCAACCCTCACCCTCGACTGGCCCGCGCTGGCGTCCTTCTTCTCCTTTGGCTTCTACCTCGATGACCGCACCTGTTTCGACGGTATCCGTGTGCTGCAGCCGGCGTCCGTCTACCGGTTCAGCGCGCAGGGCGAGCTTATCTATCACGAACGGTACTGGCTGTGGCAGCACCAGGTCGACCCGGCGCGGACATACGACGAGACGATCGAGGAGTACGATGCGCTGCTGCGCCGGGCGGTGCGGCGCTGTACGAGCAGCGGACGCGCTATCCTGCCGCTATCCGGCGGGCTCGACTCGCGCTCGCTGGCCGCCGTGATGCCCGCAGGTGCGCAGCCACAGGCGTACTCCTACGGGTACGGCACAGACTCCATCGAGACGCGGATCGCATCACAGGTGGCCGCTGCGCGCGGGTTCAACTTCACCGCGCACGCGGTTCAGCCTTATCTCTTCGACCGGCTGCCCGAGATTGTGCGCGCGCTGCACGGCTGTCAGGATGTTACGCAGGCGCGCCAGATGAGCATCAACGGCTGGGTCGCCGGGCGCGCGGATGCCGTGCTGACCGGGCTGTGGGGCGACGTGTGGCTCGACCAGATGGGGCTGGCAGATGGCATACCGCCGGACACGACGCTCGCCGAGTACACCCTGCACAAGTTCGAGAAGCGCGGGCGGCAGTGGCTGCTGGAGCACGTCGTCGGGCCTCATTTTTTACCCCCGGCGGCTGCGGAGTTTCTAAGCGCGGCAGTGTCAGATGGCCTCGCCGGTTTTGAGCACATCGCCGACCTCGACTTCCGCGTGAAAGCCTATAAGACGTCTCGCTGGGCGTTCCGCTGGTCGAATGCCAGCCTGCGCGGGTTCGATGTGGGGGCAACGGCACGCGTTCCGTACTACGACGTGGACCTTGTCGATTTCTTCTGCACCGTGCCCACCGAGTACGTCCGCGACCGGCGCTTGCAGATCGACCACCTGAAGCGCTACGCGCCCGACCTCGCGCGCATTCGCTGGCAGCCGACCTACACCAACCTGTATCTGACGCGGTACAGCCGGTGGCTGTCACTGCCGCCCAGGGCCATCAACAAGCTGAGGCGGATCGTGACGCGCAGGCCCGCCCTGCAGCGCAACTGGGAGGTCCAGTTCCTCTCGGCTGAGGGCCGCCGCGGGCTGGAGCGCTGGCTGCTGCAGCCGGGCCTCCGCCTGCACGACATCGTCGCAGCGCAGCGCATCGCGTCACTGCTCGACGAGTTCTACCGCGCGCCCACAGCCGGGAACGGCTACACCGTCTCGATGCTGCTGACATTCTCCGCCTGGCTGGAGGTCAGCACGTGACGCCGCCGGTCAAGCTGTTTGTGGTGGGCGTCAACTGGCCGCCGGAGACGTTCATCGGGCGCAAGCTCCACGGGCTGGCGGCAGCCGGGTTCGACGTGACGGTCTGCACGCCGGACGTGCTCGTGCGCCGCGTCGAGGACGGCATCCGGCTGATCCCACAGCCCCGGCTGAGGCGTGATATGCGTGCGATGCTCGCTGCACTCGGCGAGCTGGCCAGGAGCGCGATCCTTGCGCCGCGCCGGGCGCTCCGGGCGTGGGCCGCCGCTGGTGCAGGCGAGTCCGGGGTGAAGGAGAGACTCGCCCGGTTTCTCAGGTTCACGCCGTTTATTACCAGCCAGCCCGATATCGTGCACTTCGAGTGGAACTCCGTGGCGATTGAGTACCTGCCCTTTTACGACCTGTTCGGCTGCCCGGTCGTGGTTAGCTGTCGCGGGTCGCAGGTGCAGGTAGCGCCGCACAACCCGGGGCGAGGCGCGCTACGAGCCGGGCTGGAGGAGTCGTTCCGGCGCGCCGCCGCCGTGCACTGTGTCTCTGAGGCGATCATGCAGGAGGCGATGCAGTTTGGCCTCGACCCGGCGAAGGCGCGGGTGATCCGCCCGGCGGTGGACCCGGAGTTTTTCAGACCGGCGGCGCCCGCGCGCAAGGCGGATGGCCGCTTTCGCGTGGTCACGACCGGCTCGCTGATCTGGCGCAAGGGCTATGAGTACGCGCTGCAGGCAATCCGGCGGCTCGTGGACCGGGAAGTCGATGTGCAGTTTGACATCATCGGCGACGGTCCGGAGCGCCAGCGCGTGCTGTACACGATCATCGACCTGGGGCTGGAGGTGCACGTCAGCCTGTGCGGGCGGCTCACCCCGGCAGAAGTTCGCAGCAGACTGCAGCAGGCGGACGCTTTTCTGCTGTCGAGCCTGAGCGAAGGCATCTCCAACGCAGTCCTAGAGGCGATGGCATGCGGGCTGCCCGTCGTCACGACGAACTGCGGCGGGATGCGCGAGGCGGTCAGCGATGGGGTGGAGGGGTTTGTCGTGCCGACGCGAGACCCTGAGGCCATGGCGGAGGCGCTGCACCGGCTGGCAACGGACCGGGCACTGGCGCGAGCGATGGGCCGGGCTGGCCGGGAGCGGGTGTGCAGGGAGTTTCAGATTGAAGACCAGGTGAAGCAGTTCGCAGAATTGTATAGGGCGATATGAGTAATAACCGGGCGCCCATCCGCATTCTCTTCACCATCCCGAACTTCATCACAGCCGGGTCAGGGCAGGCCATGTGGAATGTTGTCAGCCGCCTCAACCCCGACCTCTTTAGCCCTGCCATCTGTGTGTTGAAGCGAGGGGGCGCACTGGAGGCCGAGATCGAGGCGGCGGGCGTATCGATTCTAGAGCTACCCTTTATAGTGCCCGCTCGTCCTTTGCACCGCCTGCCTGCGGCAGTAATCAGAGCAGCGCGGCGCTTTCGTCCACACGGGTTTCACATCTGGCATTCCTACCACTACGGGTCGGACTATACCGAGCCAATCATCGCCAGGTTGGCCGGAGCGCGAGCCTGGGTATACACGAAGAAAAACATGAGCTGGGGCGATAGGGCCTGGCATGTCCGTACGGCGCTGGCATCCCGAATTGCCGCTCAAAACACAGCCATGCTAACGCGGTTTTTTGCGGCTCCTCGGGTGCAGCGAAAAGTCAGGATGGTCCCCAGAGGGGTCGATGTTAAAAAATTCCGTCCCGGTACGCCTCCCCGGCTGGGCCTGCGAGAGAAGCTCGGCCTCTCAGCCAGTGACATTGTGGTCGGGTGCGTGGCACACCTGCTGCCGGTTAAGGGCCAGAATATTCTGTTGCAGGCCGCAGCGAAACTGGACGGTGTCCACCTGGTCCTTGCCGGGAAGCGTCTGGATGAGTCGTATGCATCTGCTCTCGATGCGCTGTGCAGCAGCCTGGGTATTGCTGATCGGGTTCACTTCCTCGGGCAGGTTAACGATATCGCCGCATTCCACGCAGAGCTCGACATCTTCGTGCTGCCGACGCTCGCCCGGTTCAGGATGGAGGGCTGCCCGGTAGCACTGCTCGAAGCGATGGCGTCAGGCTTGCCGTGCATAGCGACAGATATACCCGGCTCTCAGGACATCATCGAAGCGGGTAAGTCGGGCATACTGGTTCCTGCTGAGGATCCGTCTGCTCTAGCCCGTGCTCTGCAGCAACTCATCGCAGATCCGGGCAGGCGGCAGGCACTGGGGGCTGCGGCACGGCGCCGCATCGTAGAGTGCTACACAATCGAACAGGAAGTTGCACGGCACGAAGCCCTGTATCTGGAAGTACTGAACAACAGCAGCGTGGTACTCTCAGGGTCAGACTTGGGCAGAGGGTAGGCAACCTATGTGTGGTATCTGTGGCATCTTAACAACCGACGAGGCGGCGCGGCACACGCCCTTTGTGGAGTCGGTTGAACACATGAAGCGCCTGATGCAGCGGCGCGGGCCAGATGGCAGCGGCACGTGGTGCGACCCCGACGGGCATCTCATTCTGGGCTTTCAGCGTTTGGCCATTATCGATCTGTCGGATAAGGCCATGCAGCCGATGGCCTCTGCCAATGAACAATCTGTGCTTGTCTTTAATGGCGAGCTTTACAATTTCCGCGAGCTAAGACGTGAACTGGAGGCTGCCGGCGTGCACTTCCGGTCCAGGTCGGATTCAGAAGTGGTGCTGGAAGCCCTCAACCACTGGGGGATAGCGGCACTGGATCGGTTCAACGGCATGTTTGCGCTGGCCTGGTATGAGCGCCGCAAGCGTGAACTGCTGTTAGTGCGTGACCATGCAGGCGTCAAGCCGCTGTACTATTATCAACATCCAGCGCGGAAGGGAGTCGCATTCGCCTCACAGTTCAACTGCCTGCTGCACACGCCCTGGGGCACTCCGGGGGATCTCCGGCTTGACGCCCTGCATTTATATCTTCGCCTGCAGCACCTTCCACCGCCCTTTACGCTCTTCGAGAACGTCTTCCAGCTTGAGCCGGGCCACTATTTGCTGGTGAGGGCTGACGGTTCGATCAGCAAGCGGGCGTGGTGGGCGCTGCCGCGCGACCCTGAGCCTGCCTACGACTTTGCCGACGGTGTGGAAGCCCTGCAGGGCGCGCTGCACAACGCAGTCGAGCGACAGCGTATTGCCGATGTGCCGCTCGGCGTGTTCCTGTCTGGCGGCGTCGACTCGCCGCTGGTGGCAGCAGAGGCGCGCCAGCAGACTGACGGCTCGCTCAAAGCCTTCACAATCGGGAACCCCGGCTGGTGGCAGGACGAAGCAGAGGCGGCAAGCGTATATGCTCAACTGCTCGATGTCGAACACCACCTGCATAATATTAGCGGCATTGATGCGGCCCACGTGGTGGATCGGGTCGCCGCTGCCCAGACAGAGCCGTTTGGCGACTTCTCCATCATCCCAACACTCCTCGTAAGTGAGGCCGCACGCACGGAACTCACGGTTGCTCTCAGCGGCGATGGCGGCGATGAATTATTCTGGGGATACGAGCGCCCGCTGTCGCTGCTACGCAACGGGCGCGATTTTCAATGGCCGTGGCTGGTGAGGCTGGGCCTGTATGCAGCCGGAAAGTACGGCATCGGCCCCCGGCGATCAGGCGCAATCGTGCATCGCACACCGGGCGACTACTATTTTGAGGTTAACTCGCGGCTTGCCGGGTCTGACCTGGCATCCATTGCACCTGAACTGCCACCCCTTCCGGCCAGCTTTGACCTTTACGCCTTTGATGGCTACAGGGGGATGCGCCACCTCGCCAACTACTCCCGGTGGGTTGAGTTCTACGGGCAGCTACAGCGCGGGCTGAAAAAGGTCGACATGGCCTCGATGTACCATTCACTTGAGGTCCGAGTGCCGCTTCTCGACCGGGAAGTTATCGAGGTGAGCCTGAAGCTCGACCCGGCAGCCGCGATGCAAAACGGAACACGGAAAGCAACACTTCGAGCGCTACTCGGAAGATACGTGCCGCCGGAAGTGATCCCGGAGCCGAAGCGCGGCTTTGCCGTTCCGCTTGCCGACTGGCTGCGCGGTCCACTCCGCCCGCTTGTTGAGGAAACGCTCATAGCCAGGGAACTGTTTCCGGGCGGTGTATTCTCGCAGCAGGGGCTGTCAAACTACTGGCAGCAGCACCTGACCGGTGAGAAGGACCACAAGTGGGGGTTGTGGACGATTCTCTCGCTACAGTGGTGGGCACAAACCCACTTGCGCGATTTGAAAGCTGTTTAGAGTACCATGCGCATCGTCCTGATCGTCCCCGCCTTCCCCAAGCTGTCCGAGACGTTCATCGTGAACAAGTTTCTCGGCCTGCTTGAGCGGGGCCATGACGTGCACATCGTGTGCAGCCGCAGCGACCGCGACGAGTGGGGCCGGTTTGAGCCGCTCAGCCGGGCTGGCCTGCGCCGCCGGGTGCATGTGTCCTGGCCAACTCAGCCCCGGTGGCTGGTTGTTCTGCTGTTCCCGCTCGTGCTGCTCTCGACGCTGCTGGCACAGCCGGGGGCTGCGGCCCGCTATCTGGCAGCCGGGTGGCGACTCTTCGGGCCGGGGGTGCTGCGCCGCTTCTACCTCGACGCCCGGATCATCCGGCTGCGGCCTGACATCGTGCACTTCGAGTTTGGAACAATGGCCAGAGGACGCATCGGCCTCGGCGAGCTAACGAAGTGCAGGACTGTCGTCAGTTTCCGGGGATTTGATCTGAATTACGTCGGGTTAGAAGACGCGGCGTACTATCAAGAGGTGTGGGACCGGGCCGATGCACTGCATCTGCTCGGGCAGGACCTGTGGGAGCGCGCGCAGCGGCGCGGCTGCCCGGCAGATAAGCACCACGTGCTCATTCCACCCGCCATCGACACCCGTCTGTTTGTGCCGGGAGAACGCGGGGCCGGCGAGCGTCCTATCGCATCAGGGCGCCCACTTCGAGTCGTCAGTGTTGGCCGCCTGGAGTGGAAGAAGGGCTACGAGTACGCCCTCCAGGCGGTCAAGCGCGTCGTGGATGCGGGCGTGCCGGTCGAGTACACCATTGTGGGAGATGGCAAGTACCGGGAAGCCGTAGCGTACTGCCGCCATGAGCTCGGACTTGAAGCCGTGGTGAAGCTCGCCGGGGCCGTCCCCCCCGCTGAGGTCAGAGAACATCTGCGGCGGGCGGATGTGTTTCTGCACGCTGCCGTGTCGGAAGGTTTCTGCAATGCCGTGCTGGAGGCGCAGGCCATGGAGTTGCCTGTCGTCACGAGCGATGCCGATGGGCTGCCTGAGAACGTCGAGCATGGCGTCACCGGGTACGTCGTCCCGCGCCGCGACCCGGCGGCGCTGGCCGAGAAGCTCATCCTGCTCGCGGGCGACCCCGCCCTGCGCCAGCGGATGGGGCAGGCAGGCCGGGAAAGGGTCCGGCGCTGCTTCGACCTTGACAGGCAGATCGACGCCTTTGCCTCCCTGTACGAGTCGCTGACGGGGCCGGTATGATGCAGACGAAGCCACGCATCGATTTAATCTGGCTGGCGCACGACGAACCGCCGCCGACCTGGGCACTCGGCGAGGTGTGGGCCGTCGCGCCTGCGCCGGGCCCGGTGCGCGACATCATGCAGCGGCTTGTCACCCGCTCGGATGCCGCCGCGTTCCTGTTCTGGAGCGGGCAGCTAGGAGCGCCGGATGCCGAGGCCATCGCCGGTGTTTACACACAACCCGGTAACCTGTGGCATGCCGGGCTGCGGCTGGGGATGGGCGGGCAGCCGGGGCTGATGGACTTCGTGCGCCCGACCTGGATGTTTAACTGCGACCCGGACCCGACCATCGAGGCGACCTCGTGGCGGCTGTCGCTCGACGCCTGCCTCATCCAGCGCGACGTGCTGGACCAGATGGGCGGCGTGAGCGCCGGCTTCCATACGCTGGCCGGGGCCGCGCTGGAGCTGGGGCACCGGTACATCACGCAGGGCGTGCTGACACGGCACGTCCCGCAGATGGTGCCCGCTTCTGCCGAACGGCGCTCGCAGCCGGTGGCCCTGCCATTCGCGGACGAGTTGCGCTTTGCGCTCATGCGGTTTGGGAGGTCGTGGGCGATGTGGGCGCTCGCGCGCGCCATCCTGAGCGGCTACGTGATGCCAAACGCTGCCCTATCGGCATGGCGGGAGGTGTATCGGGGAGCGGCATCGCCGGTACCAACGATATTTAACGGGGCAGGGGAGCCTCCGGCTCTGGCAGGCGCGACGGCTGCCGTGTCCGTCATTATCCCTACGATCGATCGCTATCCCTATCTGCAGACGCTGCTCGGCCAGCTAGGCGAGCAGACAACCGCAACGGCGGAAATCATTGTTGTGGATCAGACGCCCGCAGCCCGCCGCGACGCCGGGCTTTATGCGGCGTTCTCCGGCCTGCCGCTCAGGGTCATTTACCAGGAGCAGGCCGGGCAGTGCACATCGCGCAATCGCGCCATCCGGGAGTCGACCGGTGACTATATCCTGTTTCTCGATGACGACGACGAGATCCCCCCGGACCTGATCGAGAAACATCTGAATAACCTTAACCGTCACCGCGTCGATGTGTCCTGTGGCGCTGCCGATGAGGTGGGAGCGGGCCCACTCCCCGCGCACTTTACTTACCGGCGGGCAAGCGATGTGTTCCCGACCAACAACTCGTTGATTCGCCGGGACATCCTGTGCGACTCCGGGCTGTTCGACCTGGCCTACAACACCGGGCAGCGCGCCGACGGCGACCTCGGTATGCGCGTGTACCTGAGCGGCAAAGCAGCCATCTACAACCCCGACATCAGGGTGCTGCACCACCACGCTCCGCGTGGCGGCCTGCGGACACACAAAGCGCGGGTGATCACCTACGCCAGCAGCAGGCAGAAGCTTACGCATCGTCATCTGCCCAGTGTTTCCGAGATCTACCTGATGAAGCGCTACTTCACCCCGCGCCAGGTGCGGGAGTCGTTATGGTTGCGCGTTTTCGGGACGTTTGCCATTCGGGGAGGCCTGTTCCGCAAGCTGCTGAAGGTGCTGATCAGCACGGTATGCCTGCCTCACACCCTGTACGAGGTCAGGAAACGGGTGAAGGCGGCAGGCCGGATGCTGCAAGAGTATCCGCAGATACCGACGTTGTTGGGAGATAAACGTGAAGCTCAACAAGCGCCATCATCCTGCCGGTAAAATCGGGGCAGGTTGAAGGGGACCTCATGCGCCTGCTACTCCTCACCACAGAATTTCCCCCGGGGCCGGGCGGCATCGGCACGCATGCTTTTCAGGTGGCCCGGCAGCTAACGCGGCTGGGCTGGGACATTACGGTGTTTGCCGCGCAGGATTACGCCGCTGAGGATGAGATCGCGGCGTTTAACGCCGCACAGCCCTTCAGGGTGATACGCTGGGCATCGCAGCGCGGCACGCTGGCCAACTTTGCCGACCGGTGGCGGCTGGTGAACAGCCATCTGCGCGGGTGGCAGCCGGATGCAGCCCTGGCCAGCGGTAGCCGAAGCGTATGGCTGATGAGTGGGCTTGCCGCCCGGCATCCGGGGCTGCGGTGGGCGGCGGTCGGGCATGGCACCGAATTTCAGCTTGCCCGATGGTGGGAAAGAGCCCTGACACGCTGGGCGTTCCGGCGTGCGGATGCCGTCATCTGTGTGAGCGAGTTCACGCGGCGACGTATGAGACAGGCAGGGATCCAGCCACGTGTGGAGGTGGTCATCCCAAATGGGGCCGACCCGGGCCTGTTCAAGGTGCTCCCCGGGGAGTGCGTTGCACACGTGAAAGAACAGCTTGGCTTGCAGGGCGCACACCTGCTTGTGACAGTCGGCAATGTCACGCAGCGCAAAGGCCAGGACATCGTCATCCGGGCACTGCCGGAGATTTTAAAGCAGGCCCCCAACACGCATTACCTGATCGTCGGGCTGCCGACGCTGCAGCAGGCGTACGAGGCACTTGCCCGCGAACTGGGGGTCGCGGAGCACGTCCGGTTTCTGGGCCGGGTGGACGCAAAAACGCTGGTGGAAGTGCTCAACGCGGCGGATGTCTTCGTCATGACGAGCCGGCACACCGAAACAGGCGACTTTGAAGGGTACGGCATCGCGGTTGTCGAGGCGGCGCTGTGCGGCAAACCCGCGGTCGTCTCCGACAACTCCGGCCTCGTCGAAGCGGTTGGCGTCGGCAGAACCGGGTTAGCCGTGCCGCAGGATGACCCGGCGGCAACCGCGCGGGCCGTGCTGGTTCTCCTGACAGACCCCGGCAAACGGGCAAGGATGGGGGAGGCTGCGCGCGCTCGTGCCCTGAGCGAGCAGACATGGGAGATGAGAGCGGCAGAGTACGACCGAGTCCTGCGGGGTATTGTGGCGACGTGAAGCTCCTCGTCATCTCTCACACTGAGCATTACCGGCGCGGGGGACAGATCGTCGGCTGGGGCGCAACCGTCCGCGAGATTGACCATCTGGCGTCGCTGTTCGAGCGGGTCGTGCATATCGCGCCGCTGCATCCCGGCCCTGCGCCGGAGAGCGCCATACCCTATCAGGCCGGTCACGTGGAACTGATACCCGTCCCGCCTGCAGGCGGGCGGACGCTCGGGAGCAAGCCGGGCATCCTGTGGCGCATCCCGCGCTACGTGCGCGTCATACTGCGGGAGCTGCGCCGCGCCGACGCCGTACATGTGCGCTGCCCGGCCAACATCAGCCTGGTGGCTATCGTCCTGCTCGCCCTGCTGAAGCAGCCCCGCACGCGCTGGATCAAGTACGCGGGCAACTGGTCCCCGCAGGCTGGCGAGGCATGGTCGTACCGGTTTCAGCGGTGGTGGCTGCGGCGCAACTTCGTGCGCGGCGTGGTGACGGTCAACGGTGAATGGCCAGACCAGCCCGAGCACGTGGTTTCGTTCCTCAACCCCTGCCTGACGGACGAGGAACTCGAGGAGGGGCGTGCCGCCGCTGCCGGAAAGCACCTGCGCGAGCCGCTCCGGCTGATCTTCGTCGGGCGGGTGGAGCAGGCCAAGGGGATCGGGCGCGCGCTGGACGTTGTAAGCCTGCTCACCGCAGCCGGGGTATCCGTCTGCCTCGACGTTGTCGGCGACAGCCCAGAACGCGCCCGCTTCGAGCAGCAGGCCCGGCAGGCGGGCATCGAGGCAAGAGTCCGGTTTCATGGCGCGCTGCCGCGAACCGCCTTACCGGCGCTCTATCGAGACGCGCATTTCGTGCTTCTACCCAGCAGCAGCGAAGGCTGGCCGAAGGTTCTGAGCGAGGCCATGGCCTATGGCGCTGTGCCGCTTGCTAGCGCCGTTGGCAGTGTTCCAGACTACCTCGCACGGTTCGGGACGGGCCGGGCGCTTGACCCCGACGACATCCGCGGGTATGTTGAGGCTATTCGGTATTATGCCGCTCACCCGGACGAGTGGAAGGGCGAGTCAACGCGAAGTGCTGAAGCCGCCGCTGCCTTCTCCTACAGGGCGTATCTTCATGCCGTGCAGAGGCTACCCGGCATGCCGGCGCAAGCAGCGAGGGTAGACAGGTGACAGGTTCAGTCGCACTGCGCAGAGCATCGGAAGCCGAAACCGCCAGCACCCCGAGCCTCCGGCTGCCGCTCATTGTGGGGGTGCTCCTGGGGCACGCGCTGCTCGCCTGGCTGATGTCGCAAAACGAACTGGTGGCAACACTCCACGCCCTCGCCACTTTTGCCGCTGGCATGGTGCTGGCGTTGCGCGGCAGCCAGAAGCAGGCCGCCTATGCGGTAGCGTACATCGCCGGGGCAGAAGTCCTGTGGCGCATGACGGGCGCTAACATCTTCTGGGAGTACGGGAAGTACGCCACCGTCGCGATCCTCGGCGTGGCGCTGCTGCGCTCTCGCTCCACGCGGATCCCGCGGCTCGCCCTGCTGTACTTTGTCTTTCTGCTGCCCTCGGTCGTGCTGACCATCGCCCAGTTCCCCCTCGGTGAAGCCCGGGAGCAGATCAGCTTCAACCTCTCCGGGCCGCTGGCGCTGTTCGTGTGTGTCTGGTTCTTCTCCTCGCTGGAACTGAAAGAGCACGAGTTCGAGCGGATGGTCACTGGCTTTGGCGGCCCAGCAGCGGGGATTGCGACGCTAGCGCTCGTCGGTATCCTTCGCGCAAATGGCATCAGATGGGTCGCTGACTCCAGCGTTGCGGCGAGCGGCGGCTTCGGCCCGAACCAGGTATCCTCGGCGCTCGCCCTGGGCGTCCTGCTGATCTTTCTGCTCCTGCTCTTCGAGCGCGTGAGCACCAGCAAGCAGTTGTTGTTCGGCCTGCTGGGCGTATGGCTCCTCGCGCAGAGCGCGCTCACGTTCTCACGGGGCGGGTTTGTTACCACGGCTGTGGCGTCGATCGCCGCCCTGCTGCACGCGCTGTTCATCCCGGAGCGCCGGAGAAAGGCCCTCGTTCTGGCGCTGGGCAGCGTGGCGATTGCCGCCTTCCTGCTGTTCCCTTACCTCGACCAGGTGACCGGTGGCGCACTGGCAGAACGCTATTCAGATACAGACCTGACCAATCGCGGCACGCTCATGCGCGATGATGTCCGCATCTTCCTGGAGAACCCGTTTACGGGCGTCGGCCCGGGGGTGGCAGGCCGGTACCGGACGATACGAGCCGCCGCGCACACCGAGTTCACCCGACTGCTCGCCGAGCACGGCTTTCTGGGGGCGGGGGCTATCCTGCTCCTCGCGGAGCTCGCCCTGCGTGCTTACTCGCGCCCCGGCCAGACGGCAACCGGGCGGGCGCTGGTCGCCGCGCTCACCCTGTGGGCCTTTGCGTACATGATGCACTCGGCCATGCGTCTGGTCGACACCGCGTTCGCCTTTGGCCTTGTCTTCGCCGCGCTGGTCCACGAGACAGAGCAGAGCCGCGGGAAGTGAGCGGGGTTCTATGACGGGCGTGCTGCTGGTCGGGAACTTCCTGTCACACGCGGGTGGCAGTCGCGGTGTCTGTGAGGACCTGGCCGTGCGGCTGGCAGAGGCGGGCTGGCAGGTGAGCACGGCTTCCACACGCAGCGCGCGGATCCCCCGGCTGGCGGACATGCTCGCAACCGCCTGGCGACGCCGCCATGCCTACGAGGTGGCACATGTCGACGTGTTCAGCGGGCCGGCGTTCATCTGGGCGGAAGCGGTGGCGTGGCTGCTCCGCCGCCTGAACAAGCCCTACATCCTGACGCTTCGCGGTGGCAGCCTGCCGTCATACGCGCGGCGCTACCCGCGCCGGGTGTCGGCGCTGCTGCGGTCTGCAGCCGTGGTGACGACGCCATCAGGCTACCTGCTGGAACACATGCAGCCGTACTGCCCGGCGCTGCGGCTCCTGCCGAACCCCATCGACCTGCCCCTGTACCCGTTCCGCCGCCGTGAAGCCCCGCGCCCGCTGCTAGTCTGGCTGCGCGCCTTCCATACCATCTACAATCCGTCGCTCGCCGTTGAGGTGGTGGCGCGGCTCGCCGGTGAGTTCCCCGGCGTGAGGCTGCTCATGGTCGGGCCGGACAAGGGCGATGGTAGCCTGCAAAAGGCACAGGCGCACGCCGACCGGCTCGGGGTGCGCGAGCGGGTGACGTTCGCGGGGGGCGTGCCCAAGCGTGAGGTCGGGGAATGGTTGAGCCGGGGCGACATCTTCATTAACACGACTAGCGTCGATAACACGCCGGTAAGCGTGATCGAGGCGATGGCCTGCGGGCTGTGTGTGGTCAGCACCAGCGTCGGCGGCATCCCCTACCTGCTGGAGCACGAACAGGACGCCCTGCTCGTGCCGCCCGGCGACGCAGAAGCGATGGCGGCGGCGGTCAGGCGCATCCTTACGGACGGCGAGCTGGCTGCACGCCTGTCGCAAAACGCGCGATGCAAGGTGGAAGTGTTCGACTGGTCCGTGATCCTGCCGGAGTGGGAGCAATTACTCCTGCAGGCAAACATAAAAAACACAGGATGAGCGATAATCACCATTCTCGACGCGAACAGCGCTCAGGCAACCCATTCTGGACGGCCCTTCTGAGAGGTGTCTTGCTGCCTGCTGGCGATCGCCTGTTCGGGCAGCGCATGATGCAGCGGCTCAAGTTCCTTGAGTCCGCCCAGTGGTGGGAGGCCGAGAGGATTCGAGACTACCGGGAGCAACTCCTGTCGTCGCTCGTTCAAACTGCGTACTCAGAAGTCCCCTTCTATCGCCAGCTCTGGGACGAAGCAAAGGTCGATGTCAATTCGATTCGCAGCGTTGACGATCTGCAGCGGCTGCCAATCGTCACGAAGGACCTGTTGCGGCAGCAGGATGCCAGCCGGATTTCAAGAGCCACGGGCCAGAGAACTTATCGCACGTGCACTTCCGGCTCTACGGGCACTCCCTTCTGCATACAGGAGGATGCCCGGACGGCAGGCTGGTATCGCGCCTCGTTCATGTTGAGCCTGGAGTGGGCGGGATGGACTATCGGTGAGCGGCATTTGCAGACCGGAATGACGCTCAAGCGATCTCAGGGGAGGTGGCTCAAAGATTTACTGCTGCGCTGCCACTACGTCTCAGCATACGATCTCCGAGACGAGAAGCTGGATGCGGCTCTGGAGCAGATCGAACGGTACCGGATTCAGCATCTCTGGGGCTACCCCGGAAGCCTTTACTATCTGGCGCGGCGCGCCCGGGAACTCGGCTGGAACCAACCGCTGAAAAGCGCCGTGACATGGGGCGACATGCTCTACCCGCCGCACCGCAAACTCATTGAAAGCACATTCCAGACCAGAGTCTTCGACACATACGGTTGTGCCGAGGGGCTCCAGATAGCAGCGCAGTGTGGATGCAGCAGCGGCTATCACATTCATGAGCTTGATGTGATCGTCGAGTATCTGGACGACAACGGCCAGCCCGTACAGGCAGGGGAGCCGGGAAACGTTGTGATTACCCGCCTGCACCCGGGGCCAACGCCTTTGATTCGCTACTTTGTAGGGGATATTGCGGTTTCAGCGAAGGGGCAGGTGTGTGGCTGCAAACGCAACCTCGAATTGCTGGCATCCGTTCAGGGGCGTAATGCCGATGTCGTGTTAACCCCGAGCGGCAACCGGCTCATTGTCCATTTCTTCACTGGCATTCTGGAGCACTTTATTGAGATCCGGGCCTTTCAGGTTGTTCAGGAGAACATTGACTCCATGCTTATCCGCGTTGTGCCTCAAGCCAGCTATTCTGAAGAAACGACGGTTCGAGTCGTGAAAGCGCTCCAGCAGCATGGCGCCGATGACATCGACATCCGTGTCGAACTTGCGGAAACACTGCCACTCAGCCCGACCGGCAAGCACCGGTTCATCATCAGCCAGCTTGAGAAGCAGCTATGACCACCGTGCAGGACTCCGGCGGGCCGGCCCATAACGATCTGCTCACGCTCTCGCGTCTGGTGCAGGATGACCTGCCATGCGTGGCGCATATTCATATGCTGGCCTTCCCCCGCAGCGCCCTTACGCGGCTCGGTAAGGAGGCGGTTCGGCGCTACTACGAGTGGCAACTACTTGGCCCGCACGATTCGGTTGCTCTCGGCGCAGTGGCCGACGGGGAACTCGTTGGGTTCTGCTTCGGCGGCGTCTTTCGGGGTGCGCTTTCGGGCTTTGTTCGGAAAAACCGTCTGTTCCTAGCCTGGCGCATCCTTATACACCCGTGGTTAGTCACGAACCCCCTCATCCGAGATCGCCTGAAGCTCGGCACTCGCGTACTGCGCTGGACAGCCAGGGGACCGGTGCCCCGCGCTACCAGCAGAGCGGCATCGGAACAGCATCGTTCGTTTGGCATCCTCGCGATTGCCGTTCATCCTGCTTCGCAGGGTCTGGGTATCGGCAAGATGCTCATGCAGGAAGCGGAGCGCATCGCCCTGCAGAGAGGCTTCACGTCGATGCACCTCACGGTTGCAACTGACAACCTGCAGGCTATCGGCTTCTATGAGCGGCAGGGCTGGAGGAAGCATACAACTACCGGTGAGTGGACGGGCCAGATGCGGAAGACGTTGAGCCTATGAGTCGAGTTCACCCATTCGTATCTGTGATCATGCCTGTGCGCAACGAAGCGGAGTTTATCGCCGCCAGCCTGACAGCCGTGCTCGAGCAGGACTATCCGCCCGACCGCATGGAGGTGCTGGTGGTCGATGGCATGTCGGACGATGGCACGCGCGCCATCGTGGCTGATGTATCGAGCCGCTACCCGGACGTTTCCGTCTCCCTGCTGGACAACCCGCGCCGAATCGCGCCAGCCGCCCTGAACATCGGGCTCCGGCGTGCAAGGGGCGACATCATTGTTCGCGTCGACGGCCACTGTGAGATCGCCCGCGACTACCTGTCACGGTGCGTGGAGCACCTGCAAACCGGAGAAGTGGACGGCGTGGGCGGCCCCATTGAAACGGTCGCCACGACGCCGGTAGGCGAAACGATAGCGGCTGCGATGAGTTCGCCATTCGGGGTGGGGAACTCGGCTTTCAGGACGGTTGACAACCGCACGATGCTGGTCGATACAGTAGCATTCCCCGCCTACACCCGCGCGGCTATCCTTAGAGCGGGCCTGTTCGATGAAGAACTGGTCCGCAATCAGGACGACGAGTACAACTTCCGCCTGCGGAAGTTCGGCGGGAAGATCCGGCTCGCCCCGGATGTGCGGTCCCGGTACTATAGCCGGGCCTCGCTACGTTCGCTGTGGAAGCAGTACTTCCAGTACGGCTACTGGAAAGTCCGCGTGATGCAGAAGCATCCCCGGCAGATGCGCGCACGGCACTTTGCGCCACCCGCGTTCGTTCTCGCCCTCCTGGGGGGCGGCCTGCTCGCACCATTCGTAAAGCTGGCTCGCTACCTGTGGGGCGGGGTGTTTCTCCTGTACACACTGGCGAACCTTAGCGCTTCGATCTGGACCGCCCGCAAAAAGGGCTGGAAGCACCTGCCGCTCCTGCCGGTGACGTTCGCCGTTCTGCACGTCAGCTATGGATTGGGGTTTTTGGTCGGGCTGGTGAAGTTTGCCGGCCGCTGGGGGGATCAGTGAGCTTGCAACCGCCTGCGCATCACGATTTGCGGCGCCTGCGTCGCGAGTACGCCAGCCGCGCGGAGCGTCTCGCGGACAGCGATATCTACGCACTGTCCAACCCGGCTTACCTGTTTACGATCCAGCAGCGCCAGCGCGAGACACTGAAGCTGCTGCAGGCCGAAGCTATCCTGCCGCTAGCCAATAAGCGAGTGCTTGAACTGGGGTGCGGAAGCGGGGGAGTGCTACAAGAGTACCTGCTATATGGCGCTGCGCCGACGATGCTCCATGGCACCGACCTCCTGCCCGACCGGCTGGGCGCGGCGCGTACTCGCCTACCGCACCTGCCCCTCACCTGCGCGGATGGGCAGAGTCTCCCCTACCCATCCGGCACCTTCGATCTCGCCCTGCAATACACCGTCTTCTCCTCCATTCTCGACGACGCGGTGAAGCAGAACCTCGCCGCCGAGCTTCTACGGGTGGTCCGGCCCGGCGGGCTGATTCTCTGGTACGACTTCTGGCTCAACCCGACGAACCCGCACACGCGCGGCATCCGCCCACCGGAGATCCGCGGGCTGTTCCCCGGATGCAGGTTCGTCTTCAAGCGTGTAACGCTCGCCCCGCCGATCACGCGGCGGCTGGTGCGTGTATCGTGGTTGCTGTGCGCCCTACTGGAGAAAATCAGAATTTTCAATTCGCATTATCTGGTTGCGATACGAGCGTGTGAGTAGCGTTTCTGCACAAGCCGTTACGCGGCATAAGGCCGGACAATGACTGGCAACAAGTACTCAAATAATCTGTGGTTACAGCTGCTCGGGGTAGCGGTCATTACCGCGATCGTAATGGCAGCCTACTGGCTTGTCCGGCAGCCTGACTTTCTGTTTGCTGCCAACGTGGACTATACGCGTCTAAATCGTGACTACACCTTGATGGTGCAGGACTTACTTGCCGGGGAAGGTCTGCGCACGTTCCGATACCCACCAGTATTTCCACTGGTCCTCGCGGCATCACTGCGGCTTGGGGATATGTTCGGCGCGTCTCCTGCTGTTGGCGTGCTACTGCTACTCTTAAGCACCAATGTCCTAAACACACTGCTCGTTTTCCTCTGTGCCCGGCGGCTGTGGAGCCTGCCGGCCGGCCTCGCTGCGCCGGCACTGTGGCTGTTGCATCCTGCAGTATGGCGCCAGTTTGAACAACCGCTGTCAGGCACGTTGTTCACTACGTTCCTGCTGGCAGCAGTTCTACTGCTCATCCAGGCGCTCGCCGACAAACGCCACTTTGCCGGTCGCGCCGCCCTCATCGGAGTCTTGCTCGGGCTGGCAATGCTTACCCGACCGATTGGGATTGCGCTGGGTGTCATCACCGCGGGATTCGTCGCACTGTTCCCGGAAAACGCGTCTTTCTCGAGCCGGTTGGCAGGGAGTGGTGCGCTTCTGCTAGCGAGCGTCCTAGTCGTGATACCGTGGGAGCTTCACGCGTATCATCAGCTTGGCGACGTAATTCCTCTCAGCACCGGGGGGACGCCCAGCATCCTCGACGGGCTATCCTACGCGGTTGACCCCTCGGAGAACCGTGCACTACACGTGCCGCCTGACGTCCGGCAGCTACAAGAAGACATCTTTGAGCGCCAATACGAAGAACTGAGCACGACGGGCGATATCGTGCGTTTCTTCTTGGCCGAGTTGCGTACGCGGCCCGGCACCGTGTTCAAGTTGTTTGCGATCAAAGCGGCGCGCTCGTGGTACGGCACGGACAGCGGCACGCTCGATCAATACCTGTTGGTACTGCAATTGCCTTTCTTGATGATAGGCGCGGTGGGGGTGACAGTGGCGCTGCGCCACGAAGGTACTATCAAGAGAATCGGACTGCTAACATTGATTCTCATCCTCTATTTTTGGGGCATGACTACGCTGGTGCTGTCCATCCTGAGATATATGTTGCCCGCACTTGCGCTTTTGTTTATTTTGGCTCCGGGCAGCGTGGCCGTTCTGATGAGGCCAGTCGCAAGAGCACGCTTAGTTATCAAAGAATGAGTTCAAGTCGAAAGCCTGACCTCAAAAGTGCTCCTATTGAACGAACACCACCTGCCAACATATCCGCGAGGAAAACCCAATGACCGTTAGCGACAGTCGAATCCGCGTCCTGCTGACCGTTCCACACCTGAACAGTACGGCGAGCCCATATCGCGAAATGATAGCTATAGCCAAATATCTGCCTCAGGACGAGTTTTCGCTCACGATCTGCTCACTGCGAAAGAACGGCATTTCAGAGACGGGGCCAGTTCTCGACACAATGAACATTCCATACTTCGTCGCTCGATTCCGACCGAGAGGTTACACGCTAAAGCAGATTCGGCAGAGCTTAGCCGATCAAGCACTAATCAATCAGTCCGGCCCATTCGACATTCAACACTCGCTCGACTTTACATCGTCCCCCTTTGAAGCACTCTTAGCGCGTTTTCATCGGCGTGTATTTGTATACAGTCAGCGCAATCTGAACCCAAATGGCCACAAACAAGCGCTCAGAATCAAGGCAACCGCAACTCACCGTATCATCGCTGTTTCGAAAGCGGTAGAAGCTTTCCTGCACTCTCATGGCGTAACGTCGAGCAAGATACAACATGTTCCCTTAGGCATAGACTTATCCACTATGACCTACGGAACTGAGAAGGCTGACAAACCAACCCGCCGCGTTCTTAGTGTTGGGCATATTGTTAGCCTCAAGCGACAGGAAGTTGCAATTCGTGCAGTAGCACTGTTAGCCAACACGATGCCGAATATTCGGCTGGACATTGCCGGAGCGGTAACCGATCAGCGCTACTATGAAGAATTGCAGAGTCTGGTGCGTGAAACTGGACTATCGGAGCGTGTGCGCTTTCTCGGTCTGCGTGACGATGTGCCCGACCTAATGCGACAAGCGGATGTGCTGGTCCTATGCTCCGAGTCGGAAGCTTTTGGTTGGGTAATTCTGGAAGCAATGTCAGTTGGGCTTCCGGCCGTAGCTTCAGCCGTAGACGGCCCCAAGACCATTATTGATGATGGTTGTAATGGGCTTCTCGTTCCGGTTGGGGATGTTGAAGGGTACGCGCAGGCCATCAGCAGCGTCCTCACGAACTCAGCGCTGGCCGCAGAGCTGGCGACAAACGGGCGCCGGCTTGTCGAGGAACGGTACTCCGCCGAGCGCATGGTTCAGCAAATTGCGGATTTGTACCGCGATGTAGTGCAACAACGCTAGCCCCACAACGCCGCGACCGTCCGCACGATCAGCCCCACATCCCGCAGCAGGGATGCATTCTGCACGTACTCCAGGTCCAGCGCGAGCTTGGCAGGCATAATCTGCTGCACGTACGCGGTCTCCCAGTCCGCGCCGCTCAGGGCTGCTTCCTCGTCGCGGAAGCGCACCGACGCCGGGCTCGTCAGCCCCGGGCGGATGCTCAGGATCTGCGCGCGCTGCTCGGGCGTGTACAGCGCCACATAGCGCGGGTCCTCCGGACGCGGCCCCACAATGCTCATCTCCCCGCGCAGCACGTTGACAAGCTGCGGCAGTTCATCGAGCTTCGTGCGCCGCAGCAGCCGCCCCACCCGCGTCACCCGGCTGTCGTCCGCCACCGTGATCCCCGGCCCGGCCCGGTCCGCCCCCGTGACCATTGTGCGGAACTTCCAGATGTAAAACTCCCGGCCATACCGCCCCATCCGCCGCCCCCGATACAGCACCGGGCCCGGCGAGTCGAGCCTGACGGCGACAGCAATCGCCACGAGCAGCGGGGAGAGCAGGGCCAGCCCGGCGGCGCTGGCGGCGATGTCAAAGGCGCGTTTCAGGATGCGATACCTAGCTCGCATGCTCGACGACATCCACCACCGCGTTGATCACGTCCTGCACGTCCTCATCGGTCAGCGTGGCATTTAGCGGCAGCGACAGTACCCGCTGGTACTCGCGATACGCCACGGGGAAGGCCTCCGGCGGCCAGCCATACTTCTCCACGTAGTACGGGTGCAGGTGGATGGGGATAAAATGTACGCTCGTCCCGATATTCCGCGCTTTAAGCTCCTCGATGAAGCGCGCCCGGTCGATCTTCAAGCGGTCAAGGTTGAGGCGGAGCACGTACAGGTGCCAGGCGTGATCCACGCCAGCGCGCTCCACCGGCGTCTGCAGCGCCTCAATCTGCGAGAACGCCGCCTGATACTGCGCCACAATCTGCCGCCGCCGCGCCTGCATTGCCTCAAGCCGCTCAAGCTGCACCAGCCCGATAGCCGCCTGAATGTCCGTCATGTTGTACTTGAAGCCCGGCGCAACAACCTCGTAGTACCAAGAGCCTTCCGCGCTGTAGCGCTTCCAGGCATCGCGGTTCATGCCGTGCAGGGCGAGCATCCGCGCCCGCTCGATGCGCTCCGGCGAGCCGGTCAGCATGCCGCCTTCGCCGGTGGTGAGGTTTTTCGTGGCGTAGAAGCTAAATGCCGTGAAGTCGCCAATCGTGCCCACCTTCTGCCCCCTGTAGGCGGCGGGCAGGGCATGAGCGGCATCCTCGATCACGTACAGCCCGTGCGCGCGCGCCAGATCAAGGAGGGGCTGCATGTCTGCCGGGTGACCGGCGTAGTGAACGGGCAGGATGGCCTTCGTGCGCGGGGTGATGGCCTCGGCCACGCGGGCGGGGTCCAGCGTCAGCGTGTCCGGCTCGACATCTGCCAGCACCGGTGTTGCCCCCACGTGCTCGATCACGTTGACGGAGGAGCAGAAGGTCATCGGCGTCGTGATGACCTCATCGCCGGGGCCGATGCCGAGCGTCGCAAGCGCGAGGTGCAACCCCGCTGTGCAGGAGTTCAGGCCGAGGGCGCTCTCCACGCCGAGGTAGGCCGCAAACGCCTGCTCGAACTGGCTGGTCTTGGGGCCGGTCGTGATCCAGTCCGAGCGGAGCGTATCAACGACGGCGTCAATCTCCGCCTGCGTGATACTGGGCGGTGAGAACGGCAGGAAGGTCGAACGGCGGGCTGTGCCCGGCAAGTTCTGAGTCGCCACGGTGCGCCCCCGGTGATGGCATCAAGTGCGTGCGCTAATCTTACACACCCGGCGAGTTCAGGCAAGTTCCGAGCGCCCGGCAGACGCCTCTCGCGGGGCAACCCAAAGCACCTGAACGGAAAGAGCCAGGCTGTGCACCTGGCTCTTCCTGTCACGATAGTATGCGCTTCTGCCTGAGGCCCTCGCTCAAGCAGATGGGGTTACGAGGTTACGCCTCGCCACCCGCCGCGATGGTCCCGGCTATACGCCCGAACGTGATGGCACGCCCATGGCTGTGGCCGGGGAAGATCGTCGGGTAGTCGCCGCCGAAGAAGTCGCCTGCCACGTTCCCGACCGCATACAGGCCGGGGATCGGCAAGCCTTCGCTGTCGAGCACCTGCATGTCCTCGTTGATGCTGAGGCCGCCGACGATGACCAGCAGCGCGGACTTCAGGATAGCCGCGTAGAAGGGCGGCTTGTCGATCCGGCAGAGCAGTTCGGGGCGCTTGCCGAAGTCCTCGTCCTTGCCCTTGTCCGCCAGTTGGTTGTAGCGATCAACCGTGGCCTTCAGGTTGTCCGCTGGAACACCCATCTTCTCAGCCAGCTCTTCGATGGTGTCGGCGGTTACAATATTGCCGTTCTCGATCTGCCACTGGATCATGCCGCGTTCCATCTCGAGGTTGAAGGGCTGGCCCCAGTACCGGTTGACCTGGTCCCAGAACAGCCCGCCCCCGATCTCCACGGTTTCGGGCAGCATCTCCAGGCAATTCTCGTCAAACACAGACCAGGCGATATTGTCGGGCTGTATCGCCTTGCCGGTGCATGCCGCCTGCGTGGTGATGTCCTCGTTCTGGAACCGCTGGCCGAACTTGTTCACGTGCAGGAAGCAGTAGGTGTTAGCAGCACCCTGCATGTGGATCATCGGGGCGTGTGGCTCGCTGGCCTGCATGGCAGCGCCTGCCCACAGGCCCATCTTGTGACCGTCGCCCGTGTTGACGCCAACCGGCGTATAGACTGATACGTCGGCGATCCGGGCCGGCGGGCAGTAGTAGTCGATCATTTCGTCGTCCCCGCTGTAGTCGCCTGTAGCGAGGATAACGCCCTTCGTAGCCTCATACTTTACGTAGTCGCCATCCGCGTTCTGAGCGATCACACCTGTGACACGACTGTTATTCGGACGGATGAGCTGTACGGCACGGGTGTTGTAGTAGAAGTCCGCCTCTCGTTCCTTCGCGTTCTTCTCTAACACGAAAGCTACATCTTCCATGTTGGCAAACCGCTGCGCGGCGGGGCCGATAACGGTGTGGGTTACCGGATATTCGTAGTAGTCGGGCCCCTTGTAGTTGCCGATCCACATAGTGACTTCCATACCCTCTGCTTCGACTAGATCGGTGATCCAGTCCATCGCCTCGCCGCTTTTCTCCACGAAGAGCCAGTGCAGGTTCTCCTTCACACGCTTCAGCGACCAGCGGATGATGTCACGTACTGCCTGCTCTTCATCGATCTCAACGCCAAGCTCCTGCTGGATGCGAGATCCGACAGCCGCGATGTGCATGCCGCGGGCGGTGAAGGTTTCACGCTTCTCGATCACGGCCACCTTCGCGCCGGCCTCGGCGGCGGCGAGCGCCGCAGAAAGCCCCGCGACACCCGCACCGACCACCACGACATCGGCAGTCACAGTTTCCTTGATCTCGCTGTCAGGGATGGGGTCCGGCGGGGTCAGGAACGACGGCTGTGCCGATGCCGCCGGGGCCTGTGGCTCAGACGTTGCTTCGGACGGAACGACTTGCGGGCTGCATCCGGCCAATGCACCCGCTCCGGCGGCTGCAAACCCAACACCCCGCAAGAAGTTGCGACGCGAAAGGCTTGCACTCGTTCTCTTCTTGTCACTCATTTTGACAGTATCCTCCTCATTAGAAAGGGTGTTCAAGTGGTGACGAATAAAACTAGCTGGTTCACGTCTGTGACAAGCGGCGGTCTGCTTAGCCACCTGTTTGCGGCCCGCCGATCGTCCCGCGCGGCGTTATGGGCCGGCCTATCAGGCGCTGCCCACCGTTGTCGTGACACTCACCGCACACATCGATCTGCTCACCATGCGAGACGTGGCAGTCCAAACAGGCATACTCGCCCATGGTGGGAGCGTTGTGCGGGTTGCGCCAGAGGAAGTCCGTCGACTGTGCGACGTGCTCCAGGCTGATATGGCACCGCGTGCACATCTCCTCATCAAACGTGCGCTTGGGGAGCACGCCCTCCTCGGTCACAACGTAGCTGCCCGTGACGTACCGTACAGCGGACGCGATCTCCGCCGGGATGGGATAGTCGTGGCAGTCCTTGCACTCGACCCCCGCCTGCTGGTGGATGTTGTCGAGGTAATTGCTCGTCAGGTACGACTCGACATGCGGCCGCATGATGTGGCACAGCCCACACAGGTTCGGGTTCGTGTTGGACTGGTGGATCACCTCGGCAGCGCCGAGCGCAATCAGAATACCCGCGATGAGCACGATGTTGGCGATGAAGCTGACCTTCGCCCAGTTTATTTTTTTAGGGCGCTCAGCCTCACTACTAGGCGGAGTGGTCGTCGTTGATTCGTGGGTGTCCTGTCTCTCTTCGCTCATAAGCATCCTGTGTGAACTTGATTCCGAATCGGGGAAGCGGTGGCTACTCTAGTGCCTGTACAAGGTCCGACACTTCCTTGATCGTCCGTTCTTCGCCCTGGTAAACGTAGACGCAGTTGGTCTTGAGACTCAGTTCAACAATCTTTGCCTTAACGCCGGCCCGCACATAGTACGAGGCGGAAGTCAGCGGCTCCGATGATGAACCATCATGTACGAGAAGAAGCGTGTCAGGCTGCAGCACCTGGATGGAGCGAAGCGCCTCCCCGGCATCGGACTGCCAGCCCACCACTGTCAGATCGGGCTGATCGGCAAGCAAGTTCTTCAGCCCTTCACTAAACAGTGAGCGACCTGAACAGATGAAAACCCGCTTCATTATTCCCGTCCTGTCTGCACCCCTCATACACAGGATAGGCTCCAGCGAGGCGGGTGTGAACACCGCATCAGGCCAATTGCACAAACAAAAAGAGCGATCTTTCGACCGCTCGTTCTCATACTATTTGGCTACACAACAGGTGCCCGCATCCCCTAACCGGGGGATGCAGCGAGGCAAACATGCCTTTAGAGCCTAGTCCAACCAATCGGGAGGATCAACAAGGCCATGAGTCGCCGCATAGACGGCTGCCTGGATGCGGTTGCGGACGTGCAGCTTAGCCAGAATGTTCGTCAGGTGCGTTTTTACCGTGTTCTCTGTGACGGTCAGCGCCTGCGCGATCTCTTTGTTGGACAGGCCATCCACGAGTAACCTCAGCACGTCAAGCTCGCGCTCCGTGAGCGGCTCGACCTCAGGTGTGTCCGCCTCTGCGGTTGACGCTGGCGAGGTGAGTTCTTCGATGATCTTGGCGGCAATCTGGCCGGAGAGAGGGGGATTGCCCCGCCGCAGACCTTCCAGCATCTCGAACAACTGCTGGGCCTCAAGGTCCTTGAGCAAGTAGCCCTGTGCCCCGCTTTTAATCATCTCGAAGACGGTCTCGTCGTCGTCCACGACGGTGAGGGCGACGATCTTCACCTCCGGCAGTTCCTGCTTGATCTGCCGGGTCGCCTCGATGCCGTCGCAGTCCGGCATCTCGATATCCATCAGGATGACATCGGGCTTACACTCCCGCGCCAGGGCGATGGCCTCATTGCCATTGGCTGCGCTGGCAACAACCTCCAGATCGGGGCGCGCGTCGAGCAGCGATTTCAATCCCTGGCGAAACAGGGCGTGATCGTCAACCAGCATGATACGCAGCGTTTCCATTACCTTCACCTCGTCCCAGCTAGGGAGATCCCCACGATGACGCGTGTTCCCTTACCCGGTTCAGAATCGATCTCCAGTGTACCGCCCAGGCTCTCGGCCCGCTCGCGCATGATCTGCAGCCCCATGCCGCCCGCTCCACGATCCCGACGGGCAAGCTCGCCGGAGTCGAACCCCCGGCCATCGTCCACTACCGTGATGCAGTACTGGTCATCACAGCGCTCCATCCGGACGCGCACGCTGTTAGCACGGGCATGCTTGCGGACATTGGCGAGCGCCTCCTGAATGATGCGCGTCAACTGCACCACCGCAGCGGGCGTCAGGTCAATGAGCGTCTCATCCTGCACGACCAGCTCGACATTCAGCCCGTACAGGCGATGATACCTGTCCAGATGTGCGCGTATGGAAGCAAGAAACTCCTCAGGCGAGGCGGCACGCTGGCGCAGGCTGAAGATCGCGTCGCGGGCGTCGTCGTGCGCCTCGGTTGCTGTCCTTTTCAGCTCGCCAAGATAAGTCTCGAGCTGCTCGTACTGTCCGTTTCGCAGCAGGTCTTCGGCATAAGAGGCCTGGAGCTTGAGTACGCTGAGCGCCTGGGCCAGGTTGTCGTGGATCTCGCGCGCCAGCCGCTCGCGCTCTTCGAGGGCCGCTAACTGGTGTACCTGCTCGTGTAGCTGCACGTTCTCGATGGCGATCGCGGCCTGGTCAGCAAACAGGTCGATGAGACGCGCATCCGCCTCGGTGAAGTCGCCCGGCTTGTTCACCACATACAGCACGCCCAGAGTGGAGGTGCTGGTTCGCAGCGGGGCAGCAAGCAAATTCCTGGGCGGTGGGTCCTGTGAAAACGTCAGCGGATCGTCTGTGGGATGGTTGGCAATGTAGGAACGGCCCTCAATCAGGGCTCGCCCCGCCAATGATCCTTCGAGGGAGATGCGCTGGAACGTTGGCTCACCCCCCGCGCTGTAGATCTTCTGCAAGCCGTTGTCATCTGCCAGGAAGAAGATGGCGCTCCCACGCGCGCCGGTTAACTGCTGCGCCTCTGTACAGATCAACTGAAAGAGGTCGGCAAGCTCGCGCTTCTGGAGCAGGGCGCTGGTGACACGCTGAATACCCTGGCTCTCGGCGATCCGTTCCTTATAGAGGCGCACGTTATCCACCACGAGCGCCGCCGACCGGGCCAGGTTCCATGCCATCTCGACCTGCTCCGCTGTAAACCCCCGGCTGGTGTGCGGTGCGCCCGTCATCGCCAGCGCCAGCACCTGGTTGTGAGCAACCAGCGGCACCGCCAGCACCGACCGGATGCCCAACTGGTTGACGACCTGCCTGTTGACGAGGGGATCGGAGCGCACATCGCTGCTGATGACCGGCTCTCGCCGTATAAGCACCTGTTGGAGAAAGGGATCATTCGACAGGTCGGGAACACAATTAAGGAAGTGCTCAAGCGCCTTCTCGTCGCACGGTTCCTGACTCACACCGATGTGGGGGATAAGGCGGCTCTGGTCTTCACTGACCAGATAGAAGTGGCAGTGATCCGCCGCGACCGCCGTCATGATGCCCTGAGCGACTTGCTGCAGAATATCGTCCAGGCTGAACTGCTCGGCGGGGAGCCGCGCCATTTCCAGTATGCGCGTCAGGCACTCACGCTGCTGCTCATGCCGCCGGTTCATCTCGCTCTGGTGGAGGGCGCTGAAGCGGCGCAGCATCGAGCGCGTGCCAGCGTCCAGCTCGGTGATGAGCGACCAGCCTGTCTCCGGGTCGGCGGCGTAAAGACGCCTGATGACAGCAAGCACGGCTTCCGTGACAAGCAGCAGGGCCTCTACGACCTCGCTCCGCTCAAAGCCGGACTGGATGGAAGCCCGGATGAGTTCGGAAAGGCGCGCATCAAGCCCGCTGCAATCGCCTGTGCGCAGGGCGTCAATGGCCGCATCGAACCCGCGCAGCATGGCGGCAAACACTGTTTCCTGCCATGCGCGACTGGACTGAAAAGCCGGCAGATCTGCGATCTTCTCCGCCCAACTCGTGGTGATCTCTTCTCGGTGCTGGCTTAGCAGGCCAGCCAGCACATGGGTCGTCATCGGGCGCTCGCTTTGGCTCCAGGGCTGTGCTCAAATGTGATCCCCAGAATAGATTATACGCGACATTGTGACGCACCCTATATGACATCTGGTAGGATTCCGGGTGACGATTGGATTATAAAAGGTGCGTCGGGGGCAGAGCGGTTACCGCGGGGGCGGAAGTCTGGCGCCGGGGAAGGGAGCCGGGCTTAGGCGCCCGGCTCTCCGTTTTCAGCTCGAAACCGGGAACGGGCTAACCGGCTGCGGCAGGCGGCGGCAGCTCGCCGAGCACAATCAGATGATTGCGCGCTCGTGACAATGCAACGTACAACAAACTCCTCTGGTCCTCTTCGGGGATATGTTCCAACTCGCTCAGTATCACGACGGCACGCTCAAGCCCCTTGAAGCCGTGAATTGTGCTCGTCAAGACCCGCTTGCCTCTAATTTTGCCCCGGCGCATCAGTTCGAAGTCTCCGATTTTCATCCGGTGCTTCCACATGCTCTTATCGTCGCCGAGCGGTGACAGCAGGACCACATCCGCGGGCGAGATCTTCTCGTCGCTCAGATGGTTTAGCACGTCCTTGAGGGCTTCTTCCGGTGAATCATATTTCACCAAATCGACGAACTCGATGTCACGTCCGGTTTTTGGCCCACCCGGGTAGATACGCCCGACCCCGTCATAGTACTCGACGACTCGCTCGCCAATCTCATACGTGCTGCGCATATTCTTGTTCAGCCGCCCGGCAGGCTCGGGGAGCGGGAAGCCGTCCTCAGAGTAGAGTCGCTGGCTGTCATCGTAGAAGATGTAGAGGATGCCCCCGTCGGGATCCTTCAACATCATCTGGATCGGCTCCCAGTATGTGCTCTTGAAGTCCTGCCCCTCGTCTACGATGATGGCATCATAGCGCCTTGACTCCGGCAGCTGGGCTGCCGCGTCAAACAATGCCTGGGGGACTACATGCGTCCAGTACTCGTCAGCGCTCACATCGAGGTCTGTCATCCATGGCACTGGCTGGCCAATCTCTTTCGGAACGGACTTCGCCAGGCTGTGAAAGTGCTGGAAGGTAACGTTCTCCAGGTCGTGGGTCTCAGCCAGCCATTCGGCAAGCGCTTTGTTGTAGCAGGTGAACAGCACCCGCTTACCCTGCTCGCCCAGTCGCCGCGCCTTTTCAATGGCGAGCATGGTCTTGCCAGACCCTGCGCAGCCGGCGATGAGCGCTCGCGGCTTGGACTCAATGAACTCCAGTACCGTGAACTGCTGGAGGGTGAGCTGCCGGAACTGGTCTTCCTCCTCCTGGAAGTCGGTAGCGAGGTGCGAGCGCAGGAACCAGTTTGGAGCGAGTTGGCGGGTGATGGCTTTAATGCCTTTGGCGCCCGGCGGCTTCTGCCCCTGCCGCTGATAGTACTTGAAGATGCGCTCGATCGCGGCCTCGATGCAGTCCGGCTGTGTATCACGCCGGTCAAGCAGATTCTGCCGCTTCAGCGCCAGGCCCAGATCGTGGTCGACATCCACATCCGGCAGGGCAACAGCGTACCAGGTCGAATAGTCATAGTGTGCGAGTGCCGGCGCACGGCGAAGCATAGCGTTCAGATCATAACAGGCCTGTTTGATCTGCTCGAACGGATTCTTGATATTGTGCACCTTACCGTAACGATCCCGGCTCGTCCACTTGCCGGTCGTGCCGTCGATTTGGATAAGGCCGCCCTTCACCTCGATGGTCAGCAGGCCGTACTCAGGGTGGGCGATCAGGAAGTCAATTTCCCGATCATGGATCCCGCCCCCGCGACGCGGTGCCTGCAGCAGCACACCGTGGAAGACAGAGTAGTCGTCGCTCAGGCACCGCTTGAACAAGTCAAACAGCCGGCGCTCGGCAGAGCTGATCGGCGTGAGCCCGGCTTCCTCAAGCTCCTTATCTGTCTGTAGGTAGCGCGGATACATGTTGGCCATCGGTCAATCTCCAACCATAGCCTCATCAATCGCGAGAATTTCGTTTTCGACATACTGTTTAAAGCTCTCGACAGTCGTGTAGTAGCGGAAGCCGGCATGGTTCAGCAGCTCTTCGACCTCGTCGCCCTCGTCAATCAGCAGCGCCACCGGGTCGCTCAGCCCCTCCTGGAGACCTTCCGGCCAGGCGAGGTCCACAACCGCCAGCAGCTCTCCGTCATCGCCGATAAGCTCATAGCCGATGTAGCCTTCCGATAGCCCCATACGAATCACCCAATCGTTGCAATCGCGCAGGATCTGCTCTTCCTCGTCGGTGACGATGCCTCCCACCACTTCACCGGCGGGCACTGGATATTCGAGCGACTCGGGCACCTCTTCAAGCTCAATCGGATCTGTCTTGAGAAGACTGCTCAAAAACTCGTTCGCAGCATGTGCCAGCAGTTCCTGTCGGGCTTTGAGGAACTCCGGGTAATTCTCGACCTTCCACAGATCCCTATCCATCGGAATCCACTGAGATTCGAGTGCTCCGGGGAAGGCATCCATCACACGCGGGAAGTACTGCTCAGGGCAAGTATTGCTGATGACGAGGTTCGTATCCTGTGTGAGAAAGCAGAAGTTTGCCAGCGCATTAACCTCGGACATGGAGTACCCGTGGTCATACAACACCGACTTGGGGAAGATGTGGTGAACCTGGAGACTGCTAAGCTTGCCGAGCATCCCTTCGCGCAGCGGGAGGCCGGTGCCCCAGTCCTGCGCTTTGCCAACCCGCGTCAGCAGGTACATGAAGGGGTAGAAGCGAGCTCCGCGCCCCCAGCCGGCGAAGTTCTCAGGGCGCACAATGAGATCGCCACGCCAGATACGCAACTGCTCAATCAGGGCATCCAGCTCACGGCCTGGATCTGCATTGCCCAGCGTGCGCAGGTCCTGGTTCAGATAAGTCTCAGTTGAACCGGCGAAACGGCCCCACAGGAAGGTGTGAACGTACCAGTAGAGCAGTTTATCGCGCTCGGCCTGGTCTTTCAGACGCCCGCCCCGTTTGGCGATATAGTGCGTAATGACCGGGATAGCATAACGACCGCCAAGCACGCGGTCGTGATCCAGCCCCAGCCGGCCCGAGATCAGGTTAAGGGTGTAGTTAATCGACTTCTCTGCAGTATAGAGCGCATTCTGGAACTCTTCCGACGAGACGTTTTCCAGTTCATGGAAGTAGGCCTGCCCGGTGACAATGGTCGTCGCGTTACGCAGCAGCCAGTCCAGCTTGAAATGGAACCCCGCTTTCTCCCAGGTGTCCAGCATCCCACGCATGACCTCACGGGCATCCGTCCAACCAGCGCAGACCTTAGCCAGGGCAAGGTCACCCTTCGAGAGCTTGGTACCACCGCTGTTGAGGTTGTTGAAGATTTCGACGACGTCGTCCAGCCGGACGTGGTCGCCGGCTACTTCTTCTATGTGGAAATCGCGCTCTTTGATGGAAGCGATTGCTTGCAGACGGTTCAGGTACTTCTCAGCATCTCGCTCTAGCTCGGGCGTCTTATAGATTAGAGCCATGTACTTGCCAAGGCCGGATTGCATCAGGTCCGTAACATTGATCCAGTACGGATCGTCCCGCATCTTGACGGGGCCGTAGAACTCGAACGTCTCTTCCTCGAGGTGGAACATCAAGTCCTTGAAAGCGTTGGGGTCGCCGTCAAAGAACTTCGGCGGATGGCCCTTGATGATGCCGTAGAGCGTGGTGATGCGCTGCTGCCCATCTAGCAACAATTTCACGTGGCCAGCCTGCAGATTGCCGTCGCCCCGCGCGGGTGCGCCCTCCGAAGCTGTGTTCCAGACTAGCAGGCTGCCCACTGGGTGTCTCCGGTAGAGCGACGACATGAAGTTGCGCACCTGTTTGCGCGTCCACACGTACCCGCGCTGGAACTCGGGTAGGGCGATGGCACCAAGATCAATAGATTCGAGAATATTCGACACCTGCATAATGAGACCTCCTTGTGATGCTCTTGCGCGACAACCTACTACTGCTGGAGAAAATTACTATATATTCGAGGCGTCTAGTTCTATCTTCCGGAATCTAACCTACTTTCGTGCAGCTGCAACTTCAACGGCGGTGATCACTTCTCGACAGTCGGGATAGTTCACGCATCCGTAGAACTGCTCCCCGGCATGACTGCCTCGTGCTGCAGTGCGCAGCGTCATCGGGACACCACACTTCGGGCAGATGGGGGTGCCCTCACCAGCTCGTGCTATCGGCGCGTGAGAACCGCTCTGACGTGTAGCTGCACCCGCAAGAAGCTTGGCCAGGTCTGCTCGCATCTTCTCCACATTGTATGTCGCCTTGACTCTAACGTGCAATAGTGGGAGCCCGGCGACTCGAAAAATGCGATTAACCAATGTGTCGCGACGGATGCGATCAGCCCGCTCATGGCTCGCATCGTCAAGTTCAATGGCAAGCAGTGGCCGCATTGTCTTCGGGTCGCAGAGTACGAAATCGACGTGCTTCTTGTCAATTTTGTTGCGATAACGACGATATTCCGGGCTCCGGCGCGGGCAGCCGCACCCAGGCGCTGGCCATTGCCCGCGAGCTTGGCCTCATGGACTGAGCCTCCCCGCCAGTACACCCCTCAAATGTACCCCCGGATGCAGCTTTGGGTTGATCCGGCTGCACCCACCTGCCGCCTATAGTGTGCGTGTATCGTGAGCTACCGATTCTGGCGGAGGCAACAACATGAGCAGTTATGTTCTCATCACGGGTGCTGGCGGCGGGCTGGGTAGAGCGTTCGCGGCGGAGTGCGCGTCGCGGGGCTGGGACCTCTTCCTGACTGACGTGTCCTGCGACGTGCTGGAGCCACTTGCGCAGGGCATCGAGCGGCTGTGCGGCGTGCGCGTGCAAACCTACGCCGCCGACCTGACCGACCCGGATGCACGCGAACAACTGTGGCAGCACATCGAGCGGCAGGGGATGCGCTTCCACGCCCTGCTGAACGTCGCTGGCATCGACTACCAGGGCCCGTTCGACGAGCGCCGGGTGGACGAGGTCCAGCGCATCCTGCGGCTGAACATCGAGGCGACGGTCGAGATGACGCAGCGCGTGCTGCACCACCGCGATCCGGCCCGGACGCTGCGGATCGTGAACGTGTGCAGCCTGGCGGCCTTCTACCCCATGCCGATGAAAGCCGTGTATGCGGCGTCCAAGCGGTTCCTGCTGGACTGGTCGCTGGCGCTCAGCCAGGAGCTTCGCGGCTCCGGCGTGACGGTCACGGCGCTGTGTCCGGCGGGGATGCCGTCCAACCCGGCGGTGATCCGCCTGATCGACGCACAGGGCTTCATGGGCCGGGCCACCACGGTGAACGTTAACGACGTGGCAGCAGGGACCATCCGGCACGCGCTGGCCGGGCGCAGCCTGTACATCCCCGGCGTGCTGAACCGCATCCTGCGCCTCGCCGGGGAGGCGGTGCCGCCGCAAATCGTCGCCGCGCTGATCGACCGGCGCTGGCGGCAGTCACACGAGAAAGTTTACGGCTCCAGCCGTGGCAAGGTTGACACGACCGCGACGGCGACCATCGCCGCGCAGCAGGCATAGCATAAGGGGGACATGATGAACGGCAACAGCGACCTGACCGGAAAGACGATGGTGATCACCGGCGCGACCTCAGGGATAGGCCGTGCCGCGATGCGAGCCCTGGCCGCTCGCGGGGCCTACGTGATCGGCGTGGGGCGCTCGGCGGACCGCTGCCGGGAGGCTGAGCAGGCGATCCTGGCTGAATTCCCGCACGCCCGCGTGCGCTTCGCCATCGCGGACCTCTCCTCGCAGCGGCAGGTGCGCGCTCTGGCGGCGGTGATCCGCGAGTACGTGAACTCAGACGGGGGCGGCAAGCTCGATGTGCTGGTGAACAACGCGGGGACCGTCTCAAGCTGGTACACGACAACCGAGGATGGCTACGAGCTGCAGTTCGCCGTGAACCACCTCGCGCCGTTCCTGCTGACGCACGAGCTGATGCCGCTGCTGGCGCGCGCGGAGTCGGCGCGGGTCATCACGGTGAGTTCCGGCTCGCACTACGGGGCTCGCATCGTGTGGGACGATGTGATGCTGCGGCGTCGCTACGGGGTGCTGCGAGCTTACAAGCAGTCAAAGGTGGCCAACGTGATGTTCACGGCGGAGTTGAACCGGCGGCTGGGCCCGGCGTCGCGCATCCGGGCTTATGCTGCCGACCCCGGGCTGGTGAGCACCGAGATCGGCCTGAAGGGGACGAGCGGCCTCGCGAACCGGGTGTGGCGGCGGCGTATGGCGCGCGGCGTCAGCCCCGAGCAGGCTGCAGAAACGATCGTATATCTGGCCGCCAGCCCCGAGGTCGAAGGCTCGGCGGCGGTGTACTGGAAAGATTGCCGCCCCAAAACGCCGAGCTGCTACGCCCGGCGCGAGGAGGAGGCTGCCCGCCTGTGGGCGCTCTCCGAGCGGCTGTGCGGCCTGGGGGATGCGGAACAAACCAGCGTGACCGTCCCGCAGCGGCGGGCAGTTGCCCCTGGCGGATAATTTCCCGGCCCAGTCGGGAACTTGCCTGATGACTCGGGAATGGTGGCATTGATATGCTGCAATCAACGCGAGCACATAGAAGCCAGGGGAGCGTATCGATATGCTAAAGATTAACAATGCCAGCAATTTTCGCCGGACGCTGGCGGGCCTGAGCCTGATTGCGGCACCAATCGCCTTCGGCAGTGCCGACATCATCCGGCTCATCGTCGAGGGTGGCATGGAGGGCAGCGAGCAGCTTAACGCTACCGCGGCATCCCCCGGGCTGTGGGATGCCGCAACGGTGCTCAACATGTTGGGGCTTATCCTGTTTGTCCCAGCCGTTCTCGGCCTGATGCACCTGCTCAGGGAGCGCGGTACGGTGCTGGGCCACATCGGCGGTGGGCTCGCGCTGATCGGCGTGCTCGGGTTTGCAGCCCACAACGCAGGCTACTTCGGAATGCTCGGAGCCTTGAGCCGCTCGGGTCTGGGGCAGGAGACCATGCTGCAGGTCATCGAGTCGATGGAGGGGAGCGTCTCGGTCGCGCTCTACGTCATCATGTTCCTGCTGGGCTTCCAGTTCGGGCCGCTGCTTCTAGGGGTCGGCCTTTACAGGGCGCAGGCTGTCCCCCGGTGGGTAGCGGGCCTGGTCGTCGCAGGGTTCGTCCTGTGGCTTGTTGCGGGCTTCAGTGCCCTGTCCGAAAGTGTGGCGGCTATCACGGCGGTCTGGGTGCTGGTATCATCAGGTCTCGGGCTGACGGGACTCAGGCTGCTTCAAATGACGGACAGAGCGTGGGAATACGGGCCCGGCGCCAATGAGCCTGAAACTCGGCTCGTCGACGGGCAGCTATCCGCAGCCGAGGCCGGGAGGTAGGGCCCTCA
>Ga0134100_1000297_pt1 | contig 62361 bp, 52 predicted proteins | sample 11_taG_2_FD_94444 | JGI IMG/M metagenome (GOLD analysis project Ga0134100, IMG submission 94444) | Switchgrass degrading microbial communities from high solid loading bioreactors in New Hampshire, USA - 11_42_5_180_A3 metaG | ecosystem: Engineered > Bioreactor > Semi-continuous > Anaerobic >...
CGGTATACCGCAATAAATGAGATACAATCAAAAAACAATTCCATAAAACTTTCCGGAATATCTCCTCCTTTTATGAGATATGCTTCACTTTCATCAATAAATCTTTCAATATGAGGATATATTTCAACAGGAAGGTCAATAACTTTCTCTTCAAATTTTCTGGAAAAGCTTTTTCTTAAATCAATGAAAAATTTATTTATGCTGTTGAGTGCATCGTATATGCCCGGTGCCTTTGACTTTATCTCTTTTTTCACCTTCATAAAAGCCTTTTTTGTAAGCTCTATGGAGAACATTTTCCTTGCTCTGTCAACAAGGTTATGAGCTTCATCGATCAATACCGTATAATCTCCTCCGTATTCGAAGAAGCGTCTTAGATATGCCCTTGGATCAAATACATAATTATAATCGCATATAATGCAATCTGCCCATTCAGCAATATCAAGAGTATATTCAAATGGGCATACCATATGCTTATTTGAGTAAGCATCAAGAATATCGTGAGTAATTATATTTTCATTCACTATAATGTCCATAATTGCTTCATTAACCCTGTCATAGTGGCCTTTGGCATAAGCACAATGCTCAGCATCACATTTGCGTGTCCTGGAAGGACACAGTCTCTCCTTTGACGTTATAGTTATTGATTTGAAATCCAGGCCTTTTTGCTGCATCAATTGTAAAGCTTCTTCTGCCACCTGTCTTGTTACAGTTTTTGCAGTGAGGTAGAATATTTTTTCTCCCATTTCCTGTCCCATGGCTTTTACAGCAGGAAACATAACCGAAATGGTTTTCCCTATTCCTGTAGGAGCTTGTGCAAACAACTTTTTTTTATCTCTAATGGAATAGTACACGGCAGCTGCCAGATCTCTCTGTCCCTTTCTGTAGTTTAAAAACGGGAATTCAAGCTCTTCTATGCTCTTATTCCTGCTTTCTCTGTGACTTACTTCAAATTTTGCCCATAAAAAATACTTGTCCAATAATTCACCAAAAAATGTATCCAGTTCAGATAATGTATAATCCTTTACGATATACTTTATATTGCTTGTATTAACATTATAATAGGTAAGACGGATACTTATATTCCCAAGTTCATGCTGAAATGCGTACATGTATGCATAACATTTGGCCTGTGCCCAATGCAGCAAATTGTAGTCTTCATCTACATACTCAAGAGGAGTTCTTACTGTTTTGATCTCATCAATAGTAATTCCCTTATCTGTTGTTATAATGCCGTCAGCAATTCCTTCAACTAAAATACAAAAACTGTCATAATCTTTTTTGTATGATAGTCTTACTTCAGGCTTATACTCAATACCCGCTTCTTTTTGAAGCTTTTTATGTATTTTTGTGCCTTCTGTCATACTCTGCCCTGACACATATCCGCTAAGATTTATATCTCCTGAACGCAATATAAATTCAACCAGATTGCGAACAGATATCCTCACTTGTGGTTTATCCATGGTTACCTCCATGCTTCGTCTCCTGGTACAATCAATTATATCACATTAAGAACATTTGTTCTATGTGGTAAATTTCATATTTCCTGAAATTTTGCATTTATATAGTTACTAAAGTTATAATAAAATAATCAAGCATAACCAAATTTAGCATAAATATATAAAAACAATATTATAGGGGGATATGATGAAAAAAACTCTAATATTGCTAACCGGATTATTTATACTGAACAGTTTGCTGGTATCTTGCAAAAGCACTTTCAAACAAACTTCTCAAAACGATTATACCCAAACACTTAATGCTGTGGAGAAAAGCATCCAAAACACAAAACTACCTCTTACAGGAGAAAAAACTTTCACCGGAATCATCGGAAACAGTATCATTGTTCAAATGACGCTAACATTTAATGATAATAAGGTCTCAGGTATATGCTCTTATTATACGTCCAATGATACTAATTTCAACGTTACCGGAGAAATTGAGAATAATAAAATTAAACTTTATCAGACAGATACCAGTGGCAGCAGTTTAGGATGTCTTGAAGGCACCATTATTAATAATTCAAGAATAATAGGGACCTGGGTCAATCCTGATGCAACCAAAACACTTAGTTTTGAAATTCAGGAAGATAAGTCAGATGAAAATAATCAAAACCTTAAAGGTACCTGGAAAGGCATAAATAACGAAGGAGAACTTAAAATTACTTCCGATAATAAAAATAATATAAATTTCACTATATCAGCAAACAGCCAAAACGGGATACATAATTTATGCGGCACTCTTGAATTTACGGACGGAGTAGGCATTTATAAAGATGATAATAACAACTACACGCTATATTTGGTAGCGGTAGATGATTATATTGTAATTACAACCTGCAGTGAAAAAGAGAATTATACCGGTCCCGAAGCTATATTTGACGGCAAATACATAAAGATTAGCTCTTAGATATTAATTATTTATTGGTACTAAAAAGATGTTTCCGGACTTTTAAATAATATACTCTAACTTACTCATCACAATAATTTTGTTTCCTTATTTATAATATAAACAATATATAAATTATAATAATTTTACATTGTATGAAAAATGATGTATAGTTTTATAATATAAAGCACTATTTTGAACGAAAAGAAGTAAATTAGTGCGAACATATTATAAATTGTCAATTATAGGGGGTAGCCATTTAATGAAAAAAAGCGTACGCGTATTTACATTAGTTATTGCTGCAGCTCTGTGCATAAGCTTTTCAGGCTGCAACAACAGTAGTACTGCTAACAAAAAAGAAGACTCAGCTTCAGAAAAAGTAGCTGAAGCCAGCTTCGACCTTAAAGGTAAAACTATAACTATAGCTGTACCCGACAATTCATTTATACCTCAGGAAGATGCATCAGTATTATCTAACAACCGTTCTTCAAAGGAAAATAGTGTAATGCTTGATCGTGAGAAACAAGCTGAACGGAAATTCAACTGTAACATAGAGTGGAAAGAGATGGACAAGGATACCAGAAATAACCTCCTGGAAAAAGTTAAAACCGGAGATATCAAAGCTGACATTGTTTATCTGGAACGAAACAGTGGAATTATAGATATGATACTAAATAAATACATATTGCCTCTGGACGAGTATATTGATTATTCTTCCCAGGCATATAACAATCCAATTCAAAATAATTCCCTTTGGAAAGGACAGCATTATGGAGTGGCTACATTTGGCTCAGCAAAAACTCTGTACAACCGTTTAATGTCATATAACAAAACACTTATTGCAGAAGCAGGTTTGCCGGACCCTTATGAACTTATGCAGCAAGGCCAGTGGACATGGGAAGAATTCCTTAATATTTGTAAAAAGGTTACAGCTGATACAAACGGAGACGGCATAAATGACACCTGGGGTATGTTTACAAAAAATACAAATGATGTTTTTTATAATTTCTTATATGCTAATAATGCAAGCTATACAAAGGAATCCGATGACGGTAAAATTGAGTTTGCTTTAGAAAGCAATGAAGCAATAGAAGCTCTTCAATTTGTAAGCGATATTCACAATAATTATAAAATTATACAAAATACCGAACTGACAAAAGCCGATGAAGACTTGTTCATGAGCGGAAAAGCAGCATTTAAATGGAACAGCCCCGTTACGGATGTAAAAAAAGATAAACCCTTTGAGATCGGATATGTTTGTTATCCCAAGGGTCCAAGTGCATCAGATTACATATCATATGCAAATGCGGGAGACTTCTTTGCAATACCTGCAACAGCAGAAGACCCAAAAAGCATAGCATCTGTAATGTCATGCCTCTTTTCATATTTTGATTCATCTCAATCCGAATTCTTAACGGATGATGATGTGTATGAATCTTCAGGAATGCCTGAAAATGCAATAGCTGTAACCAAACAGATTAAAGAAAAAATTAAATATTTATGGATTGATTATGATAATACTTACAGAAGTCTATTACGGAAAATATTTGATAACATTTTGATAAATAACACACCGGTAAATGAAGCTATAAACACAGGAAAGGCAGAAATTATCAACAATTTAAACACATTAAATCAAGCGGTACAATAAGCATAGGTAGACTTAAAAGCAAGGATAGTCGCAAACTATCCTTGTTTTTATTATTTAATTAATTTTTAATTTCTGTTATTCATTCGGCTCTTTTTCCACCTCTACGATAGGCTGGTATATATCCAGCTCGCAGTAATTGTCATTTGCCAGGCTGGTATCAATATACTCAAATCTGAAAGTATCTGCAGATTTATATCCTGAATTCACAATCCACTTTCGATATAAATGAACCAGCACACGTCCGATTTGTCTTCCTTTTATTTCATCAGGTCGGAAAAAGCCTGAAAACCTGAATACAACATATTTATGCGCCGGTATTGTTATTCCTGTCATACCTTCGGGAATATCTGATAAATCGGACACCTGCAGAGACGGCATATAATATATATATCCATCCTCATATCCGCTCCAGTCCGTATATCCAAAATAAATGTCACGGTTTATAGGATTTTTTATCATGTTCCTTTTATTATAGAAAAAATCACACCCGTGCAAATTTGCTATATTATCTCCGGACTTGCTGTATATCTTATATTTGGTTCCCACCAGGTTAAATTTCTGTTTGAAAACATAGAAAGGCTTGTATGTAATCGAATTATTAACAGATACTATACTGTCAATATTTATTTTTTCCTTTATCTCTATTGATATCTGCTCATTCCGTGCTTTTAGCGGCGTACAACCAAACCTTTTCCTGAATGCACGTATATAGGACTGTTCATGATCGAAACCATATTCCATCGCAATATCTATAATCCTCATATTAGTGTTTACAAGCTCATTTAAGCTTGATGTTAGCTTGCGCATCTGCACATATTCCATTAAAGATTCTCCGGTCAGAGACTTAAACATCCTGTGCAAATAATACTTCGAAATACCAACATGTAAAGCTATTTCGTCCAGAGTTATCTTATCATATATATTATCTTCTATGTAATTTATGCAGGCTTTTATAACATCTTTAGAATTAATCATACTTTCCCGTGCCTTTCAAAATGAAAGCAATTATTGTTCATTTTTTATAAATTTTATATGTTATATTCTTAACAACTATTGATTCTTCCACAACACCAGAATGAAAGGAGACACTTTTCATATTAAAAAATGTGTTTCTAATGATCCAGGCATTTTGATTTATGTGGAGTTTCTTCAGTAGAATTAATCTTATTAGCATTAATTATACCATGGTAAAGGGAGGTTTGTAACATGAAAAAACGTGTAGTAATTACCGGTACAGGAACTGTATCTTCTTTGGGAATTGGCACAGACAAGCTTTGGCAGGCAATAAAAAACGGTCAGTGCGGAATCAGTAGAATTGAGCGGGTAGATGTTTCTGATATGCCTACTAAAGTAGCTTCCGAAGTTAAGGATTTTGATCCTGGTTTATTTATAGATAAAAAAGAATTAAGAAGGATGGACCGTTATTCTCAGTTTGCCCTTGCTTCAGCTTGCATGGCCGTAGAAAATGCGAAGTTGGATATAAATAAGGTAAATCCTGAAAGATTTGGCGTTATTATAGGCTCCGGAATAGGCGGAATAGAAACACTTGAAAACCAGCATAAAATACTTCTTGAAAAGGGCCCCGGCAGAGTCAGTCCTTTCTTTGTACCGATGATGATTGCCAATATGGCATCAGGCCTTACCGCAATCAGGTTCGGTGCAAAAGGTTTCAACGAATGTGTTATTACTGCATGCGCCACTTCCGCCAATTGCATAGGCGATGCTTTTAAGGTTATTCAGCGGGGTGACGCAGATGTAATAATAGCCGGCGGCTCCGAAGCTCCTATAACCCGTTTGTCTCTTGCAGGTTTTTGCGCAAACAAAGCAATGACAACCAATGAAGATCCTGCTACGGCTTGCAGGCCTTTTGACAAAAACAGGGACGGATTCATAATCGGCGAAGGCGCAGCAATATTAGTGCTGGAAGAACTTGAGCATGCCCTTAGCAGAGGTGCTGATATTATAGCAGAAATAGTAGGATACGGTTGTACAGATGACGCTTATCATATAACTGCTCCTGCGGAAAATGGTGAAGGTGGCGCCAGATGCATGAAAATGGCTATAAAAGATGCAGGTATCCAACCATCTGATGTTGGCTACATTAATGCGCACGGCACTTCTACCGAATTGAACGACAAAAATGAGACCACGGCCATTAAGACAGTTTTCGGAGAGCATGCATATAAGCTGGCAGTAAGCTCTACAAAGTCGATGACAGGCCATCTCATAGGTGCAGCAGGTGCAATCGAGGCAATTATAACAGCTTATGCCCTTAAAGAAGGGTTTATACCACCAACCATTAACTACAGAACGCCAGACCCTGAGTGTGATTTAAATTATGTGCCTAACAAGGGAGTATCAGCAGATATCACATATGCTCTGTCAAACTCTTTTGGTTTCGGCGGTCATAATGCAACATTGGCACTTAAAGCTTATAAGTAAATAATTGATATTTTTTAACGGAGTGGAAAATCCACTCCGTTAATTTTTCCTGAACTGGCTTCTATTAAAAAGTTAATTACTCAATAAAAGATATGCCTATTCAGTTATTTTGCAGGTAGTTGATTTATTTATTATATAGATTTTTACTGCCGTGGATCCATCACCTTACCGATAAAAAGTATACTTTCACTGGAACGGTCAGATATAGCAAAAATAAATGGCTTGTCAACATATAACACTTTATCCTCTATAGGTGCTACTGTACCCGGCGGTGCAGCTGCAGGTCCAAATATTACAGTTAATGCGGCAGCTTCAGCTCCTTCTTCATTAACTTTTACTACACAATCATGCAGAACTTCGCCTACACAGAATTTAATACCTTCACCGCTAATCCCGCTGAAATCAGCATTTTGTAAATCAAATGGCAGATTCATCCCAACATCCTTTAAGATTTTCTTCATAAAACTTCTATATTCTATATCAAATGACGGCACTTTTAATTTAACCCTTGCTATCTTCAGATTATCAAGATATGTGTTAATCATATCTGCATTTATACTTGCTGTGAACTCATCTATGTCAATCTTCGGAAGTATTATAAGTAAATTGGCATCGTTGTTAAATGTCAATTCACCTACTTGAACCCTTTCATCCTCATAGAAAGACATAAGCCTTTCATCATTCATCATATTTACATTTATTGGAGTTCCGTCTCTTAAGTAAAAAGGCTCAATTTGCGTTTTTGATTTATCAAAGTCTTTATGCCACTTCCCTTTAAAATGCAGTACATTGAATAAGACCATCAATGTTACCGGATCAAGCTCATCAATAACATTCTGTATCAGTCCGCCGCTTCTTTCCGCTATCCAATTATTCATATCATTTATAACGCCTTTATTGTAGAAATTAACTTTGTATATATCGCTGTTATAATACTTCTTAGATATTTCTGTAAAGCTGTCTTTAATATTAACATTATGATTAATCCATACAGAATTATAAATCCTTTTAAATCCGTTTTTCCCATTTGAATGATATTTCATAAGATAGCTCATCAGGTTATTCATTCTGGTGTTTAAATCTGCATCATTAAAACTGTCAATATGCATTGCTGACTTCATCTGATTTTTCGTATCTCCGCCTGCCCCGTTAATTAACAAGCTGAAAGCTGTAAACATGCTAAGAGGCGATATTATTACATTCTTATCTGCATTTTCTGCTGCCGCAGTTCTGAAAACATCCAGCCCAAAACTATTGGATGCATTTATCAATATGCTGTCATTGAAATATGATTTATCCCAATTTGATTGAAAATTGAACCTATCAGTCATATTTATATTTACAGGTTCAGCAGAAGGGTGTACTTCGATTTCTTCAACATTCCCACCATCTTTCGATTTGCTCGTAGGTTGTTCTTTCATAGTTGACTGTTGTACATTAGTTTGATTTTTTTGTTGTGTATTTTTTACTATAGTTGTTGAAGGTCTTGTAGTGGAATTCATCCTTTTTACATTAGCTGTAGAGCTCGTATAACGGGTAGTTGCTTTTGATGAGCCTTTTTTTGAGCAGCCTCCCAAACATGATAGAGTCAGGAATAATGTAATGACAAGGCTTATAATGCGTACAAATTTACGCATCATATTTACCCCCTCCTTAATTGTATTTTATATTTTGTATGTTTTACACTAAGGCTCTTTATATGACAACGTTTCTAACGCGTCAAAACTGAACTTTTATCCAGGTAAGTTATTCAGAGCATGCCCGTTCCATGTATTTCTTTGATTAATTTTACCATATAAGTTTATTGTTGTAATTCGTAAATTTGCACAAAAATAAGAAGCCTCAGGAGTTAACCCCAAAACTTCTTATGTTTATTATCGAAAAATCACCGCGCATTTACATTTCTGTGGTTTCTCTTAATTTTCAGAATTCCGTATATTAAAATAAATATGGCAAATACCCACGGAATCACCAAAGCTGCCATATCGTTTACATATGGCAGCAAAAGCTTGTCTTTCATCATCATAGACAGAGCTGTATGTATTAATATAGCCCCTCCTATGTAAATTGTAATTCTGTATTTATTCATAACATCAGCTACATATTGGCTTCCAAGCAATATTATAGGTATGTTCAGAGCTATTCCGAAAATTATCAGGGCTATCTGCCCGTCAGCTGCACCGGCAATAGCAATAGCATTATCAAGGCTCATGCTCATATCCGCTATTATTATGTTGCATACTGCGTGCCAGAAACCGGCTGATGATTCTATATAACTTTTTCCGTGCGTTTTTTCATCCTGATTTATCAGATTCCACGTAATCTTCAAAAGCAGGATTCCACCGGCCAACCTGATTGGAAGCCACTCTATTTTTAAGATTGCAGCAGCTAAAGACGCAAATAATATTCGCATGCTTATAGCTCCAAATACTCCGATAAATATTGCCCGTTTTGAATCTTTGGCATTCAGGTTTCTTATTGAAAGGGCAATAATACCTACATTATCACCTGATAATACTATATCAAGCAATGTTATCTGCAATGCTGCGAAAATATACCCGGTAACTGAATTCATATTACACGCCTTTCTGTCAGGAAAGGATCGTCAAATTTCTGACAATCCAACATATGCCGCAATACTACTGCATAAGAATTAAGATATATATTGAAAAACTTAATTCTAATCCTGCAGATATTCTCTCCTAGCGTATAATATGATTTTTTTTATTTTGTAGAACATATTTTTAATTTTAATATCAAATTCTGATGCCAGCATTCCTAAAAGCACTAAAATGCATCCAAACACTGTCCTCATCGTTAAGGTCTCAGTAACTCCGTTTGAATCCGGTATAAACAAAGCAGCTATCAGTCCAAACACAGGCTCAGCAGTGAATATAAGGGCTGTATGGGTAGGAGATGTAAATCTCTGAACTATAACTTGTCCAACATATGCCAAAGCAGTACCCAAAATTGACGTAATGACAAGTGTTATAACCAGTTCCCTGCTTATAGCAAAAGGTTCAATACCTTCTTTTAGCCACATTCCTGCACTCAATAAAGCTGTAAAACCAATTTGTAAAACCCCAAGTCCTATTGCATTTTCTTCATTAGCAAACATGTCAACGAATATAATTTGCATCGCAAAACCTACGGCACAAATTAGTGTAAGAACATCTCCAATATTGAACTTAAGGTTTATACCTCCGGAAAGTATAAATATGCCGCATCCTGCCATCAGCACACCGGCAATTGAACTTATCTCCGGCTTTTTTTTCAAAAACAGCCCTGAGATAACAGGAACCAGTATTACATTAAAACCCGTTATTAAAGCTGAATTAGACGCTGTTGTATATTTAAGTCCTGTTATTTGAAAGCTCATACCTAAAAACAGCATAAGGGCTATTATAAATCCCCTGCCGATTGTTTTGCGACTCATTTTTCTAAAATGCTTCCTATAAACAACAGACAAAATAAGAAATGCTAAAGCAAATCTAATAGTTAGATAAGCAAATGAGGGTATCTCTTCTATTATGTCCTTTATAAGAACAAAAGAGACACCCCATATTATAGTTATAAATAATAGAAAAATATCTGCTTTTAATTGTTTTGACATTTGACTCACTCTATTGCATATTGAAACTTTTATATAATTAAAGCACTTTACTTAAAAACTCCCTTGTTCTGGGGTTTTTAGGATTTGCAAATACATCCGCCGGTTTGCCTTGCTCTATAATTCTGCCTTCATCCATAAACAACAGTCTCGTGCCAACTTCCCTTGCAAATCCCATTTCATGAGTTACCACTACCATTGTCATGCCTTCTGCCGCAAGTTTTTTCATAACATCCAGCACTTCTCCGACCATTTCAGGGTCAAGAGCCGATGTGGGTTCATCAAAAAGCATCACGTCAGGTGACATAGCAAGCGCTCTCACGATAGCAATCCTCTGCTTCTGTCCTCCTGAAAGCTGGGCAGGATAACTTGAAGCTTTATCTTCAAGGCCTACTCTTTTGAGAAGAGCCATGGCGTTTGATTCAGCTTCCTCTTTACTGAGCCCCTTCAGCTTTCTGGGGGCCAGGGTTATATTTTCCATAATAGTCATATGGGGAAACAGGTTAAATTGCTGGAAAACCATACCCATCTTCTGTCTCAGTCTATTTATATCACTCTTTTTGTCGGTTATAGATACACCTTCAAAAATAATATCTCCTTCTGTAGGTATTTCAAGAAGATTGAGACAACGCAGGAAAGTACTCTTTCCGGAACCACTGGGGCCGATAACAACGACAACTTCTCCCTTTTCAATATGTTCATCAATGCCCTTTAGCACTTCAAGCGATCCGAAATGCTTGCGCAGATTCTTAACGACTATCACCTTGCCTCATCCTCCTTTCAAGCTTCCCAAGAAGCCTCGATAAAATAGTGGTTATTAATAAGTATACCAATGCTACAGCTATAAGCGGCATAAAAGCATCATAGGTTTTACTTCTGATGATATCTCCGCCCCTAGTAAGGTCATCCATTGATATATAGCCAACAATTGCAGTTTCTTTCAATAATACTATAAATTCATTACCTAATGCAGGTAAAATATTTTTTATAGCTTGGGGAATAATAATGTGTCTCATGGTTGATGCATAAGATAGGCCAAGTGAACGCCCGGCTTCCATCTGTCCCTTATCAACCGCTAAGATACCAGCTCGTACGATCTCGGCGACATAAGCTCCGCTGTTTATTCCAAAAGCCATAACTGCTACTATTTCCTTAGGTATATCAACACTTGCAAAAACTATATAATATATAATTAAGAGCTGGACAACTGAAGGAGTCCCCCTTATTACATCTACATATATCTTCCCTAATACATTAAATATCTTAATAGTGGATAAGTTTGCCAATGCAATTATAAAACCAATTACTATACCCAGAATAATAGCAAAAAAAGTAATCTCTAAAGTTACACCCAATCCTTTTACAAGAAGCATATACCTATTTTCTTTAATAAAGTTTAAATAAAAAGCTTCTTTAAAACTATCAAAAAATAATGTAACATTCATTAAATTAAGCAAGCTAACATTCATAATGACCACACCTTTAAATAAAAATAGCTAGCAATTGGTTGAGGATCAGCTCCAACTGCTAGCTCATCAAGCAATTTGTTTGAAAGAAATTACTCACCAATATACTTTTCTACTAATTCATCATATTTACCGGAATCTTTTAAATCTTTAATAACCTTGTTAACAACATCAACCAATTCTTTATTTCCTTTGGCTATAGCTATCGCATAAGCTTCATCAGTAAGCTGTTCATCTAATATCATTAAATCATCATTTTTAGAAACAAATACTTCTGAAGTGCTGGCATCCAGAACTATAGCATCTATTTTTCCGTTTTTCAAATCAGTAATCGCATCAAGTGCCTTATTGTATCTGTTCATTTTAACATCTTTGATTTTTGAAGCTTCTTCATCACCCGTTGTGCCCTGCTGAACACCGACTTTCTTACCTTTTAAATCATCTTTACCCTTAATTTCAGTATTATCTTTCCTGACTATAATTTTCTGTGATGCGGTATAATATTCATCTGAAAAATCCACATTCTTTTTTCTGTCTTCAGTAATACTCATACCTGCTGCAATAAAATCAATTTTACCTGATTTCAATGCGCTGATAAGCGATTCAAATTTCATGTCTTCAATCTTAAGCTCAACACCAAGTTCTTCTGCGATTTCTTTTGCTACTGCAGCGTCAAAACCATCAACCTCGCCGTTATCATCTTTATACTCAAAAGGCGGAAATTCTGCATTGGTACCCATAACAATTTTCCCGGATTCCTTAATTTCGTCTATGGTCCTATATTTGCTACATGAAGCTAAGGTAAGCATCATAACAGCAGTCAGCAAAATGATTAATAACCTTGATATAATCTTTTTTCTCATATTCACATGACCCCCCGCAAATTAAAATAAATTTGGCTTAATAATTATACAACAACATTAAATATTTCTCAATATGTAGAATATAGTATATATTATGTTATATAATTTTATGCTATGTGTATATTTATACATTTATTTGGCTTGTATGTATTTGCTTAAGCATTATATCAAATTTAATTTAATTGTAAACTTTATGTTAACTGTAACTTTTTATTTATAATCAGAATTGGTCCTTTCCTTATATACAATTGCAGTAGTCTTATAAACAAAGCAAAATTATTAACCTTTTTTCTGTTTCATTATTTAAGTATGAATCGCCCCGAAACCCATAATGAAATTTACTTATTCTAATAAACATAATCAATCTAAACATAATCTTAATAGAATAAAAACAGTATATTTTTACAGATAATATGTTATAATTTTCTACAAGTGGACATTTTTATTATTAAAAACAATTTATCCTGGTTTTCACAGTTTGTTTTTTTAATTTATTATATACTTAATATAAAGCAAATATTTTTGGGGGGTCACATATGAAAACAAAGTTTAAGTATCTTTTTATCACTGTTTTTATTGCACAGCTGTTCTTTTTCTGTACAGCAGCATATGCAGCAAAAGAAAGCAAGAATATCAACGTAGTTTTTAACGGCATAAACATTCAGGTTAACGGTACTAATGTAAATGCTGATAATATCCTGTATAATGGCACAACTTATGCACCATTGAGGAAAGTAGCGGAGTTATGTAACAAAGAAGTAGCCTGGGATGCAGCAACAAATACGGCAAATCTGATTGATAAGGAAGGCAGCGTTGTAGGAATAACAGACGTAGTATATGTAACAACCGAATACGGCGAAAAACCCGAATTGCCGTCTTCTGTAAAAGCTGTTTACTCTAACGGAAGCATCAAGAATGTAAACGTAAAATGGGATACGGTTGATACACAAACACCTGGAGAGAAAGTTGTAAGAGGAACTATCAGCGGATCTGACGTAAAAGCTATCGCAGTAGTTACTGTAAACGAGAAAAAAGCTTCAATATCCAAAATTGAAGATATTAATGTTGCCATAGATCAGGATTCTGATTATACATTACCCAAAAAGGTATCAGCCTCATTTGATGACGGTACAAAAAATGATGTAGAAGTCGTATGGGATACTGATCAGGTTGATACAAGTAAAACAGGTACTTTTGTCATTGAAGGGACTGTTAAGGGTTATTCTTCGAAAGTTAAACTAAATCTGACGATAAATCCTGTCAGAAAACTACTGACTGTAAAGGATATTTCTAAATACAGCAAATCAGTCGTATACATAGAGGCTTTAACTAAAAGTAACATAGTGATTGGAAGCGGAAGCGGTTTCATAGTATCATCGGACGGTAAAGTAGTTACCAACTTCCACGTAATAGATGACGCAGATAAGATAAAAGTTGTTCAGGAAGACGGGACGGAGCTGGAAGTAGAAGGAATTTTTAATTATAATGAAAAGGCTGATATTGCAGTATTAAAAGTAAAAGGTACTGATTTTACTCCTCTTATTCTTGGTGATTCAAGTGCGGTAGAAATAGCTGATTCAGTTGTAGCGATAGGAAATCCTCAAAATTATAAAAACACTGTGTCTACAGGAATAATAAGCGGTTTGGACAGAGATAATAACAGAGGTCAAACTGACATCCAGTTTACTGCAAGTGTAACCCACGGAAGTTCCGGCGGTGCTTTATTTAACATGTACGGTGAAGTAATAGGAATAACATATGCTGGCTATAATACCGGAGATCTTAACTTTGCGATTCCGATAAACGAAGTAAAACCTTATATAGAATCAGGTGAATTAAAAACCGTAGAAGAAGTGACTTATGCAAAACCAGCAGCTCCAACCAATGTATGGGCAAGAGCAACAACCTATGGTTCTATAAAACTGGGTTGGGATGAAGTCTATGGTGCAGATTATTATAATATTTATTGGAGCACTACACCTGATGGTAACTATACTAAATTATACCAAAAGGCTTACTGGTATAAAGATTATTGTGCAGATATAACAGATTTGCCCGTTAACGCTACAAGATACTATAAAATTACTGCTGTACGAAACGGAGTTGAATCTGACTTCAGTGAAGTAGTTTTTGCAACAACTAAAATAACGCCACCTACAGATATAAAATACTTTCCTGAACTGCCTACGGTTCCTATGGTTCAAGGTGCTGATTATGTAAAAGTTGATTATTCTACTGACAATAAATATGTATCATATTTTTATGAAGACACTATTGATGTCGAAGAATATGAATATATGCTTCAATATCTTGGATTTAGAATAGTTGCTTTCGATACCGAAACATTCGAAGTTTATTATATGAAAGGTACTACACTAATTGTAATTGGATACTACGATAAATACTTTGTTATTATGGGTGAAAAAAGTAATTACTGATATCCAATAAAGTCAATATGCTGCAGCTTTTATAGCTGCAGCATATTTTATATCTTATGCATTGTTGTAACATTAATAGATGTAATTATTTATATCTGAATATAACTAAATTTTAAATAATTTTTTAAAGTAAACTAAAATTTATAAATTTCGTGTCACAATTTGCCGATATAATAATGTAAGTATTTACTTACATTTATAAAATTATTTTAACCTTAAGACTTATTTTACATAAAATTGCCTTGTTAAGCAGCGGTTTCGCTGGTATACTTATTATATAGCGATAGATGTTATAATTTTACAAAATATGTGTTTTATGAGTTCTTAAAACCGGTTATATTTAATTTGTACAAAATGTATATATGATATCGGGTGGTGATCAGGTGTATCTGGACGTAATAAAAGCTGTAAAACAAACTGAAAGCGAAGCAGATAAAATCATAAAGGAAGCTATTGCAGAAAGTCAGCGTATAGTATCCGAGGCAAAGGCAAAATCCGAAAAACTACTTGAAGAAGCTATTTTAAAAGCTGAAAAGGAATCTGAAAAGATTCTGGAAGCAGCAAAGGAGTCTGCGCAAAAGGATATAATTAAATTACAGGCTGACACTGATGCAGAATGCAATGAATTAAAAAATATGGCTATGTCTTGTATGGACGAAGCCGTACAGCTAGTCATCAGAAGGGTAGTGACTGCACATGGCAATTGTTAAGATGAATAAGCTATCCTTTATCGGTTTGTCTGACGATAAAGACTTGATTATCCGCGAATTAATGAATCTCGGAGTTGTTGATATTACAGATATAAGTCACATAGCTGATGAAGATGAATGGAAAGGTATGGTAAAGAAATTTAAAGGCGGAGACGAACTGCTCCAAATTGAAAGCGATATCCAAAAGATAAAATCAGCTATTGATTATTTGCAACCATATGATAAAAGGAAAAAAACTCTCTTCAAAATGAAGCGATCTCTTGAATATGATGAATATACATCAGCTGTTAATGAAAGTGCTCTCATATGGGATGTTGTACACAAAATTGATGAATATGAAAGTCAGCTTTCATTAATGAGATCCGAAGAGAACAAACTGAGTAATCAGATTGCCGCTCTTAATCCATGGAAGCCCCTGCTTATACCTCTTGAATTGGCATCTACCGAAACCACTGTAATTACAGCAGGTGTAGTTCCCGCTTCACTTGATTCTAAGAGTTTGGTTGATGATCTTTCCTCAAATGTTCCAGAAAGCCATATCGATATAATTAATTCTGATAAGGACCAGCTATATGTCCTTGTTATCTATTATAAGAAGCTGGAGGAAGAAGTACAAAATGTACTTAAACGTCACGGATTTTCCAAAATAAGCTTCAAAGGCATGTCAGGAACTGCCGAGGATATAATAAAAAAATTGGAAAGTCAAATTTTGTCTATATCGAAAAAAAGAGTAGAAATTAAAAATAGTATAGAAGCCCTTGCAGATAAAAAGGACATTCTTGAAGTGTATTATGACCATCTGACCATAGAAAGGGATAGACTTGCTATTGTAGACAGAATGCTTAAAACGGACAGAGTATTTATACTTGAAGGATGGTTTCCGGCAGAATACGGAGATAAGATAGAAAAAACACTGAAAAGTAAATTTGACTGCATAATGGAAATCCGAAAGCCGGAAGAAGATGAAGAAACACCTGTACTTCTTGACAATCCGCGGCTGGTTCAGCCGTTTGAAGCCATAACAGAAATGTATAGCCTTCCAAATTCAAAGGAAGTCGATCCAAACACGCTTATGGCTCCCTTCTATTTTATATTCTTCGGCATGATGGTATCAGATGCAGGATATGGACTATTGATGTCAATAATCACCGGTATTCTTTTAATTAAGTACAAGTTTGAAGGACTTCTGGACAAATTGCTGAGGCTCCTTTTTCTTGGTGGAATATCTACATTTATATGGGGAGCATTATTTGGAGGCTGGTTTGGAGATATAGTTAGTGCTGTTACTTCAGGAAGGTATAGTATTCCTCCGCTTTGGTTTAACCCAATGAACAATCCCATGAAGCTTCTTATATGTTCATTAATTTTAGGTGCTATACACCTGTTTGTGGCAATGGGTATCCAGGGTTACAAGAAAATAAAGGAAGGTAAGATTCTCGACGCGATATTCGATACAGGTTTCTGGTACATCTTTCTTATCGGACTTGGCCTTCTTCTTCTGGGAGGAACAGCTGGCACAATAGGTAAGTATATGGCAATAACCGGAGCAGTGCTTCTTGTACTTACACAAGGCAGATCTGAAAAAAATATAATTAAAAAATTCACTAAAGGAGTTCTCAGCCTATATGATGCCGTAGGTTTCATGAGCGATGTTCTATCTTATTCCAGGCTTCTTGCACTGGGATTGGCTACAGGAGTTATAGCTTCTGTAATCAATGCAATGGGAACTCTTATTGGTTTTAATCCTTTAGGTATAATTGTACTGATTATAGTATTTATAGTTGGTCATGTATTTAACCTGGTTATCAACGCACTGGGTGCATATGTTCATGCCAGCCGTTTACAATATGTAGAATTTTTCGGTAAGTTTTTTGAGGGTGGAGGCAAAGCCTATAAGCCCTTCAAAGTAAATACAAAATATATAAATATTAATAATGGGAGGATTCAATAATGACACATTGGTATGACTTTTTAATTAGCGGAAATTTTCTTGCGTTGTTGGGAGCAGCATTGGCAGTTATATTTGCTGGTTTGGGTTCTGCTAAAGGAGTTGGACTTGTAGGTGAAGCCGCAGCTGGAGTTGTAACTGAAGATCCTGGTAAATTTGGTCAGGCACTGCTTCTTCAGGCACTTCCCGGCACACAAGGTATATATGGGCTGTTAACTGCATTTGTCATATTGAACAAAATAGGAATTGTAGGCGGAACCCCTGTTGAGCTTACATCACTTCAAGGTGCATTATTGTTTGCAGCAGCAATGCCAATAGCTATAGTAGGTTATTTTTCAGCTATTGCACAGGCACGTGCAGCCGCAGCAGGTGTAGGTATCATTGCAAAGCGTCCCCAGGAACTTGCAAAAGCTATCACATTTGCTGCTATGGTTGAAACATACGCCGTTCTTGCACTGCTTGGTTCAATATTGATGGTTTTCGGTATAAAACTGTAATAAGGGAGTGTCCGTAAATGGCAGGAGCAGACAAGTTGACAGAGAGGATAATAAGTGACGCACGCCTCAAGGCTGAACAGCATTTAAAGCATGCACATGAGGAAGCAGACTCTATCTTGAAATCCTCTGCTGAAGAAGCTGAAAGAAACAGAATGCGGATGCTTGACAACGCAAAAATTGAAGCTGATGAAGCAAGAAAAAAGATGCTTTCCGCAGCTGCTCTGGATGCACGCAAGCAGAAGCTTAAAGTAAAACAGGAAGTTATAGATCTTGTTTTTCAAAAAGCCCTGGAGCAGTTGTGTTCCCTTCCTGAAGATGAATATTTCAATATTCTTGCTGAAATGATAGCTTCAATTATTCAGAACGGTACTGCAGAAATAGTTTTATGCTCTGCAGACAAACAAAAATATGCCGGTACATTTGAACAAAAAATAAATAAGCTCATAAAGGACAAAGGCAGCAAAGCTGTCGTCTCCCTTTCATCCAAAACCAGAGATATTAAAGGTGGCTTTATATTAAAAATGGGTGATATAGAAGTCAACAGCTCCTTTGATGCTTTAATCAGAATGAAAAGGGATGAGCTTGAACCTGAAATTGTAAAAATACTTTATAAATAATTTTGAAAATATCAGGAATCTAGTAATAAATTTAAAGAAAGTTGCATAAAGCAGGATTCGAAAGGCAGGGATTTTTTTGCAAGCAGATACGGTTTATGCATATGCTGTAGGCAGAATAAGAGTCAATGAAAAAAAGCTTCTCGATAAAACCAGGCTGGACAGGATGCTAGATGCGAAAACAGCGGATGATGCTGTGAAGGTACTTGCTGAAGCCGGCTTTGGTTTTACAGATAAGGAAGCTTCTGATGCATTGGCATATGAGAAGCTGTTGGATGAAGAGCTTACCGGATTATTCTCATTAATAAAGGAAATAGCTCCTGATCCGGCTGTATTTGACATATTTTTGCTCAATAATGACTATCATAACCTGAAAGTCTTATTAAAATCGGAGTTTTCCGGGATTAACAACGATAACATATTAGTTGAGGCAGGTACCATACCTGTAGATAAGCTAAAACTTCTTTATAAAGAACGCAGATTGTCTGAAATCCCTGAGATAATGCGAAATGCTGTTGAGGAGTGTCTTGACGTATATAACAGAACCAAAGACCCTCAAATGATTGATGTTATCATGGACAAGGCTGCTTATAAACATATGGTACAAAATGCTAAACAGTATAATATTGCTTTTATTGAAGATCTGCTTAAAATTATGATAGATCTTGCCAATATTAAAACATGGTTTAGAATCAAAAAAACAACTAAAACTGCTGACTTTGCATCAAAGGTAATTATAGACGGCGGCAGCATAAGTCCGGATTTTTATATAAGCAATCTTTCGGAACCTGCAGAAAACTTTATACATCAGCTTCAGAAAACGAAATATGCTAAAGTTGCTGATCGTGGAAGGATAAGCTTTACTGACATGGAAAAATCCGCTGATGACTTTATAATGTCCTATGTAAAATCAAATAAGCTTAAACCATTAGGAATAGAACCAATTGTAGGTTACATAATAGCCAGACTTACGGATATCAAAAATGCCAGAATTATTATGGTAGGAAAGATAAATAACCTGGCAAATGATATTATCCGGGAAAGGTTAAGGGAAACGTATGTATAAAATCGGAGTAATTGGTGATAAAGATAGCATCCTTGGTTTTAAAGCATTGGGAATGTCTGTATTTCCGGTAGCTACGCCGGAAGAGGGATCAAAAATACTACATCAGATTTCTCAAGACAACTATGCTGTTATTTATATAACTGAGCAGATAGCTCAAGGAATGATTGAAAGCATTGAAAAGTACAAAGAGTCCCGGCTCCCTGCCATAATACCCATTCCCGGTAATCAGGGTTCTCTGGGTATTGGCATTAAAGGCGTTAAAAAGTCAGTTGAGCGTGCTGTAGGAGCGGACATACTCTTTGACAACTGATCAAATTATGTTATGATGCACTTATCGAATAACATAGATATGCAGCAATAATATATTAAAACTTGAAAATTAGAATTTATTGCAATATATGAATCTGTATAATTCGAAATATTAGTTGCACTGCCGCTTAAGCTTATCCATTGCTGGAATAACATAGCAATATATAATAATTATTTAGTACTCATTATTAAGAAGCTTACTGTGTGATATTTGTTTCTAAATATATAGATGATGTTTAAATGATTTATAACGAAGGAAGGGATCTGTTTGAGTAACGGGACAATAGTCAAAGTGTCCGGCCCTCTGGTTATAGCAGAAGGCATGCGGAATACAAATATGTTTGATGTTGTTCATGTAAGTGAACACAACCTAATCGGTGAAATTATAGAAATGCACGGTGACAGAGCATCTATTCAGGTATATGAGGAAACTGCAGGACTTGGTCCCGGTGAACCCGTAGTATCAACGGGTTATCCCTTAAGTGTGGAACTTGGGCCCGGTCTTATCGGGAAAATATATGACGGTATACAAAGGCCTCTTGTTGATATGCGTGAAACAGTTGGCAGTAACATTACAAGAGGAATACAGCTTAAAGCCCTTGACAGAAAGGAAAAATGGCAGTTTAAACCCGCTGTAAAAAAAGGCGACAGAGTTGTCGATTGCGATATTATCGGTACCGTACAGGAAACAGTAATTGTAGAGCATAGAATAATGGTTCCTTATGGAATACAGGGAGTCATAGAGGAGATATATGAAGGGGAGTTCACCGTTGAAGATACTGTTGCCGTAATCAAAAAAGATAACGGTGAAACAGTTAATATAACAATGATGCAAAAATGGCCTGTACGAAAAGGAAGGCCCTATAAAGAAAAATTACCTCCTGAAAAGCCGCTCATTACGGGACAAAGAGTTATAGACACCCTTTTTCCCTTAGCCAAAGGCGGCGTTGCCGCAGTACCCGGTCCATTCGGAAGCGGTAAAACCGTGGTACAGCACCAATTGGCAAAATGGGCTGACGCTGATATCGTAATATATGTAGGCTGCGGAGAACGTGGTAATGAGATGACTGACGTTCTCATGGAATTCCCTGAACTTAAGGACCCAAGAACCGGAGAATCCCTGATGAAAAGAACGGTTCTCATAGCAAACACCTCCGACATGCCTGTTGCTGCGAGAGAAGCTTCGATTTATACCGGTATTACTATTGCCGAATATTTCAGAGACATGGGATATAATGTAGCTCTGATGGCTGACTCCACATCCAGGTGGGCCGAAGCATTAAGAGAAATGTCAGGACGTCTCGAAGAAATGCCCGGCGATGAAGGATATCCTGCTTATCTTGGCTCAAGACTGGCACAGTTCTATGAACGTGCAGGAAGAGTAATAAGCCTGGGCTCCAATGGCAGAGAAGGCACATTAACGGCAATAGGCGCTGTTTCACCTCCAGGTGGAGACATTTCTGAGCCTGTGTCGCAAGCTACTTTGAGAATAGTAAAGGTATTCTGGGGTTTGGATTCAAGTCTTGCATACAGAAGACATTTCCCGGCCATAAACTGGCTGCAGAGTTATTCTCTATACCTTGATAAGATTGATGAATGGGCAAACAAGAATGTATCAAGGGATTGGTCTGATTTACGTACTAATGCCATGAGACTTCTTCAGGAAGAATCCGAACTGGAAGAAATAGTGAGACTGGTAGGTGTTGATGCTTTATCCCCTTCCGACAAACTTACATTGGAAGTAGCAAAATCAATACGTGAAGATTACCTCCACCAGAACGCATTCCACGATGTAGATACCTATACATCACTTACAAAACAATATCGAATGCTTAAACTCATTATGGATTTTTATTACTTAGCTAAAAAAGCATTGGATAGCGGAGCAGATATAAAGGATATATTCAATCTGTCGGTAAGAGAACAAATAGGCAGGGCTAAATATTCTCCAGAGGAGCAGGTAAATGAAGTATTCAGGAATATTGAAAACGAACTGTCTTCTCAGATGGAAGCTTTAGCTTCAAAGGAGGTACGTTAACGTGTTAAAAGAGTATAAAACTATAACAGAAGTTGCAGGCCCTTTGATGATGGTAAGGCAAGTTGAAAACGTAAAATACGGAGAGCTTGGTGAAATCGAGCTGGCAAACGGAGAAATACGCAGATGCAGAGTCCTTGAAATAAATGAAGACTGCGCATTGGTTCAGCTTTTTGAAAGCTCTGTTGGAATCAATGTGGCTGAAAGTAAAGTAAGATTTTTAGGAAAAGGAATAGAGCTTCCGGTTTCTCTTGATATGCTTGGCCGGGTTTTCGACGGGCTTGGCAAACCTATAGACGGCGGGCCTAATATTATACCTGAAACGAGATTGGACATAAATGGTCTTCCTATAAATCCTGCTGCAAGAAACTATCCCTCTGAGTTTATACAAACCGGTATTTCAGCCATTGATGGCCTGAATACTCTTGTAAGAGGGCAAAAGCTTCCTATATTTTCAGGTTCAGGATTGCCACATGCGCAGCTTGCAGCACAGATAGCAAGACAAGCTAAAGTACTGGGAGGCGAAAGCAAATTTGCCGTTGTTTTTGCTGCCATAGGTATTACTTTTGAAGAAGCCGACTACTTCATTACTGAATTTAAAAGAACTGGAGCTATTGACCGCGCGGTACTGTTCATGAACCTGGCAAACGACCCGGCAATAGAAAGAATTTCAACACCGAAAATGGCGCTGACAGCTGCTGAATTTCTCGCTTTCGAGAAAGATATGCACGTGCTTGTTATACTTACAGATATGACAAATTATGCAGAAGCGCTTCGTGAAGTATCCGCCGCAAGAAAGGAAGTACCCGGCAGAAGAGGCTATCCCGGGTATCTGTATACCGACCTTGCTACCATATATGAACGTGCAGGAAGAAAAATAGACAGTGAAGGTAGTATTACTTTAATACCGATACTGTCAATGCCTGAAGACGATATAACACATCCTATACCTGACTTAACCGGTTATATAACCGAAGGTCAGATTATTTTAAGCAGAGACCTGCATAGAAAAGGCATACAACCACCTATAAATGTGCTTCCATCCCTTTCAAGGCTGAAAGATAAGGGTATAGGTAAAGGAAAAACCCGTGAGGACCATGCTGATACTATGAATCAGCTTTTTGCCGCTTATGCAAGAGGCAAGGAATCAAAAGAACTGGCAGCTATACTTGGTGATGCCGCACTTAGCGATGTTGATAAACTATACGTAAAATTCGCCGACGCATTTGAGAAAGAATACGTATCACAAGGATTCAATGAAGACCGTTCTATAGAAGAAACCTTAAATATCGGATGGAAACTGCTTAGGATATTGCCAAGAAATGAGCTGAAACGTATCAGAGATGAATATCTCGATAAGTATTATGATACTCAGGAATAAGGACAGGAGAGAATATATATGGCTGTAATGCGTGTAAATCCTACGCGTATGGAGCTTACGCGGCTGAAGGGACAATTGAAGGTAGCAAAAAGAGGACATAAGCTTTTAAAAGATAAAAGAGATGAAATGATGAAGCAGTTCCTTGAGCTGGCAAGAAAAAATAAAGAACTGCGGGAAAAGGTTGAGGATATGCTGATGAAAGTCCACAGCAATTTCCTCATAGCTCGTGCTGTCATGTCTTCAGAATTCCTTGAAGAAGCATTAATGCTGCCAAAACAGAGCGTATCTCTTGAAGTGGGAGTCAGGAATATAATGAGTGTTAAAGTCCCTGAATTTGAGTTCAAAACTTCCAGTCCTGATGAAGCGGATATTTACCCATATGGTTATGCAAACACTTCAGGGGAACTGGATGACGCCATCAAAAATTTATCTGAAGTAATGCCATATATGTTAGAGCTTGCACAGATGGAAAAATCATCACAGCTTCTGGCTGAAGAAATCGAGAAGACAAGAAGAAGGGTTAATGCACTTGAACACGTTCTGATACCTTCTCTTGAAGAAACAATTAAGTATATAACCATGAAGCTTGAAGAAAATGAAAGAGGCAGTCTTACAAGGTTAATGAAAGTTAAGGACATGATGCTGGAACAAGCAAGAAAACAGCATGCTGAAGGTCATATTTAATAATAAGATATTTAAACATACAAAGAGTAAAATTTTTATCTATATATAAAAACAATCATATCTACGGAATAGCGAAAGCTATATTATAACATAGACTTTATAATATCTTATTTAATAATTTATGTTATAATATAGCTTATTAATTGGTGCTTATTTCCATTTATTAGAAGGAGGCAAACATATATTGTTAAATTCGTTTGCTAAAAAGAAATACTTGAGTTCAGGCAGAATAGTGGATTTCAGTCCCGGGCAACTAATTGTGTTAAGTTTTGCGTTATTAATATTAACAGGAGCTATTTTACTTAACCTTCCGATTGCTTCCAGAAACGGAGAAAGTGTTGGTTTTATAAATGCTTTGTTTACTGCAACATCTGCTACATGTGTTACAGGCCTTATTGTTGTAGATACTTATACACACTGGTCTATTTTCGGTCAAATAGTGATAATTTCACTAATACAAATCGGTGGGCTTGGTTTTATGACCATAGCTACACTCTTTTCATTTGTACTCCGCAGAAAAATATCATTTAAAGGCCGTTTAGTTATAGCTGAGTCTCTTAATCAATATAACCTTCAGGGAATTGTTGAACTTACACATAGAATTATAATTGGAACTTTAATATTCGAAGGCATAGGCACATTATTACTTTCAATAAGATTTGTTCCCGAATACGGTATTGCTAATGGCATATTTAAAGGGATATTTCATTCAATTTCAGCCTTCTGTAATGCTGGTTTTGATTTAATGGGCTCGCATGGAGAGTTCTCAAATCTTTCTTCATATGTAAACGATCCCATAGTAAATCTGGTTATAATGAGCCTTATTATTATCGGAGGTCTCGGTTTTGCTGTATGGGATGACTTATACAAAACAAGATCCCTTAAAAATCTTAATCTTCATACAAAGCTTGTATTATCAGTTACAGGTATACTCTTGCTATTTGGTTTCATATTCTTTTTTGCAGCAGAATATAATAATCCTGCTACGCTAAAACCATTGAGCATGAGGGGCAAATTACTTGCTTCAATGTTTCAGTCAGTATCCCCCAGGACTGCTGGTTTTAATACAATTAATCTTGCTGGTATGACTAACTCATCAATCTTGATTACCATGCTTCTTATGTTTATAGGAGGTTCTCCTGGATCTACTGCCGGAGGTATTAAAACCACTACAGCAGGTATATTGGTTTTTACCGTTATTTCGGTAGTAAGGGGCAGAAGCGATACAGAAATTTTTAAAAGAAGGCTTAACAAAGATCTTGTGCTCCGAGCTTTTACAATTACATTTTTAGGCGCAGCATTGGTATCTATTGTAACTATAGCACTCAGTATTATAGAAAAAGTCGCTCTGACAGAAGCTTTATTTGAAGCAATTTCTGCCTTTGGAACAGTAGGACTTACACTTGGTATAACTCCCGGCTTGCATACGGCAAGTAAAATAATAATCGCACTAACCATGTTCTTAGGACGTGTGGGTATATTAACCATGCTTTTAGCTCTGACTGCAAAAGCTCAGAGCAATAAAATAAATTATAGGTATCGTGAAGATAAGGTAATAATCGGTTAGGAGGTAACTTATGAGAACAAAATCCTTTGCAATATTAGGCTTGGGTAAATTTGGTCAAAGTGTTGCTGAAACCCTTCATAATATGGGACATTATGTGCTGGTTGTCGATAATTGCGAAGAGAGTATAAATCATATATCTGCCAATATAACTCATGCAATTTTAGGTGATGTCACTGATGAAGCATTAATTAAGTCTTTAGACCTTAAAAATTTCGATGCAGCTATAGTAGCCATAGGAGATAATATACAATCAAGCATTCTCTCTACCCTTCTCTTAAAAGAAGCAGGTGTTAAATATATACTTGCAAAGGCACAAAATGAGTTACATGCAACTGTGCTTAAGAAAATAGGGGCAAACAAAGTTATTTTACCTGAAAAGGATATCGGAATAAGAGTGGCATACAGCCTTGTAACACCTAATGTACTTGACCTGATTGAATTATCACCTGAATATAGCATAGTAGAAATGACGGTACCGGAAAATTGGGCAGGAAAATCCTTAAAAGATTCCAAAATACGCAATAAGTATGGTATAAATATAATAGCTGTAAAAAACGGTAACTCGCTTATCGTAGCACCAAGTGCTGATTATGTAATAAAAAACGATGACACACTTGTGATTATCGGTTCAAATTCTGATATCTCAAAAATCGGAAAATAATTATAAAGGGGTGTTACAATGCATTGAAACACTCCTTTATTACATAGCTTGATTTTATTAATTATAATATATTAGTATAATAAAATTCCTCGATTTCTTTCATCGTTTTTTTTACTATCTTATCCACAATGCTGAAATTCATCGCTTCTATATAATACTTTTCCAACTGGTCATGGAGTATCTTAGCTTTTTTCAGATATGTAATGCCTTCGCTCATTTTTTCTTTGTATCTTACAGCAATGTCTGAAATTTCATCTTTATATATTTCATCCGTATTATTTGATATTGCTCCGGAATACATATCAATTATAACGTCATTTTCCCTTTCGGGAAAATATTCATGAGGAGCAGTACTGTCAAATATGGCGCTGTTTAATTCTCTTATCACCAGCATATCCAGGCTGTCAGGATCAAATCCGCAGTGGTATATTTCCATATCAAATCCTCTTTTTTCCGCAGCACTGGCAATTTTCTTCAGCATAGTTGACTTTCCTGACCCTGGTCGTCCTTTTATAAAATACCTGTGAGTTATATCTTCTGTTAAATTGTGTATGTAATCTACAGGCCCGTCATGCGTCGCTCCTCCAAAAAATCTATGCTTTATTGTACTGGATTTGTCTGCCGTTTTGCTGCCTATAATTGTTTTTATTGTTTCGTTGGTTATTTTATCGGCCTTTATAAAATCCATATTTTCAATATAGATTTTTTCCCATTCATCATGAATCTTCAGCGCGTCTGCAAATGCGCGGTATGTATTTTGATAGCATTCCGATATTTCCTGATTTATGTTCATAATAGCATCTTTGTTATTGGCCAGCATTCTGCTGTCCCATGCTTCTCCGAGGTTAATATAGTTTTCTACCGCTCCCGGTGCTTTAGGTTCTATTATATGAGGAGCTGTTCCGTCAACTATCCCTAATCTCATTCGCGGAATTATAATCCCGTCAAGCGAATTCCTATCTGAGGAACAATGAATAAGCTCAACTTCCAGCCCTCTTTCGTTCCATTCCTGAGCAATATGCTTCATCAATGAGGACTTCCCTGTTCCCGGGCCTCCTTTTAAAATATAAAGTCTATCCAGATCTCTTATATTGCTGTCAAATAAATTCACAAATCCTTTGCTGGAATTTGCACAAGTAAAATAATTTCTAATACTTGCAGCCATTTAACCGCTTCCTCCTGACCTTTTTCTATAGTATCTATATTATGCTGCCGCAAAGTATTAGTTACTATAGTTTACGCACCCTTATTAAGTGTCAGTGAATATAATAACATATACGCAATTATATTGGGGGTGAAATAGCATGGCACCGATTGTTGAATTACATAATGTAAGTAAGAAGTACCATTCGCTGAACGGAGAGACGGTTGCTTTGAGAGATATAAATCTTACCATAGAAAAAGGTGAGTTTATATCTATAGTGGGGCCAAGCGGATGTGGCAAATCAACCCTGCTCTCTTTGATCTGCGGACTTATCACTCCTTCCAGCGGGAGTATTCTGGTAGACGGCAATCCGGTTTTAATAGCATCTGAAAAGGTAGGATATATGCTGCAGAAAGATCACCTTTTCGAATGGAGGACAATTCTGCAAAATGTACTGTTAGGGCTTGAAATAAGAAAAACTCTTACTCGTGAATCGAAAGACTATGCTGTCAGTTTATTAAAGACCTATGGACTTTATGATTTTAAAGATAAATATCCTTCTCAATTGTCAGGAGGTATGCGTCAAAGAGCCGCACTTATACGTACTCTGGCAACAAAACCGGATATTCTGCTGTTGGATGAAGCCTTTTCAGGGCTGGATTATCAAACAAGGCTGGCTGTAACTGAAGATATATACAGCATAATTAAAAAGGAGAATAAAACCGCAATTCTAGTAACACATGATATAGCAGAAGCTATTAGTATGGCAGACAGGATTATAGTGCTGACGGCGCGTCCTGCAACTGTTAAAAGCATTCATACTATAAATTTAAGCTGTGAGGTCAGATCTCCCTTGTCTTCAAGAGAAGCACCGGAGTTCCGTGTTTATTTTAATACCATATGGAAGGAGCTTGATGTGCATGTCTGATGAAACAAATAAAAACATATCTATGGAACAATTAAAATATTTGAAAAAAGTAAATCGCGAAAAATATACTGTTCTTTTATTACAGATACTTATAGCCGTACTTTTTTTCGCAATATGGGAAGCAGCTGCCAGACTGAAATTAATAGATCCGTTTATAACAAGTCAGCCCTCCAGAATTATAAAAACAATAGTAAATCTTTATTCGGAAGGCCATCTTTTTAACCATATAGCAGTAACATGTACTGAAACCGTAATAGGTTTTATAGCCGGTACAGTTATAGGCATAATAGTCGCTATTGCTCTTTGGTGGTCGTCATTTTTTGCTAAGGTTCTGGAGCCGTATCTTGTAATATTGAACAGCCTTCCCAAGATCGCTCTTGGTCCCATTTTTATAGTATGGATAGGCGCCGGGCCGGCTTCCATCGTAGTAATAGCGCTTACAATCTCAGTAATTGTAACTATTCTGGAGGTATTAAACGGCTTTCTGTCGGTTGATAAAGAAAAAATCCTATTGGTGAAAAGTTTTGGGGGAAGTCGATTCCAAATACTCAAGAAGGTAGTCCTTCCCTCAACCCTTCCGGTAATGGTTAATGCTCTAAAAGTCAATGTAGGTATGTCATGGGTAGGAGTAATCGTAGGTGAATTCCTGGTTTCAAAAGCCGGTATAGGTTACCTTATCGTATACGGAGGACAGGTTTTCCAGCTTGATCTGGTGATGGCTAGTGTATTAATTCTGTCTGTAGCAGCAGCATTAATGTACAAAGCAACTACATTATTAGAGAAAATATTGATAAAAAGCGTAAATCATTAAGTCTAAATTCAAAAATAGTGATACAGAAGTAATTTATGATTCCAATAATCTGTTTTTAAAGCACAAATGAATCGTTATTTTATTTCACCTCATTTATATAACAAAAATATAATGCTATAAAGGGGGTATTTGTATGAAAAAGAAGTTTATAGTTCTTTCATTGATCCTGGCTGCAACTATAATTTTCAGCCTGACCGGTTGTTCAAATGATGAAAGAGGCAATGTAAAGATTCGCCTTAGTGAAGTTACTCATTCCGTTTTTTACGCTCCGCAATACATAGCTATTAACGAAGGCTTCTTTGAAGAAGAGGGCATTGAAATTGAACTTACCAACGGACAGGGTGCAGACAAAGTTATGACCGCAGTCCTTTCAAATCAGGTAGACATTGGCTTCTGCGGCCCTGAAGCAGCAATCTATGTGTATAACGAAGGAAAAGAAGATCATGCACTTGTATTTGCACAGTTAACCAAGCGCGATGGCTCTTTTCTTGTAGGAAAGTCTCCGGACAATGATTTTAAATGGAGCAATGTTAAAGGAAAAACTATTATTGCCGGCAGAGTAGGCGGAGTACCTGAAATGACACTGGAATATGTACTTAAGAAAAATAATGTGATACCCGGAAAAGACGTGACCCTGGATACCAGCGTTCAATTTGCACTGATGGCAGGAGCATTCACCGGCGGTCAAGCAGAATATGTTACACTGTTTGAGCCTACAGCATCTATGATTGAAAAAGAAGGTAAAGGATACATCCTGGCCTCAGTAGGGAAAGACAGCGGTGAGATACCTTACACAGCTTATATGGCTAAGAAAAGCTATATAGAAAAGAATAAAGACATTATACAAAAATTCACTAAAGCAATATATAAAGGTCAAAAATGGGTTATGAGTCATTCACCTGAAGAAATTGCCGAATCATTAAAGCCCTCCTTTGCCGATATCGATATCGAATTGCTTACAACAGTAGTAGAGAGGTATAAGGATGTCGATGCATGGAACAGCGATCCTATACTGAAGGAAGAAGCCTTTAACCGTCTACAGGAAGTAATGATGGAGGCTAAACAATTGGAAAAGACTGCTCCGTATAAGGAAGTTGTTACTACTGAATTTGCAAAAAAAGCAATTGATGATTTGAAATAACAAAATCCTATCATATAACAGGAAAGGGCCCCTGACTCGAAATTACTAAGCCATGGGCCCTTGTCTGTATATATTTTAATACTTGTAATGATCTGGTTTGAAAGGACCATCTACAGGAACTCCTATATAATCAGCCTGTTTCTGGGTAAGTTTAGTCAGCTTCGCTCCAATTTTCTCCAGGTGAAGTCTGGCAACCTCTTCATCCAGCTTCTTTGGCAAAATATATACTTTAGGTTCATATTTATCCCTGTTCCTCCACAGGTCTATCTGTGCCAGAGTCTGGTTTGAGAAGCTGTTTGACATAACAAATGAAGGATGTCCTGTAGCACAGCCGAGATTTACGAGCCTTCCTTCAGCTAAGATAAATATTTCATGCCCGTCCGGGAAAATATACTTATCTACCTGAGGCTTTATATTAACTTTCTTAATATCTTTACGGCTGTTTAAACGGCTCATTTGTATTTCATTATCAAAATGACCGATGTTGCATACAATCGCCTGGTCTTTCATTTTTTCCATGTGCTCCAGGGTGATGATATCTACATTTCCTGTCGCTGTAACGTAAATATCTGCAATGCCAAGAGTATCTTCAACTGTTTTAACTTCGTAGCCTTCCATTGCTGCCTGAAGAGCACAAATAGGGTCGATCTCCGTTACAATAACCCTTGCGCCAAGCCCTTTTAATGCTTGAACGCAGCCTTTACCAACATCCCCATAACCACAGACAACGGCTACTTTTCCTGCTATCATAACATCAGTTGCCCTTTTTATACCGTCAACCAATGATTCCCTGCAGCCATACAAATTATCAAATTTAGACTTGGTAACCGAATCATTGACATTAATAGCAGGCACAAGGAGTTCTCCTCTTTCCATCATCTGATAAAGCCTGTGCACTCCTGTGGTAGTTTCCTCTGAAACACCCTTCCAGTCTTTAACCAGTTTGTGCCATCTTTTATTGTCCTTCTTAAGTCCTTCCTTGAGCAATTTGTTAATAATCTGCAATTCAACATTATCTGTAGGTTCGTCTAATATTGACGGGTCATTCTCTGCCTGATATCCTCTGTGTATAAGCAGAGTCGCATCTCCCCCATCATCAACAACCAATTGCGGGCCTAAGCCGCCCGGGAATGAAAGAGCCTGTTCAGTACACCACCAGTACTCTTCCAAAGTTTCACCTTTCCATGCAAACACGGGGACTCCTGCTTTTGCAATAGCTGCAGCTGCGTGGTCCTGAGTTGAAAATATATTGCAGCTTGCCCACCTAACATTAGCACCAAGGGCAACAAGAGTTTCAATAAGTACCGCTGTTTGTATGGTCATATGAAGAGAACCTGAAATTCTGACGCCTTTCAACGGCTGTTCCTTGGCATATTTTTCTCTGATAGCAATAAGGCCTGGCATTTCCTTTTCCGCTATTTCAATTTCCTTTCTTCCCCATTCCCACAAGTTTATATCCGCTATTTTATAATCCGGCATAATTACCTCCTGTTAAGTTAAAAACTTAAATTTAATCCTATTATATTAATTTGCTTACACAGTAAAATCATTCATAACTAAATCATACTAAAATTTCTCAGCAGATTTTAACTATAACATGAATGAATTTAACTGACTTTAAGTATATTATAACTTAATTTAGCTATAATTCAATACTTGGTGTTTATTAATATAAACATGATTTGTAATTCTATTATAATTATCTTTTGAATTACTATTGAATTATAATATTTATCATTTATAAACTACCTATAATGCTCTCTGTGCATTAACTTCTGTATTAACTATGCTAAGCTGTATGATTTCTACATTATAATGCTTAATTGCTCCATTCTTTTCAATTCATAGACTTTGTTAACTTTTTAACACTCATACTATACAATTTCCCTGCCACCTCTTTCCTTCAGTGCTTATTTTGTGCTATTTATTAATCTTATTGATTTAACATTATATGTAATCGACTCTTTATAATTAGAATTATAAATACAATCATATTTTTTGCTAAATTAGTTATTAGACTATACTTTAATATTTGCAGAAAATCCATGTCGATTTTTGTTGAAATGTTTAAACACATCCGATAATATAAAATAAGATATAAGATAATTAAAATAGTTGTGAACTTTATTTGTGTCTGTTTTATACTAACAGACATTAGATATATATTTTTTAATGAGAGGTGAAGTATGATTCGAAAATTTATACACAAGCCCCCCTGCAAAGAAGCAGAATGCATATTGAAATACGTGGAAGATTCACTGGGCGGAAAGCAGCCTGACTGCCCTGAAGTAGAATACCATCTTCACAAGAAAGTATTAAATCAATTTCAAAGACTATTGGACTCTGAAGCTAAAATGTCCATATCCGCAAAAGAACTTCTCGATATAGTAAGCTCATTAAGCAATTTTGATGTAGGCATGACCTACATTTCAAATCAGTTAACAGATTTCGCTTCGGAAATGGCAACTGTTAGTGAATCTAACTTGGCAGTTGTAGAGCAAATAACCGCTAATATGAATGAAGTTAATAATGTTATCGCATCTACCTCAAAAACCTTAAGCAGTCTATCAAGTGAAAGTGAACTACTGGTAAAGAAAAATGATGAAAGTATGAGCCTTTTAGAGGAGCTACAATCCTTCAAAGACAGTGTAGTCCATGATAATAGGATTATGATTGACAAAATCCAGCATCTAATAGAACTGGCAGCAAAGGTTGAAAATGTTGTAAACAGTGTTCAGGACATTGCCGGAAAAACAAATCTTTTAGCTTTAAATGCTGCAATTGAAGCTGCAAGAGCAGGCGAAAACGGACAGGGATTTGCAGTTGTAGCAGAAGAAATCCGAAAATTAGCCGATGATACAAAACAAGAGCTTAAAGGCATGATGCAGTTTGTAAACAGTATTAAAAATGCGGCTGAAGAAAGCAAAGTAAGTTTAAACAATACGCTTCATTCATCTTCTCAGATGAGCGAAAAAATAGAAGCAGTATCAGATACCGTTAGTAAAAATGTAGGTATGCTCAATAATGTAATCAATAATATAATGTAATCAATAATATCGGTATAATCAATGAGTCTATGCATGGAATAAAAATTGCGACGGGTGAAATAAATCATGCGATGGAAGCTTCCAGCCAGGATGCAGAAAAACTTAGCAATATGGCCCAAAACATACATGAAGATGCCATTGAGAGTGTAAAATTTGCAGGGCAAATATCTCAAATTGATAATCGGTTATCTGATATACTAAATGTTATGTTTGAAAGTCTTGAAGGTGGTGCTCATGCGATAACAAAGGAAGAAATACTGGATGTAATAAAAAAAGCGGTTAATGCTCATACAAAATGGATAGAGGTACTAAAAACTTCTGTTGATGAAATGCGCATTTATCCTCTGCAAACAAATTCAAAAAAATGTGCTTTCGGACATTTCTACAATATCATACGTATAAATTACACAGAAATAATTGAAGACTGGAAGCAGGTAGGTAAAATTCATCATGAATTTCATCTTATAGGTGACAAAGTAATTGAGGCTATCAAGTATAACAAAAAAGCCGAAGCTCAAGATTTATATAACAAAGCGGAAATATTGTCCAAAGAAATAATCGGTTTAATGGAAAAGATAGCAGATAAACTGAGCCTAGTAAACAAATAAAAAAACCACTCCATAGTACATAATGAATCACTGTAACATCAAAAGTTCTATATTAGCCGCAGTAAATAATCTCCATAATATACTTATATTTAAAGGGCTGTTATTATTCAACGCATAAGTTGATGTCTTATTTACTAAAAGGTTTATTAACTTGTAAAGCTAAGAGATATCATTAATTGATATCTCTTAGCAAGTTTTCATATTCTGTTTTATCATGAACTTGCAATCAAAAGTTAAAACCTAAATTATATGCTGTTTTAAGGTGTTCTTTAATTTTCTTCTCTCGCAATTCCTCATACCAATGAGTAGTTCCGTCCAATATTACCATTTCTTTTTCAATTGCTCTGTTTTTTATCCTGTCTCCTAACATAACTATCCGCATGGCATGGGCTTCACCTGTTTCTTCAAGGGATTTCAATGTATTTCCGGCACTTAATATAAATAATGCTTTCTTGAGAGTCTTCATTTGAGGATTAGGATCATAAGCAAATCTGTATGTCCAAACCCTATCAAACCAGCCTACCAATTTTGCGGGAGCTTCTGTCCAAAAAACCGGATAAATGAATACAATCGCATCTGATTCCTGAATTTTTCTCTGTTCTATAAGAACATCCTCCGGTACAGGTATATCCGTTCTGTAGAAAGCTTCTCTTTCGTATTCCTCCTCTGAAATATCCCCATTAAAATTCATTTGATACAAATCAGAAACTATAAATTCATGATTTGCATCCTTTAATCCTTTTAAAAACTCTTCCTTCAACTGATAGGTAAAACTGTTTCTGCTCGGATGACAATAAACAACAAATACTTTCATTGGTCCCTTTCTCCTTTCACTATTTCTTCCATATTACAACACTAATTTTTCAGTTTTTTGAATTCATTTATGATTTCAGTTCCTTTTTTATCAAGCTAAATTTCTAAATAACTTATCAACATTTATTGGTTTCCCAATTTCTATTATACTTGGTGTAACTGTTGTAACAATGTTAACAATATGATTTAAGCGTACGATTCCATAATGCATTAAAGGTGGATGTACATCTCCACATACTTGATGTACAAAAGTATGTTCCTTTATAAGATTCAAATACCTTGATTTTGTATAAATCCTGAATGCTTTTACATTCAAATAACTCATAATCGTCCCATGAAGTAAATGACCCGTTTTTGTTATAGAATAAGCTATATAAGATTCAAAATCCAGCTGTTAAATTGGCGAATCTATATCAATAGTAACTTGACAAGCACCATTAATATTATTATCTCTAATTAATAAATCTTCAGGTTTATCACTTACTTTACATCGGGCAAAATACATTCTCAAACTGTTCGTAGCAGGCTCAGTTAGTCCAAAAGCTCTATGTATTCAAGCTTCATTAAACTACGATAATCCATGTTATCATTCTCCCTATAATGCATAATACTCAAATATACTATTCATTTAAGTTTTAATTCCACCTGATATTATTTATGGTACGTTTCACCGTGATTTATCTTAAACGCACGGTATATCTGCTCTACCAACATTAATCTTGCAAGCTGATGTGGAAATGTCATTTTTGAAAAAGAAAGTCTAAAATCAGATTGCCTTAGAAGTTCTTCATCCAACCCTAAGGATCCTCCAATAATAAACGTAATGGCAGATTTGCCGGAAATGAAAAAAGAATTAAGCTTTGCAGCCAATTCCTCTGAACTTAGTTGTTTTCCCTTGACATCAAGGGCAATGACAACAGAACCGTCTTTTATCTTTTTTCTTATTCTGTCGCCTTCCCTCTTTTTAAGCTGCTCTTCCTCAAGCGCGCTTAAATTTTCAGGCGCCTGTTCATCAGGTACTTCAATCATCTCTATATCACAAAATCTCGAAAGCCTCTTGCAATATTCCGCAATACCGTCTTTCAAATATTTCTCCTTTAATTTACCTACAGAAATAACAGTTATCTTCACCAATTACCCTCCGAAATTAGTCCAGCCTTACCTATTCATAGTTTATTATTAACAATTCATGGTTTATATTTCATAGTTAATCCTTATATTAAAAGCTTAACTCTAAATTACTATAAACTCGCTTATAAGCCTTTGAAAAGCTTCGCTAATACACTCGATATAAAAACAGACGACGCAGTAAAAATGACACGATGTCATTTTTAGGCGCAACCTGAACCACGGATGGCGAATTTGCGCCGACCGCCAAAGGAATGTTTTTCTATCGCCCAGTGTATTCGAAGGTTTTCACCGACCCTAACAACTTCCGCGACGGTCATAATGTAATGCGACACTTCTCTGCTGACGCGGGTCATCCTCGCTGAGAAATGTCCCATTTTGAAAAGCGGCTTTTCCCCCAATTTGATCGGTCAAAAGCGGAAAAAACTTCGAAGGCACTCAAGACAAGCGTTTCCTGCCTTCCCTACCAATTATTTTTAGACTACCCATTTATGACTACCTACTTCAACGTCACCATACTGCTGGCCCTGTCCCGCAGAGCTACTTCAAGAAAAACATCAGTACCTGCCTTAATTTTTTTCTTTGCCAGCTCATTGCTCACAGTCTGAAATGCCAGTTCAGGGAAGTTGTTTTCCTTGCTGAGATGGCCGAGCATGAACATCTTCGTGCCTTTTTCAGCAAGATGCGCAACTACCTTACCTGCCATTTCGTTTGACAAGTGACCGTCATCTCCAAGAATCCTCTGTTTAAGATTCCATGGATAAGAACTCACTTTCACCATTTCTCTGTCGTGATTTGCCTCTAAAAGAACAAAATCACTTTCATCCAACGCATTTATTAATCCATTCGTAACATGTCCGATATCTGTAGCTACAGTAACCTTTTTTTCGCAGGCAAAAAAATTAAAGCCAACCGGTTCAACCGCATCATGAGGTATACTAAAAGGCTTTATAAAAATGTCTTTTATTTCAAATCCTTCTTCCGTATCAAAACACTTTATATTTTCATCTTTAATATTTCCAATGGCACTTTTCATAGCATTCCATGTATTGCTGTTCGCATATATTGGTATATTTAATTTCCTCGATAATATACCCGCACCTCTGATATGATCAATATGTTCATGGGAAATCAGGACCGCATCCAGCTCACATGGATTTTCGCCCATTGTTTCAAGAGCCTCAGTAATCTTTTTTAAGCTCATCCCGGCATCAACAAGAATCTTTGATTTATCTGTACTGATAAATATACAATTTCCACTGCTACCGCTAAACAATGTACAAAACTTTATCATGTGTGGTTTAACTCCTATATATGCTTTTGGAATGCTTCGCATTTTATGCTCATCATTCGTAGTCTGTAGTTCATTGTTCAATTAACAAACAATATATTAACTATGAATCTTATGAATCTTAGAATTATCAATCTTGAACAGATAATTCCTAATTTCAACTTTACTTGTGTTTCGTAATTTATAATTCCCTGTCTATTATTAGTATATAGCCTGTAATTAAAGATACATTGCAAAATTCTTAACTTCAAATATAAAATTACCGTCTACATTTTACTTTAAACATCGCATCCAGTCATCAATTATCAACACTGAACTCTGAACTAATAAATTCACTCATTATCATTAACTGTAACTATATCCGCTCCGAGGCTTGCAAACTTCTTATCCAGGTTTTCATATCCTCTGTTTATATAATTTACGCCGCTTATTTCACTCTGTCCTTCTGCCGCCAGAGCAGCGATAACCAGCGCAGCCCCTGCCCTTAAATCCATAGCACGGATTTTAGCCCCTGTTATTTTCTTTCCGCCTTCGATAACAGCTATTCGTCCTTCTACCTTTATATTAGCCCCCATACGTTTAAGCTCATCAACATACTGGAAGCGTAAATCCCAAACACCTTCAGTAATAGTACTGACCCCTTCTGCCATGCACAATAATACTGCCATCTGAGGATGCAGATCAGTGGGGAAACCAGGATATGGCAAGGTTTTAATATTTGCTTTATTTATAGGGCCTTTATTATATACTCTTATACTGTCTTCTCCCTGCTCTACCCCAACGTTCATTTCTAAAAGCTTAGCTGTCAAAGATTCCACATGTTTCGGTATAATATTTCCTATCGTAACATCGCCTTTTGTAGCGGCAGTTGCTATCATAAATGTTCCTGTTTCTATCTGATCAGGTATAATGCAATGAACATTACCTCCTATTAGCTTCTCAACACCTTTGATCTTAATAATATCAGTTCCGGCACCTCTGATATTCGCGCCCATAGCATTTAAGAAATTTGCTACATCAACAATATGAGGCTCTTTGGCTGCATTTTCAATAGTTGTTATTCCTTCAGCTTTTACAGCCGCAAGCATTAGATTAATAGTCGCTCCGACGCTTACCACGTCAAGATAAATATGCGCTCCGGTTAATCCCTCAGAAGTTGCATTTATTATCCCATGTTCAACATCTATCTTAGCTCCCATGGCCTCAAAACCTTTTATATGCTGATCCATAGGACGAAATCCGAAATCGCATCCTCCCGGGAAATCGATTTCAGCTTTCCCAAACCTGCCTAATAACGCTCCGAGCATATAATAGGATGCTCTTAACTTTTTCATACAGTTAAATATTGCTCTATGGTCACTAATATTTGTAGTATCTATAGTTACAGTATTTTTATCGATATATGTAAAACTGCCACCCATGCATTTTATTATATCCAAAAGTATTATTACATCACTTATATTCGGTATATTTTCTATGGTACAAGATCCATCCACTAATAATGCGGCAGGAATCAAAGCTACCGCAGAATTTTTACATCCGCTTATGTAAACCTCTCCATGCAAAGGCCTGCCCCCATTAATCAGCAGCTTACTCAATAGTTACACCTACTTTCTTTTCTATAGCAAAATACACTCATAAAATTTATTATATCATTATAAATTAAAAAATGATACTTGTATAAAATAAAATAAAATGCAGACAAATGTCAGCATTTTATTTTATTTTATCTCCGGTAAAAGCATCAAAAAAATGTTCGCTGCCGTCCCCCAGGCGTATCCTCCATACCGGCAAATAAATATTTGCATTTTGTTCGCTACTTTCCGCTTTGTAACCAAACTTAATATCTTTTATGACAGTTCCGCTTACATTAAAGTTCCTTAATAATACCTGATATGCTGAAATAGTTTGGGTAGGCTCACCTTTTGCTTCTATTTTATTCAAAGTACATTGAATCTCTTTGATCCCGTCCGAATTTATATTTACCAGGATCCTGCTGTCAAATATACTTATATTTTTATTGTAGCTTTCAACATAAATCAAAGTTATGCTTCCGTCTTCATTAACTAAAGACCTATCCAATTTGAAACCGGATAAGGATAAATCCATTTTTTTTAAAATCGGATTAATATATTTATCTGCCTGAGATACAGATGTAATATTAATATTATCGTCATCAGGTTTAGAATTAGTATATTTGAATTGGTTTTTATCTATAAAAACAATAATTTTTTCATCATATTTATATTCCTTATTATATTCAATATTCCCATCAACTTTTGCATTACTGTCCATAAGAACATTGAATACTTTAGATTGATCTATTGAGTATTCGGCCTTCACTGCTTTTTCTGCCTGATCTGCATATGACGGAATCTTGCATTCTAATTCAACTCCATTTTTATTCAATGCTATTTCAGCATCTTTTAAATTAGACTCAGATACATCCTTTCCTTCTCCTATGTTTATAACAAAAGAGAACAGGAAAACATTCAAGCCAATAAAAACAATTATTAAAATATTTTTAACTTTAGACCAATCCATAAATTACTCCTGTATTCCCTCTTCCATTTTTAGATGTACCATCTTATGCTTATCATCCGCAGAAGCCGCATTAACAATCCATTCAGGTTTAATATTATCAGTGTAATAACTATTTGTATTTTTCAGTATATACCCCGGAGATATGTCATTTATTACAAACTCACTGTCAGGATTATCTATAGCTTCCTCAATTGCGGGATTATTTTTTATAATCGCATCAAGCAGAACATCAAATTTTGCGATCTTATAGCTATTTTCCTCTTCTGAAGCTGTAAAAACCCTGAAAAGCCACTGGCACGAAAGTACCCTGCTGCCGTTTGCCTTTATCACTATGGCATTCTTTATTCCGTTCTCATCTACAGCTATGGGAAGACCGTTTGCATTTATTCTGTAATCAAATGAAAAAGTATAAGAATCGTCATTTTGCTCAATATTTGAAATATATAGTTTGACGCCCGTTAAAAGTTCATTTTTATTAATTGAATTTATAAAACTGACTGCCTTTTCAAAAGCATCGGCTATTTTCCCCCGATTGCTTTCCTGAGTTGCACTTTTATAGATATAGTCGACAAGTCCGTTTTTATATATAGTATAAACATTATTTATATTGAAGACCGTAATAGCACCATCAATACTCACACCGGTTTCATAACCCTTCGTTTTATCACTGCCTAGTATTATATTGGATACTCTGGACTGTATATCAGCATTATCCGAATCCTGAATTACCAAGCCGTTTGGTAAATAACTATCAACTGTTTTGATTTCTGTAGACTGGTCGTTTGTTTTTATCAACATATCCTGACGTATATATGCTACATCTTTAAACAATTCATAAGCAAACCTGTAATTTTGAGAGGTATCACTAGTATACTTGTCTATGATATCAGTCTTATATTCATCTCTTGATTTTATATAATCAATATGAGATTTATTGACTTTCAAAGAATATCTATATATCTTGGCATCATTGTCATTGCCGTCATACACATATAAAACCATATTGTCAGTTATTTCATCTACACCGTCATTAGGTATAAGCGCTATCTTATAGACACTTTTATAGGTACTTGCATAGCCGCTTTTATTTTTTAAAACCCATTTGTTAAAAATTTCGGAATCTACACTTGTTTTATACTCAAAAATAAATCCTGCCTTGTTCAAGACCTCCAGCCATTTACTTTTGTCATAGGTCTCAGGATTGCTTTCTATTGCTGATAGCATATATGACTTTGCATCGGACCATAAACCATTCCATAGGTTTTCTTCATCAGCTGACCTGTTAATTATATATTTTCCCTCATCAAATCCGGAAGATATAATGATGTTATAAGGCTTCAGAAGCTCAGCATATTGGCTGTCAAGCCTGTCTTCTTCTTCATCATCCCCAAATGGTAAAATTGCATATATAAAATTAATAGGAAACCCATGGTTATAATAATTCCATAGGATTCCTACCTGTATCAGACTCAATATTATTAGCAGAACTAATACGAAATTCTTTAGCTTTTCACCAAACCTTAGCTTCATAATTTGTACCTTATATATTTATCATAATACGATTAAATATTAATATTGAAAATATCATTTATTATTTTCTCAGATAAAAGCGTTACAGTAAAATCGCTTATCTGGCAATTAGTTCCCGGTACCGGATCTTCACCCTTTTTATATACAGCTATGCGAAGCCTGTTAGGTCCGGTATTAAGCTGTATCTCTTTCATAAATAATCCGGATGGCCCTATTTCCCAGTTACTTCTGCCTTCACGTGTATATATCTTTTCATAATTTCCTTCATTGTTTTTTCTTAATATCTGAACAATCAGGTCTTTTTGAAGGGCAATACCTGATGTAATATACGTTTTCTTAATAACAGTTTCATTTCCTTCAGGTCTTAATATTTTCACCAAAAACTGACTTGTACTGCTTAAACTCTTATCATATAAAATCGAAGGAACCGGTAAATCCTGTTCACCAGTAGCATTAACTACAGTAGTTAATGAGCAAAAACAAAATATAACTAAAAGCATGAAAGCTATACTTTTTTTCATCAATATGGAACACCTCCATTTCTTCTTCAATAAAAACTCCGTTGCTTAATTTAATTATACAACAAATAATATTACAATTCCATTACATCCCGTTTAATTTTCAGTAACAATTGGCAACTTAATGGTTACTTCCGTTCCCTTGCCGTATTCGCTCTTTATTGAAATACTTCCGCCGTGAACTTCAACTATTTCTTTGGCAATGGCAAGCCCTAGTCCTGTTCCTCCCATTTGTCTTGAACGGGCTTTATCTACCCTGTAAAAACGCTCAAATACCCGCGACAAATCTTCTTCAGGTATTCCTATTCCCGTATCAGACACCTTCATATATATTTCATTATATATAATACCAATATACACTATAATTTCACCGTTCTCATGTGTATACTTTATTGCATTGCTGATTATATTAAGAACAACCTGTTCCATCCTGTCCCGATCTGCCATTATGTCCGGTATATCCCCAATTACATAGCATTCAAGCTTCTGTTTCTTCGCCCTTGCTTCCATATTCATCCTGTCAACGCAGCTTTTAACCAGATCCACAAAAGATATCTTTGTAAGCTTTAACGCCATTCTGGCATTCGGGTTGCTATTAATATTATCCAAGCTGGAAAGCTGCAGAAGATCCTTTACTATTCTGTTCATTCTGTCAGCCTCAGAATTTATAACATCTAAAAATCTTTTGGTTGTTTCCTTGTCTTCCATCGCTCCGTCGAGCAAGGTTTCAGCATAACTCTTTATTGATGTGAGCGGAGTTTTTAATTCATGTGAGACATTTTCAATAAATTCTTTCCTCATATTTTCAACTTTCTGCTGCTTGGTATTGTCCTGCAGTACTACTACTACACCTTCTATATTCTTTTCTCTGTCTGAATACAATGCAAAATATGCATTTATATATTTGTCTCCCACTCTGATCATTTTTTCTTTACTGCCTGTGGAACCAAGGTATAATATATCTTCAAGTGTTATACCGAAATCATATTTCTTAGAGTAGTCATTGAATGTACCTTCCACATCGTCAATTTCAAGCATATTTTTGGCAGCAGGGTTTATATGAATTATCCTGCCTTCCAGATCAAAGCCAATTACCCCGTCCGTTATATTGTACAGAATTGTCTCCACTTTGCTCTTTTCACTGGAGATTTCCACCATAGTCTTCTTTAATTCTCTGGCCATATAGTTGAAAGTATTGGTAAGCTCACCGATCTCATCATGGGAACGCACAGAAAGGGGCTGTCCGAAATTGCCGCTTGCTATAGCCTTTGCTTTATGCATTATATTTACAACAGGTACGGTTATCGTTTTTGACAGAACATAGCCAAATATAAATGAAGCTGCAATGGCAGCTATAAGGCTGCTCATAATGTTTTTATTCAAATCATCGATGGTTTTGCGCCATTCTTCCCTGTCATAACGGAAATAGAATATATAGTCTCCGTCTTTCAGCTTGACTCTGCAGGCATAATCGAAAAAGGCACTGTCATCAGCATAGATCAAATTTCCGCTGTCACCGACCTTTGAACCTTTTAATACGCTGAGTACATTTTTAGATGTAAGAATTTGATTAAGGAACGCGCTTTTGGATGTGTTTGAATAATCATATGAAGTGTCTATTATTTCACTGGCATTGCTGTTTAACAAAGTATATGAACGATAGTCGCTGATTAAGTAAAAATACATTCTGGCATCGCCGCTTTTTAAAGCTTCTTCCACATCTTCCATTGTGGCAAGGCTTATATCACCCTTCCACTTAGCATTTTCCCAGTTTTCAAAACCGTTTTCTATTCCGTTTTTAAACGATTCATAGTACGATGCCTGAACCCTGAAGTTCAATACTACCCCTATTACAATAATCAATACTATTGCAAATAAAATGAATATGCTTACCAGTCTCCACTGAAGGCTTTTTAACATATAATTCAGACCCCGCAAATAAAATTGAGAATTAATAAATTGACGATTAAAAATTAGAATCAGATGTAAACGATATAAAAATACAGAGATATTAAGGTTTATGTACCAATCTATGTCAAATGTATACGTATTTAATACTCATTTCAAATTATCAATTATACTAATACATGCTAAGCTCTATTTATTATTAAAATAGTAACCTACACCGCGCTTAGTGATTATGTATTCAGGGTTTCCCTGATCGTTTTCTATCTTCTCCCTTAACCTGCTTATTGTTACATCCACAGTTCTTAAGTCTCCATAGTACTCGTAACCCCATACTTTTTCAAGAAGAACTTCCCTTGAAAATATCTGTCCTGGCTGCGAAGCCAAGAATTTCAGAAGTTCAAGCTCCCTTAATGTAAGTTCAAGAACTTTGCCGTCTTTTTTAACCTCATATCTGTCTACATCAATAGTTAAGCTTCCTCGTTTTATTATATTTCCGCTTGATGTACCGGATGCGAACTCACTGGCAGTCCTTCTCAAATTGGCTTTTACTCTGGCCATCAACTCTCTGGGGCTGAACGGTTTTGTAATATAATCGTCCGCTCCCATTTCAAGTCCCAGAACTTTATCTACTTCTTCTTCCTTTGCAGTAAGCATTAATATAGGCGTGGAAAGGGCTTGCCTTATCTTACGGCACACATCAAATCCGTCCATTTTTGGAAGCATTATATCAAGGAGTATAAGATCAGGTTTACATTCCAAAGCCATTTTCAAGCCTTCTTCACCATCATAGGCCTCTATTGTTTCAAACCCTTCTTTTTGTAAATTATATCTGAGTATATCTACTATGTTTTTTTCGTCATCAACAATCAGTATTTTTTTACTCACAGAATCTTCCCCCTATTAAATTATTAACTTATTTTTTGCGGAGATATTGCAGACTTTTATATTTACATTATATCATTGTTTATTTAAATTGGTAAATTAATTTGAATATCCGGCCTGGTAAATATTTGCTTATATAATAAAACAGCCGGTATCTACTTAATTTACAAAAATAAGTGATCCGGCGTATATTCAAACATCGGTTATTCATTATGTTGAATTGTATTTATGTTATTTCTTTTCGTTGTACACATTCTGATCCTTTTGCACTATCTGTACCCATATCTTTTTATCTTTATACTTTTTCTTAGCAATATTTAAGTATTTATCTCCAACGGACTTTATATCCTTCTTACTTGCATCATCCTTTGCTACCATAGAAACATTTACAATATCTCCGGATATTGTGAGCTGTCCCGCAATCAGGCTTTCTTCAGCTCTTATTTTTTCACTTATATCATTGTCAATAATTCTTCCCACTTCATCATAAGTAGTTCCATACTTTGTGGTTGATGGACTACTATTTTTATCCAAACTGCATCCTGCAGAAAGCATCATAAAAACAAACAGCATAGCTATAGTACATCCATAAAGGCATTTATTTCTGAGTTTTTTATTCAACATAATCCCTCCAAAATATTTATAGGTTTATTAATCATATAAACAACTTAATGTAAAACAGAATTTAGTGTTCGATTAACATCAATTAAGGTATATAATCCATATTATTTTGAATAAGAATGTATCAATTTAATGCCAAACATATTTTTAAATTTATCATATATATCATAAACGTTAATTCAAAATCAATCATATTAAACCGTACAATTATTAGCATGTAGATTATATCATTTCATTCATGATGTTTCAATATCAACGTTTTATTTAAATTTATTTTGACTTTGTGAACAAATTATTTAATCTATACACTAAGCAACTAATAAATTGCATTGAAAATCAGAATTTTTATAATATCTCGTGTTTGTTTACATAATGGATATTCAGTCATCAATAATGTTTAATTACATCTCCGAAGCTGATGTACCCTCTTTTGTGATAAATTCTGCTGCAGGACACCAGGAAATGTATCATAAAATAATCACAGAAACATACAGTTATCCCTGATATACTTTAAGACAAGCCTTCCCTTATTTTTTCAGCTATATATTCTATCTCATCAGCAGACATATCATTATAAAATGGAAGGGCTATACAGGTCCGTCCGGCTTTTTCAGCGACAGGAAAACTGCCTTCAGTATATCCGAACTGTTCTACCATGTATTTTTGAAGATGAATAGGTGAAAAGTAAGGTCTGCATGATATTCCGGAATCGATAAGATGCTGCATCATCTGAGCCTGTTTTTTATCATCTTCAAGCCTTATTACATAAACGAACCAGCTCATTACGGTTACTTTTGGAGATATATACGGAAGTGTAATGCCCTTTATACCGGACAAAGCTTCATTGTACATATTTGCAACCATGCATCTTTTTTTGATTATTTCATCCAGCCTGTCCATTTGAACAGAGCCTATAGCCGCACTGAGTTCGTTCATTCTGTAATTGTAACCCAGATACTCATGTTCAAGCCAAAGCCCACATTTGCTTCTTCCCTGATTTCTGAGGCTTCTGCATAAAGCATTAACTTCATCGCTGTTAGTAACTATCATGCCGCCTTCACCTGTTGTGATCTGTTTGTTGGGATAGAAAGCAAATACCGCTCCGTCTGCCATCGAACCGACTTTGATCCCGTCATATTCAGATCCCAGAGCTTCACACGCATCCTCTATGAGCTTAAGCCCATATTCGTCAGCTATGGCCCTTAATCTTTTTATATCCACCGGATGCCCAAAAACATCAACTGCAAGTATAGCTTTCGTTTTATCGGTTATTTTCTCTTCAATCCGGTTTATATCAATATCGAGTGTGTAAGGATCTATGTCCACGAATACAGGCTTTGCACGTTCAAACAGAATGCAATTTGAAGAAGATATAAAACTAAAAGGAGTTGTTATAACCTCGTCTCCCTCTTTTATTCCCAACGCACGTATAAGCAAATGCAAACCACTGGTACCGCTGTTCACAGCAATTGCATGCTTTACGCCGATATATTCAGCAACTTTTTTCTCAAATTCTTTTATTCGAGGCCCAATACTTAAAACACCCGATTTCATTACTTCCACTACTGCATCTATTTCTTTTTGAGTTATGTCGGGTTTTGCCAAGCTTAATTTCATCTGCTTTCCTCACTTTTTGATATGTAAATTTCAAGTTATAAGTCTAATTATAACAATCTGATATAGCACTTCAAAATCTGCATTGTATCTCTAGATTAACCTATTTAAATCTAAAACACAATGGAATAGTTTTTTCCATACAAAGTAATATTGTACAAAAAACATAGCATTAGTTTATTATATAATAATTATAGTGTATGGGTAAAGAATTATCTTTCAGATAATTTATATTTTATACAAATAATTATATGTATTTAAGTAAATAAATCAGCCAATATACGTACATGCAAAAAGCCGGCGCTTTGTTAATATACAACATAACATCCGGCTTCTTAGTAAGTATGTAAAGTATTATCTAATAAAATCTGAAAATTTCAATTTTCCTTTGAATTATATATGTAAACAAAATTAGCATGCACCTTTCTTTGTAATTACAACCTGCATGGTTTTAAAGATTAATTTTATATCTTGCCATATAGACCAGTTGTCTATATATTTTGTATCCAATTTAACAATATCATCGAAATCATTAAGCTCATTTCTGCCACTTACTTGCCATAACCCTGTAATTCCAGGTTTTATGCTCAACCTTCTCCAATGATAATTTTCATATTTTTCTACTTCATCAAGAGTTGGAGGTCTAGTTCCTACAAGGCTCATATCACCTTTCAATACATTCCAAAACTGAGGTAATTCATCAATACTAGTTGCTCGAATAAACCTGCCGACTTTTGTTATCCTGGGGTCATCCTTAATTTTAAAAATTGCTCCTTTCATCTGATTTTTATCAAGGAGTTCCTTTTTTCTTTCTTCCGCATCCATATACATCGAACGGAATTTATAGCATTTAAATACCCTACCATTTTTACCTACTCTTTTCTGAGAGAAAAAGATAGGCCCGGGAGATTCAATCAGTATAGCTGGTGCAACGAAAATAAAAACTACTGCTGTAATTATCAATCCTACTATAGAACCAATGATATCGAGCACTCTTTTAAAAAACAGCTGCCATTCATCAAGTGATACAGTATGATATGTTACTACAGGCAATGAACCAATTTTATTTATTTGAGTCTTGCTCAGTTTTAAATCATATAAATCTACAACTATATTAACAGTTAGCCCCATTTCTTCACATTGCATAACATACGGTTCTACCTGACCGATATAATCTCTGGGTAGAGCAAATACTACTTCATCAACTACATTATTTTTTAATATTTTTGTCAAGTTATCCAAGCTTCCTAGAACATTTATGTTTCCAAAAGCTCTGCCTCCGGATACCCTTACATATCCTATTATATGAATTAAAAGCTCCGGATTCTGTTGTATGTACTCAGTAAACTTAGCTGCCCTCGTTTGTGTACCCACCACGAGTACTCTCTTATGATTTTTTTTATTTTTGCTTAACGATATTATAAATAATCTAAATCCGGTTCTGTTTAAAATAATAAGTATGGATGCAACGATAGAAAAAAGTCCATAAAACAATCGGCTATGACTTATATCCCCTTTAAAATATAAACTTGCAGTTACAATAACAATACTAAGCGCTATTGATATTAATACTTTAAAAATACTACTGAAATAATTCTTCCAACTGCCAAACTCATATCCTTTAGCAACATACATACAAATAATCCATGTTGGTATTATTATTGGCAATACCCATAAATATTTCTCAAAGTTTGGCATGACATCGTATTTTTCAACAAATAGGGTATTACGTATACGATATGCAATATAATATGCCAAGAAAATCAACAATATATCTATTAAAGCAGAAAATGTTTTTATAATTTTCGCTTTATTCCTATTCATTTTTGTTCATCCTCTGCAACAAAATGTAATAAGTTTACTATAATTATACTATTAAATCAGAAACCTATCAAATCCTGTAATATTAAGTTTAAATTACAAATTTAAATAGTAAACTTAACTTATATTTATAATGGCTCATTTACAAACAGTTACTACTTACTTGATATTTATTTATAAATCGAAATATATGTATCAAAATTGATACTGTCGATTACTTTACCTTGTTCTATATCATAAACTACTATATTAATTCCTCTTTGCTTTTTTGAATACTCTTTTCCGTTTATTATAATTGATGAAGTGTTACCACTTGAATACCCGGCGCTTTCAACAAACAGATCAAATGGCAGCTGAAATTCTCCAAGCTTATCTCCTGTTTTATAATTGATGCTTATCTTTTCATTTTTAAGCACTTCAAAAGGAGTAATACCATCTACCTTACCTGTTATTCCGATGTAGCTCCATCTGACTTTACCCTTTAAATCAGCTTTTAGTCCAAGTTTATTTATAGCTTTGTAAAACTCAGGATCCAATGCAGAAGCGCCCTCATCCATAACTGATAATATCACAATTTGATTATTCTTTATGTTATTTAAATAGTCTGATATTGAAAGACCGTCAGGGCTCAATTTCCCTATCTCAATTTTATCCTCCGGAAAACCACTGATATAAGCACTTACATAATATTCTGCATTTTTCCCTTTGAAAGGAACAGTAAATTCATAAATTTCACCGGTTTTCCATGTAGTAGTAACAGGAGTAATTGGATATATTTGAGTAAATTTGTTTTTACTGTCAAAATTTAATACATTATTAATATTATCAGTATACACTTCTAACACTATATCGTAATTTTTGTCAATGGGTTTCAGAGCTTTAAATTTGAAAGTAATATTTTCAGTGCCATCTTGCTTTTTTAAATTTACTTCTAATAACTCAAAAAAACCTCCTGCAATTTTTCCTAATTTAAATGTTTGGTTTTTATATGGTTTTTCATCTCTAATCCATAACCAATCATTATCATTGAATATCTTTTCGAGTGACTTCGGCAAAAACCTGTAATTGATTAAAGGGATTTTTTTATTTTTATCTATATAGTACATTTCCTTTAAAATAGTTCTTGTGCTCTTATTATATAGGCCAGTCCACTCTATTTTGTAACCATTTATATTCTCAGAAGGGTTTAAAATGATCTTGCCAATGCCATTTACTTTCCAGTACTCATATTCCTTATATAGTCTTTCGTTATCACCACTGACTTCATAAACCCTTATCTTACTATTGTCTTCTTCATTTCCAATACTTTTAATATTATATACAAGTGAATAATTATGATCTTTTCTTACATTATTTATGTATGTAATGAAAGGTTTATCAGCAAGTACAACCCTTTCAGGTGTCTTTCTTGCAGTATCTATAAATACTATACTGCTTATTATTATCAAAGGTGTTAAATATATAACAAACCATTTGTCAAATTTAACTTTAATTTCCGTTCTCCATTCAACCGAAATATCAGTCTTTTGAATAGCAAAGCATATACCGATCAGTAGCCATAATCCCCGGAAATTTTCAAGGTTTAATACAAGAGATTCAACTAAAAATGCAATTAATGCAAAAATTATAATGTTATTTAAACCGTTTCTTTTTTTAAATAATTTTATAAATAAAATAACAAAAAGAGAGCTAAATATCGAAAGCCCTATTATACCCATTTCAGCAAACATGCCAGCAAAAGTATTATGTGGTATGCATCTCAAGCTTTCTGAGTATATAAGGTCATCTCTTTTATCATATATTTTATCAATATATTGCTTTGAGTTGAGCGTAAAATTGCCTCTGCCGACTCCCAGTAACGGATGATCTAACCCCATCATTACAGAAGCAAAAGATAGATTCTTACGAATTATAAATTGCTCCTGCCCATTTGCTGCAAGTTCTATTCTGTCTGAAATACTATCAGACAATCCTGAATTTAAAAATGTATAGTCTATATCTAAAAAGCTAAAATACAATACGAAACAGATAGGTAATATTAATAATGCTATTTTATAAACTTTACGAATATTCCACGAAATAAATAGAACTATAGATACGGCTAATCCTACCATTGCACTTCTCGATTGTGTAAGGAAAATACAAAGAACAGTAAACCCCATAGTAGTAATGCTTAACCATTTATTAAGCCTGCCTTCGGTAACTTTATAATATAGTATAACTAAGAAAAAAGATAGGGTAAGATATGTACCTGCTAGATTTGCATCAGTAAATCCACCAAGTAGTCGGGAGTTATTATGTATTGTATTATGCCATGCAATGTTTTTCCCAGTCCAGTAACACATTTGTAATGCTATACCTGCTATAATAGTAAACCAAAGACCCGTAATCCACGACAAAAGTATTTTTTTGAAGTTCGTTTTATCCCTGAAGCTATTATACCCAACATAAAAATATGCTGCTACAATTCCAAACTTAATTACTTCACTGAGAAACCCGGTAACGCTGCTGTGTACTATAGTAACAGACTTTACAGAAACTAAATATGAAAGAACAGCAGCAGCTATTAAAGCAATAAAATACCACCAATATTTAAAAAACTCTTTAAATTTTATATTCTTTACATCTAATATTAATGATGCAAAAAATAATATAATAAAAGCATCCGATAATGCAGTATTAAATTTGAATTTGCCACCGAAATTAATAATGCTCATTATCGGAAATGTAGTCACTATTATATAGATAAGATATTGTTTTATTTTCAACATTAAAATAGAACTCCTTAAACCCAATTAAATAAATAATAATATTAAAATTTTTATTTATTACTGATAAAATCTTTATTTATCGAGATCTTATCATCACGCAGTTCCAGCCATGGGTATAAATCATTTGGGTATTTTGGCTTAATAATGAAAAAGCAAAACTGATTACATTGCTTTCTAAATATAATAGACAGTAACTTTATAATTGGAAAAATAGCTTTTGCTAAGAATATTTTAAATTTATTTTTACTTAGTTTAATTCTATCATATGGAAGCTGTAACCCATAGTAAAAGATGAATTTATGTCGGCCTTCTGGTGCAAATGACTTAATAGTTTTTCTTACTTCATTTTCAGTCCATCTATATACATAATTACTTCATTTTCAGTCCATCTATATACATAATTAGGAATTTGCGTATTCTCTACTCCTCCATACTTATAATCATTACAAGCCACAGCAGAAATTTCATAATCCTCCACTAAATTAAATTTCTTAGAAATTTTTATTAATAAGTTGTCTCTTGTTTCAAACACAATTATCCCATTCTTTGAAACTCTATACATTTCAAGCATTGCCCTATGAGGTGACCTGCAATGATGTAGGCCGGCATGTACAATAGTATAATCAAATTCGTTGTCATCGTATGTTAAATTCTCTGCATTTTGAAAAGACCATTTATAAGGTAAATACAGTCTTTCATCCATACGCTCATCTAAATTTGATATTGTTACATCACTAAATCCCAGATCTAAGAAAGTGTTTTTATCTAATTCACCGGCACAAATAATCAATATTTTCATATCAGTAGATAAAAGACCTCTGCTTAGCAAATCTCTTATGGTTTTGGAGTAAAAGTCTTCATACATGTTAAAATTCCTTCCTTAAGTTATAAAGATATAAGCACCTTTGATATTTATAAAGTCTAAATATTCTGAAAACACTTCTGTGGGAACTAATTGATTTTTGCATCGCTAAATTTTTACAAGATACTTTCTGCCCTTCAAACCCATTTCCTTAAGCATTTCTCTATTCTTATAAATAAATTTTATTTTCTCCTCAATTTCTTCATATTTCTGAAGCTTTACAATAAACTTACACATCCATTTTACATATTATTGCATTTAAGAAAACTTTATGTAATTCAAATCAATAAAGTATCTATCTAAGTTTATAAATTTTAAATTTTATCAATCCTATTCTAATTACAGCATTATCAAAATAATGATTTAATTATTTCATTTTACATTCTATATTTATTAATTATTTCGCAAAACTTATCTGCAATTAATTTTATATTAAAAGTATCTTCAGCATATTTTCTGGCATTTTTACCTAAATTGTTTCTTAATTCATCATCATTTAAAAGTTTAATAGCATCATCTATAAATCCCTTATTATTATTTGGATTCACTATGATACCCGCATTAGTATTTTTTACTATACGTGCTGAAAGATTTTTCTCAGGAACTGATAGAAGTATTGGTTTGCCGGAACACAAATAAGTTAATACTTTTGATGGAACTGAAAATGTTCCAGCATCTTCTTCTAATATACCTACTAATATATCAGCCGTTGCAAGAACATTTGGCATTTGTTCAAAAGGCTGATAATCCATTAAAATTAAATTGTCAAGTTTATGTAACTCTTTTTTAGATTTTAACCAATTAGCGCCTAACCCTTCGGATATAACTATAATTTTAACATCTTTACTTTCTCTTAACTTATATGCAAGATCAAACAATAACTTTGGATTATGTTTCATCCCCAATGTCCCTGAGTACACGATATTTTTTGTTTTATCTAGATTATTTTTCACTGACCATTCATTATTTTTTTCTTTAACTGGTATTTCATCAATAGGAGCCCAATTTTCAATTACATATATATTATTTTTTTCTACATATGGAACAACAAATGACTTAAAATCTTCAGATATTAAAATAATATCATCGCTTTTTTTAAATAATCTTCTCTCTAAAAAATTATAATACATTCCAATTAATGTTCCAATAAGAGGGTATTTTTTTGATAGAATTTTTTTAATAGCAATACCTTGCAAATCCTGTACCCAAAAAGTAAACGGTATTGAATTTATATTACAATATTTAATTAACAGCTTTTGTACGTCAAGAGGTGTATTACTTGATATCACAATATCAGGTTTGAACTTGTCTACTTCATTAATCAATAATTTACCATATTCTAATTCTTGAAAATGTCTCTTTAAAAATGAATATTTTTTAAATTCGTATGGAAGTTTAATACTTTTTACATTAAGATTTATAGAATCTATATCTTCCTTTTTTAAATTACCTTTTGGTGTTTGAAATGAATCTGAATATATATGTAATATACTATCATTCCTCTTTGCAAGTTCTCTGCTTAATTGTATTTGAAATGGATGCCCTGAATAGTCATGAACAAGAACTTTCATTTTATCACCTCATCATTTATTTCGCATATTTCAAGAATACTGTAAAACTTGTTACATGTCTAATTGATAATTAATAATTCTTATTTACCTTAATATGTTTGAGAATTAGCAATTGTTATTAATACCACTTTGTCTTTGCAAGGTACACTAAATTAATAATTACTTGTTACAAAATTTATAAAACTATTCTAAAATACTGCATTCCCGCAATCTCACCTGTGTATCTTGGAAAATATCCTGTAATCTGGTATTCAATTCATCTCTCATTTCAGCTTTTTTCAGAATTCCAACAATAAATCCACCTCCACCCGCACCAGTTACCATAGCTCCAGATAAATAAGGACTGCATACATCAATAATTTGGTCTATACAACGGTTCGTGGAACCAGGATCAAGTTCTTTAATACATTGCCAATTCTTATTCATTAACTGTGCATAATTATCTATTTTTCCCTTCTCAAGCTCAAATTTCATTAACAGTGCTATTCTTTGAGTTTCTTCCAAAAGTGAACATATTTTAGGATCATTGATTATATATCTTCCCATAACATTTCTTAATATAGATTTTGCCAGCCTTCTTTGGCCAGTATATATAAGTACAAGCCGTTTTTCAAATAAATACATAGTATCTTTGCTAAGGTTAACTTTTTCATAAATAATGTTTTGAGGTATTCCCGGTTGAGATTTTACAAGTTTAATACCAGGTATAAGTCCACCTACCTGATCCTGCCAGCCGCCTCCTGTAGTAATTAGTTGCTCAAGGCATAGAACTTGACTTATAATTTTTTGCTCATCATATTTAACCCCTATAAATTTTTGCAAAGCTTGTAATACAGCAGCTGCTAATATACTACTCGTTCCAAGGCCGGAACCTTTAGGCACATCGACACAAGTTGTTAAATGAATACCTCCCCCAATATTATTAATAATATCTTTCAAATCTATATTAACGTTTCCGCCTACATCATATGGTAATAATCCAGCTACAACCAATGCAGCCTTATGTAAAGCAAATGGATCTGTTGGATCATTATAGTTAATCAGTTCATTAATATTATCAAATATTTTTACTGTTCTTTGATCTATACTTTCCAACTTAATTATTTTACTATCTAATTTCTCCACTTTAACTTTTACTGGCCTTTTACCATTTAATAGTATTGCCATATTAAGCATTGTTCCACCGTGCTCAATACAATATGGTATAGCATCAGACCATGCTCCACCAATATGAACTCGAACAGGCATTTCGACTTCAACACATTTATTTTTTATTGCTATTTGTTTATAATTTATATTTTGAAATTGTAAATTAACTGAATAGCTATCACATATTGCTTTATTAATAATATTAAAACTTAGATTTTCAAGATTATCAAAGCATATTTCACCATTATTTATGTTTAATTTTAATGAAGCTTCCGCTAGACTTCTGTATATCCTCATTGCTAAGATTGGATCACTTTTTCTTACATTCTCTGCAATTTGATAAATAATTTTCATTCGTCTTAATGCTGTTTTGTTTTTACCAAGTAACAATAATACTTCTTCTACCCACTTACCTTTTTTTATAGCATCTATAAATCTTCTTGACTGTATCCTGTCCTCCAATAAGTTAAATCTTTTTAATATAGCCGGTACATCTGCCAATTGATAACTTTCACGTAAATTTATGCGTTTCATGCATTTCCATTCAGTTAAAACTTTATCATCAAATTTATTATCAATTGAATCTTGTAACTTTATAGCCCAATTAATTGCTTCTTCTTCTGTATCGCAAACAGGATATAACTTTGCTTCCCATAAGCTGTTTTCAGTATCCCAAAGATCTTCTATGTTTATATTATTATTTTTCATCCAGCCGCTAATAGGAAATCCTAAAAATGTAATGCCGTTATTTAATACATCTTTAGGATTGTCATTCACCCCATATATTCTAGCCACATACTTCCTATTTTTCTCTTCATATAACGGTAGTAAATGTAATACCGTTCCTTTCTTAATTAACATTTTAGATTTTAAATTTACATTTGATATTATGCATCCATCTTCAACTGTCGCTTTAGAACAAATATAACTATCTTCTATATAACAACCTTTACCTATACTTGCACCACTTTCTATCTCAGAATTTATAATATTACTTTTATTAACTGTACCAAGACTTGTTGTGCAATATTGCCAATGTAAATAATCATATTTTTCAATATCACTTGTCATAATATTTAGCAGTTCCTTAGTTGTTCCGAAATGTATACGTTCGGATGGCGATAATCTTTGTATATAGAGTGGGTTTCCATTTAGAGAATCCCATATTTTTCTTCTGCATATATCTAGCTCAGTACACCATTCTCCTTCTGCAGGTTCTTTAAGATATTCATCTAATTTAGCTTCACTAGTTAAAGGAAATAAAAAGTCTCCATAAAAATTCAATCTTACTCTGTCATTTACAAATAGGCTAAATTTGTTTTCATCTATCAAATATTCATTATTAATAATAAGACTTAATAATTTGACCATTAAGGTGCCACTCATCCATATAGTCCCAACATCTAGATCAACATAATTAAACTTATTTACTGCACCTTTTGCATATAATTTCTCTATAGATGCTTTATGCAAAAATTTTTTAACTATATCTTTATCTCCAACGCAATATACACCATGCTGTGTACCTATTTCTACAGGGACCTTTACTGAGAATCCAACTGCTCCATCTCTCATAAGATCTGCTTGTATATGATTAAAAAGAATAAGCTCATCTCCCGCAGATACCACAAGACCAGAAGACATTCTTGCTGGAAGACCAGAAAAAGCTATAAACATTTCATCAAAAAGTGAAGACATCCTACCATCCGGAAGCTCCCTAGGAACATGCGAAAAGAGCTTCCCTATAGCAGAATATTGTGGAACTCTTTTACTATCTCCTCCTGAATGTATTACTAAAATTCTAAGTTTGCTAAATTTGTTTATATCACAATTTTCAAGTTCATATATATGTCTTAATAAAGATAATGTTGCGCCTCCACTACCAATACGTTTACCTTCGATATCTGAAATAACAATATATTTAGTACCTTTAGGAAGTTTATTTTGTTCCATTCTGGTTTTTAACTGCATCCTATATGCTTCAGCCTGTTTCTCATTTGATGCTGTTATTATAAAATAATCCCATCGTGTAAGTGATGAATGCTTTAATAACTCATTATAATATTCCCAGTTATCTTCATAACTTTGCTTTATAAAAACTTTTTTTGCATCTTTTATATTGATAATATTATTTGAGTTCATCTTTTGTTCCTCCATAAAAATTCAACACATTTTTATAATAAGTTTTGTTATCAGCTGATTTATTGACGCATATTCAAGATAAAATAAAAAACTATAACTAATTCTATTTAAACTTTATGCCACCTTATTGCTTTGCTATATTCTTAACTAAAAGCTCATTCAGCATTGAACATATATGAAGTATATTATTTTTAATTTTTACTTCTTCTACCATTATTGCAAAAGCATTTTTTACTTTGAATACATTTCCAATATGCTGCCATAATCTGCTCTATGCACTAAAGTATTTTATTATTTTTACATTAGAATTATTTTTCTCTAAAAATCAATAATAGCATTTTGATCCACTCCGTTTCTTACAACATGATACTCACCATTATCATATTCATCTTCAGTGTATTTATTTTTGTTTCTTCTTATTCTTCTTTTTATTCCATTAATTACATCACCTTTGAAAACTCTCCACGAAATATATGATATTTAACTGAATAATGATGTAACTTTACTTAATGTATCATATTTTAACGGATCTTGGAATGTAAATATCTCACCACCGTCATTTAATTTTTGACAAATTTGATCAATTAATTTAATATAGTCAAGTATATGATGCAAAAATGAATTTATTACAATAATATCGTATTTCTCATCAATATTTAACACATTGTTAATATCATTGCAAATTATCTTTAAATTTCCTTATATTTATTACATATCTGAGTTAAGGAACTTAATTGATTTTCAGATATATCTACTGCTGTACCTTTTGGTCCTCAGGCTAAAAAATGATAAGTCGCTGTTCCCTCACCTGCTCCTATATTCAACACAGTAAGATTTTCACTGAAGTATCAAATCTAGGTATATAAGAATTATATCTATGCTATCAATAAAATGATCTATTATTCCCTTAGCCCATTCATTTTCATCATTATATTTCAATAGCTTTACACACTCATATTCACCTATAACCTCTCTAGAGTAACTCACATCTGCTGTAAGTATAGGTATTCCAAAATATGCGGCTTCTATCAGCGGCAAACCGAATGTTTCTATGTAGCTGGAAACACCAACAAATCACATGCTTTATAAAAAGAGTATACTTTTATCTAAAGGCATATTACCGTGAAATATAATTTTATCTTTTGGCAGATAGGGTAAAAATTAAATATTGTTAATGTTATTTTCACTAACAAATCTCTTTAATTCTTTTTTAGCTCCTTCTCCAATAAAAATAAAATGTAAATCTTCATACTCCTTAAACTTTCCAAAAACCTTTATCAGATTTTCTAAATCATAATATAATCCTATATTACCAGAAAACATAAAAATAAACTTGTTAACTAAATTATTATTAACTAAGAACTGATTAACTAGTTCATATGATTTATCCAGAGGATAGACTTCATTTTCATTTATCCAATTATTAATAACTTCTATCTTATTTGCATCAATTTTAGTATTTCCATTAATCATTGTCTGTTTCATATTTCTGCCAACAACAATTATTCTATCAGAATGTGTACAAGAGAAATTATCAATTCTTCTAGCTACATTAAATAATAAATTGGATTTTGAGTACTTGATTGCTTCTGCCTGCTCTGGATTGAAATCTTCTATGCAATAAATCAACTTGCTTTTTTAGTTTTTTACCTATATACCCTAAAACGCCTCTAAGTATTGGAGGCTGAGAAATAGTAAAAACAATATCATACTTTTCTAACTTTGTAATTGCAATTAGAGCATTTATAAAGTAAGGCATTATATATTTTGTCCTACTAAGCTTACTATTTTTATACTGATTACTAACTCTTATAATATTAATTTTTCTAATTTGTCATATTGAATTCTCTTCTTTGATTTTATGTACTTGCTCCCAGGATAACTAGGTATTGCTGCAATAACTGTTATTTGAAAATCATCCTGCCATTTTTTATATAACTCTGACATAAGTTGACTGGTTGAAGCATATTCAGGATAAAAATAATTAATATTCTTTTCATTTTGTCCCTTTATTACTTAATTTGTATTTGGTAAATAATTCTAATGCTGAACAGTATTATATAATCTATTTAGATTTTTCATATAAGAATCATCTATTTAAAATATTCAAAACTCTATTATAAGCATCCAGAGTTAACCGTGCGGCTTTCTCCCAAGTAAAATTTTTCAATATATAATCTTTTAGCGGATAATATCCTCGTTTGCAGTCATATGCTGATAATACACTTTTCCTAATAGAATCGATATTATCAGGCTCACAATACCAAGCTAATTCCTTATAATAATCTTTAGTATATCCTTTATTAGTTATTACAACATTACTATCTAAAATTCCAGCCTCTAAACCCACTAAGCCAGTGGTTTCAAACCAGCTAGCCAAGACACAAACTTTCGCATTTTTATATGCAGAAAAGAGCATCTCTCTTTGTAATTTCCCAACATAATGAAGATTAGGGTAATTATTAACCAGCTTCATAAATTCATTACAATACTTTCTGTGTTTTTCATTCATTCCACCAGCAAATACTATTTTTATTCCCTTATCTCCTATTGCTTTAATTATGTTAATCTGATTTTTTAAGGGCTCTATTCTGCCTGGGCAAATTATGAAATCCTTAAGTCCATATTTGTCATACCATATCTTGCTATCTACATTTATTATATTATCATCAATTTCGACACCATTAGGTATTATAATGTAATTACTAAAGTTTCTATTGAATTCATCATTTATTGTATTTGCCTCTGAAAGTGAATTAGGCAGAAGCATAACGGCATTTTCTAATACAAATAATTGTTCTTTTAAAAAACCCGTTTTAAGCTGAGTGATTAAAGGCATGAACCCTTCTTTGCTTTGCAAGGTATATGCTATAGATTTTACATTTTGAATAATACTCTCTTTATGAAATACTCTTGCAATAAGTTTATAGATGCCATATAATCCATTTTGCTCATATTCTTCAATATCCTTTTTGCTATGATGTATTGTTGATAACACATATGGCTTTCTTTGCCTGAGGCAATTTTGAGCATGAATATATGTTTCTTGTATCCTTGTAATATTAAATAAGTGAACTATATCATAACTACTAAGATCAGGTTGTAACTCTGTGCTTACATCAACTGAAACTCCAAGTTTAATTAACTCACTTCTTGTTTTCTCTAGTTGAGTTGCATCTCCTCCGCCATATTTATTACTAAAAGCATCTGGTCTTATCTGCATCAGTACTCTCACAATTTTATCTCCTTACTACCTGTGTATTATTAAATGATTTCGTATAGTTATAGAAATCTTAAACGTTTTATTATATAAGTAGCATTATACTTTATTTTCAGCAATATTCTTTCATCCACTTAACTGTAATTTTAACTCCTTCTTCCAAACTGTATGGTAATTCTCCACAGACACATTTTAAATTACTAAAATCAAAAGTTGTGTCTGCTAATATATTATTAAGTCTGAAAGTGCTATACGGAAACCTCTTAAATCCTATAATCTTCATTAGATCCCCAGCTTTGGCTAGCATCCTCAACATAACTAACGGAACCTCAATTGACTTTGAAACACCAAATTCATTACTGATAATATCAGCCCATTCTTTAATCTTTATAGGTTCATAATCACCCAGATAAAATGTCTTTTTATTTACTAGCTCATTTTGAGCAAACAATATTTTATATAGCTGAAATACAGTATTCCCCACAAACCCGTAAGTTTTTTTAATATCTGCACCTTTAGGATGTACATACATTCTTTTCTTCACTTTGAAGAAGAAATCTTTATATGGTTCACCAAACCAAGGTCCCCATATGGATGTAGGCCTAATAATTACCCATGAAAACTTCTCTGAATTTTTATCATAAATTATGCTTTCACCTTTTGCTTTACTTTCACCATATAAAGTATCCGGTGCATAATCAGTGTTATTTACAGGCTTATATCCATTTCTACATACAAGTTTACTTGATGCAAATACAACCCTTTTTAAATTATCTAGCATATTACATACATTAATTAAATTCAATAATCCTTCAGTATTAGTTTTATACTCATCGAGAGTCTTACCATTTAAATCTGTTCTAGCTGCTAAATGTACTATAAAATCAGGTTGGATTTTACATAACTCAGAATTTAGAGAGTCAAAATCATTTATATCAACCTTTATCCAGTATTGTAAATGAGTTTTATTCATTGGTTCCTTAATATCGATATTGTAAACTGAATGTCCTTTATTTACACAGTACTCAATAAAGTTGGTACCAATAAACCCTGAGCCCCCGGTAACAACTATTTTTAATTCCTCACTAGACATTATCAGTACTCCTTTTATTATATATTTATGATTTTTATCAAGTAATAAATATTGTTTTATACATGGACTGATCAGAATATTAGTATATATATTAAAGTAAATTCTTTACTAGAAATAGATGGCCTGAATAACACATAATATCTTTTCCATCATTGATGTAAATGTTAAGGACGATAAAAATAAATTTACCCTTGACATTTTACCTCTCAATTTCAATTAACTTTGATATTCCTTTTAAATGTAAAAAACAATTTTTAAATCATACTTATAAGATCCCATTGTTTTCTGTGGATTCTGTTAAGTATTGTAATCATTAATCACAGATATACCGTTGGTAAACAATATTTATATAATCCGATGTTAAATGCAACAATAACTTATTAAATATCTCCGGGTTTTGTTTTTTGATAATTGATAGTGCCTTTATTAAAATTAAATGATTTTTATATAAATATCCGTTAGCCGGATAAAAAATATTATATTTTTCATTATTTAACTCCACTTGTTTTACATCATCAATATTAATTTGGGATATCCCTGGTTTAACAACAAATATCCTTTTATCATCTATTTTAAAATCTCTAATTATAGCATTTTTCATCCATTTTGTTTGAACTATTATATTTGTATCTTCATTAATTGTAAATTTAATAATATTTTATATATATTTTTATAAAACCAGTACTTTATTTCTTTTCGTTTAAATAACGACCACTTCATCTCATTTACAAAAGGCAGTGGTTTGTATATAAAGTGACCTTGCCCCGAAAATTTAGACACAAAGAATGGCGGGATTTCTCGGATATTCTTTGTATCACATAAAATTTGATTTAAGCTGTATTGCTCAGCTTTTCAAAGTCATCAGGCGACCTGTAGC
>Ga0134100_1000300_pt1 | contig 61774 bp, 48 predicted proteins | sample 11_taG_2_FD_94444 | JGI IMG/M metagenome (GOLD analysis project Ga0134100, IMG submission 94444) | Switchgrass degrading microbial communities from high solid loading bioreactors in New Hampshire, USA - 11_42_5_180_A3 metaG | ecosystem: Engineered > Bioreactor > Semi-continuous > Anaerobic >...
CCTACTTCACATCGCGGCACGCCTCTCCCATGGGGATAGATCACTTAGCGGTTGTTGGAGATATCTGGCCCACCCAAGCTCCGGGTCCTTGTGACACCCCATGACTCAAACCCTTTCTCCGTCTCCTCGTGTTTGGGCATTGCCCGATCGTGGACAAGTGGTTCGTATGAGGCGCTCGGATGCCGTAGGGTGTCCTCGGCGATCATCGGGACCGTCGTGCGGGAGCGTCCCTAGTGTCATAGGCGAGGCGGCCGCAGCCACCACCCGTGCTGCCTGCTGGGCCATGCGCGCAACCGCCGGCCGAAGCCGTCGGCGATGCTGTTCGCCAGCGGTGCCGCCCGGCGGGCAACACGTCGTGCTGCGAGCCGGGTCGCTCGCCGTTGCGCCAGCCGTGCCCCCGCTGGGTCACGTACGCTGCGGTATGCCACGGCAGCCGGCGGTGCTGCTGGCTGGCCCTGTTGCCCGCCGCCGGGGGCCGCGTGCGGCGGCCACTTGTTTTGCCGACCATCCTGCTACCTGAGCAGGCATCTCTTGAACCACTCGACGGTCTTGCGTATCACTTCGGCCTCCCACACCGCCGAATTGAACGTGTGGTCCGCCCCGGCGACAATGTGCACCTCGACGGTCCCGCCAGCCTCCTTTATAGCCCTCTCGTACATCGCGCTATGGCTGACCGGAACAGATTCGTCCTGGTCGCCGTGGATCACGAGGACCGGGGCCTTGCACCTGCGCACAGTCTCCAGCGGCCTCGCCTCGGTGAGGGTCAATATGAAGTCCCTTCCAACCACGTTGCCCCTCACGTCCGCCCTTCGCGGTATCGCGAACGGAGGTATCTGGCCGTTACCCCAACTTTCAGACTGCGTGCGGTTCTCTCGTTCATCTCCACCCGCTCCACTTGCTGCGTCCACTCCACCGGGTCCGCCCGCGCCGCTCCCGTCACCGGCTCGATTTGCGGTCGCCCGGTCCGAGCTTTCCGCGTCCGCGTCGCCAACGCCGGAGACTTCCCGCCATGCGCCCGACTTCGCAGGCTCCAGGAACGTGCTTTCCAAGTCCGCCACCGCGGACCACAACACCACGGACCTGACCCTCGGATCGTCGCTGACGGACGCGGCCACAGCCCCGCCCATGCTGAGGCCGAGTATCCCAATGTTGTTCCCGTCCACCCCCGGAAGGCCGGACACGTAGTCCAGCGAAACCCTGGCGTCCGAGATCTCTCCCGGCAGAGTCATGTCCTCGAAATCTCCCTCGCTGTCGCCCGAGCCACGGAAATCGAACCGCAAGGCGACGATCCCTGCACGCGCCAGCGCCTCTGCGGCCTTGACGAAGATGCGATGTGGCTCGACCTTGGTTCCCGTGAACCCATGGAATAGGACCACTGCCGGGGTCTTGTCCCGGTCTGCCGCAGCCGGACGATGAAGGACACCTATGAGCTTCTGGCCCTCGTTCACAAACGTAATCGGCTCTCTCGTGGTCAGCATGCCCACCCCTCCCTGAACGTCTCGCTTTATTGTGACGTTCAGCAGGGAGGCGCCGATTCCTTCTCGAGGGGGCTCGGTCGGACGCGACTCGCTCAAGGATAACGTGCACACGCATGGCCTCCGCGAGAGCAACCTGTACAAGCGCAGGTTGCACAAGACGGGGCTCTGGGGCCAAGCCCTATTCGGCGAAGCTCAATTCTAAACGACACACGGGAGGGAGAGCTGAACGTCTGATGGCGCGCGGGGTGAAGGGGGACGCGGAACGAGGCTCGAAGGGACGCGCAGGGCCGGGGTAGAATGCTGGACGGCGCGCTGGGGTCGGAGCCAAATACTGAACGGGGCCCGGAGGACGAAGCTGGATGCTGTATGGCAAAGAGGCGCTGGGCACGAGGCCCGGTACCGACCCGCTAGACCTGTGCGTCTCCGGCAGCCATCCAGTCTTCGATCCTGTCTAAGAAAGCCTGTGCACGAGAGAACTCGAGATCGCTGAATTCTCCGAGGTCCCCGAGCTCTGTCCTAGCAAACTCAAGCCTCCTGATTATGCTGTCCCTGGAAGTCCGGTCCACGTCTAGGCGCCCACGTGTTTGTGCTCGGCAGTCCGACGGTGTGCCCGCCGGAGTCTCCACGGGTCATTGAGCAACTCGCTGAAGTCTTCCGCCTCGCGCGAGACATCAGCATGTACTGCAGATAGAATGCCCTGTCGCGAACGACGAGGGGGTATGCCTCTCAAAGCTGCCCACGCCACTGACGCGTTTGCTTCGTTCAAGACGATGAGGTCGACATCTTTGCGAAGGAGCGCCTCGAGCTCTGCTGCGATGCCGTTGACTGAGGTCAAATCGTGTGCGTCGGCGAAGTATACTGCCACATCCACGTCTGAGCGTCGTGTTGCCTTGCCCCTGGCATGCGACCCGAACGGGTCCCGAACCTTTCGTTCAGGAGGCCCCAAAAGACTCCCGAAGACTCCCGGACCTCAGAAGGAGCCTCATGAGTCACGTCCCGCCTACGGCTTGATTGTACCGGCAAGTCGCCCCGGAAGCAATGAGATCCGTTCTCCTTCTTCTAATCAAACGACCTCCGAACGAGACTGCATCTGAAAGGAAAGCGCGGAGGGGACGGAGATTCTTCCTTTTCCCAGCCATCACCGCCCCCCTGGGAATAACGTTTCTGCCGTCAGCGGATCCGCTGACTTTCCGTTGGCTCAATTCCTCGACAGCATGCACGCTATCGCGCATGCGGCAAGGCCTCCTAGCAGGGCTAGCGCCATGATGCTGGCCGCACATCCGGTTCTCCCAGGTTTTGCTCCGGCCTCCTCGTGGCTGTGCGGGATTGGTTCGCTGGCGCGGATGCTAACACGCTTTCCTGAGAGCATTGTCTTCAGGTACGTTTCCCCATCCGCATTCGTCAGAGACAGTAACTGGAGGACAGCACATGCATCCGAGGCCGCCCTGTGTTGCTCATTTGTCCTGATCCGGTGGTATTCCAAGAGGTAAGGCAAGCTCCGTCGCTTACATCCGTACTTCGTCCAGTCCACGCACGACATCGAACAGAACCACGGTTTTTTCGGCAGGTACCGCTGGGCGAAACCGCAGTCGAATTCGGCGTTGTGTGCTATGTAGAACTCAGCACGGCTAGCAATGGACCTTATTCTGTCTTCATCGAGGGTTTTGCCCTTGAGCACTTCTCGTGTAAGGCCGTGCACCCAGGTGGCATCCGGCGGAATCGGACGCCTCGGCTCACGCTGTCCGACGTACTCGTCAACGATTCCCATGATTTTGCCCGTTTCACGCTCGAAAGCGAATAGCACGACGGCCAGTTCTATGAGTTCGTGGGTCGCCGGGCTTAGCCCAGTGGTTTCTACGTCTACACAAGCAGCGATCCCCCACGAAGGGTCAATGGAATCCTTGGATAGCACGGGCACCTCTGGGGGCTGTCCAGGGGCTTCCCCCATGGCGTAGAGTGCAGTCATGCTACCGTCCTTGGGTTTCTCAATCTGCCATGAGTACCTCGTGAACCATTTGAGGGCCTCTCGATCGACATGTGGCAGCAAGGAGTACAACCGTTTTGAGCTAATGCCAGGGTGCTCCTTGATGCATTGAAGAGCCCCCTCTGCAGCCTCCTTGCACTTCATTATCCACGCAGTTGTCTCATCATAGTGCTCAGGGTCCATTGCACCTGCCTCAAGGACGGAGTGTACGACACGGATGGCATCGTCCCAACGCCCAAATCGCATGTAGACATTGGGCAGTTCATCTCTGCAAGGGATGCAAGGCGGGACCTCTATGTGTTGCAGCCGCCAGTAAGAGATCGCGTCAGGCAATGCTCTAAGACAGTCCTCGCCGACCCGGAAATACCCAGACGGATTTGCGTAGGCGCTGTGCGGCTTGAAGCGCCGCATCGCAGCAAGACAGGCGCAGTAACGATCATCACTGGGCTTGCTAGGCACCGTGTGCCCCCTCCTATCATCTTACGCGAGGTGGACGACTCCTCATCTTCCCCAGCGACCAGTCTTCTCCCCCGCGACCAGTATCTCGTTACTTGAGCGGGGAGTTGCTCCGGTGTCGTGGACACTTCAGGGCCACGCGACGGACTGTCTGGTCTCGTTGTGATTTCTCTCTGTGATGGCCCATCTCCTTTCGCAGCCCGCAGGACTAAGATATCCGACGCAGCAAGCACGGCGAGCCAAGGCGGTTGCCCAACCGCCCCTGCTGTATGCTGTATGGACTCCAGGACGCGTCGCCCCAACCGGACACCAAACGGTGAGCGTCGCCCCCGGGACGTATACCGTGGGTGTTCAGAAGGAGGGCTACGTTCCCCAGGTGAAATCTAGTGTGGTTGTGACGTCCGGCAAGACTACTCAGGTGGACTTCAGCCTGAGAAAGGCGAAGATACTGGTCTACGATGATGGCGAGCACCATTTCGCGACGGAAGCGCTGATGAACCTCGGATACACGTTCACGGAAACCATTGTGGGGAACGCTCGGGTCAACGTCAGGTGCAGCGCCAGACGGTGACGCATATCCGATCTACAGATGGGTGGCGGCGCACCCCATCTTTAGCACGCCGAACGATGTGCCCGACTTCACAGCGCTCTCAGACGCATGGTACGGCGGCTCGGGGCCGAGCAACAGGTAGAAGTAGAAGGCACCTCGACGCGGTGGGGATACACAGATCGCTTGAGAGCCCCCGGGCCTACGGTTGGGGTTCGCGGATGAGCACAGAAGGGCAAGGGCCTGCAGCCCTTGCCCTTCTGGTAACGTGGTCAACGTTATCGAGTCTGTGGTTCCGTATTTCCGAGGAGGTTAGCAAGACTACCGCGAAGTGCTCCGCCCCGACCCGTCCCGACCCGGCGCGGCGACCGGGGCCTGACGGATGTATCCTGCCGCTCGGCGGTCTATATCCCTTCACGCTCCCCGGCATCGATCTCAGCGTGCCTGGTCCAGTTACGCAGCGACTCCCTTGATACCCGATGTCTCTTGCAATCTAAGCCATATGCTTCCCGCTCTCGCGTATCAGGCAGACTGCCTCTGCCCTGAACTGTGGCAGACATGGTGGTTTCGTCTGTGGAATGTGCCCACAAGACCAGATCAAGCCCACCCCGCGCTGTAGTGAAGAGGTCTTCACGTCCAGGCAGGAGCACATCGCGTCGGTCATGTCGTGGGGCCGGCCGTGGACTAACAGCGGTCCCCTGAGCGGTTGCGGATGCCCTTCCAAATAGGCGAAGAATATGGAACTACTGGAAGGATTTCGACACATCGTTGGAGAAGGCCTATGTCCGATTTCATGAAGATGCGTCTATAGCCTGGTGTTTCTCTTGGAGGAGCGCAAGTAGGCGAGTCCACCAAGAAGACGAGTGTATGCGGTTGACGCGGGGGGAGCCCAAATGAAGTTCTTGCACACTGCCGATTGGCAGTTGGGGATGAAGGCAGTCCATGTGGCGGAGGCGGCGGATCAGGTCAGGAAGGCCAGGTTGACCACGGTTGAGCGGATCATGGAGCTCGCCCGCGAGGAAGACGCGGACTTCATCATCGTTGCGGGCGATCTCTTTGAGGACAATCACGTGCATAGAGACCTCGTGGAAGCGGTCGTCCGGTGTCTGTCAGCCTCGCCGACGGATGTGTACATAATCCCCGGAAACCACGACCACTTCGGGGCCGACTCCATCTACCAGTCGAGGCTCTTCGCCAATCTCCCCGAGCACGTACACGTGCTGACTGAGCGAAAGCCCGTGGAGCTTCCGTCCCTCAACTGCGTCCTGTTTCCGTGTCCGGTGACCCAGAAGTTCACCATGATCGACCCTACGGAGTGGATTCCGGAGGAAGGGTATGAGGGCAGGATACGCATAGGTATTGCGCACGGCTCACTCGAAGGCGTCGGTTCGCAGAGAGGTTCGCAGGGTGACAACCCCATCGCCTTAGGCGCTCAGCAGAAGAAGAGGCTGGACTACCTAGCTTTAGGCCATTGGCACAGCGTGCGTCAGTGCTCAGAGAGAGTGTTCTACAGCGGCACCCCTGAACCCACAGCCTTCAACGAAAGAGACAGCGGCAATGTGCTCCTCGTCGAGATAGACGGCCCGGGTGTGCTGCCGAGAGTCCGCTCGAAACCGACAAGGCATCTCACCTGGCTCGAACGTTCCACTGAAGTCCATGAACCATACGATGTCGCCGTTGCTTCCTTGCGCCACGACCTGGAAAGCATCGCGAACCCGGAGCGGACGCTTCTGCGCCTGCACGTGGCGGGCTCTCTCTCGGCAACGGGATATGAGGAGTTGCACAGGGTCGCCGATGCGTTGAGCGGGCGTTTCCTGTACTTCGAGTTGAGAGAAGAGAGGCTGTTACCTGAGGTGTTGACGGGAAGGCTGGAGGAGTTCGCGCGAAGTCACCCAGTCACGGGCGGAGTGTTCGCTGACCTCAGAGCTCTTCTCGCAGACGCGGAGGGCAGGGGCCTTGACGCCGACGCGCAGATGACTGCCACGAGCCTTCCTGAACTCCGCAGGATTGCGGAGGAATCGATTCCGCCGAACGACGAAGAACGCACGCTCGGCAGAGAAGAGATAACGGCAGCGTTGCTTGAGCTGGCGAGAGCGCTCGGGGAGGTGGAAAGATGAGACTGCTGTCCATCGAGGTAAAGGGGTGCAAGTGCTTCAGGAACAGGGTCAGACTCGATGACATGGACCCCGGAATCAACGTGATCTATGGTCCCAACGAGTGCGGGAAGAGCACGCTGATAATGTCCCTCGCCAGGGCTCTCTTCGACAAGTGCACCACCGTCGCCCGGGAGATCGAGGAAATGCGCCCATGGAACACCCGGCTGGCGCCGGAGATCGCCGTGGAACTCGTCCTCGACAAGCAGTACAAGCTAGAGAAGGGCTTTCTCGATAACCCGTATGCCAGACTATACGAGATGACGGATAACGGCTATCAGCTGTTTGCCGACGGCGATCGCGCCGAAGCGGCGATAAGAGAAATGCTCGGCAGCACTCTGCCTGGAAGAGGACCGACCAAGCTCGAGCACTGGGGGATCGCTCGACTCCTGTGGTTTCCCCAGGACCAGCAGCGGTTCAGCAAGCCGACGCTGGAAGGGAGCTTGCAAGATCGGCTGAGCAGCATTCTTGGGGTAACCGGAATCGACGAGACGGAGGCGAAACTCATAGAAACCATAGGGCGCAGGTATGGCGACATATTCACCGAGAAACGCCGCAGCTACAGGGCGGGCTCAGACATCAAGATCCTCATGGACGAGATCGATGAGACTGAGAAGGAGATCCGTGATACCGAGCATAAGTTGCAGGACATCGAAGAAGATGTGGCGCGTCTGGAGCGGTTGGCGACTGATATTCGGGATCTGGAGGAGCGTAAGCGGGACATTGAGAAAGAGCTTGAAGATATCAGCGCGAGTGTAGAGGAAGTCAAGCGGTTACGTGCGGAACTCAAGGTTGCTGAGACGGAGTTGGGGCGGCTCAACGAGAGGCACGCAGCTCTGTACAACGATAGGCAGGCCGTCAGGGACCTCAAGAAGGAGATCGGCCTCAGCGAGCAGGACATAGCCCACTTTGTGAGCGAGCTCAAGAGCGTCGATGATCTGGTGGCGAGCCTGGGACAGCGCGAAGTTGAATTGCGCGAAGAACTCGGTGCCGAGAAGGATCGTCTTGCGGCGGCACGCAACAAGCGAGAACGAAACCAGCAATTGTCCAAGGCTGTGGCGATGGCGGCCGAACTTGGCTCCATCAAGCAGAAGCTGGACAAAGTAGCGGACTTGACCCGGCAGCTTGACGAGGAACGAGAGCGACGCCGGTCGATGCTGGTTGTCAACAAGGGTGACTTGGAGAGAGCGCACAAACTCAACGAGAGCATACGCGACCTCGAGGCCAAGCTGCGCGCCACGGGGCTCACGTTGTCTGTGGAGGCAGAGCAGGAAGTAGACGTCTGCTGCTTTGTGGGAACGGGGAAGACGGAGAAGCAGAGCGCACGCGTTCACAAGGGCGAGAAGGCGGTGTTCGCCGGCGCGACCGAGGCGACACTGCTGATACCTGGAGTGGTTTCCATCAGGGCAACCACGGGTGCCTCGGAGGTTGTGAACACCCAAACCGCTCTTGAAGCCGCCAAGAGAGAATTCCGAGAGCTGCTGGGCAGGTACGGCGTCCGGGATGTGACGGCCCTCGAACAAACGAGGGTCCGGGCGCAGGCGGCGGACGACCGCATCTTACATCTGCAAGAGGCGATAAAGGCCCTTGCCGGTGACAAAGAGGACAAGAGCGGGCTGGAGAAAGCCATCGCGATGATGGAGACCGCTCTCGATCACTTGCTCGAGGAACTTGAAATCGGGAAGGATCAACTGTCCGGCATACAAGTGCAGGAAGACGCGACGCTTAAGAACGAAGTGGCTCGGCTTGAAAAGGCCGTGAACAACCTCGAGACGGAGTTGAAGCGATGCAACGAATCGTTAATCGTTGCGAACAAGAAGAAGGCCGATATCGAAGTTAAGAGGGCAGGTGCGGAGCAGAAGCTGAGCAGTGCCAGACTCAATCTGGAGAGGCTGCTCTTGAAGTACAAAGGCGGGGAGAACGAGCTCGAGGAGATCTATGAGGCTGTCGGCCGCGACATCGATATCCAGAGACAAAAGGTCAACGGGATAAAGGCCAAGCTCCCAGATGAGATGGACGACCCCGAGAAGAAGCAGCAGCGCCTGCAGCGGGCACTCGAGAAGGTCAGCGAGGAACACAAGTCCGCCAGCATGGAAATGGCCAGAGTCGATGAGAGATTGAAGTCCGCTGGCGTGCAGGGGCTGTACTCGCAGAAAGCCCGCCTCGAGGAGAGGCTGGCCGTGAAGAAGCAGCGCTTGCAGCGTGAGAAGACGAGGGCAAAGGCCCTGAGTCTCCTGTGCAGCCTCTTCGAACTGAGACAGGCCAGGAGCAGCGAGGCTCTTGTAAAGCCGGTCGAGGACAAGATCACCGCCTACTTCGCAAGCGTTCGCGGCAAGGGCGGTGCCAGAGTCCGGTTCTCCAAGGACCTGACCCTGGACGACATCGAAGTGGACGGTAACCTCGTGGTGTCCGCGGATCTGTTCTCGGCCGGGGCTCGAGAACAGCTATACGTGGCGGCGCGTCTGGCAGTCGGCGAGATTCTCGCCCAAGACAACAGGTACCTGGTCGTTCTTGACGACGCACTGGTATTCACCGATCGCTACAGGCACGATCGAATGCTCGACCTGATCCAGAACGCGTCCAAGAGGCTCCAGATAGTCATCCTGACGTCGCATGCAGACAAGTTCGACGCGCTGCCCGCGAAGTTCTACGATTTGGAACAGCTGAAGGCAGGGGAAGTCCCTCGTCGTTGAACAGCGCGTGCTGCCGTACGCGGGCTTAGCGGCTGGGCATGGTCCGAGGATCTTAGTACGAGGGTAGGTGGCCTACCGCGGGAGAGCGAGGCTCGTTGGCAGCGGGCGCCGCTGCATGGACTTCGAGGGTTCGGCCATGCAGCTGTGAGACGGGCGACCCATGACAGGAGAAGGGGGGGACGCTTGGTGTCATACTTCGAGCTCGTCAATTCATACGATGAGATCGTTGAGAATGTCCGGCAATTCAACGCTGACTTGTCGAGAGGAGAGCCCGGGATCACCTCCTTGTGCCTATTCCGCCACTGGTATTACATCCCTGAACTAGACGCCTTCGGACCTCGCAAGTTCATCGGGTACAAGAACATGCGCGCAACCCGTTACAACCACGGGCATAGCAAGGACGGAAGGGATACAGAAAAAGTGCTCCCGAGGTGGTTCCTGAAGTTGCCTAGGGAGTCTGGCATCGGCAAGCAGCTCATGAGCAAGCTCTCCAACACCTTGGCGGCATACGGCAAGTCCGTGGGCCGGGACGCGTGTATTCACGTCCCCAAGGAGTGGTTGAAGCACGAGAAATGACGGCAAGACCGAGCGCAGGCGCACGATTGGGCCATTGCCCTGGGGGCTTGAGCGCAGTCCCACGATTCAGGCGTAGCTCCGCCACCAACTCCGCGCTTCGGTCACCTCACCGGGAAAGCAGTAAGGCGGATATGCGAGATAGCGAAGGCACGAACATCGACGTGCGTCGTTTGTAATCGACGTATCGCTGGCCGAATTCCTTCTTCATATCTTGCTCCTCTTTTCGCGCGAGGCGATTACACCACTGCCAAGGTTGGCCACATGATCAACAGCGGCAGTGTCGCCCACTCGAGAAGCATTCCGAGCGTGATGAGAAAAAAAGACGAACCCTGCATAGACTCCTGCGGGCTTGACTTGGCTCTTGCGATAGAACGAGACGAAGGCGCTGACACAGGCAGTCAAGTGAAGGGCTTGCCGAAGCCTTCGTTTTCAAGAGCGGGCCTGGTGTTCGGTCCCGAGGAGGCCATCGGCTCGTGAAAGTGCAGCCCATAGAAATGATTGGTGCCGAAGCGGGGATTTGAACCCCGACGGGCGCAATGCCCACTAGACCCTGAATCTAGCGCGTCTGCCATTTCCGCCACTTCGGCACTGATTCTGCTGGGACCCCGGTCCTGACTGCGCTCTGCAGCCCTGCGGTCGCCCACACGAGGGAGGGCCGTCGCCGTCCTTGCGCGGCGCGCCGCACCGGGCCCCGTATTAGGCTGTTGAGGTATCCACGCGTGGGAGCGAATGTAAGCTCTCTGGCCCGCGCACCCTGATAATAGCAGAGCATAGGCCGCGTGTCAAGGCCAGCCCGAGGACGAGTGCGCGTGGCGGGCCCGCGGTCATCCGCGGCTCATATGCGACGAGCCCGCGTCAACCCATGCGGCGGCCTCCGTTTCCTTTCGTGGCCCGCCCCTCGTTTCGTCCCGTGCGGTCTCGCGTCGTCTCTCCCGTTACATTGGCTCATCCGTTGCGTCGACTCGCGGCGCCGCGCAACATGTCACGAGATGTGGCACGGGCACGGCCGCCGCGCGCCTTCCGTCGCGTGCCTGCGACCGCGCCCGTACTCACCAGGTTTCGAGCCGACCGCTCGAAGTCGAGGCATTGCCGAGATCTCGCGCCACGGATACAGCCCTACTTGTTCGCCGAGGCTTTCCGCTCGAGGGTTTCGAGGACCTCCGAGGCGCGTTCAGGTCTCACCCAGAGCAGCTTCAGCTGATCCCAGAATGTGGCCTGGAACTCGCCGCCCACGGTGTCATCGAGATCTGCGAGGGCCACTCGACCTTGGAGGAGCTGGGCCACTTCCTTGTCCACGGGTGGGTATGAGTCGAGGTTCACGCGGGCGTAGGTGGCGATGTGGCCGCCCTTCGAGACCTGGATTTCCTGTCCCTTGGTGGCGAGGAATTTGAGGAGTGCCTTCGCCTCTTCCGGATACTTGGTATATGCGGGCACGAACGCGAAATCAGGTGCGAACACGATTCCCCTCGCGCCCGGGAGCGAGAACACACCGAGGTCGCTCGGGTCCTCTACCATGCCGGTTATCCAGCTTCCCATGAAGTAGAGGCCGTAGTTGCCTTGCCACCAGAGCTCGAGGGCCTGCGTCCATTCGATGGGCTCGCTGAACCGTTTGGCCTGGAGGAGCGGGACGAGCCTTCCCTCGAAGATGCCCTTGACCACGGGGTCAGTCCACGCTATCGTGCCGGCAGTGAGCTCCTTGTGGAGCTGCGGGCCGCCGAAGGTAGCGATGAAGTGCTCGGTGACGTCTGACAACGGCCAGCCGACGCCGTCCCCGCTCGCTATGGGCGCCTTGATGCCGGGGATCTGCGAGATCTTGTCAAGCAGCTTGTTGAACTCCTCCCACGTAGTGGGGACCCTAAGCCCGTGCTTCTTGAAGAACGACTTGCGATACCAGAATCCTGGCTTGACCTTGCCGGTATACACACCACCGTAGAGCTTCCCGCCGGATTTCACGGGGTCCAGGGCGCCAGGCAGGAAGTCCTCGTCGCGCAGAAGTCCGGTGACGTCGAGCACGTGCCCTTCTTCACCCTGTTTCGTGATGAACCATGCCCACATGAAGATGACATCGCCCGGCGCCGTCTTGGCGGCAAACTGGGCTGGCAACTGGGCTGCGAGGTCCTCGGCCCTGTAGATGCGGTAGTCGACCTTGATGCCAGTCTCTTTCTCGAATGCCTGCAAGACCGGGAGGAATGCTTCCATCTCAGGACCGGACCAGCCAGATATGCATGTCAGCGTCTTGCTGGCCGCGGCAGAGACGGTTAAGGTCCCCAAAAGCAGCACCATCAGCACGCCAAACGCGACCTTCCTGAACATTCGTCATAGGCCTCCTCCCACCGTGGATTTCGATAACCTCTTCGAAATCGCGCGTCACTGCATGCCTAGTCCGTGTGCAACCGCCAACGTTTCCGCCCTGTCGCCACACCACCCCCTGGCCTCATTCGTCTTGTCATCCGCATGACGTATCCAAATGACCTGGTTGTCGTCCGCGGCCCCGGACGCTCACCCTACGTTCCGCACCGACCTGTGCAACCGGTTGAACGCACGCGCAGGGAACTGCCTCTAGCGAGGGCGCTTCATCGCGCGGCAGCTGTGGCCGCTGTTGCGCAATCGGTTGCACATCCCACGGCTAAGAATTCGCAACACTCGCGGAAAATCCTTCTTTTCTTGCGGATTACCGGAGGGAATCCACTAGTTCGTCCAGCCCGATCTCAGCCAGTGCAACCACATGGTCCGCGGCCCCGTAATAAACGAGTACCCGGCCGTCTGCACGGCAGGTGGCCCCGCAAGCGAATACGACGTTGGGATAGAAACCGTGTGTTTCGTAAGGGGCTTTGGGGGATAGGAAGGGCTCGTGCGATCGGGCGATGATCTTGGTCGGGTCGTCGAGGTCCAAGAGCAAGGCTCCGAGGGAGTACGCGTTGGTCCCGGGGGCCGCGCCGTGGTATATGGCGAGCCAACCGTCCCGCGTCTTGAGTGGAGGCGCGCCCGCTCCGATCCGCGCGCCGTCCCAGGCGCCGCGACGCGTGCCCGCGAGGAACCGATGGTCGCCCCAGTGCATCAGATCATCCGAGAAGGCTAGCCATATCCCGGATGATCCGAACGGTTCCGAGCTCGGCCGGTGCATCATCACATAGCGCCCGCCTATCTTCTCGGGGAACAGAGCAACGTTCCTGTTCTCGGGGGGAAGGACGATCCCGAGGCGCCTGAATTCAGCAAAGTCACGGGCCTCAGCGAGCGCTACGCACTCCCCGTGTTCGGAGACCGCCGAGAAGCTGACGATGAAGCGGCCGTCGGGGATTCGGGTGATTCGTGGGTCCTCAACGCCGTACCTTTCATACGGCGTGGCTGGGGCGAGCGCGGGGCGTCTGTCTACCTGAAAGTGACACCCATCCCGGCTTCTCGCGATGCGCAGGTGCGATACCGATGTCAGGTACACCCGCCCCCTGTGCACCACCAGCCTCGGGTCCGACGCGTCTACATCCGGCGAGCTTCTGGGCAAGCTCACGACGCGCACCTCGCGCGAAGCCGGGTCGACGACGGGGACGCTCACGTAGCCGGGGTCGGTTTCCCGGGCCGCCTCTGCGACCCGCAGCAGGAGAATCGTCTCTTCTCCCACCTGCGCCACTGCCGGGTTGAAGACCCCCACGACTTTCAGCGCTTCGGAACTTGGCGCGACATCGTCGGGACGGATGATGGGGTTGTGCTTGTATCGGGTAGCCTCCATAGAAACCTCCCACGGCAACCTCTCCGGGATTGGATATAACGATATGAACGACGCGGGCTCTCGAGAACCCAGACCAGTCGGGGGAGACAAGTCCGCGCGAATGACACATTCAACGCCCGTCTGCGGAACCCTCCCGGCGGACCACGAGGATGAGGTATCCTCCAGGCATCCTCGCATTCCGACCACGCTGGATCGGGCCCGAGCGTGCCGTGCCACGGGCGCCATCGTGCAAATTCCGAAACCGCCACTTGACATTTGTGAAGTGATGCTCTATAGTCGTAGTGGAGAGCTCTACATAGGGTAGCAGACCTATCCTGGTACGCACTTTGAGAAACGATGCTTGAACCATCGGTCTCCTCAGCGGTGCAGCGCCCTGTGACGGGACCTGCGGTTTGCCCCAGCCGGGCGATTCGTGCGAGCCATTCGTGCGAGCGATTCGCGGGAGCGGGTGCCCGATCGCGGCGCCGCACGGTCCGGAAGGGCGCGGCACCAGCCCGCGGATAGGCACGGATAGGCCTGCCGGACATCGGAGCCGAGCCACACGTGTGGCATCATGGGAGGGTGATCCTATGGACTTCGGAGAGCGACTGAGGAGGGTGCGGACGAACGCCGGCATCAGCGCGAAAGCCCTCGCGGAAAAGGTAGGAGTGTCGCCAAGCTTCATTTACCAGCTCGAGCGAAACGAGGCCACCCCGTCCTTTTCTACGCTGAAGCGCATCGCTGCCGTCCTCGGAACCGGCGTGTCGATGCTCACGGACGACGAGTTTCCGGAGGAATGGGTGGTGGTGCGCAAGAACGGGCGGCGGAATCTCGTCACGGAATGCGAAGGTGTGAAAATCGAGCTCTTTGCGTTTCTTGGGTCGCGCAGCAAGCGGATGCAGGCGTGTGTCGTCTGTCTCGAGCCTCGGGCCAGCTATTCCGCGGAGAACTTCGTCTACACCCACGAGAGGGACGATTTCTTGTACGTGCTCGAAGGAGTTATCGAGGTGTTGAGCGGAGGGAAGTGGTACCAGCTGGGACCTGGCGACGCTGCGCACTTCTCCATCCATAGTCTGGACGGCCTCCGCAACGTAGACAACGTGCCCGCCGCGGCCCTGTGGGTGGTCTCACCGTCAGGAGTATAAGGGCACAGAGAGAAACGGCGCGGCTGCGCGTCACGACGTCGGGGCCACGGCGGGCCCGCCGCATGCCGGTAGCGAGCCGCGGTGCGCGCCGCGAGGCCCGGCAGACCGGGCCATCGGCACGGCCAGGAGACTGCGAGCCGGGCTTCGACACTTGATGCGTCGCGGGTTCACTCAGCCTGCGGGCGGGTTCGAGCGCCGGGGGATGGGTGATTCGGCCTGGCGGACGCGTGCTCATGCCGAACTTTGTGCGCGGTTTCACAAATACGGGATCGCAGCTTGGGATGTGACCTGGTGTCCGGGTCCTTGAAGAGCCCAGGCTGAAGATGCGGGCGCAGAGGTTCAGGGTTTCAGGTAAGGGTTCGGATCTCGGGTGGGGTTTGGAAAGAACGTGAATGGTCCGGAGGTGGCGCTTATGCCAGCAGCGCAAAAAGAGGCGTTTCAGCGCAAGTTTGACAAGGTCAACAGCATCATCGAAAGGCACGGCGGCAAGGTATCCAACCTGATAGCCATCCTCCAGGAGATCCAGTCGGAGTACCGGTATCTTCCGGAGGAAGTGCTCACGTACGTCGCGACGGCGCTGGGGATCCCCCCCGCGACCGTGTACGGGGTCGCCACGTTTTATGCGCAGTTTTCTCTGAAGCCCAAAGGCAAATACGTCATCAAGGTGTGCGACGGGACCGCGTGTCACGTGCGGGGCTCCGAGAAGCTGCGCTACGTGATCCGCGAGAAACTGGGCCTCGACGAGTCCAAGGACACTACAGACGATCTCAAGTTCACCGTGGAAACGGTGTCGTGCATCGGAGCTTGCGGGCTGGCGCCGGTTGTGATGGTGAACGATCGCGACGTATACGGTCAGCTTACTCCGGAGGCGCTTTCGATAGTCCTTGACCAGCTAATAGCGAAGGAGAAAACGAGCGACGCAGGTGGGGACGGTCCAGCTGGGCACGGTACGGCAGGTAACAAGTCGCCCGCGAGTAACGCGGCGGGGAACGACGTGACCCGGGGCGATGCGACCCGGGACAGCGCAGCCCGGGACGGCAGAGAAGAGGGGGGTCGGAGATGACGGTGCGGCTCAACACGCCACAGGACGTAGAGTCGTATGCAAATGACATGAAGACAGCACTCGACCGCCAGAGGGTGCGCGCCCTCGTGTGCGCGGGAACCGGGTGTCTGGCTAACGGTTCACTTAAGGTGTACGAGAAGCTCAAGGACGCGGTCAGGGAGAGAGGCCTCCTGGTCGAGCTCGACATGGTGCTAGATGCGTGCAAGACCGAGAGCGCGAGCGCACCCGAGGAGAGCGCACCCGAGGGAAGCACGCCCGAGGGGAGCATGGACGAGGGGAGCGCGCACGGCGTGTCCGGCGAGGAATCATGCGCCGACGGTCGCACGGGCCCGGCCCGCGGTGCGTCCACATCTACCGCTGCGGATGCGCCCGCGCCTCAAGCTGGCGTCGCGCCCGCTGCCTCAGCTGGAGCGGCGTCCACGCCTGCGAGCGGAGCTGCGTCCGCGCATACGGCCACCTCCGCGTCTACGTCCGCCGGGGTGGGCGTATCCATCAGCGGCTGCCACGGGTTCTGCCAGATGGGCCCGCTCGTCCGGATTGAACCGCAAGGCATCCTTTATGTGAAAGTAAAGCCCGAGGACGTGGACGAGATCGTCGAGAAGACCCTCGTCCGGGGCGAGGTAGTCGAACGGCTCCTGTACCACGACCCGAGCACCGGCGAGCCCGCCCACACGGAGGACTCGATCCCGTTCTATCGTAGGCAGGTGCGGGTGGTCCTGGCGAACTGCGGGCGCATGAACCCAGAGGACATCCGGGAGGCCATCGCTCACGGCGGGTACCAGGCCATTGCGCGTATCCTCAGGGAGATGACGCCGGAGCAGGTGATCGACACCGTGACCGCGTCGGGCCTTCGAGGGCGAGGCGGAGCCGGGTTCCCAACCGGCCGTAAGTGGTCCTTCGCGCGCGCGGTGGCCTCCGACAAGAAGTACGTGATATGCAACGGCGATGAGGGTGACCCTGGCGCGTTCATGGACCGCAGCGTCATGGAGGGTGACCCCCACAAGGTCATAGAGGGCCTGATGATAGCGGCGTACGCCATCGGCGCCGACGAGGGATTCATATACGTGAGGGCGGAATACCCCGTCGCCGTGAGCCGCCTCAAGAAGGCGGTCGCGCAGGCGCGAGAGCACGGCCTGCTCGGGCGGAACATCCTCGGGAGCAGCTTCTCGTTCGACATAACGATCAAGGAGGGCGCAGGGGCGTTCGTGTGCGGCGAGGAGACCGCGCTCATCTCGTCGATCGAGGGCAGGCGCGGAATGCCGAGCCCAAGGCCTCCGTATCCCGCGACGAGCGGCCTCTTCGGGAAGCCGACCGTCATCAACAACGTGGAGACGTTGGCTAACCTGCCCGCCATCATCACGAAAGGGCCGGAGTGGTTCAGGTCGTACGGCACCCCGAAGAGCCCGGGCACGAAGACCTTCGCCCTCGCGGGACAGGTGGCCAACACCGGCCTCGTCGAGATCCCCATGGGGCTTCCCTTGCGGGACCTCATCTTCGACATCGGGGGCGGCATAAGGGGCGGCAGGAAGTTCAAGGCCGTCCAGATAGGCGGCCCTTCGGGCGGTTGCCTCGGCGAGGAGCACCTTGACGTGGGCCTCGACTATGAGTCGCTGGCGAAGGTCGGCGCCATGGTCGGTTCGGGCGGCATGGTCGTCATGGACGATACCGCGTGCATGGTGGAGGTCGCGCGGTTCTTCATGAAGTTCACTCAGAGCGAGTCGTGCGGGAAGTGTGTCCCGTGTCGCGAGGGCACGAGACAGATGCTCGCGCTCCTCACGAAGATCACCAAGGGCGAGGGGACGCCTGAGGATGTGGACCTCCTCCGGGAACTGGCGCTTGCGGTGAAGGACGGCTCGCTGTGCGGGCTAGGCAAGACTGCTCCGAACCCTGTGCTGACAACGCTCAGGTACTTCCGGAAGGAGTACGATGCCCACGTCGTCCAAAAGCGCTGTCCGGCCGGGGCGTGCCAGGCTCTGCGAGCGTATTCCATTGACGCCTCGAAGTGCCGCGGGTGCACCTTGTGCGCGAAGGTTTGCCCCGTGGGGGCCATTTCTGGTGAGCGGGGCAAGCCCCACGCGATTGATCCTGAGAAGTGCATCAAGTGTGGGACGTGTGCTGAGAAATGCAGGTTCGGCGCCATACGCGCCTAGCCCCGGACGGCTGAGCACATCGCCCAACCCTAGCGCGGTCAAGGGCCGTGGGGTTAGTCGCGGGAGGTCAGCCACGAGAGGTTAGCCGCGTGAGGCTAACCACATGAGGCTCGCCACCCGCGACGGGTGGCTGCCAACACGGACTGAAGGAGGGAACCAGGCTATGCCGTATGTGACGGTTGATGGCCAAAAGGTTGAGATAAACGGCGAGAAGAACATCCTCGAGGTGGTGCGCAAGGCGGGAATCGAGCTCCCCACGTTCTGTTACCACTCGGAGCTCTCCGTCTACGGCGCGTGCCGGATGTGCGCCGTGGAGGTGGACGGCATGGGGCTCGTCGCGGCATGTTCCACGCCGCCAGCGGACGGAATGGTGATTCACACGAACACCGAAAGGACGCTGAGGCTGCGCCGCATGGTGATAGAGCTGCTCCTGGCGAATCACCACAGGGACTGCACCACCTGTGAGAAGAACGGCATGTGCAAGCTGCAGAGCCTTGCGTACCGGCTGGGCGTGAGGAAGGTCAGGTTCGGAGAGCGGGAAGAGATGCTTCCCATAGACGATGCGAACCCCTCGGTCGTCCGGGACCCGAACAAGTGCATCCTGTGCGGGGACTGCGTGAGGGTGTGTTCCGAGATCCAGGGCATAGGAGTCCTGGACTTCGCGGGGCGCGGGTCGCGCACGTGCGTGAGCCCGGCGTTCGGGCGAAAGCTCTCCGAGGTCGAGTGCGTGTACTGCGGCCAGTGCGTCGCTGTGTGTCCCACGGGAGCGCTCACCGGCAAACCGGAGGCTGAGGCTGTGTGGTCCGCGCTTCACGATCCGTCCAAAACCGTGGTGGCGCAGGTGGCCCCCGCGGTGCGCGTCGCGCTGGGCGAGGTTTTCGGCGGCAAGCCGGGCGACATCGGCACGGGCAAGGTGGTGGCCGCCCTGAGGAAGCTCGGCTTCGCGAAGGTGTTTGACACCGTGTTCGGGGCCGACCTCACCACTGTGGAGGAGTGCCACGAGTTCCTGGGCCGGCTCGAGAAGGGGCAGGACCTCCCACAGTTCACGTCGTGCTGCCCGGGATGGGTCAAGTTCATGGAGCAGTATTACCCCGACATGCTGCCGAACCTCTCCACGTGCAGGTCACCGCAGCAGATGTTCGGTTCGGTCATAAAACGCTTCTACTCGAAGGAACTCGGCGTGCGGCCGGAGGACGTCTTCGTGGTCTCGATCATGCCGTGCACGGCGAAGAAATTCGAGGCCACGAGGCCCGAGTTCGCGTCGGAAGGCGGCGTTCGTGACGTGGACGCGGTCCTGTCCACGAACGAGCTGGGCATGCTCCTGAAGCAGGCCGGCATAGTCTTCGACGAACTGGAGGAGGAAGGCTTCGACCAGCCATTCGGCCTTACGACCGGCGGCGGGGTCATATTCGGCGTGACCGGCGGCGTGGCCGAGGCGGTCCTGCGGACGGCCGCGGCTTGCCTCGGGGTCGAGCCTGGCAGGGTAGACTTCCAGGAAGTGCGCGGGTTCGAGGGCACGCGCGAGGCGACGGTGCGCTTGGGAGACGTCGAGATCCGTGTGGCTGTGGTCCATGGCCTCGCGAACGCCCGGAGGCTGGTCGAGGCGGTGCGGAGGAAAGAAGTATGTTACAATCTGGTTGAAGTCATGGCTTGCCCGGGCGGGTGCGTCGGAGGCGGCGGGCAGCCGTACCCGAACGACGTCGCAGCCCGAAAGGCAAGAGGGAAAGGCCTCTACCGGGCGGATAGGACCATGCAGCTACGCAGCCCGAGCGAGAACCTGGCGGTTACGCGGCTCTATGAGAGATATCTAGGGGAGCCCGGAAGCGAGGCGGCCCATGAGGCGCTCCACACGACGTACGGCCCGCGCAGGCGGATATCCGGCGACATGAGGCTGAATGGCGCGGTGCCGGGAGCCCTCGACGTTTCCGTGTGTGTTGGCACCGGGTGCTACCTGCGGGGGTCGTACGACGTGATCGACACGTTCACGAGACTTGCCGAGAGCGACGAGTTCGCGGGGCGCGTCAACCTGAGGGCCACGTTCTGCCTGGAGCACTGTGACCGCGGGGTCTCAATCAAAGTTGGCGACGAGATCATCACCGGGGTCACTCCGGAAAACGCGGAGCGTGTCTTCATGGAGCAGGTCGCGCCGCGGCTGCCTGGCGAGACATGCCGGGCATGTCGAGCGTGATGCCGTGGGCCGTGCGCGCGTCGTTGGCTGCGTATCGTTGGCCGCGCGCCGTTGACGAGGGCCGTCGGGCCCGGCGGGCGGGCGCGCGGCGACGAAGGAATGCGAGGTGCCGTCTCTGTGGTGACGATCTGGGTCTGTGTTGGTAGCTCGTGCTTCCTGCGAGGCGCCCCCGACGTGATCAAAGCGTTTGAGGAGGAGATCGAGCGGAGGGCGCCGCGCCAGGTTGAGCTCAAGGGCACGTTCTGCCAGGACCTCTGCACCATGGGGGTCACGGTGAGGATCGAGAGCAAGGTTTTCACCGCCGTGAAGCCCGATGATGTGCCGAGGCTGTTCGAGGAGGAGGTCGTGCCCCTGATCGAAGGCGGTTGCGGAAGGAGCTGTGGCGGTTCGCTGGGGGACTCGTGATGCACGTCATCCGAACCGGGATGTAAAGGCTGCGAGCCGTCAACCCGTCAACCGGGGGCCTGCACCTGGGAACCGGCAGCTTGGGAGCGATGGAGCGACCGGCGGACAGCCGGCAGCCGGGAACCGGGCGCTATGAGCCGAGGGCTGGGAGAGTGGTAGAATGAGCGTGATCGAGACCATAGAGGCGAAATGCAAGGACTGCTATAAGTGTCTCAGGTCGTGCCCGGTGAAAGCCATCAGGATGGAGCGGGGAAGTGCGCCCCACGAGCTCCACGCCAGGGTGGCCGAGGAGAGGTGCATTTTTGATGGCACGTGCGTCCTCGTCTGCCCGCAGAAGGCCAAAAGGGTCGCGAGCGACCTCGACAAGGTGCGATCGCTCATCGCAAGCGGGGTGAAAGTCGCCGCAAGCCTCGCGCCTTCGTTTGCGTCCGCCTTCCCCGCCGCAAACCCGCTGGCCATCCCGGCGGCCCTTCGCCACCTGGGTTTCCACATCGTGCAGGAGACCGCCGTGGGCGCCGAACTCGTGAGCGCCGAGCACGCACGGCTTTTCCGCGAGACCGGCGGCCCCCTCATCTCAAGCTCCTGCCCGGCGGTGGTGAACCTCATCGAGCGTCATTATCCCGAGGCCATTACATACCTTGCGCCCGTCGTGTCTCCCATGATCGCCCACGGCCGCTTTCTCAAACGGCTCGTGCCGGGCGTGAAGGTGGCCTTCATCGGCCCGTGCATCGCCAAGCACCAAGAGCGGGCGGTGCCAGGGGTCGACGACGCCGTGGATTTCGTGCTCACTTTCGACGAGCTTGCGGGGCTTTTCAAACGGGACGGAATAGACCTCACGCGGGTGCCGCCAGGAGAGTTCGACGGGCCACTGCCCGACCTCGCTCGCCTCTTTCCCGTAGGCGGCGGCCTCCTGAAGGCCTCGCTCCTCAGCACGGACATGCTCGACTGCGGGGTGTTGTCGGTGTCAGGCGTGAACAACTGCCGCGAGGTGCTGCGCTGGTTCGTCGAAACCCTCCACGGCGGGGATTACGAAGCGGTCCGCGGCGCGACCCGGCAATCGCGCTCAGAGCTGCCGCGCTTGGTGGAGATGCTCGCTTGTGAAGGCGGGTGCATCAACGGGCCCATGAACCCGGCCCGCGAGGACATCTACGCGCGCAGGGCGAGGGTGCTCGAGTACGTGAGGTTGCGGTCTGGGTCGCGGTCCGGCTCGCGGCCGAGCGAGTCTCGTGTGCCCGGCGATCTCGGCTGCGATGACGAGCAGCGGGCGGGGTCCCGCGTACGGGCTCTCACGGAGCCGGCGATCGAGTTACCCAGACACCTCCTCCAGAGGTCGTACCGGGACCTTCGCCCCGAGGCGTTCGTCCCCGACGAGGACGCCATCAAGGCGGTCCTCGCCAAGACCGGGAAGTTCACGCGTGAGGACGAGCTCAACTGCGGTGCGTGCGGCTACGATTCCTGCCGCGACAAGGCCATCGCGGTTCTTCAGGGGATGGCTGATCCGGAGATGTGCATCCCGTACATGCGCGAGCGGGCGGAGTCCATGGCGAACGTCTTCGTGGCTTCCGCGCCATACGGGATCATCGTGGTGGACGAGGACGAGGTGATCCGCGACCTAAATACGGCGGCCGAGCGGATGTTCAGGCGGTCCAGGCACGAGGTAGTGGGCGGAAAGCTCGCCGCGCTCATGGACCCCTCGACCTTCCGGCAGGTCCTCGCCGAGAAGACCGCCGTTCAGGTTGAGGTCGCCTATCCCGAGCTCGGCCTTGTCACGAGGCAGACCATATTCTACGAGCCTGACGAAAGGCTCGCGATGGGGGTCATCGCGGATATCTCCGACGAGAAGAGACAGGCGGCTCACCTTCAGAAGCTGCGCGCCGAGACCCTGGAGAAGGCGCAGGGTGTGATAGACAAGCAGATGGAGGTCGCGCAGAAGATCGCCGGCCTTCTCGGCGAGACCACCGCTGAGACCAAGGTCCTCTTGACGCGGCTGATGAACGTGTTCAGGGAGGAAGGCACGCAGAATGGTGGACCTCAGCACAAAGCTCCGGGTTGAGCTCGGAGTAAGCCAGCTGAACAAGCACGGTGAGGAGCTTTGCGGCGACAGCGTCGAGATCGGCGAGGGGCCCGACTCCACCATCGTGGTCCTATCTGACGGGCTCGGGAGCGGGGTCAAGGCCAACATCCTGTCCTCGCTCACCGTCAGGATGATCGCCACGATGCTCAAGGGCGGGCTTGCCCTCGAGGACGTCATCGATGCGCTTGCCCGCACGCTTCCCGTGTGCGAGAAGCGGCACCTTGCATACTCCACGTTCAGCATCCTTCAGATCTTCTGCGATGGCTCCGCTCACATCGCCGAGTACGACGGCCCGCCCGCGTTCATCGGGCGGGGGCGCGACCTTGTGTCCGTGCCGAGATCGGACCGCGTGGTCGGCGGGCGCGTGGTCAAAGCAGCTTTCTTCTCCGTCCAGGACGGGGACTGGATCGTGATGGTGAGCGACGGGGTCCTGCACGCTGGCATCGGCGGCGTGTGGAACATCGGCTGGGGATGGGACAGGGTGGCGGAATACGTCAGGTCCGTGGCGGGCTGGGCCGAGACGGCACAGGAGTTTGCCGAGGAGATCGCCAGGGTCACCGGCAAGCTGTACGGCGAGAAACCCGGCGACGACGCTACGGTCGTGGCAGTGCGCGTGAGGCGGGCGCGAAGCCTGACGATGCTGGTGGGCCCGCCCGTTGACCGAAGAGACGATCCCGAGGTTGTGGCCGAGCTCATGCAGGAGACGGGGAAGAAGGTCGTTTGCGGCGGCACCACCGGGAATATGGTCGCGCGCATCCTCGGGAAACCCATCACGGTGGACCTCAGTTCCGAGGATAGGCGCGTGCCTCCCACCGCTGAGATCGAGGGCATAGACCTCGTCACCGAGGGCATGCTCACGCTGTCGTACACGCTGGAGAAACTCAAGGCGGGCACGAGGCTGCGCGACGTAGCGTGGAAGAAGGACGGGGCGAGTCGGCTTGCCGCCGCGCTTCTGGAGGCCGACAGCGTCCGCATCATCGTGGGGCGGGCCATCAACCCCGCGCACCAGAGCCCCGACGTGCCGGTCACCCTCGCGCTGAAGCAGAAGATCGTCGACGAGCTGGCCCAAGTCCTCAGGGGGATGGGCAAGAGAGTGGTCGTCGAGTATCATTGAGCACTACAGCGCGACGATGCTGCTGATGCCTCCCACGTGACGTCACCCGACTCCATCACCACGCTCCAATGGAATCCTGCGCGGACGTCCCCATGCGTCGGCGTGCCGTTCACGACTGTGTTCAAATACGGGCTAGTGTAGAGCCTAGTGGGCAGGACACCGCGGCCAGACTTGACACTGCGGTCTGAGCATGGTAATTTACCAAGTGTGGCGAATGACTGACCGGTCAGTCAGCTGCCGCGAGACGCTCAAGCCTGCCTGCCGGCTGCCTAAGGGAACTATCCGAGCGGCCGACGGAGAGGGAGTGCCGTATAGATGGACATGGACACAGACATGGAAACGGGCGAGCGCTCGGACGTGGGCATGGGCGCGGAGGAAGCGCGGCCCTCTTGCGAACCCAAAGATGCGCGGAAGCGCGAGCTCATCCTGGACGCGGCTCAGCAGGTGTTTTCGAAGAAAGGCTTTCACCAGGCCACCGTCGAGGAGATCGCGGATGCGGCAGGCGTGGGGAAGGGCACGGTCTATCTGTATTTCCCAAGCAAGAAAGAGATCCTCGTCGCCATGATCGAGGAGCGGCTCAGGGAGTTCACGAGAGAGCTCAAGGAACGCGTCGAAGCTGTTGCGGCTGGCCTCCGGACATGCACTGAGAAGCTCCGCCAGGCGATCCTGTTTCAGATGGAAGTCCTCCGGAAGTCGCAGGACTTCCTCACCGTGATGTCAGGGGATATCGGTGAGCTCGGGCAGGAGCTTGACAAGCGCACCAAAGACGCGCGGCGTGCGTTCGTCGGCGTGATGGAGGCGATCATCAGTGAGGGGATGCGTAGCGGTGAGTTCCGGAACATAGACCCGCGCTTGGCCTCATATGCCGTAGAAGGGATGATCATACACGGCGCCATGGGCTTGACCATAGGACAGGGTGCCCAGATGTCAGACGAGCACATCTCGCAAGTGGTGGACCTCTGTCTCAACGGCATAGCCCTTCAGGAGGGCGATGCGCGCGTGTGAGGCAGGATCTGGCTGGACATCTCACGCGCCAAATCCGAGCGAGGCGCCCGCAAGCGCGCCGTCCCCGGAGCGCAGGGCCGGTTGCCCTAGGCAGGGCCACCGCGCCGAATAGCAGCGGGAACTTCCGGCGATATGCGTAGTCGCCGGATTCGGCTTGGCGGATCGGGGTTCCGAAAGCGGGTTTCAGGGGGTACATAGTTGTGGAAAGACTTGCGCGGGCTATTGTGAGACACCCCGAGAGGGTTGTTATCGCGCTCTGTGCGTTGACGCTGGTGTTTGCCTGCTTCCTACCGCGAGTGCACCTGAAGACGGACACTGCCTCGTTTGCTCCGCATGACGACCCAGTCATCAAAGAGCTTACCGAGACCGTGGAGGACTTCGGCTCGCAGGATGTCATGATGGTCGTTCTCGAGGGGGACGTTTTCACGCCGGAGGCCCTTGCCAAGGTCCGCCGCCTCGCAGACGGCATCGCGGGCCTGGACGGGGTGGACCGGGTGATGACCCCGCTTGATGCGGATGTCGTCCGCGGGGACGAATTCGGCCTCCAGATCGCTCCCGTTACCGACCACGTACCTGAAACGCCGGAGGAGGTGGAGGCTTTTCGGGAAGCCCTCGCGTCCACAGCGCAGGGCTCTGCTATGGTCGCCTCTAATGACAAGGCCATGGCCATATTCGTAACCCTTGAGCCTGATGTGATGGCCTCCGACAGGGCTCAAGAACTGGCAGGCGAGATAGAGGCCCTGGTGAGATCGGAGGAGACCGAGGGACAGAAGATATACATAGTCGGCGAGGCCTACATGGGTTACTGCGCGTCCCGGAACATGCGTCGAGATCTCAAATTCCTGTTCCCGCTCGCCATCGCCGTGGTGGTGGCCTCGCTCTATGTGAGCTTCGGAAGCATGTCCGACGTCGGTGCGCTCCTCGGGAGCATCGTGATGAGCGTCATATGGACCGTAGGCCTCATGGCTGCCTTGGGCTACGACATCACAATCGTGTCCATGATGTTGCCGACCATCCTCGTATCCATGGGCAGCGCCGCGGGCATCCACATCCTCAACCGCTTCCACGAGGAAACGAGGTTGGGGACGCCCGTCGATGAGTCGATCGTGAAGATAGTAACCCAGCTCACGAGCCCGATATCCATGACGACCCTCACCACCGCCGCGGGCTTCGCGTCCTTCGTCACGTCCTTCGTGCCCCCTGTTAGAGAGTTCGGCGGCTTCAGTGCCGTCGGCATCATCCTCAACATGCTGATCTCGCTTACCTGGATACCGTCGGTGCTGGCGATACGGGCGAAGCGCATGGCCGTTCACGCGCGGCAGGAGCAGCCCTGCCAGCGACCTGACCTCAGTGCCGCGGCCCTCCGCACGGACGTTGCAGGGGTCGTGGTTGCCGGAGACGGGGGAGACGTGCCGGCTGGGGGCGGCGGTGCGCCGCACAGTGAGGGCAGGGCGTGTAGCGACAGCGAGGGCGATAGGCGTTCTCCACTCCAAAGACTGCTTGACGCCACCGGAAGGCTTGTCGTGACGCATCCATGGGCGATAATATGCGGAGCGGTCGTGGTGACCGCGGTCTTTGCCGCCGGGATCCCCGGGCTTGTGGTGGAGACGAACTTCCTCCAGTACTTCAGGCAGGATAGTCCTGTAGTTCAAGGCACCAAGGCCGTGGAAAAGTATTTCGGCGGGACCCTCGGCCTATCCGTGATGGTGGACACGGGTGAGCCGGACGGCGTCAAGGACCCGGCGATCCTCAACCGCATGCTGGAGTTGGAGGACAGGCTCAGAGAGCTGCGCGAGGTAAGCGAGCCGACCTCAGTGGCGGGTCTTATCTGCGATGTGAACCAGGCCCTGAACGGCAACGACCCGGCATACCACAAGATCCCGGACAGCCGGGAGGCTGTGGCCCAGGAGCTCCTGCTCTTCACGATGCAGGGCGGCTCGGGCCTCGACACGATGGTGAGCTACGACTTTCAGAAGGCGCTCGTTAGCACGAGGATCGTCAATCTTCCCACGTCCCAGCTGCACCGCGTGATAAGCGCGGTCGAGGATGTCGTGGCTGAGGTCTTCGACGGCACGAATGTCAAGACAACGGTGGTGGGGTTGCCCAAAGTCCTGCAAAGGCTCATGGACAGGTTCATGGACAGCCAGATCAAGAGCCTGGTCGTGTCCATGGTGGGCGTGTGGGCTGTCGTTGCCCTGATCACAGGTTCGGCGTGGCTCGGGCTCCTGTGCCTCGTGGCTCTCTTCATCACCGTGATCGTGAACTTTGGGTTCATGTCCTTCATCAACATCCCCCTCGACGTAGTGACGATAATGATATCGGGCGTAGCCATCGGTGTGGGCGTCGACTACTCGATCCACGTCCTGAGCCGGTACCGTCTGGAGCTTCGAGGTGGAATGGGGAGAGAGGCCGCGCTCGCAAAGGTTGTGGGGTCCACGGGCCGGGGCGTGTTCTTCAATGCCGCTACCTTGGTCCTTGGGTTCGGGCTCCTCGTTTTCTCGAGCTTCAAGGCGATCTCCATATTCGGCCTTTTGGTGGCGGCTACGATGTTCACGAGCGCGCTCGGTGCCCTGCTCGTGCTGCCCGCGGTGCTGAGGCTCGTGGCGCCCGAGAGCGTGCGTGACGCAGGGTTCGGCGGAAAGCGGGGGCGCGCGCTGCCGGGCGCAGCCGGAGGCGCGGCGCACTGAAGGACTGGAGAATCGATCACTGGCGCACCCTCACGCGGGGCGAGTCAGAGGAAGGTGACATCTGAATGATGGTGGTGATTCACGGTGCTCTGTGAGATGCGACGGCAACAAATGGGATCGGCCAAGGCAGCATTGGCGCGGGTGGCGGCCTGCGCACTGCTGACCGGGTTGTTGGCTGTGGCGTGTGTCCCTCTGGCCTCGGGCCGGGCGGGCGCGGCGGATCTGACCGCTCAGCAGATCCTGGACAAGATCGAGGGCACGACCATGCTCACGGGGAACGGGTCGGCCACGATCGAGCTTATCACCGAGAACAAGCGTGGCCAGCAGAGAAGCAATAAGCTCAAAGTCTACCGGGCCAAGGACTCCGACGGCACGGATAAGCAACTCCTCGAGTACCTGTCGCCTGCGGACGTTGCGGGTACCAAGCTCCTCAGCATAACCGGAGGCGGCCAGGAAAGCCAGATCTGGCTCTTCATGCCCGCCCTGGGGAGGGAGCGAAGGATCGCTGGCACCGAGACGCGTTCCAAGTTCATGGGGACGGACTTCACGTATGAGGAGATATCTGGTGGCTCTACATACAAAGAGAACTACAAGGCCGAGAGATTGGCGGATGAGGATCTGGGCGGCCGTGGCTGCTACGTGCTGCGCCTTACGCCTTCCACGGAGAGTGACTACGCTTACGTGAAGATGTGGGTTTGGCGTGACGAGTTCATTCCGCTGAAGATCGAGTTCTACAACAAAGACGGCAAGGTGCGCAAGGTCCTTTCGAATCTCGACCTCAAGAAGAACAGCAAGGGCAAGTGGGAGCCCTCGACGCTCGAGATGAGCGATGTTGCTGCGGGGACGAAAACGATCATAAAGATCCTGGAGATCTCGGAGAAGCCTGTGTCTGATGAATACTTCACCGTGCGCTACTTGAGGCGACGCTAGTTGCGACGACGCATTGGCGGCTCCGGTTGCGCGTCGGGAGCGCTTCCGCTGGTGCGTGGGAAGTGATTCGGGTTGTGCGTGTAGAGTGTTCCTGGCTTTGCGCGTACCCGCGTCAGTCGAAGGCTGATGGTGCTAACGATGACGAATTTGCGGCGTCCCCCGCCTGGGGCGGGGGCGCCGCCGGTCCCAAGGAGGTTGAGTGTCATGATGCGACGTAGGAACGGTGGGTGGACCAAGTGGGCGAGTGTCGGCAGCTTCGTGCTTGCCGCAGTGCTCGCGCTCTGCGGCGCATGCACGGGGATCGTCCTGGCGGAGGAGGCCGGGCCTGGGCTTACGGTGTCCGGGGACGTCGAGTATGGTCTCGCGGTTTCCCTGCGAGGTGACGGCGTCACTGCCAACACGGTGGGCTACCATCTCTCGTTATCAACCGGCTTCGGGGGGACAGGGTGGCTCCCTTCTGGGAACGCGTACATATCTCTTAAGGGCTCGTACGATCTCCAGAACGAATCAGGCAAACTCGCTGACCTCGACGAGGCATACGTCGACCTGTACCTCACCGGCGCTGACATGCGCCTTGGGCAGCAGGTTGTGAGCTGGGGCACGGCCTACGGGCTCAACCCCACAAGCTATGTGAACCCGGTGCCTAACCCCGTATCGGAGGCAGGCGGCACGAGCCTAGCGGGGGTCATAGGAAGCACCGGCCTCGAGCTTACACGCCTTGCCGTGCCCGCGGCGAGCGCGACCCTGTACCCGTCCTGGGGCGAGGTGGGGTTGGTCGCTGTGGTTAACCCAAGACTGCAGGGCATACCCGTCCCCGGGGACACGCAGGCCGTCATCATGCAGATGGCCGCCGGTAAGATCATGCAAGATTGGCCGGGCATCCAGGCGATCCCATCATCTTTGCGGTTTACCGTGGAGCCGCCCGAGTCGCTCTCCGATAGGCTGGAGTACGCGGCGCGCGTTGGTGCAAGGATCGGCAGATGGGACCTCTACCTGAGTGGGTACAGGGGATGGGAAGACTACCCCGTGCTTTGGGTGAGTGCGACGCCGGTCTCCCTTACGCAGGTGACGGTCGATCCAAACGCGGCTTACAGGAAAGAGACAAAGGCGGGCCTTGCCGCGAGCTGCACGTGGGGCCCGTACACGCTTTGGGGCGAGGGCAGCTATGCGTGGCCCGACAAGGTGGCCGGGCTCGACGATTCAGACAGCACGGTGTTTTCGCTCTCGTCCAACGACCCGCACTGGCAGGCGGTCGTTGGAGCGGATAGATCGTTCGGGGATTCGAACGATGTGTACGTGATGGCCGAATACATTTATAATTCGAGCGGGTCGATCCTCACGCCCTACCAGTTCGCGCCAGGCGAGAGGGAAGCGAAGCAGTACCTGGCCGGCGCGGCGCGATGGCAGCCGGGGCAGGACCACAAGTTCGAGCTCTCCGCCGTTTACTGCATGAACGACCGGAGCTACGTCGTCGTGCCGAGATACACGTACCAGGTGGATGAATCCACCAGCGTATGGCTGGGTCTCGCGGTGCCCGGCGGCGCCGCGGACAGCGAGTTCGGCAGCTTCAGCGACGGCCGCTCGGCGAGCCTCGGGATAAAGCTGGCCTTCTAACCCGCCATCCTTGCCGGGGTGTGCCGGCGGGCCTGCGCCTGCGTGCGCCGGGTCCCGTGCCATTGTCCGGGGCGGGGCGCCCGGGGGCAACCGCGACCAGACGCAGGCTCATGACTCACAGTTTCATGGTGGCCCGAGGCTCTGTGATGACGATGACGTGCGCTTCGCCGCACGGCACGAAGAGCTCACGGGCGAGTGGTGCAAGTCCTCCTCGAGACGATCGGGGAGGACTTGCGTCGTTCCGCGGCCGTGCGTCCTCGAAGCGGCTGACGGGCGAGCATGTTGGTCGCTCCTCGACTCTCGAGCCACCACCTTTCCGCCCAGACCCGCCGGCAAAGGTCGCGGCATGCCCGCAGGGACCGAACTGGTTTCCGCAAAACCCCCGATCTGATACAATTGACTAGGAGGCTGCCTTCGAGCCGGAAGCCATGTTGGACCGGGGCCGCTTCGAGCCGATTTCATTCTGAAAGGGGGCAGATCATGATGGAGCGGAGCACACGGGGCCTTGCGAGGAGCCTTGTGGCGATCCTCTGTGTCGCGGTCCTGGCGACGGTTGGCTGCGCCGGGACGGCGCTCGCGAGCTCTCCCACCGAAAGAATCGACGAGGCCGTGCAGGTCCTCAGGGAGATGTCCGCGCAGGAAGACTACGAGGCAATGGCCTACATCCTCAAAAAAGCGCACGGCGTGGCCATCTTCCCCTCAGTGTTCAAGGCCGGCCTCATGATCGGCGCGAGGCACGGGGAAGGCCTCGTGCTTCGTCGCGATCCGCGCACGGGCACGTGGTACGGCCCGAGCTTCGTCACGATAACCGGCCTTTCCTGGGGTCCTCAGATAGGCGTTCAGTCCACGTCGCTCGTGCTCGTCATCACGAACGAGCGTGGCCTGAAGGGCTTCCAGGAGGGCAAGATCACGCTCGGAGGCGAGCTTTCGGTGGCGGCCGGCCCGGTAGGTCGCCATGCTGAGGCCGGCACCGACGTCGAGCTGAAGGCGGCCGTATACAGCTACTCCATGAGCAAGGGCGTGTTTGCCGGGGCGTCCCTGGAGGGCGCGCGCATCGCCACGGACGACTCCGCGAACCAGCTTTACTGGGGCGCCAAGGTGGCGGCCGACTCGATACTCGCACGCAAGGCCGTGGACGGGAGGGTCAAGCCGCTCGTGCAGCAGCTGAACCGTATGATCTCGAACGCGGCTTAGGGGACCAAGTAGATCATCAGGAGTTCGCGCTACTTTTCAGCGGGTGAGCGCTGTCCAAGGTTGCCGGTGTTGCCCTCCGGGGAGGGCGCGCTTGCGGCGCGCCTCGTTCGAATTTGGCGCACGGGCCAGCCAAATTCTCGACGCCCCGTCGTGCAAGCACCGGCAACCTCAACACGGTCCGGAAAGATGGCGCAAACGCCAGGTGGGTCGCCTTGCCCCCGGGCGGGCTCGCGCATTCAGGGCCGGGCGTTTTCAGGCAGGCCGCGCAGGAGCGCGTATGTGAGAGCGAGCAAGAGAAGGAGGCCGGCGTACCCTACGGCTGGGTAAAGCGTCCTCACGATGCTACTGAAGCCGAGCCGGCCCGCAAGGAGCGCGACGGCGCTGGTGGCGACTACGAGCCACCGAAAGGCCGCGCTGCGCGGCTTCGCGATGCGGACGACGAACCCGTAGAGGTTGCCGACGGCCGTGGTGTATATCTCGAGGAGCAGGACCACGCTGTAGGCCACCTGGACGAGCGCGGGGAAGCGCCCGGCGATGTATATCATGGGCACCTGGAGCCTTGCGGACTGCGGGAGTGTGGCAAGCAGCGCGAGCTGGATGGCGAGAGCCCCCACTCCAAGGCCCAGGCCTCCGAGGACAGCGCCGAGCTTGAGGGCACGCGGGCTCGCCGCTATGGTGCCGAGCGGGGCGAGCACCCCCACCGCGAGGACGATGTTGTACGAGACGTACACTACCGCGGAGAGCGGCCACGACGGCACGGGGGCCTGTGCCCCCTCGAGGGCGCCGATCGCGGCTGGGTTGAGCGGCGCGCGCAGGAGGGTGGCCGCGCTTATCCCTACGACCGCGACGAGGAGAAGCGGAACCACCAGGCTTATGGCGGTCACGACCCCGTGGATCCCCGCGAGGACGGTGAGGAGCGCGGCGACTACGAGGAGCACGTTTCCCACGGAGGACGGCAGGCCGAACTGCTCGTCGAGAACGGCCCCAGCGCCGGCGGTCATGGCCACAAGCGCGCCGAAAAGGAAGAACGTGATCACGCCGTCAACCGCCGTCCCGACTATGCGCCCGCCTGCCGCCCGGACCACGGGCAGGTGCGACTTAGCGCCGAGCTTCCTGCCGAGCTCCAGGATCAGATACCCGTATAGCGAGAACAGGGCGACGGCCACTGCTATGGCCGGGATGCCTCTCAGGCCGAAGTGCCCGAAGAACTGGAGCACCTCCTGTCCCGAGGCGAAGCCGGCGCCCACGACCGTGCCAATGTAAGTGGCCGCCACCCCGAACGTGGAAACGCGCTTGTCGGCCATTCCGGTTCGCGGCTACGTGGTTGCCGCGCCCCCAAGCTCAGCAATGCGGCGTTTGACGCCCTCGACCTCAGCCTGGAGATCGCTGAGATACTCCTGAAGGAACTCTCTCTCCTCCTGCTCGCTCAGGTAACGGCGGTGAGCCACGCCCGTTCCCCCGCACATCGGACACGGTCCGCCCATCCCCATCATCGCCGGGCCGAAGTGGTGCATCCGGTGTCGCATCATCGGGCGACGCATCTCATCCTGCATCGAACAACACCTCCTATCAGCTACGCCAGCGCCCATTATCGTGTAGCCTACTGTAGATGCCTACTGTGGATCGCCCTTGGACGTAGGTATCTTTGTGCGCTATCTTTCATCCGCCTCTCATAGTCTATCCGCTGCGTCGGTGGCTTAACACAGGCTCGCAGCGAGTGGGCGGACCTAGGACCGAAGGACGGCCGCAAGAGGCGACGCGTGCGGGCCGCACGGCGCGCAGTTGGGCGGCGGTGGAGCCTGTCTCCCGAAAGCCTGCCTTCGTAAGGGAGGAGGCAGACGCCGGGCGTCGAAGATCACATGTGTGGAAAGCGCGACCAGGAGCCTCCTCGTGGCCGCGTGCGCTGCCGCGGCGAGCGCGGACGGCGCAGTCGGCAGGAAGGGAGAGTGAGCGCCGGTCGGGGAGGCGGCCTCGCGTGGCGCCGGCGCCGCCCGGGCTGGGATACCGCACTGCCAGGCGAAACGCAGGCCTGTGCACGTATGGCCTGGCATGAGGGTGATTGGTTTGAGCCACCGCCCAACGGCGACCGTAGGGCATGCCGGCGCGGCGGGCTCGTGGGGCGCGGGGCTCACGATAGACCGTAGACTGGCGCGATGAAGAGATGAACAGAAGCGTTGTATTTCTTACTCGGACCGCTGTGTTGCTGGCACTCACGCTTGCGATTCAGATGATCGGGATGCCCCAGTATGCCACGGGGCCGCTCGTGAACACGATGCTCTACATCGCCGCCACGTTCGTAGGCATCGGTGGCGGGGTGGCCATCGGCGTGGTGACCCCGGTCATCGCCTTCTGGCGCGGGATCCTACCGCCGCCCCTGGGGCCGATGATACCGTTCATAGCCATCGGAAACGCCGTGCTCGTCATCGTGTTCGGTCTACTCGAGCGGCGCGGCAGGCTCGCGGCCATAGTGGGCATAGTGGCCGCCTCGGTGCTGAAGTTCCTCGTCCTGTCGGGCGCGGTTCGGTTCGTGGTTCAGGTAAAGCCAGCCATCGCGAATATGATGCAGACCCCGCAGCTCGTGACGGCGCTCGCCGGCGGCGCCATCGCGTTCGTGGTGAGCGAGGCCCTGCTTCGCACGGGCGCTGTGAAGCGCCTGTCAGACCTGAGCAAGCGTCGCGAGAGCTGACGTGTCATGCGCCGCCGCCTCGGGGCGCGCAACGGCAACGCTCCTTTGCCACCCTTACGTGTGGCTGGCGAGCGGGAGGACGAGCGTCCGGGAAAGGAAGGAACAGGTTGGCCCGCAACTTCTTTTTGACTGGCGGCAAGCATGTGGGGAAGTCCACGATCCTCTCGGACGTGCTTGGCGCTCTCCCTTGGCCGGTCGGTGGCTTCCGCGTCGAGAGGGTCTTTGAGGGCAGACGCCTCCGTGCGTTCCGCCTTGTGGACCTCATGTCCGGCGAGGCGGGGCTCATAGCGTCCGCGCGCCGGGGCGGCTGGGATGTTCACGCCGATGTCTTCGAGCGCGTGGGGGTTAGGGCGATTAAACGTGCCTTGGCGGCCGCACGCGTCGTCGTCATGGACGAGCTCGGCCGCTTCGAGCTTCGCGCGCCTGCTTTCATCAAAGCAGTCATGGACGCGCTTGACGGGCCGGTCCCGGTGGTCGGCGTCCTCAAGGCCGATTCCAATCCGTTCCTCGACGCCATCCGCGCCCGGAACGACACGGAGGTTGTTGAGGTCACGCCCGAAACCCGGGGAGAAGCTGCGCGAAAGCTCAGGAGCTTCCTCGCGGATATCGCGATGCCAGTCGACTGAGGCTGGATGTGACGGGACGCCGCTGACGCCACACGTCGTGCGGTGGCGGCATCATGGGTGTCAGAAGAGCCGGCCGCTCACCGCAAATGGCCGGCTCTTGGCGAGGTGCGCCCCGCCCGGATGCAGTTCCCGAGCGCGCCACCCGGCTGCGCTGAGCCGCGGGTGCTCTCTGGAACAGGCGGTCACATGTAGACGAGGCCGTTGAACCGTCCCACATTATGTCACCGCGTCATGGGGGAGTTCAACGGTCCCGTGACAAGTTAGCTAGACATGCTGCTGCATGGTGCTCACGAAGTTCTGAACCCTCGCGACGTCCTGGGGCTGGGCCATGGCCGGTTGATACCAGCCCTTCCTGTTCATGAGATCCCAGATCTCCTTCTGGTGCTTGAGGTCTGTATCGAGGCTGCTCATGATCTGCCGCCTCAATTCGGGGCTTGACGCCTCGATGGCGCCCTTCGCCAGGTTGCTTATGCAGAGCTTGTGCTCGTCTAGGAGCACCTGCATGAGGTCCCGGTCGGTGAAGCCGGCGTCACCCCTGCGAACGTTGATATTCGGCATGTTCAAGCTGGTTCCCCCCTTGGATGCTGGATTTGATGGGCGGCTGCGCTGTGGCCCCGGTTCGTCCGCGTCCGCGTTCGTCCGCGTCGTGACACCCAGGGTGCCGCCACCAAGATGCTACTGCAAGTTCGGACGAGCCCCGATGAGCGCCGAGTAAGCGTTCATCTCGGCCCTGTGGTCCTTCGCGAGCCGGTCGCAAAGGGACTTGATCTCCGGGTCCGCGCTCACCTGTGAGGCATAGTCGAGCAGTTTGGTCACGGACGCCGAGGATCTGAGGTGTTCCTCAATGAACATCAACTCCTGCGTGGTCAATCTCTCCTGAGCCACCGTATCAGCCTCCCTTCATGTGACGGTTCGTGTGCGGTCGCGCGAGACGCGCGTGGGACCGCGCTTAGTTTGCTCCCGAAACCCCCGCGTTTATTCGGGTTCCGTTGCCCTTCCGGGATTCTCCATCGGTACGCACCCCGGCCTTGGGGGTCGTTCGGTCGACGTCTAGGGCGCAATCCGGACAGCGGTCGGCACACGTGCGGCACGCGGTGCATGCTGACGCGTCCACCTCTACCGTGGGAGTGCCGTACGCGCCGAGTTCCTTCGACCAATGGATCACGTCCTCCGGGCACGCCTCGATGCAGAAGCCGCACCCCTTGCACAACTCAGGAAAGACGATCCATCTTCCGCGCGGGACCTTGTAGATCTTTGCGGTAAACGTCTTCTCGTCCATGGTCGGTCCATCCGTGCCCGGAGGGTTGTCGCGAGCCATATGTGCACCAGCCTCTCACCAGTCTCCGGTCTCGAGTCTCCGGCTTCCAGCCTCGGGCACGTCCCGCGGCCTTGCCTTTGGGGCCGCTGCCCCGCGGCTGCGCTCCTCCCGGATGATTGCCGCTCCGCGTTGGAGGGCCTTGTGGTTGATGTCGCGGAGGCGCGGGTCGTCTTTGAACTTGTGCCCCAGCTTGAGGTCGAGTGCTTCCTTTACCTTGTCCATCCCGAGCATCCCGATGGCCTCCACTACCGCGCCCATCCCGCTCACGTTGAACGCCCGTGGAATAAACTCGCGCCTCGCGATGTCGGCGGCGGGCAGGCCCACCACAAACGGCGCCGCGCCCGTCCACTCGCGGCGCCCGCCTGCGCCACGCCCTCCGTCGTCATGGGCTGGCTCGGCAGCAGCCGTTCCCGTCATGCTCGCGAAGGCCTCGGGAGCCACCGTGTCCCAAGCGTGAATCCCGATGGCGTCGTCGTCGATCACGGGCGGCCGGACGCTGGAGCTATCGTAAACGAGAAGCGTGCCCGGGCCCACGAGTGATCTCGTCCTTTCGATGGACCGGTCGCTCAAAGCGACCAGGACGTCGGCGTGCCTGAATTTGGGGGAGCCTATGGGGTTTCGGCCGAGCTGGACGTACGCGAGCGACACCCCGCCGCGCTGCTCCACGCCGGAATTGGGGATATAGAGGGCGTGCAGCCCGGAGAGAAACCCCGCCAGAGCGAGCACCTCGCCCACTAGCTGGACGCCCTGCCCTCCCTCGCCGGCAAGGGCGATCTTCATGTTATTGAAAGCGGCCGATTCATCCGGAGCCTCGCCCCCAGTGCGTTCTTCCGTCCGTGTTACAGGGTGTGATGACACAAGCTATCGCCTCTTTATGGCGGCGGTGGGGCCTGCCACGGGGATCGGCCCCCCGGGACCGCGCGCTTGGCTCGCCGCTCCGCGCCTCGTTTGGATCGATGGTGCGGGCCGCCGGCCCCATCTTGCCCTACATCTCCGCTTTTTCCCCGGCGAACTCGCCCACCTTGAACGTTTTGCCCATCTCGTGTTGCAGGAAGTGCCACGTCTCCCCCGGGCCCGTCCGCCAATTGGTGGGGCACGTGGAGAGGGCCTCTACGAAGGAGAGCCCGTATCCGGCCAGTTGGTGTTCGAGAGCGCGCTTTATGAAGAGCTTAAGTTGGCGGAAGTTGGCCACGGTGCCGCGGGCCGCGTATACTCCGTCCTTGCGGATACACGTCACGAGCTCCGGGCCTGACACGGGAAGCCCTGTCTCTTCAGGATCGCGGCCGTCCGGAGTGGTAGTCGTCTTTTGGCCAGCAAGCGTGGTGGGTGCGAGTTGTCCGCCTGTCATGGCGTAAACCGTGTTATTGCACACGATCACCGTGATCTTCTCATTGCGGATCGCGGCGCTCACCAGGTGTTGCGCGCCGATGGCGTAGGCTCCGCCATCGCCCATGTATGCTATGCCCACGAGGTCCGGCCTCGCGCGCTTGATTCCAACTATCACGGGGATGGTCCGGCCGTGATGGGTCTGGACCGTGTCGAGGTTAAAGAGATTCCAGCTCAGGAGCGAGCATCCGATGTCGCAACCGTACACGGTCCTCTCCGCTATGCCAAGGTCGTCGACGGCCTCGCCCAGGGCACGCAGGATGATGCCATGTCCGCAGCCTGGGCAAAACGGGTGGGGCTTGGTCTCGGCGCGCCACGACCGTGGCATGCGCCCAGGCCGCATTACGGCGGTTTCGACGGGCCCGCCGCCTGCGCCGCCTGCGTCGGGCACGGCGCCCGTTGGGGATTGTCTCGCGACTCCTGACGAGAGCCCTTCACGACGCGTCTCGCCCGGTTGGTCTAATGTGTCGCTGTGATTCACGTGCTTCACATCCTCGTCGCCTGCCGCGGCCTCATCGATGGCTGTCCTTGACGAAGTCCACGATCTCCTCCGCGGTGATCCCCACGCCCGGCTTGAGGTACGTGCGCACGTCCACGGCCGCGCGTCCGTACAGCCCCTCGCGGACCAGACCCGCGAGTTGACCGTACGCCGACTCCACCACGAGAAGCCAGTCAGCCCCCTGGGCAGCGTCGGCAAGCGCTGTTGCAGGAAACGGACGCAAGGTGATGGGCCTGAAGTATCCGGCCCGCACGCCCCGAGCGCGCAGCGTCTTCGCGGCCTCCCGGGCGGCTCGAGAAACGATGCCGTGGGCGACCAGTATGACGCGCGCGTCCTCGCAGCCCTCTTGCTCGAACTCAACCACGGTCGGGGCCATCTCCTCATAGTCGCGGATGTTGGGCATGAGGGCGTCGTATAGCTCCTCTTCGATGCTGAAGGTGTTCCGGAAATGCGCCGGCGGCCTGTCCTGGCCCGGGATGCCGGGTCTTCCAACGAAGGGCTCTTGGGCCGCAAGGGCGAGGCCCCTGTCCTCGGGGTTATAGAGGGTAAGGGCCTCCAACATCTTGCCTTGGTAGCCGTCGCCCAGCACGAACGTGGGGAAGCGTGTCCTCCACGCCGTGGCGAACGCCTTGATCGTGTAGTCGAAAAGGTCCTGGTGGGAGGCGGTAGAGTATACGATACGATGTCCCTCACCGTTGCCTCCGGTGCATGTGAGCCGGACCTCCTGTTGGCTGTAGATGACCGTCGCCGTGGATGGACCTCCTCTTTGCTGGATGATCCACACCACGGGGATACGCATCATCTCGGCCATGGTGATCGGCTCCTGCATGAGGATGTTGCCGGGGCCGGCCGTTGCGGAGAATGCTTTTCTCCCGGCCATGACCGCCCCGATAGTTGCGAAGCCCGCGGAGAGCTCATCCTCGGTTTGCAGAAACCCGAGGGAGTGCTCCTTGGCAAGGGCGGCCCAGGTGTGCATGATCTCGTTCTGCGGGGTGATCGGGTAGCCGCACATCATGTCAGCGCCGGCGGCAGCCGCGGCCCATGCCACAACCTCGTTCCCCGTCAGGAATCTGCGCTGTTCTCCCTCGACGAGTCTCATCGTTCGTTCTCATTTCTTCTCATGTTCCGCCAGCGCGAAATGGGTGAGCCTGGCGGCAGCAGCGTTCCAGGCGCGGCGCCAGCGGGCGGGCGGCCTCGGCGGCCCCGGTGGTGGCCCGGTTGCACCTATGGGCCGGGCGTGGCTTAGCGCCGGACCCGCGCGGTGTCTCGCCAATTAGGAGTCTGCTCGAAACGGGTGGGCCATATGCACGTGCCGGGGCACTCTCTTGCCAGTAGTCGAAGCACCGGACGCATGTGTATGGCGGCGGACGGTGAGGCGCGGCGAAAACTCCTAGCACGGTTTCTGGACGACGTGGTATAATTACGATAGGCAGTGCGGACGTAAACGCAAACCGGGGCGCCGGGGAGTGGTGGAACGCCGAGGTCGCGAGCGCCCGAGGGCGGCGCGGAGGTCCCCGGGGTTTTGGGGCGCAAGACGAAACTGAAGCACACGAGTGCCGGAGTGGCGGAACAGGCAGACGCAAGGGACTTAAAATCCCTCGGGCCCTAGGCCCATGCGGGTTCGAGCCCCGCCTCCGGCACCATTTCCATGTACCGACCTGCTAGCCCCCCTACTGAAGGTTGCCGAAGCCAACAATGGCTAACGAGATATAGCGATGGCAGCGGACTTGCCGGCCTTGCACGACGGGGCGTGGAGAATGCGGCTATCTTGCGCGCCGAATTCGAACGAGGCGTGCCGCAAGCACGCCGTCCCTGGCGGGCAAGGCCGGCCCCTCCACCAGGACGGAGGTGTCCACGCATGCGCGCGCCTGCGCGTCAGCCTCCGCCGCGCTACGCCTTGATGCCCGCCTTCTTCTGGATGAAGGCCTGGAACTTCTTGTAGAAGTCCGCGAGTTTCTGGGCGTTTTCCCTTGCTGTCTTTATGAGCCTCTGCATCTCTTGCTGGCTCGGCGGACTCCATTGCCCCTGGTTTTGGTTCTGCGCCACCTGCGGGCGAGCCCCTCCCAGCCTGGGCGCCAGGCCGTAGTCCGCTGGGTTGAAGTCGAAGTTGTCGATGTACGCGAGCTGCTTCGCCGAGAGGGTCTTCTCTATGTCATCGATGGCCTGCCGGAGGGCTTCCTCCCTTGCCTGCCGCTGCTTGCGAAGCTCCTGGGCTCTCGCGCTGTCTACCTGTGACGGGCCGCCGCCCTGCCCTTGGGTTTGACCCTGTGTCTGTCCTGGCACCGGGCCTTGCCATCCAAAACGATTTCCGAACTCGAACTGGGCCGGGTCAACCTCCAGGCGGATGAGGCCTTTGTCAACAAGCGACTTGAAGGTCGGCCAAATGTCCGCCGCCTGCTTCCGGGTCAGGGCGAGCTTCTTGTCGCGGTCCATGTCCATGATGCCGGCAAGAAGCCAAACGAGGTCCTGTTCAACGGCTTCTCTTTGCACCACCAATTGGCCGCCTCGCGTCGCCGGCGCTTGAGCCTGGACCTGGACGCCGGCTTGGGCCAGCCCCATGGCCGCGGCACGCGCGGCGGGCTCGTCGGCGATCACGCTTGCCGTGACAGCTATCATGGTCAGCGCCAGTGCCGCGAGCACCGTCTGCGCGCCCCTGGTCCCGGTTCTAGCGCTGCCCTTGCCCTTGCTACTGCTACTGCCCCTGATGTGCCTCGCGGTGCTCCAGGCCGTCACGAGCCTGCGCGCTTCGGCAGTGGAGCCGACAGCGGGGCCGGCCGGACGGGCTGGCGGCGCCCACGGTGTTCCATCCGCTCCTCGCGCGCATTCCTGTGCTCGCGCACAACGCGGCAGGTTTGCGATTCCCGCCGTTTCCGAGTCCAAGCCACGCTTCGCACGAACCATTTCGCGTTCCACTTCGCGTTCCACCTCCTCCCCAGGGAGCGAGGCCAGCCACGGATCGGGAGAATCCGGCCAGTTCAGCCGCCAACCGAACCGGCCGGATCCCCGAATTCCGCGCCCTTCTCCGCCGGCCATTACTGCCATTACTTATCACTTGCTCACAAGACCGCTGAACCTCAACGTGGGAGCTGTCAAGAGTCTCACTCGCGTTTGGTCTTCGTGCTCACTCATAGCGCAAGGCTTCAACGGGGTTCAGCCGTGCCGCCCTGCTCGCCGGGTAAATCCCGAAGAACAGGCCGACGGCAAGCGAGAAGCAGAACGGCACCAACACGGCACCGACAGAGACGGCCGACGGCCATCCGGCGACGCGCGCCGCGATCCTCGACCCTGCGATGCCGACGATGATCCCGACGACTCCCCCCACCAGGCTGAGCACGATCGACTCTATGAGGAACTGCATCAGGATATCCACGGTCCTCGCGCCGATGGCCTTGCGGAGCCCTATCTCTCTCGTTCGTTCGGTAACGGACACGAGCATTATGTTCATGACTCCGATCCCGCCGACAAGCAGGGACACGCTGGCGATGCCCGCGAGAAGCACCGTGAACACGCGCGTGACGTCCTGGGCGGCGCTGAGGACATCGGCCTGGTTTCTCACGTAGAAAGCGTCGGTGCTACCCAAGCGGGCAGCGAGGACCGCGCTTATCTCGTCATTGGCCGCGTCCATGGATTTCGCGTCCTTGGCCTGGGCGTAGATTGTGCGCACGTACTTGGTCCCGAGGAGGCGCCTCTGCGCGGTCGTTATCGGAACGTATATGGCATCGTCTATGTTGGTCATGCCGCTTTGTCCCTTGGACTCCATGACGCCGATGACCTTCAGGCGTACCTGGCCGACCTTGAGCTCCTGCCCGATGGGGTCAGCGCCTGAAAAGAGCTCGTCTACGACGCCTTGCCCCACCACGGCAACTTTCGTGGCGTACTCAACGTCTTGTTCTGTGAAGAACGAGCCCGAGGCGACGTTGAAAGCCCTGACCGTCAGGTAATCCGGGGTCGTGGCCACGACCTGCGTCTGAAGGCTGCTCGTTCCGTACCTTACAGTGGTGCCTCGTGAAACCTCCGGGGCCACGGCGCTTACGGATGGGCACTCGTCGCGTATCGCCTGGACGTCGTCCATCGTGAGGACGTCCAGGCTTCCGAACGCTCCCCTTACCTGTGCACCCGGCTCCCGGGTCCGGCCAGGCATGATGACGAGGAGGTTAGAGCCGAGTCGCTCTATCTGCGATGACACCTGGCGGTTTGCTCCCTCGCCGATCGCTACCATGATGACCACTGCGGCAACCCCTATGATGACCCCCAGCATCGTGAGGCCCGAACGCATCTTGTTGCTGGTGATGCCGAGGAGTGCGGTGCGGACGCTTTCGAGCAGGTTCATCCAGCCTTCACCTCCTCCTCAGGGGCGCGCCCACGCGTGAGGCCGGCGATCGACGCGTCCAGCGCCTCGTCCCGCTCCGCTATCGTCCTCGAGGCGACCGGTTCATCCGCGACTATGACGCCGTCGCGAAAGCGGACGATTCTCTTGGCGTACTGCGCAATGTCAGCATCGTGGGTGACAAGGACCACGGTGATGCCGGTGTTGTTGAGCGCCTGGAATATCGCCATGATCTCCGCGCCCGCTTTGGTGTCCAAATTCCCCGTGGGTTCGTCCGCAAGGATTATCTCTGGCCGCGTCACTAGGCTTCGCGCTATGGCGACCCTCTGTTGTTGCCCGCCCGAGAGCTCCGAAGGTTTGTGATGGAGACGCTCCGCGAGCCCCACCGCCTCAAGAGCCTTCGTCGCAACGAGCCTCCGGGTGTGCCTCGGGACGCCCGCGTAAACCAGCGGCAGCTCAACGTTGGCCACAGCATCCAGCCTCGGGAGGAGGTTGAACGTCTGAAACACGAACCCTATGCGCTGGTTTCTCACGCGGGCGAGCTCAGTGTCGTTCATGTCGCTCACGAGCACCCCATCGAGGGAATAAGTCCCTTCCGTGGGCTGGTCCAGGCAACCGAGGATGTTCATGAACGTCGTCTTCCCCGAGCCAGACGGGCCCATGATAGCGACGAATTCTCCCTCGTCGATGCTGAGAGACACGCCCCGGAGCGCTTCGACCTCGACGCTGCCGAGCTTGTATGTCTTTTTTAACCCGTCAACTCTGATCACGCTCAACTCACCCCATACGTGCGCCGCCGGGACGGGTCACGGGCCGGCGCGGCCCGCGGCCCCGGCGTGCCGTTCGCGTCTATCGAGGTCCCCCCATGATGAACATTCCCGGGCCCTCCGGCATGCCACGAGTCGTGCGGTTCGAGTTCCGCTGATTGCTCGTTCCGGTAGTACCCGTGGAGGCGGCAGCAGAGCTTCTGACTGCTACCATGTCGCCCTCCGCGAGCCCCGATATGACCTCGGTTGTGGTCCCGTCAGTTATGCCGAGCTCCACCCGCTTGAAGAACGGCTCACCCTTTTCATCCAGGGTCCGCGCCATCAGGCGCCCTCGCCGCTCCTCCAGCGCCGCGTTGGGGATCGTGAGCACGTTTGTGCGGCGATCCATGACGATGTCGACGTCGGCCGTCATCCCGGGTTTCAAGGTCCTGGTGTCGTCGGTGACCTTGATGGTTACCTCGAAGTAAACCACGCTGCTGATGACCTTGCCTTGGGAAGCAACGCTTTCGACTACACCGCTAAAGACCTTGTCCGGGAGGGACTCCACCTTGATATCGGCCTGTTGACCCACCTCAACGCTGTGGACATCCGTCTCATCCACATTCGCCACGACCTGAAGGTGCGTGAGATCCGCCACGGTCGCGAGGACGCTCGATTGTCCCACAACCTGTCCTACCTGCGCCGCGACCTGCGTGACCGTTCCATCTATGGGAGACACGACCCGCGTGAGAGCGAGGTCACGCTCTGCCGCGCTCACAGCGTTTCTGGCCTGCACTACCTGAGCCTGCGCGGTGAGGAGCTCTTGCTGGGCGCTCGTTGTATCGGCGTTGGCCTCGGCGAGGCTTAGGTTCAGCTTGGCCTGGGACACCGCCGCCTCAGCCGCCGCAAGCTCGTCAGGATCTGGCCCAGCAAGCAGCGAATCGAGCTTCTGCTGCGCCGACTTCAGCGATTCAACGGCGGTAAGATACTTGTTCTCAGCGCTCTCCAGTTGCTGCCGCGTCACCGCGCCCTGTTCGAAGAGGGTCTTGTTGCGCTCGTACTCCTTATTCGCGGCATCCACCGAGAGCTGCGCCTGGGTGACCTGGGACTTGGCCTGCTCGATGTCCTGGGTCGTTGCTCCCTCTTTGAGCTGTGCCAGCTTTGCCTCAGCGTTGAGCAGGTTTACCCTGGCCTGCTCGACAGCGAGCTGGTTCTGCGTGGGGGCGAGCTTCGCCTGCGTTTGAGCTTGTGCGAGCTTCGCCTCTGCAACTGCCAGGTTATCCTTGGCTTCCTGGAGACGCTGGCGGGCATCGGTGTCATCGAGGATGACGAGCTCCTGGCCCTTCCTCACAGCGTCTCCCTGTTTAATCAGGACCTGCGTGACGGTGCCGCTGACCTTGGGAGCCACCTCGTAGGTCGAACCTGCGCTTACGGTGCCCGAGGCCGTGATCTTCAGGGTGATCGACCCTCTCTGCACCGGGACGAGCCGGTACAACTGCTGCGAGCTTGCGGCACCCCGGTTACCGGCGAAGAATGCCCTATAGACGCCGTATCCCGCTATCCCCACCACGCACACGGCGACGACCATGACGACCGCTAGGCGGCGCTTGCCTTTACCTCTTGTGCGATTTGCAGTCATAGCTTCCACCCCTCATGTCCCAACAATCCCACCGCCTTGCCCAAGCGGGCCCGTGCGAGGTAGCAATCGAACAAGGCCTGGATCTGCTCGACTTTTGCGCTGGCGAGAGATTGGGTGGCGTCGATGACCTCCGCCATGACCGCCGCTCCCGCATCAAAACGCGCCTTGGTCACGCGGAGTGCTTCTTCCGCCTCGCCCACCGCTTTCCCGGCGAGCTCCAGCTTTTGCACGGCCTGCTTCAATCCCACTGCGGCCGCGTACACGTCCTCGACCACCGCCTGCTTCTGACGCTCCAGCGCGTCCTGTTGCATCTTCAAGGTCGTCTCGGCCTGCGTGAGCTTCTCGCGGGTCACTCCACCGTCCCAGAGAGACCACGACACCTCGATGCCGACGTTCGTCACCGGCTCGGACGACTTGGACCCCAGCCCGATCTCGCCGGGCGTTCCCGCCGCGGAGCGAGAGTCTTCGGCGTCCCCTTTCGAGAGCGTGAGCGTCCAGCCTGCTTGCCCTGTTGTGAGGCCGAGCGATCCAGTGGCGGTGAGGGAAACGTCCCCGGGCTTAGAGTAACTTGCGGAAAGGCCAACCGAGGGCCACAGGGCGCGCCGTGCCGTGTCCACGGCGGCGCGGGCCTTTTCCACTGACAAGCTCGCCTGTTTCACCTCACTCCGGTTTTCGAAGGCGAGCTGCACGAGTTCCTCGAGGCTCTCGTCGTTCGTCTCGACCTGGAACTCGTTGACCAGGTCGAACTCAGTCTCGGCAGGCACACCCAAGAGCAGTGCGAGGGATCGCATCGCGGCATTGAGGTCGTCCTGTGCTTTGAGCTGGTTGAACTTCGCCTGGTCGAGCTGGCTTTCCGCCTTCATGAGGTCGAGCTTAGTCGCCACTCCGAGCGCCAACTTGGTGTTCACCTCATCCACCAGGTTGGACGCGGACTCCACCGACCCGTCGCTCAAAGACCTCATCTGCTGGGCCCTGAGCACGCCGAGGTACGCGGAGATCACGTTGAACATCGTGTTCTGTTTGGCCTTGGCAAGTTCCAGCTCTGCTTCGTCCAGGTCCATGGCGGCGAGTTGGGTGGCCGAGAGCCCGACGCTGAACGGTGCCGGGAGGACACCAGGCAGCGTCTGGCTCACCGTGACGCTTACAGACGAACTCGCGTCCGATGCCGAGTCGAGGAATGTGTTACCATAATAGCCCTGGACGGCAACTTTCGGCTGCCTGCCGCCGCTGCTCTCGCGGAGCTTGGAGCGCCCGAGCTCGAGCGCTTGCATGCTGCTGACGAGGTCCGGGTTTTGTCTGGCGGCAAGGTCGAGCGCCTCAGCCAGCGTCAAATGGACCGGTTGCGACGCTCGCGGCGCTGGAGTGGACGTCGACGGCGAAGTCGACGTCGGCGTCGACGCGGACGCAGGTGCCGGCGGCGCGGCGCTGTCTGCAGCTTCGACCCACCCGGTGCCCGGCGCAGCTGGGAAGGCGGTCCCCGCCGCGATCGCAGCGAGAATGAACAAGAGCGGGAGCAAGAGCCTGGGGAGGCGCTTGACTGTCGTTCGTATGTTCGTCACGACGCGGTACCTCCGTTTTCGGCGCTCGTGGTGTTGGTGTTCCCGACGTTCGTATCACCGCAAGCCCGCCTAAACTGGGATCTTGCGACGTTGTAGTCGTATATTGCCTGGAGCGCGTCGATTTGGCTTTGAGTATACTGGTTCTGAGCGGTCAGGACGTCCAGGTTCGTGGCCATGTCCGCGTCGAAAAGCAACTGAGTCACGCGGAGGTTCTCCTTTGCCTCGTCGACCTTCTTGGCCGTGAGGGCCACCTTGGCCTCGGCCTGCTTAAGGGAGACGTATGCCTGGCGGACCGCCATGGCTATCTTGTTGCGCTGGTCCGCAAGTCTCACCCTCGCATCGTCCGCTGCGAGCTTGGCCCGCTCGTATGTGAGCCTAGGCGTGAAGTCGTTGTCTGCGAGGCTGACCTCCATGTCCGCCACATCGACGCTCGATTGCGCTTGCGCGACCTCAACGCGGTTGGCGAGAGCGAATTCAATGCTCGCCTCGAGGTCGAGGTCCCCCGTCTTCTCGTAGGAGAACTCATCGCTGAGACGGAGGACTGTCTCCGGCGCGAGCCCGATGGCCTGATTCAGCGAGACCATCGCGAGATCCCTGTTGAGCGTGGCGCTCTCGAGGCTGTTCCGCGCTGAGGCGACCTGGTTCTCCGCCCTCATCAAGTCGAGCTTGGTCGCCATGCCCACTTTCTCCTTGGCCTTCGCCACCTCGAGCTGCTTCTCTGCGAGGGTAAGCGCCTGTTCGGAGATGTCCACCAGGTGTTCGGCCTTGAGAAGAGAGTAATAAAGCTGGTCTGTGTTGAGCACGGCGTCCTGCTTGGCTATCTCGAGATTCTTCTGTGCGACGGAAAGGTTCACACGAGCCTGATAGAGTGACGTTGGAGATGGCTTTGTGAGGTTGCTGGCCTCTGCCTGCGCCAGCGCGAGCTCGGCATCCTTCACTGCGTTCGCGGCAAGGAGCACGCTTGAGCTGGATTTCAGCGCGAGCTCACGGCATTCCTGGAGGCTCACCTCCCTCACCGCGGACTGAGCGGATTGGACTGCGTCATCAGCCGCCAGCGCTGTGGGCGAAAGCACCATCACACCCGTCACAAGGGACAGCGCGAGCACAGCAACCCAATCGAGCCATAACCTGTTCTCCGAGCGACGTCTGGATAGCGACATCCTGAACCACTCCTCCCTCCAACACCCGACGTTCCATATGATGTTTTCCACGGGACTTCCCAACAATCCGCCTCAGCGGTTCGCCTATACCGCGCCTGCGTCTCCGCGCCCAAAAGAGGGGGGTGCCCGGAGGCAGCCCCCGACGAACGTGAAACCTTCTTTCTGACGCGGCGTGTCTCACGGGGCATTGCGGCATTTCGGACGAGCGGATTCAGGTATCGGCCGCTCGGCCCCAAGCTCCCACCTCCTGCCATCCCGGGCCAAACCTTGTCGGGAGGCCGCGGAATTGGGTTTTCTCCCTGAGGTTGGATTCTTCACTATGTATAACGCGCGGGATGTTAAGAAATTGTGACAGAGAAAGCAACGTTTTGTGAACGCCCGTCCGCCTGGCGTGTAAACGAGCGGCGCGGTCTCGGTCTGCGACGCCGTGTCACAGAGACTGGCAGGGGTGAGGGGTGCTTGGGGAAAGGCCAGCCGTCTCCTGTACCCCCACTTAGCACCGTGCTGCGCCGTAGGCTTCGCAGGTCCCGCCCGCCTCATCCGGCGGCACCGCCGGCAGTGTGAAACTGAACGTAGAACCCTTGCCCAGCTCGCTCTCTACGGCGACCCGGCCCCCGTGGCTAGCAACTATCTGTTTGACGATGGCGAGGCCGAGGCCCGTCCCGCCCAGAGCACGCGCACGCGACTTGTCAACCCGATGGAAGCGTTCCCATATGTAAGGGAGGTCCTCGGCAGGAATGCCGGGGCCGTGGTCCTGGACGCTCACGGTGACCTCGTTGCCCGAGGACCGGGCACGGATCGCGATCACGCCCCCCGGCTGGGAGAACTGGACGGCGTTGCCCAGGAGGTTGATGAGGACCTGCTCCACTCGATCTTCGTTCGCGAGTATGAGGGGAAGATCCTCTGGAATATCCCTCTCAACCCGGAGCTTGTGCTCCTGGAGCTGCGGCGTGAGCTTGGACACCACGCGCGCCGCGACCTCAGATGCATCAACGGTATTGAGGTCCCAGCTCACCTTGCCCGACTCCATGAGCGCAAGGTCGAGCAGGTCGTGTATGAGGCGGTTCAAACGCAGGGTCTCCCTGTGCATGAGCTCGAGGTATTGATTCCTCACGGATTCGTCGGAGATCACCCCGTCCATCATGGCCTCGAGGAAGCCCTGGATTGAAGTCAAAGGTGTGCGCAGCTCATGCGACACGTTCGCGACGAGATCGCGGCGAAGCTGCTCAAGCTGCCGAAGCTCGGTGATGTCCTGGAATACGCCGACCGCGCCGTACACTTTGCCATCGGTCTCCTTCAGCGGAGCGACATGTACGAGAACGAACGTCTTGCCATCACCAAGCTTGTACTCGGCCGCCTCTTCCCGGCCGGACTCCAACACGCTTCCGAAGATCTCGGCCATCCCAGGGCAGGCAGAGAGGTCTTTGAGCGACAGACCGAGAAGGCCGGTGTCTTGGTATCTCAACATGCGCGCGGCAGCGGGATTGGCGAGGATCAGCTTCCCGCGGTCGTCGGTGGCCACGACTCCCTCTGACATGTTGGACAGGATGTTTTCGATCCTCAGTTTCTCCTGGTGTAGGGTGCTAATGGTTTCTTGGAGGGCGTCGGATAGATGATTGAACCTATGGGCGAGTTCGCCCAGCTCGTCCTGGGAGGTCACCTGTATCTTCTGCTCGAAATTGCCCTTGGACATCTCCAGGGTTATCCTGCTCATCTCCTTGATGGGACGGGAGATGGAGCGGGAGAAGAAATAACCGAGGACCGCCGACACAAGTATCGCGATGCCTGCGGCGTATACGATGATGCGCTCAACGGCGCTTACCGTGGCCGCGATGTCGGCGACGGGCGTAAAGAGCAGGAGCCCGCCTACCACCTGGCCCCGCGCCTTCAGGGGGACGGCCACCGAGAGCACGACCTGATTGAAGCGGGGATTATAGTCACGCCTTGAGACCACCTCTCCCTGCAGGATCCGGCGGTTTTCCTCGGTCTCGAATTGGAGGTGCGGCGGGCCAGGCAGCCGGGCCCCGCCCGCGAGTATGAACCCCCGTCGGTCTACCACGGCCATGCGCACGTTCTGGGCGTAGGCGAGGGGCCCAAGTACGCTGTCCAGCGACGCGAGGGTCTCGCCATTCTCGAGGTGCGATTCCATCAGCTCCCCGATGGCCTTGCCTCGTTGAATGAGCTGACGCTCCCTGACGGAGTAGTAGTAGCTGGCGAAAAGCTGCGACATGACGATGCCTACGGCAAGCAATGTCAGCAGCGCCACCACAAGGTACGACGTCAGGAGTTTGCCGAAAAGGCTTCTAGACATTCATTCGCCCGCCTCGAATTTGTAGCCGCGTCCCCAGACCGTCTTAATGTACGTAACGTCGCCGTCGGCGTGGAGTTTCTCGCGCAAGCGCTTGACATGTGTATCGACCGTGCGTGCGTCACCCATGTAGTCGTATCCCCAAACTTCCGCGATGAGCTGTTCGCGGCTGTACACGCGGCCCGGGTGGCACGCCAGGAACCAGAGCAGGTCGAACTCCTTGGGGGTCACGGGTATCTCCTTGTCCTTTATGGTCACCCGGTTGGCGTCGCGGTCGATCGTGAGATTGCGGTAGGTGAGCACCCGGCCACTCGCCCCGGGGCTGGCACCGGCCCTTCGCAAGACCGCCCTCACGCGGGCCACCATCTCGCGGGGGCTGAATGGCTTGGGGATGTAATCGTCCGCGCCAAGCTCCAGGCCGAGCACGCGGTCGAATTCTTCAGTCCTGGCGCTGAGCATGATTATGGGTACGTTGGAGGTCTTCTTCACCTCTTTGCATACCGTCCATCCGTCGAACTTGGGCAGCATGATGTCCAGAATGATGAGGTCGGGCGGATCGATTCTGGCTTTATTGAGGGCTTCTTCGCCGTCGCTCGCGGTTTCGACGCGGAAGCCTTCGTTCTCGAGGTACATGCGAACGAGCTCCCGCACGGACTCCTCGTCTTCAACCACGAGAATGGTGCTCACTTCCTCAACGCCTCCCGAGAGACGGCAATAACGGGTCTCTCTAATCTTCGGGCAGGAGACCTGCGCTGTCAATCATCCTCAAGAATGATTATACCTACCTCTTTTCAGGATTCTATGGAGAAAGTATGTCAAAACGTTGAGCTGCTGCGCGTCCCACGCATTGCCACGTAGCGCGTAGCACACGCGGGAAGGGGCGTTGGGCGTCGGCGTGGGACGGGTCTGGGCGAGCGGCGGGCTGGCGAGCGGGGCGGGCGGGTGGGCTAGTGGGCTGGTGGGAGGGCGCTCTCGCTGCCCTTTGTCCTTTTCGGCTGCATCCTTAACGCGAAGCGAGGAGTTCCGCGCCTTGCGGCGAATAATACAAAAGGGGGCACAGACGCGGGAACGTCTGCGTCTCGTCGTCCTAGCCCCTCGGGCCGTCGGAGAGGGCGTCGCCGTCCGAGGGGGCTGAACGGCAGCGGCGATGCCAGCGGGCGGCCGCGCGGCGCCTTAGGGGGCGACCGGCGGGGCGGCGATAGGAGAGCGGCGCGGTGATGTGGCGGGCGGCAAGCCGGGTCAGGTCGGTGTGCTGCCGGGTTGGCTAAGGTGTAAAAGGGAGGCGCAAAGCGTAATGACAGGGGAGATGAGGGCCGTCATCAAGCCGACCGCGGGGCCCGGGGCGGCGATGACCAGGGTGCCGATCCCGGGCGTGGGTCCGAGGGATGTGCTCGTGAAGGTGAAGGCCACCGCTATATGCGGCACGGACATTCATATCTATAACTGGGATCCATGGTCGCAGTCAAGGATCCATCCCCCGAGGGTCTTCGGCCACGAGTTCTGCGGCGAGGTGGTCGAGGTCGGGCCGCAAGTAAGGTCCACCGCCCCGGGGGATTTCGTTTCCGCCGAGACCCACATCACGTGCGGGGTATGCTTCCACTGCCGCACCGGGAAAGGCCATATCTGCCAGAACGTCCAGATCATAGGCGTCGACAGGGACGGGTGCTTCGCCGAATACGTGGTAGTGCCCGAAGAAAACGTGTGGAAGGTCGCGCCTGACGTGCCGATCGAGATCGCGGCGATCCACGATCCCCTGGGGAACGCTGTGCACACGGTCTTCTCGGCGGACGTGGCGGCGGCCACGGTTGCCATCGTTGGTGTGGGTCCCATAGGCCTGTGCGCGATCCCCATAGCCCGCATGGCGGGGGCGACTCGCGTCTTCGTCGCGGATGTCAACGAGTGCCGACTGGACCTCGCGAGGAAGCTCGGAGCAGACCTCGTCATCAACTCCCGGCGCGAAGATCCCGTGAGGGCGATGACCGAAGCTACTGACGGGATGGGCGTGGACGTGGTGCTCGAGATGTCGGGCCATCCCGACGGCATCAGGCAGGGTCTTGCGGCGCTGCGAAAAGGCGGGCAGATGAGCCTCTTGGGGTTGCCGTCTCGGCCGGTCGAGATAGACCTCGCGGACGGTGTGATATTCAAGGGCGCCACTCTTAAGGGCATCTCGGGCCGGGAGATGTTCGCAACCTGGTACAAGGTGGCGGCCCTGCTGAGGGCGGGCCTCGACGTTTCGCCCGTCATCACCCATAGGTTCCCGCTGGACGAATTCGAGCAAGCCATGGAGCTTGCACGCTCAGGGAATTGCGGCAAGATCGTGCTCTTCCCCTGACGCGAGTAGCGTAGCATGGCGCGCGGTGCGTTGCACCTTGCGCTTGCTTGGCGCCCGGCGCGTGACACGTGGCGGGCGGCGGGCGGTGCGGGGGCTCCAGTGCGGCGCGGTGGGTTCTGGTCCGGCGGGGTGAGGGCGAACAGCCGAACAGAGCGCGGGTGCGGTGGCGCCCTGGCAACACTAAGGTCGCAACGTGCCAATGGTGACATGGCGGTCCCGTTGTGGTGACGCGGACGGGTGACAGCGCAGATGAGATTACGGGCAGTCTCAATGGCGTATCCGAATAACCTAATCGGAGGGAGGGAACGCCGCAGACCCTGAAGCCGGAAGCGCGACACGCAAAGCAGCTGCGCGGAGCGAGGCCGTCGGCGCAGGGCGGGGCCGGGCCGGGTGCCGGGCGCCGGGCGGCCCGCGTCGGGTCAGGTGGTGCCGTGCAAGGCTGCGCCGAGTGCGGCTGCCGCGGGCGGCGCTGGGAACGGGTGTAGCGGGGTCGTGCGGGAACGGAATTCCATGCAGGACGCACTGGCTTTCGTGCAAGAAGAGATCAACGAGCTAAAGAGGCAGGGGCTTTTCAGGCTCCCGCGGGTCCTCGAGGGAGAACAGCGGGCAAGAGCCGTCTTCGATGGACGGACCGTCGTGAACCTCTCGTCCAACAACTATCTCGGCCTCGCCACCCATCCGAAGCTGCGCGAGGCCGCAAAGAGGGCCATCGATGAGCTCGGCGTAGGCTCGGGAGCGGTCCGCACCATCGCCGGCACGATGGAGCTTCACGTGGAGCTCGAACGGAAGCTGGCGGAGTTCAAGAAGACCGAGGCTGCGCTCGTGTTCCAGTCGGGGTTCACCGCTAACGCCGGCACCGTGTCGTGCATCCTCGGGCGCGAAGACGTGATCATCAGCGACCAGCTCAACCACGCCAGCATCATCGACGGCGCACGCCTGAGCCGCGCGGAGATCAAAGTGTTCCCGCACCGGGACGTGGACGCCATGCGAAAGCTCCTCGAGGAGTCCAAGGGTGCGAGGCGCGTGCTTGTCATCACCGACGGGGTCTTCAGCATGGACGGCGACATCGCGCCGCTGCCCGACATAGTGCGTGTGGCGAAGGAGTACGGAGCCATCACCATGGTCGACGACGCTCACGCCAGCGGCGTGCTCGGCGCGAACGGGCGCGGCACCGTGGACCATTTCGGCCTCCACGGGCAGGTCGACATCCAGGTGGGCACGCTCTCAAAGGCCATCGGGTGCCTGGGCGGGTACGTGGCCGGGAGCCGGGCGCTCATCGAGTACCTGCTTCAGCGGGGACGGCCCATTCTGTTCAGCACGTCCCATCCGCCGGCGGTGACTGCGGTGGCCTTGGCAGCGCTCGACATTCTGCTGAACGAACCCGAGCTCATCGAGCGGCTGTGGGAGAACGCCAGGTTCTTCAAGAAGGGCCTGCAGGACCTCGGCTTTAACACAGGCATCAGCGAGACGCCGATAACACCGGTCATAGTAGGGGACGGGCCGCTCGCGATGAAACTGTCCGACCGGCTCTTCGAGGAAGGAGTGTTCGCCCAGGGCATAGCGTACCCGACCGTCCCGGTGGGCGCGGCGCGCGTGAGGACGATCGTGACGGCTGAGCACACGAAGGAGGACCTGAGCTTCGCGCTGGACGTGTTCGCGAAGGTCGGGAGGGAGCTTGGCATAATCGAGCGGTGACGAGCGGTTTAGAGCTGGCGGCGATGGCGGGTGGCCTCGGCGGCTTCGGGGATGCTGCGCGCTGACGACGCCATACGCTGACGCCGCCGCCGCGGCGACGCCGCTGTGACGGCTGCGTTGAATCGGCTGTGACGCTGTGATGGCTGCCGTACGAGCGCAGGACGCGTCGGGCGGGGCCGGGGCGGCAGCGCGGCCAGGCCGCATTTACCACTTGACGACACTGGTTCGTGTGTTATAATAACGAATGTAGCGGGGCGCCGTGCATAGAACGGGCGCGGTGCCGACGACAAAGTTTACGTCGCGGGGTAGAGCAGCTGGTAGCTCGTCGGGCTCATAACCCGGAGGTCGCTGGTTCAAATCCAGCCCCCGCCACCATTTTTCTTAGCGTGGGACGTGCGGAGGCGACAGCGTCCGACGCCCCACGCGCAGTCCATATAGGTTCAGGCGGCGGCGTAGCTCAGTTGGTCAGAGCACGCGGTTCATACCCGCGGTGTCACTGGTTCGAATCCAGTCGCCGCTACCATTTTGTAAGCGCGACACGACCGGGATTTCCCGGCCGTGTAAAAATGAATAGTCCAAAGTTTGGGTGCGCCACTAGCTCAGTTGGTAGAGCAGCTGACTCTTAATCAGCGGGTCGAGGGTTCGAGTCCCCCGTGGCGCACCAGCTATTTAAGGCTTTCCTTGCCAGCATGTGGCACGGGCGCTCCGGACGTGGTGCAAATCGGGTGAAAACGCGTTGGCGGCATTACAAAAGCGCAGCTACGAAGGCTGCGCTTTCTTTCTTGGGTCGGCAGGTTCGGGGAAGAGGGTGTCCGTCGTAGCCGCCGCCTCATCCTCCATTTCATCGAACACGTGTCCATACAGATCGAGGGTGATCCCGGTCCCTGAATGCCCGAGGCCGGCTGAGATAGTCTTGATCGGCACCCGCGCTTTGATGAGCAAGGTCGCGCTTGTATGCCGCAGGTCGTGGACCCGTAGTGTCTCGGGAAGTCCCGCCGCTCTCAGCATAGCTTTGAACTCGCGCTGGAGGTTACGCGGCGTGATTGCGGTCCCCCGCCACGTGATGAACACGAGCCCAAGCTCACACCATTCCGGCCCGAGCACAAGCCGCGTCTTGGCTTGCTCGACGCGGTGGGCCTGGAGGACGGCCTGGAGGTGCTCCGGCATTCTCAGAATGCGCTCGCCGCGCTCCGTCTTTACCAGGTCATACACGGGATTCGGCCCGCCACGTTGAAGTGTCTCATTAACACGCATGGTGCCCGCCTCGAAATCAATGTCGTCCCACTTGCCTGACAGACCCTCTAGGTATGGTGTATGGTGCCACAAGTCTTCGTTTCCTTTTCCCGAAGGCGCCGCGCTTGCCGGTGCTTCCACGGCGAGGCGCCTGCAATTTGGCTAGCCTGCGGGCCGTCGGCTTGGAAAGAGATTCATTTGGTGGAAATTCATTCTTGACGAGAATGCTATCAAATGATAGCATGTTGGGCGAGCGGATGTTACAATAAGGGAGGAACAGACATCAGTGCCCCGACCCGCAAGACTCAAACTACGGCAGCGTGGCCCCAATTCGACAGGTGGATGAGTTCCTGGAGCGGGTTAGGGAAGTGATACTTACGCAGTGCAAGTTTGATTTCATCCCACGCAAGGAGAACCTTGACAGCTTGGCGGAACTGGGAATCGCGGTGAGCGCAGCGAAGCAGGAAATCTTCGGCCTTACGTATCGGGACTATTACAGGGGTCCGGCAGTGGACCACTCACGAGAGCGCGTTCGAGGGGGCATGATATGGGAGTTTATCAGGGACATGGACGGGAGGCCTGTGTACATAAAGCTCAAGTTGGACAACGATCGCGGCCGCGTATGCATGTCGTTCCACGAGTCTGACCGCGCCCCCAGGTTGCCCTATCGGTAGAGCGATCAGGGAGTTCGTGTTGACAGATGAGTCGAGGCGTCATGCATTGAGGAGAACAAACCATGAGAGGCTTCTGTCCGAAGTGCGGAGCGGAAAGGGAATTGGTCAAGACGCAGAGGGAGGAGACCTATCCGGTAAAGGGCGAGCCCGTCACCATCATGGCCAACGTTTTGACGTGCGAAACTTGTGGGACTGATGTATTTGACGAAACATTGGACGATGAGAACCTGTCTCTGGCTTATTCCAAGTACCGGAAGCAAAAGGGTCTGTTGGGCCCGCAGGAGATCAAGAGGATTAGGGAGAGATATGGTCTCTCACAGCGAGGCATAGCCGTTCTTCTGGGATGGAGTCCCGCGACGATAGCGAGATACGAGCTTGGGTCGATCCCCAGCGTTGCTCATAACGATCAGCTTTGTCGGTTCAACAAGGACGTGGAATACGCGCGCAGTCTCTTTGAAGCGTCTGCTGCTAAGCTGGGCAACCTTGAGAGGAAGCGAGTGGAGAGAGCGCTTGGCTCCTGCCGGGCAGATAGTGTGCCAGAGAAGATCTCGCGAATCCTACTGGGGCTGTACTCGCGGTATGAAGAGCCGCTGAGGGGAAGGCGTAAGCCTGATCTGGACAGACTAGCTAGTATGGCAGTGTTCTTTGCAGTCAAGTGTCCTGGCATCGCGAAGTCCAAGTTGCTTAAGATGCTGTGGTATTCGGATTTCCTCTGCTATAGACGAACGCTGTGCTCCATGAGCGGCGCGGTCTATTGCCACAACTACTTTGGGCCTATTCCATTGGCCCATGACTTGGTTATGGCATACATGGAGCGGATGCAGTTCATTGCTCTAAAGCCACAGAGTTACGGAGAGGTCGAAGGAGAGAGGGCCGAGCCTCTCGTGGAGTTTGATGGTGGTTTATTCAGCCCTGAGGAATTGAAGGTTCTGGAAGACGTGTTTCGGAGGTTCAAGGATTGCAGTGCTGCCGCACTCGGGAAGATAAGTCACAAGGAGCGGGGTTACACAGAAACGCAGCTCGGTGAGCCGATATCTTATGAGTACGCCATGACCCTGAGAGCTATCGAATAATGTTCCGCGTCACCGCAAATGACCAGGATTTGGTCGAGCCATTTGTGTGCCTGAACGCAGCGATGGCGGGGATATGGTGGGGCCGCCCCAACCAACGGGGCGGCCTTCATGTTGGTAGCGGGTGGCGGTGGCGGGTTGCGCTTGTTGCCCTTAGCGCGCTGCGCTGGCCTCGGCGCTGCCCTCGGCCGCAAGGAGACATACTTGTGGAGGTTGTCGCACCTTGCGTAGTTTGGCTCTCCGAGCGTGCGCGCGAGGCCAAGCATGACATCGGCTATGACCTCGAGATCCTCCGGCTGGCTGCACTCGATTACGTGTTCATACGCGCCTCCGAGGATGCGCACCTTGGCTTGGCGGTCGCCATCCCAGGCGCTGAAGTATGCTGCTCCGATGACCCGGACGGCTTGGTCGGGGGCAATTCTGAATCTGGTGCCGGTTTGGTCGAGCATCATTGTTACCTCCCTTTAGCCGGGCTGTCCGCAGGCGAGCGCAAACCCGTTGACGCGCCTGAAGTATCCCATGCACGACGAAAACCCTTTGACCATGTATCGGTCAATCGGCGTGCGCCTGTCAAGGCACCTGTGGGGACAGAGATCAGCAAGAGATTCATGGTAGGTAATCTGACACAATCTTTGACGTGCCGCTCCACCGGGCATATAATCGTGCCATAAAACGCGCGGGATGGGGGGTGACGGGATTGCAGGCAGGACCAGAGTTCCCGGCCTTCCGCATAGGGGTTGTGAAGGAGCTTACGAATCTGTCCGAAAGGCAGATAAGGTACTACGAGCTTTTCGGGCTGATCAGCCCGAAAAGAACAGAGGGCGGCACCAGGATGTACTCGGAAAACGACATAGCGACGCTCAAGCGGATCGGCGAGATGATGCAGTGGGGATTCCGGGTGAAAGATGTGAAGGAAAAGCTCGAAGAGGAGAGGTTCAAAGCTCGACGCCGTGGAGGACAACGTGAAGAGCCTGTTGTCTTGCGTTCCTTGTACCCCGTATCTAACCAGGCCGCGTTGTCCAGGGCGTTGGACAACATCAGAAAAGAATGAGAGAGGGGAGACACAATGCCGAACCCCGCCAGAGAAGAGGTCCTGAAGAAAGCTGAGGAACTTGGGGTGAAGTTCGTCCACCTGCAGTTTACGGACATCATAGGTGTCCTAAAGAGTGTGGCGATACCAGTAGAGCAGTTGGAGGCGGCGCTCGACGGCGAGTTGATGTTCGATGGGTCCTCCATAGAGGGGTTCGTGAGAATCGAAGAATCCGACATGTACCTGCGGCCCGACCCGGCTACGTTTGCGGTCTTCCCCTGGACGGAGGGACAGGACACCGTCGCCAGGCTCATGTGCGACATCCACAACCCGGACGGCACGCCGTTTGCCGGGTGCCCGAGGCACACACTGAAAGCCGTCCTGGCAGAAGCCGCCGAGATGGGATACACCATGATGGCTGGACCGGAGCCGGAGTTCTTCCTGTTCGATACAGATGAGATGAAGAGAGCCACCGTCAACACGTTTGACCAAGCCGGCTACTTCGACCTATCGCCGATAGACCTGGGTGAAGAGGCAAGGCGCGACATGGTTCTGGCCCTTCAGAAAATGGGGTTCGAAATCGAGGCCTCACACCACGAAGTTGCCCCGGCGCAGCACGAGATAGATTTCCGCTATGCCGATGGGCTGAAGACGGCTGACAACATCGCAACGTTCAAGTTCGTCGTGAGGGTCGTGGCCCGACAGCATAACCTCCATGCCACATTCATGCCCAAGCCGGTCTTCGGCGTGAACGGGTCGGGAATGCACACGCATCAGTCGCTGTTCCGCCGCGGTGAAAACGCGTTCTACGACCCGGAAGGGGAATACCAGTTGAGCGACGAGGCCTTGTATTACATCGGAGGCCTTATGAGGCACGCGCGTGCCTTCGCTGCGATCACCAATCCCACCGTAAACTCATATAAGCGGTTGGTCCCTGGCTACGAGGCGCCTGTCTACATCGCCTGGTCCGAGCGAAACAGAAGCCCCCTCGTGCGCGTGCCCGCCGCAAGAAAGAGCGCGACCAGGGTTGAGCTGCGTAACCCGGACCCGTCGTGCAACCCATACCTTGCTCTGGCAGTCATGCTCAAAGCGGGGCTTGACGGCATCAAGAACAAAATCCTGCCGCCCGAGCCGGTCAACAAGAATATCTATGCTCTCACTGCAGCTGAGCGCAAAGAGATGGGCATTGAAAGCCTTCCGGGTTCGCTTAAAGAGGCTCTCGAGGAACTGCAGCAAGACCCAGTGGTCATGGAGGCGCTTGGCCCTCACATCCTGGAACGGTTCATTGAGGCCAAGACCCTCGAGTGGGATGTCTACAGGACTCAAGTCCACAAATGGGAGATCGATCAATACCTCACAGTGTTCTAGGTATGTGCCATAAGTTTTCGTCTCCTTTCTTGACGGCGCTAGGGTTGCCGGTGCTTGCACGACGGGGCGTAGAGAATTCGGCTGTCTTGAGCGCCGAATTCGAACGAGGCACGCCGCAAGCGCGCCGTCCCCGGAACCCAACACCGGCAAACCTAGGCAGGACCTCCCTTCGCTGAAAAGTAGCGCTAACTTTTGGCGACATACTCAGTTGGAGGCGAGCACCATGGACTGTGCCGGCGTAGCGAACTACCTTGCGGGTTGGATCAGGGATCAGGTCTCCAGCGCCGGGGCCCAAGGGGTTGTAGTAGGGATAAGCGGAGGGATCGACTCCGCAGTAGTTACCGGCCTGTCAGGGCGTGCGGTGCCAGGAAGGGTCCTGGGACTCTTGCTCCCGGCCCACAGCAATCCCCAGGATATGGACGACGCGAAGGCCGTAGCTCAGACCTTTGGCGTGCCCACCAAGGTCATCGACCTAGCGCCCCTGTTTGACCTGGCTGTTGAGTCTTTTGACCCGGGGGCTGCACGTGAGAGCTCAAAAGGAGGGACACCGGAACACTACTCGGGCTTGCTTTCGGTTGCGGTGGCGAACCTCAAGCCCAGGCTCAGGATGATCGCGCTCTATTACTTCGCCAACAAGCTGAACTACATTGTGGCGGGGACCGGCAACAGAAGCGAGATAGAAATCGGCTATTTTACCAAGTACGGAGATGGCGGGGTTGATATCCTGCCCATCGGTGCACTGGTAAAGACGCAGGTGTGGGAGCTTGCGCGGTTCTTAGGTGTGCCGGAGAAGGTGATCTCCAGAACACCCACTGCCGGCCTCTGGCAGGGCCAGACAGATGAGGGCGAGATGGGCATCGCCTATAGGGATCTCGACCGGTTCATCCTCACCGGTCAGGCTTCGCCTGAAGTGCGTGAACGCATTGCCAGCATGCACGCCAGAAGCGAGCACAAGCGGCGCTGCCCTCCCGTTGCCCAGGTTGCGCCGGAACTCCTGGCCTGATGCGTGACACCCGATACTCGACACCAGCAGCGGCTCGTCTCCATAGCCGGGTGGGGGACGTCTTGCTGCCATGACCGGGCAAGGGCGTCGCCGCTTCGCCCGCAAGCCCCTCTCAATCGAAACCTGCGCATGGCTCGGCTCGGAACCCACACGGGTTGGGCCGTGGACCCCAACGCAAGCCGTCCTGTGATGTCTATCAGGACGGCTTGGTTGTTTCTGGCGGGCTGGGATGCGTGTTTCATATTGCATCTAACGCATCATCGTCCGCAGGCAGACAGGCACGGCCTGCTGTGGTCAACGTAGTATGATGACATCACAAAAGTATGACACCTACCTGCTACTAACGTCACACGGGCGGACGCGGGTAGGTGTGAAACCGGGGCATCTTCAACTGCCGCACCGCTGACAGTCCGCGCTGTTCGTCCGGGTGAGCAGATCTCGGCTGAGTGCGCGGAAGTTGAACCTCGACCGCAGTCTCCTCACCACTGCGCCCCGGCTTTCCAAAGCGGTTCCCTCGAAGGGGATGAGTTGATATGTGTGGAATTGTGGGCTGGGTAGATTGGGAGAACGACCTTACGCAGGAACGCTCTGTCCTGCGAGCCATGATGAACACGCAGATCCCGCGCGGCCCGGATGACGAGGGCATGTGGGTGTCCGCGCGAGCCGCCCTCGGCCACCGGCGCCTCATCGTGGTGGATCCCGCAGGCGGCACTCAGCCGATGGCCCGGCAGCGGGGCGATACCACCTTCGTGTTGGTCTACAACGGTGAGCTTTACAATACGAAGGAACTGCGCCAGGAACTTGTGGCTCGCGGCAATGCCTTCCGCACCTACTCCGACACCGAGGTACTCTTGACCTCGTACATGGAGTGGGGTCCCGCGTGTGTCCAGCGCCTCAACGGGATCTTCGCCTTCGCTGTGTGGAACGATAGCGACGAGACTCTGTTCCTCGCCCGCGACCGGCTGGGCGTCAAACCGTTGTTTTACGCCCTCCGAGACAGCGCCCTCGTATTCGGCTCAGAGTTGAAGGCGCTGCTGGCCCACCCGGAAGTCGACCCGGAAATAGACAAGGAGGGTCTCGCGGAGATCTTCGTCATGGGGCCCGCCCGAACGCCCGGGCACGGAGTCTTTCGGGGTGTGGCCGAACTCAGGCCGGGGCATTCCCTTCTGTATGATCGCGGCGGGATTCATTTACAGCGGTACTGGTCCCTAGTCAGCCACCCTCACGAGGAGGATCTAGACACTACTGCGGCACATGTGCGCGACCTTCTGCGGGACACGGTGGAACGCCAACTCATATCGGACGTTCCTGTCTGCACACTGCTATCGGGAGGCCTGGACTCTAGCGGTGTAACGGCGTTTGCTTCTGATGCTCTCAAGCAGCAAGGGAGCGGGCCCGTTCATACTTACTCGATTGACTATGCAGGCAACGACCGCTGCTTTCATGCCAATTCATACCAGCCTGACTCGGACGCCCCGTGGGTACGCAGGGTCTCTGGCTACCTCGGCACGGTCCACCATGATGTCGTGCTCGACACTCCTGAACTGGTCGATGCGCTGGAGGGAGCGGTCCGTGCGCGTGATCTGCCCGGCATGGCTGACGTGGACTCGTCGCTTTACCTCTTTTCTCGTGAGATCAAGAAAGGTGCCACCGTGGGGCTTTCGGGTGAAGCCGCTGATGAAGTCTTCGGCGGATATCCCTGGTTCTACAGGCCGGAGGCACTGGCGGCCGATACGTTTCCCTGGTCGCTGAAGACCTCGCAGCGGGCGGCCTTGCTGTCGCCGGACCTGCGGACGTATGTATCGCCCGAAGAATATGTGGCACGGCGTTACCACGAGGCTCTCGAGGAAGCGCCACGGCTCGAGGGGGAGGACCCACGGGAGGCCAGGATGCGGGAGATGCTTTATCTGAACATCACCAGGTTCCTGCCCACGCTGCTGGACCGCAAGGATCGTA
>Ga0134100_1000302_pt1 | contig 61462 bp, 43 predicted proteins | sample 11_taG_2_FD_94444 | JGI IMG/M metagenome (GOLD analysis project Ga0134100, IMG submission 94444) | Switchgrass degrading microbial communities from high solid loading bioreactors in New Hampshire, USA - 11_42_5_180_A3 metaG | ecosystem: Engineered > Bioreactor > Semi-continuous > Anaerobic >...
CCGGTTCTCCCATAACAGATATGAAAATTACCCTTATTGCAGGACGAGCGCACCAGAAGCATACGGAAGGCGGAGATTTCAGACAGGCAACCTATAGAGCTGTAAGACAGGGGCTAAAGAAATCTAAAAGTATTCTTTTAGAGCCATACTATAATTTCAGATTGGAAATTCCTTCTGAAACAGTGGGAAGGGCTATGACGGACATTAAAAGAATGTATGGTGATTTTAATCCTCCTTTAATAGACGGAGGGATGTCCGTTATTACCGGAAGCGCTCCGGTTGTGACAATGCGCGGCTATCAGACAGAAGTGACTTCTTACACCAAGGGGAGAGGAAGAATATTTTGCACGCTTAAGGGATACGAGCCATGTCACAATTCAGATGAAGTGATTGAGGCTATCGGATATGACAGCGAGCGGGATATAGAAAATCCGACTGGTTCTGTATTTTGCTCTCGCGGGACAAGCTTTATGGTGGAATGGGATAAAGTACATAAATATATGCATATTCAAGGCTATCTTGAGAAAATAGACGGTTCATCAGAAAATACATATTCAAATCAGGCTTTACATAAGGAAGAGGAATGGATAAGCCCTGAAGAAATTGACAAAATTATCAACAGCACCTACTTTGCAAATCAGGGCAGGAAATCTGCATGGAAAAAGCGCAAAACTGCCCGGGAAATTTTTAATGAATCTGCTAAACCTGTCAGCAAACAAAAAGAAAGCAGGGAAGAGTACCTGCTTGTGGATGGATATAATATAATCTATGCATGGCCAGAGTTGAAGAAGCTTGCAGATGAGAATATGGAGGATGCCAGAGTTAAGCTGCTTGATTATTTAAGTAATTATCAGGGTATCCGAAAATGCCATATAATCGTTGTATTTGACGCATATCGCCTTCAGGGACATGCAGAGGAAGTTATCGATTATCACAATATACATGTGGTTTATACAAGAGAAGCCCAAACTGCGGACCAGTATATAGAAAGATTTGCCCATACAAACCAGAGAAAATACGATATAACTGTAGCAACGTCAGACGGTTTGCAACAGATTATTATAAGAGGAGCAGGGTGTGCTTTGCTGTCGGCCAGAGAACTAAAAGCTGAGGTAGAAGAGGCAAATAGCAGAATGAAGCAGGAGTATAGAGAATTGCAAGGAAGAGACCGTAACTATCTTGCAGATACATTAACCCATACAGAAAAACAGCAAATGGAAAAAATCATAAAAGAATATGATAATTGAATATATTTGATATAAATGTATATATTTGCTAATAATTAAAATTAGCATTTATCATATATAGCCTATCTAACATACCATTTTGCCTGTGCTTCATACATTTTTTTATATATGCCTTCATGTTCCATAAGTTCATCATGAGTGCCGCAGTCTACAATTTCACCGTTATCCATTACTATAATTCTGTCCGCTATTTTGGCGGAACCCAGCCTATGTGTCACTATTAATGAAGTTTTTCCTTTAGACATATCAATAAATTTCTTATACAGTCTGGTTTCTTCTATCGGGTCAATTGTTGCTGTCGGCTCATCTAATATTATCATGTTGTGGCATCTGTAAAGACCTCTGGCTATTGCAACCTTCTGCCATTGTCCGCCCGAAAGGTCAATTCCCCCGTATTCTCTGGCAAGCATTGTATTAACTCCGTCAGCATAAGTCTTGTTTTCAATATCAAATCCTGATTTTTTAATAGCGTCTTTCAACAAGTCTTCTGAAACATCATTGTTAGTCTGACTGATTGCCACATTATCCTTAATGGTCATCTTATATTTCTGGTAATGCTGAAAAACCGCGGATGTATTCTTAAATACACTTCCGGCAGATACTTCTTTCGTATCGCGGCCTCCAATGGTAACGGTACCTTTGGTTGGCAGATATAAGCCGATAATAAGTTTTACGAGAGTGCTTTTTCCTGCTCCGTTTTCACCTACTATGGCCAATGATTCTCCTTCTTCTATGGTAAGGTTTATATTTTTAAGTGACTCCTTATTGGCATTTGGATAAGTAAAGCTTACATTATTAAGCTCAACTTTTGAGCTGATGATGTCTGTATTTACTCCTCCTCTTTCCGGAAATTTAAGGAATTTAAAGTAGTTTTGTATCATGCCTAGATTCTGGGATATCGAACCTACCTGAAAATTCATGATGCTTTCCATAATATTAAACAGCTGATCTATTGAAGAAAATACTGCTGCAAATGCTCCAATGCCTATTTCGCCATTTATAAGGTACATATACAGTAGGAGAATGCTGCTAATATAACCTGCCAATTGCATAAATCTTACGCCTATTTCAGTCAACGCTGCCTTTCTGGATGTTTCCCAGGATTTTTTGGACATAATAATAAGAGCAGTTTCATACAGCTTTCTAAAAAACCAGAAAGCTCCCAGTACCCTTGTTTCTTTGGCATATTCCCGGTCTGCTATGAATTTTTCATAATATTCTGTTTTTCTCCGGAAAGGAGCTATAATTTTTTCAAGGTTTGTATAAGCTTTGTAACGGATTATCTGCCCGACAAGACTAGGAATAAATGTGAATAATATAAATAAGAAAAGCAAAGGTTTAATTCTGGCAAGATAAAATCCCATAAATATGAAATACGGCAATGAAAAAGTTACTATGCTCAAAATTGCATCCGTTAACCCGGCCGCTGCTGAAATTCCGTTATGAGCTTTGTTAATGGTATCAAGCAATTCGCTGTCTTCATAGCATATTGGCTCAATTTTGGAAGCCTTTATATTCAACTGTATACCCAGTTGTCCCATGAGCTTTTGGGTGAGATTTTCAGAGAAAACGCCTGAAAATCCGTTAATAAAAAGCATAAATACCATGAAAAGGCCCATGATTATTCCAAAAATAAGGGTTCTTTTCATCGTTCCGTTACCGGAGGCAGCCTGGCTTACAGAATCAAAGAAGTTTTGTTTTATAGGAGTGAGTGCAGCACTTGAATAACCTGAAACGATGCTTGTAAATACAACCAGTATCAGGTGCCACCTGCACTTTTTCCAGCAGACTGAAAATATATGTTTCAATACAGGCAATAGCTTGTTTTCAAGTTCGGGTTTTTTACTCATTCGTACCAACTCCTTTGACTGTCATACATTTTTGCGTAAATACCGTTCATGCTCATAAGTTCTTCATGGCTGCCCTTTTCAACGATTTTTCCGTTATCCATAACTAAGATTTCATCCGCTATTTTTGTTGACCCAAGTCTGTGACTGATAAATATAGTTGTTCTGTCCTTGCTAATTTTTTCAAATTGTTCATAAAGCTGACTTTCGCTAATCGGGTCCAAAGCTGCTGTAGGTTCGTCCAGAATCAGAATAGGTGCAGGGCTCATCAAAGCTCTTGCCATTACTATTCTTTGCCATTGGCCGCCGGAAACATCTATACCGTCATCCTGAATTTTGCCGAGGTGGGTTTCGTAACCATTGGTCAATCCCATTATAGCATCATGAATATCAAGAACCTCGCATATTTTTATCATTTTGTCCCTGGATTCATCAGTATCCATATTCCTCACATCACCGATCATAATATTCTGTCCGATGGTAATGTGGTATTTTGCAAAATCCTGAAAAACACAGGAAAAGAATGAAATAAGCTGAGGCTTGGTGAATGTTCTGATATCTTTTGAATTAATTAATATCTGGCCGTCATAATTGTCATAAAGCCCCATAATCAATTTGGTAATTGTAGTTTTACCTGCTCCGTTGACTCCAACGAAAGCATAATGAATGCCTTTTTTGATTTCAAGAGATAAATCTTTTAGAATATATCTGTCGGTTCCCGGATATTTGAAAGTGACATTTCTGAATTCCAGGCTTTCAAAGGGTTCGCATACCGGTGCAGGCATTTCAGTTGCATCCGGTGTTTCATCAAGGTTTGCAAACTCGGTAAGATCTTTCATATACTGATATGACCTGGATATCCTGAAGACGGTTTTAGTCATGTCTCTTCCCATTATATCGATAAGCTCATATACACCGCCTACCAGAGCTATAAATGATCCAATGCTTATTTGCCCGGAGATAGTGGGCTGAACGAGAAAGAGTATTATTGCTGTTGATAATATGGAAGTAAGAGCTCCGCCACCTCCGCTGCTCAATGTCCATTTTATAGTGGCAGATACATTGGTTTTTCTGGCTAATTCAAATTGTTCATACCATTTATCATTCACATAATCAGAATATTCAAAAAGTGTTCTTTCATTTACGGAATCACGGCCGGATAATACTTCAGAAAGATATGTATATCTTCTTTCATATTCTGATGCCTTTTTATATGCTGAATATGATTTATTGCCGCTTGACAGCGAAACAAATATAACCGGAATACAGAATATCCCGATAAGGCATGCAACCCACCAAACCTTGGTATAAATAATTATAAGTACACCAATTATACGAACTACGTATAGCATTATGTTAAATGATTGGGACAGCATGCTGAAAACCAATCCATAACTGACTTTGCATACCCTGTTAATGAGTTCCCATGTTTTGGGGTTTTCTATATGGGCATAGGATAATCTGGCTCTTTTGTCTGTAAAAGCTTGTGAAAGTTGTTTCCTTGTATTTATCTGAACTTTATCCAGAAATGCCATCCCGATGCTGAAAGAAACCCTTCGCCATCCTGCACAGATAATAAGCAGAATTAGCCATATAATTACATCTTTCGGATCAGCTTCACCTTTAACCGAAGATATTGCCGTGTCTATAAAATTTGAAGTTACTATAACTAAAAATACTGAAGCCAGTGCTGTCAGGAGCTTTTGTGTGCCAAGTGCAATTGTTCCTATAGGTTCACAAATAAAAGGAATACGCACAAAATCAAGAACTCCATATTTTCGAGGTTTTAAAACAAATTTCATTTATGACACCCCTGTGTTTTATGTATATAGCCTTATATTCAACAATAATTGTCATTAAACATGCATAACTTTGTAGTTTTATATATTAGAAATCAATAAATTAATGTAGACATAAAATAATGCGCAAAAATTAATAAATAGATTACATAAATCAAATTGAAAATATGGCCAATATATGTAAAAAGTAGTTATATTGTACTACTACTGTATGCCAGAGTCAAGATAAAATCCTGTTATATTCAAGGTTTACTTAATTAGTGATTATAAATATTTAAATTTGATTCATTCCTTATTTTCCTTACCTTTTATAGCTAATTAAGGATAAGGGTACTAGCCTACTGACCTAAATTGTGATAATATGTCTTTATTGAGTGCAAAAAAATACAAAAAGACAAGGGGGTCTTTATGTGTTTAAAACTGTCAGCGAAGTACATGATTATTGTAAAGAGAATTCTATCAAAATGATAGACTTCAAAATGATCGACATTAATGGGCAATGGCGCCACATTACAATACCTGTTGCAAGGTTGAACGAAGATACCATGAAATATGGTATAGGATTTGACGGATCAAATTATGGATATGCACCTGTAGAAAAAAGCGATATGGTTTTTATACCCGACCTTTCCAGTGCTCATATTGATCCGTTTGTCAGTGAACCTACACTTACTATGATAGGCAATGTATGTATCATAGGCGAAGACGAAAACAAGCCTTTTGACCAGTATCCACGCAATGTAGCGATTAGGGCTGAAGAATTTTTGCGTGAAAACAATATCGCTGATTCCATGATTATAGGACCTGAATTTGAATTTTATCTACTGGATCATGTAAGCAGCGAGTGCAAGCCGAACCGTGTTGCTTACGAGATAGACACGATGCAGGCCGAATGGAACAGCGGATTGAATAATATTAAAAATTTAGGTTATCATGTACCGCTTAAAGGCGGTTATCATATCACCGCACCCCATGATATTTCCTATGACCTTCGCAGCAAAATGTGCCTTCTTCTGGAAGACTGGGGTGTGAAGGTTAAATATCATCATCATGAGGTAGGCGGCCCTGCACAGCTCGAAATTGAAGTTGAGCTTGGGGACATGCTTGAAATGGCAGATAAGACCATGATAATCAAATATGTGGTAAAAAACGCGGCAATAGCTGCCAATAAAACCGCCACCTTTATGCCCAAGCCGATTTTCGGTGAAGCAGGCAATGGCATGCATGTACATATGCTCCTGATGAAAGACGGAAAACCGGTTTTCTATGATGAAAAAGGTTACTCCGGACTTAGCAAGGAAGCACATTGGTTTATGGGCGGACTCTTGAAACATGCAAAATCTCTTTGCGCATTTACCAACCCTTCTACAAATTCATATAAGCGTCTTGTTCCGGGTTATGAAGCACCTGTTACAATAGGATATGCTACTTCTAACAGAAGTGCCGTAATCAGAATACCGGCTTATGCAAAATCACCAAAATCAAAGCGCTTTGAACTTAGGAACCCTGATGCTACATGTAATCCATATTATGCATATGCGGCTATCTTAATGGCCGGTATTGACGGTATACTTAATAAGATTGATCCCCATGAAAATGGCTGGGGTCCATATGACTTTAATCTTTATAAACTTTCAGATGAGGAAAAGAAGAAATTAAGTTCTCTGCCAAAAACTCTGGATGAAGCACTCGACGCATTGGAAGAAGACCATGAGTACCTCACCCGCGGCGGCGTATTCCCACAGGTACTTATAGATACATGGATCAAAAATAAACGTGCTGAGGCGGATGAAATAAACAGGATTCCACATCCTGCCGAAATATTCCGTTATTTCGATCTATAATAGCTAATAATCATTACAGCGTTTTTTCAATTAAGGGATAGTTATTATATATTGATGTGCATATAAGCTGTTTTATGCAGATCGATATATTGATAACTATCCTTTTTATTTTCAGGCATTTTATTAAGAATCAGTTATACATATTAGCACATAGCAAGGGACTCATTTTACTATAACGAATTTGCTTTATAATTAATAAATTCATATTAATGCTTTGATTTCTCTACATGCTATTCATATAAAAATTTCTAATCTTATAGTAATATCAGATTTTGTCCCATCATATAATAGCAGGGTGACTCATACAAAAGAAGAAGGTAACTTAACTTGCTGTGCTGGTTGTTGTGTGGAAGAAACCTTGCGGAGATGCTCATATCACCTGTCAATCCGAGCCTAAGTTAAGAGAATTCACTGTTGAGCAGAAAAATTACATGGTGCTTTTTGACATAACTAATCTCCAGATTTTCATATATGTAAAAAATGCACTTCATTAATTGTTGTGCTCCACTACTATAAACATAATCTGTTATGGAGCACATATATAAATAAAAAAGTATTCAGCGAGTTTGAATTCGTAGCATCTGAATTTACAGGGCCTTGGCATTGCAACTCGGTTTCCTGGAACTAAATCAACCATTACAATGGATTAAATTAGTATTAAGAGACATCTGCATTTATTTGTAAAAAATGTTATGGGAAATATAAAATGTAACAAACTATAATAAAGGGAAATATATATAATAATATTGTGCCTGTTGTACATTTCTTATAGAAAATTTAAATCCTAATATATAAATTGTCTGCCATAATCTACAATGGGTGTAGCTAAATAAAAGCGGCTGCTATGAAATGAAATTTTATTAGGAGGAATGTCATGAAAGAAGAAGGAACTATTTTTTCTTCAAGGCCAGGGACTTTGCAGTTTAGGCATATTTTGATTTATATGTCTATGATAACACTTCTTATTGCAATAGTCTTATGTCCGAATAAAACATTGGCCAACGATATCGTTCAGGAAATTACTACATATGAGGAAAACGCAGAATCCCTGCCTTATACAGGTTCATGGGAACGTATACAGGATAATAGGGCATGAGGTGAATATTTTCAAAGAAGCGGTACAAAAGATGCCAAAATGTCTTTGGTTTTTTACGGAACCGGAATCAAATGGTATGCACCTGTCAATACCAACAATGGTATTGCAGAGGTAAGGATTGACGGCAAGGTGGAGATAGCTGCATTGGATCTGTATAATTCAAAGTATGAAAGTCAAAAGCTGGTTTATTTAAAAAATCATTTAGATGAAGGATATCATACTTTTGAAATTGTGGTAACCGGAAATAAAAACCCGGATTCATCCAATGCTTATGTACCAATTGACTATCTACAGGTAATTAATTCGAATGATACCGATTCCCCATTTACACCGTTAGCACCAAAGGTTCATCCTTCCGACGGTATTGTTAATCTTATCTGGAATGCCTGTACAGACAATGATTTAGAAGGATATAACATATATAGGTCTGTTTCAGCAACTGATGGGTTCCAAAAGGTAAACAAGTGGATACATACTGCAGGTAATACATTTACTGACTATGGACTTGTAAATGGAACTACTTATTACTATCGAATTACTGCAGTAGATAACAAAGGTAATGAATCAAATCCGTCAATTGCAGTTTCAGCACTGCCAGCATTATATTCAGGAAGTTATGAAGAAAATGCGGGAATAAGCTATACAGGCACATGGGAGAGAAACTATGACAGTGGGTGCAGCGGAAACTATTACAGGCGAAGTAAAACAGAAGGCAGTACCATAGATATTTACTTCTATGGAACTTCAATCAAATGGATAGGATATAAGAGCAACAACAGCGGTCAGGCAGAAGTGACCATAGACGGAGGAACAGCAGAAATAGTAGACCTATACAATATATCGACGGTATACAACCAGACTATTTATGAAAAAACAGAGCTTGACAATGGCCTTCACCATATGAGTATAAAGGTGCTCGGAAGGCACAGTGCAGGCAGTGACAACTGGGTCAACATCGACTGTGTGGTAGTGGAAGGGATTGAGGAAACAAAGAGCAGGATAGAGGAAAACAATGAGATAATTAAATATACCGGTGTTTGGAACAGATCTGCTGACAGTAAAGCCAGTGGAGGTTATTTGCAAAGTACCACGGACAGTAATGTAAAGATAACTTATACATTTTACGGCACTGGTATTGACTGGCTTGCAACTACTACACCCACGTCAAGGACTGTTATGGTGAGTATTGATGGAGGACAGCCGGTAAGGGTAGACCTTTATTCACCGAGCATAAAATATGAAGTGCCTGTGTTCAGGGTTAGAAATATTCCTCTGGGTATGCATACGATTGAAATCATTGACAGCGAAAGAAACAGTGCATCCAGCAATAATTATATATACTCAGACGCATTCAGAATTGTTGACGCAGATACAACCCCGCCTTCTGCTCCTACCGACCTGAAGGCAGAAGCTTTAGTCAATAAGGTAATGATTTCCTGGACGGATTCTCCTGAACCTGATGTAGTGGGATATAATATTTATTACAGGTATGGAGTGTTTGAATATCAGAAAGTAAATCTTGCCGGACCGGTTCAGTCAGTTTTCTGGCATACAGGACTTAATCTGAACACAATGTATTATTACATTGTAAAAGCAGTAGACTCTCTGGGAAATGAATCGGATGCAACTGCCGAAGTCAGTGCCAGGACAGCTGATTCCTTGATAAAGGCGGTGCTTGAGCCAACATATAATGCAATACAGGGTCAAAGTGTAACATTTGATGCATCCAATTCGTATTCTGCTGATCCGCCTATTACTTACGAATGGGATCTGGATAATGACGATGAATACGATGATGGAACGGGTGTCATAGTAACATATATATTTGAAGAGGTCGGAACCTATACAATCAGTCTGAGAGTCAAGGACAGTATGGGCCGCACTGATACTACTTCTGCTACTGTTATAGTTAGAGAGCCTGATGTTACACCTCCGTTGCTGGTTAGCAGTGAACCTGCAAATGGAAGCACTTCAGTTCCTGTTGATTCATCTATTAAATTCACATTTAATGAAAATATTCAGCAGGGAAGTGCATTTGTAAATATTACCATGAAGGATGGCAAAAATACAGCGGTAGCATTTACAGCAGTGATAGCAGATAATGTGTTGATAATAACACCATTACAGCTATTGGAAAATAATAATTCATACAATATTTATCTACCGGTTCGAGCAGTAAAAGATATGTCAGGTAACGAATCGGTTCAGGATTATTACCTGAGTTTTGGTACTCCGGATACAATTCCGCCTGCTGTAATAGGTGCAACAGTAGCAAAAGTTCCCGGAAAAGAGCTTATTAATGAAGTGAAAATCACATTCAGTGAGAGCATACTGGCCGGTAATAATTATGGTGGAATCATAGTAAAAGATGAGTATAATCGAAATATAGCTTATACAGCTTCCATATCTGCTAATGTTTTAACTATTACAACGGTAGATAAACTTGAGTATGATACTTCGTATAAAGTGATACTGCTGGTAAATTCTGTAAAAGATAAATCAGGCAATCATTATGCTGATGAATATGAATTTAATTTTACAACTGAAGCTGCTGTACATGAACTGGATATGCCTTATGGTTATTGGAAATTTGATAATGAAATTCTGACCGATTTTGGAACCGGTGGTCATAATGGCATTGTTCATGGAAATCCACAAGTAATTGATGGTGTTAAGGATGGAGCTTATAGTTTTGACGGAACGGACGATTATGTTGAGCTGGGTAACTGGTTCAATTTGGAGAAGTTCTCCATATCCATGTGGGTCTATGTTTCTGATGAACAAAATACTGATAATGCAATTATTTTGGATAACAATCATGATACAAATGAAAACTGGAGTATTCAGAACAATAAGAATGTAAGTATTACTAAATACAGTTTTTATGATGCAGAAGTTGACATAGACACAAACAGATGGCAACATGTGGTTTGGGTCAAAGACTCCAATAATTCTAAGATTTATATTGATGGGGTGCTGGTGTATAACGCATCCTCAACCCCGATAAATTATACCGGCAATCAGAACCTAATAGTTGCCGGCTGGGCAAAAAATGAGGGCAGGAACTGGAAAGGCAGCATTGATGAATTGAGAATATATAATTATTTGTTAGCTCAAAGTGAAGTAAGAACTTTATACTTAGATTCCCGCCCTGATTCAGGTCCTCCTGTTATTATTTCTGTAACTCCGGCTAATGAGGCAGCAATAGGAGGGCCGGGTACAGAAAAATTGACAGTATACTTTACAGAAGATGGCTCTATAAGTGATACATCAGCCAAAGCAGAATATTCACTTGACGGTGTGAACTGGAATCTCATAGGAAACGGAATTGGCCCGACTGATGAAGGAAATGGCGTATACAGCTATTACTTCAACCTGAATAAAACTGTACTGAATACCGGCACATATCAGGTTAAGTACACAGTGACTGATAAGATGGGAAATAATGCCGAGCAGGTGGTTGTTTATCATGTAGACAGAACAGCACCGACTGCTGTCAGGGATCTGGATGCGGTTTATAATGAAGGTAGAGTAGTTGTCAGCTGGACAATTTCAATTGAAGCGGATGTAACTTCTTATAAGGTATACAGGGCTACTGAAACAGAGGATAATTTCGTTGAGATTGGTACAGTAAACGGAAGAAATAACACTACATATAGTGACAACACTGTTGTTCTTGGTAACACTTACAGATATAAAGTGGCAGCAGTTGATAGGTACGGGCAGGTTGGAGAGCCGGCAGGACCGGTTTCAGTACAATTAACAGAGGATACTGTAAGCCCTACTATTCTTGGAATAGAACCTGTTGACAATTCTGTAATAGGGGCTGTTACTCAAATCACAGTACGTGCCCGTGATGATTATAAATTAGAGAGTATTAAGCTTCAATATTCAATTGATGGCAATTCATGGGTTGATGTCGAAACAATTAATACAACAGCAAATGCTGTATTTACATTGATTGCGCCCATAAATGACGGAAGTCTGCTGGTACGAGCGATTGCTATAGATGCTGCAGGCAATGAAAGTGACGGAATGCCGGTACGAAGATACATAATAGATACGACAGGTCCGGAAAAGGTTACAGGTGTTGAATTGATACCTTCTACCACTAGTATTATGATTAAGTGGAATGATGTGGATGATGCTGCATATTTCAAGGTTGATATGAAAGACAGTGCAGATGGTATATACCAAAATATAGGGACTGTGACTGACAAGTTGTATCTGAATGTTACAGGATTGATGCCTAACAAGGAATATTGGTTCAGGGTAACAGCTTATGATGCTTTGAATAACATGGGCATTCCTTCTGATGAGGTGAGCTGCTTTACTACTTTAGATTCTGTTGCTCCAAGCATAACAGCTATACACCCTGCGCCGGGCAGATATAGTAGAAGCATTCAGATTTCAGTGAGTGCGACAGATAATGTAGGTATAGCTAAATTGACTCTGCAGTATTCAATTGATGCAGGTGGGGACTGGCACGATATGCATGTTGCTTATCCTGCCGGTATGCCAAAGAATACAACTATAAATTATACATGGGATGTATCTGAAATTGCTGAAGGACTGGTGTATGTCAGAGCTATTGCTGAAGACGCATCAGGAAATGTCAGCAGTGGTACTTCTTATGTGGAATATATGATTGACCGTACCGGTCCTTCGGCTCCAACCGGGGTTAAGGCCGTAGCAACCAGCAGTAAGGTTACTATAACATGGGATAAGAATGATGAAACTGATTTGCATTATTACAGAGTTTATCGCTCGACTGAAGGAGCAGATTCAGGCTATAGCCTGATTAGCGGCTCTGTTTCATCACTTGGTTATGTTGACACAGATGTTCTGCAGGAAGTGACTTATTACTATAAAGTTGCTGCGGTAGATACTGCAGGCAATGAAGGCGAAGCTTCAATAGCTGTGTCAATTGTACTGCAGCCGGATGAAACTGCCCCTGTTATATATAGTATTTCACCAGGGTCAGGATCGACATTGAATGACAATAGTACCATCAGAGTTCTTGTTGGCGATGATTATAAGCTTAAGAAGGTTTATATGGAATATAGAAAAGCCGGAGATGATTCTATACCATGGACTCTGCTGGATACATATGACAACCTGAACATAAAGGATTCAGTGTTTACGTTTGCTGTCAGCAAGGGCACATTTGAAGATGCTGAATATGTCTTCAGAGTAATTGCGGAAGATCAATATAATCATATCAGCAATCCGTTATCTGCAAGCTATCATATTAATACGGAACCTCCTCAGGCTCCTGTGCTGACTGCAGAACCCGGAGGCTGGAAAGTTAATTTATCATGGACATCAGGAGAGGAAAGCGACCTGGCAGGCTACTACATCTATAGAAGTACTACCAGTGGCGGCCCTTATATACGGATAAGTCAGGCACCAAAAGGGTATAATTCATATGTAGATGAAGGAAATAACAGGCAAGGCTTGAATCCTGCATTTACTTACTATTATGTTGTTGAAGCAGTTGATATTTACGGCAATATATCAAGAAGTACAGAAATATCCGCTCAACCTCTGAACATTGATACGTACCTTCCGATAGCAAATGCAGGTGATGACATACATACCATAGTAGGTATCGAAACAAGCTTTGATGGCACGGCTTCGCGGGATAATGATGCTATCAGCAGCTATGAATGGGATTTTGGAGACGGAAGTGAAAAAGCCTATAGTGCTCAGCCTGTTCATATATACAATGAAGCCGGCAGGTACACGGTTACGCTTACAGTTACCGACAGAAGCGGAAACAGAGCATCAGATACTTTAGTTGTTACAGTCAATGAGGTGCAGAAAGTCGGAACTCTGGAAGTAATTGTTATAGATGCGGACACAGGATCACCTATACCTTATGCAAGTGTTGCAATTCAATATCCGGACAGCGAACCTTTGAATTTTAAAGCCAACAGCTCAGGGGTTGCATTTACCGCTGCGGAACCCGGAGACTTTAAGGTGTACGCTTATGCTACAGGTTATATGCCTGTAAGTGCAGATGCAACTGTTGAAGCAAACAGGAAAAAACAAGTAACTATTAAGTTAAGAAAAGGAGAGCTGGTAGTCGGAGAGCTGACTGTTAGAAGAATGACCATAGATGAAATTGAAGCTGCCGGAATTGATACCACAGATCCTGAGAATCAGTGGGTATATAGGTATGAAGTACATTTGGCCTTTAATGAGAAGCCTATACCAACAGAGCCTATTATCAGCAACGGCAACGGTAAGATATTTAATCCAAAACCGATCGTTATTACGTTACCTTCGGACCCAGGAAGCGGAACATCAAAACCATCAACTGTAGTTGCATATCCGACTGTAATACCGCATCCTAATCATCCTGAAATTCGTCCTACAATTGCTTACATGGTTATCCCGGGAGAGGCTCGCTGGTTGAAGGAATTCTTTGAGGTTGGACTGACACTGGAAAATACAGCTGATCCGGAATTTGTTCTTGCTGATTCTTCTGTAACCCTGGTTCTTCCGAAGAACGGTGGTCTGGTTTTGGCTCCCACAAGGGATCCACAGAGTTTGACAATTGACCTTGGCTCAATAGCAGGAGGAGAGTCCAGACAGGTTAAATGGATTATAAGAGGAGATAAGAAAGGTTATTACGGAGGAGATCAAACTACAGATTACGGTTTAACAGCAATATTTGAAGGAATCTTGTTGCCGTTTAAGGATAAAGTGCAGAAAGAATTTGTGTCAGAAGCCGGAAAGATACATGTGTGGGGAGACGATGCTATCAGACTTCATATCGATGCTCAGGATGAGGCCAACAAGGGATATCCGTACCATGTAAGATTTGGCATTGAAAATAAGGCAGATGTTCCGGTTTACAACGCAGCTATTGAGTTGAAGGATGATACAAAGCAGAACTATATCTATGCTCCGAATCAGGAACTGAAAAAATGGTAAGGGAGATTCCGGCAGGAGAGACTGTGTGGTTTGATTACTGGCTGATACCTTCAATAACAGGGGTATTGGATTTATCTGGATCGTATACATTAAAGACAGGAGTTAGTGATGCAGATATTGAAACTCAAATAACCAGCCATAGTGTACCGGAAAATTGCCCTCCGAATACACCTATCCTGTATCAGGTGAATAATGCTGATGGTACGGTTACTCTGACATGGGACGCAATTGAGGGAGCTAAAGGTTATAAGATATACAAGATAAAAGATGATCTTGCCATTTCCATGGATCCGACAGAGCTGGTATATACCGCAGCAGCAAATGAAACCAGTGTAACTATACCGGAAGTAAACGGACCAAATGACTATATCATCAATACAATCCTTGGATCTGGTGATGAGCTTTTACCTGATATAGAAAGGATAAAACATGCAATAACAGGCTTGTCCTGGACACCAGGCACGGGAACACCTGTGATTACGATAGATCCTATGGAAATCTATCTAAATGAAAACAATTACCTGGTGATTACTGTCAACAAAGATGGACTTCCGGTAAAATATGGAACCGTAGATATAGGAAATTATATTATCGGGCAAATACTTGATGAGAACGGTCAAGCAAGGGTGAACATTACACCAACCTCACTGGGAGATATAATGGTTACAGCATATGACAGCAATCACACATTCCTGGTATCCAAAAACATAAAAGTAATTGCCAGAAATTCATCTACAATAGAACCTGTTACCGCTATATTTGATAAGGAAGTTTCTAAACAGGCTGATATTATAATAACAGCAACTTTAAACGGAAACAGCCTGATTAATATAATTAATATTACATCCGGTGGAAGTGTAATTTTGACAGCAGGAACAGATTATATAGTAAATGAAAATATCATCATAATAAAGAAAGAATACCTGGCATCTCAGCCGGTAGGAATAACGACTCTGTTGTTTGACTTTAGTGGCGGTGAAGACCCGACAATAGATATCAGTATTACAGACAGCACACCTGTTCTGATTAGTGAGGTTTTGACAGTAACTAAAGTAACCACGTCAGGTATCACTGTTACATTAAGCCCTGCTCTGGATGGTTTGACAGTAAACGATTTTATACTGCTTGATAATAAAGGGCAACCGGTAAGCATAACAGATGTAGCAACAGATGATAATGGAGCAACTTATCAGATCAAAGCAACCTTAATTGAAGGAATGACTTATACAATAACAGCAGTTAAAGAGGGTTATGACTTTGGCGAAGCTAAAAGTGTGACAGTTCCGGCGGCAGAGGTAAGATATACGCTTACAGTTATAAACGGAACAGGGTCCGGAACCTATAAGGCAAATACAACCGCGGTTGTAAATGCGGAAGTTAAAGAAGGTATGGTCTTTGCAGGGTGGAAGGACGAATATGGCAATATAATTACATACAGCCCGAGATATGCTTTCATTATAACAAGGTCAATGGTATTAACAGCAGTATATTCTGAAGTACCAATAACACCATTGCCAACAGTTACACTTGACAATAACGTGATTTACGATACTTCTGATCCGGTATATGTAACAATTTTAGTTCTGGGTACCTTTACGACACCTCAGGGATATACAGTGGTAGACCAGGGATTCATATCGATCAAGAATCCGGATTCTGACCCGGGATCAGGTTTAACTTTAGAAACAAGCGGCATAACAAAGATTAGTACATTGAATAATACTAATCAGGCAGGTCAGGCGTACCGACAGATAATAACGGCTTACGGGAATACATTTTATGTACGCGGATATCTGACCTACAGGGATTCGACCGGTAATGAAACGACCATATACAGCGATACAGTGGTTAAGGTAGTAAAAAACAAATGATAACTCTATAACTTATAAAATGCGATTTACATAAAGAAAAAGAAAGGAGAATAAAATGAGATGGAATATCTGAAAAAAGAATATGAAACACCGGAAATCTGTATTGAGAAATTTGAACCGGATGGTTCCGACGGTTATCTTTGCACCAGCGCAGTTGATGATATTCCTATAGTCGGGCCTGGAGAACCTGAATAATAAAAATCAAGCTAAATTGGCAGGTTACAATTATATCCTGCCAATTTAGCATTAGGAGAGTACATATGAATAAGGTAAGAGTTGCAAATCTTAATATAGCGATAAAAAATGTTGATCAGAATTTTTTTAATTACCGGTTAAGAAAATATATTTATAATGATTTTGAAAAACCTGATTTAACGATAAGAGTGGATGCATTTGATATGATATCAAAACCCGAAGGAAAAGTAATTAAACAAATTGGTGATGCATTTATTATAAGGACGGACAGAGATAAGTACTGCAGATATTTAACAGACAGAAAAACCGGGAATATATTTAACGCGATATATTATGATGATTCATATTCAGAAATAGAAATAAATCTGAAAAAAATCCCTGAATCAGGTTTTTCATTAACTGATTATGAATATATGTATACAGGCTTTGCTTTCAGTGACAGGCTTACAATGTCAGGCGGAGCGGTACTGCACGGTTCAGGTTTGGCTTATAACAATCAAGGCATAGTATTTTCTGCAAACAGCGGTACAGGGAAATCAACCCATACTCAATTATGGAAGGAATGCTTTAGCGATAAAGTAGTGATCGTAAATGATGATAAACCGGCTGTCAGATTCTATGATGGTATACCATACATATTCGGTACTCCGTGGAGCGGAAAATCTGATTTGAACGAGAGTATTCAAGTACAACTTAAAGCGATAATTTTCATTAAGCGTTCTGAAACCAATAGAATAGAGCTATTAAACAAAAGAGACGGCATATACAGCTTAATGAGTCAGATATCAAGACCGTATTATGATGAAAAAATCGGACTAAAAACAATAGATGTTATAGACAAAATAATACAGACGGTACCGGTATACAGATTATACTGCAACATCAGCCAGGAGGCAGTGAAGGTAGTTTTTGATCAATTAATAAAAGAGGGGTTGTTAATATGAGAATAGCTGATGGATTTGTCTTAAGAAATATAGCTGATCATAATATTGTAGTACCCTTGGGAGCAAGGAATGTCAATTTCAATTACATGATAAGTTTAAACAGCAGCGGAGCATTCTTATGGCAGCAGCTTCAAACAGAAAAAACAGAAGAAGAATTAGTAAAAGCATTACGTAATGAATATGATATCGATGAACAGAGAGCATCGATGGATGTGAAAAAATTTATCAGCAAACTGAAAGATGCCGACCTGCTGGAATAAAAAGGGGGACAAAAAAGGGGGACAGTTATTAACTATTAAAACATTTATATATAGGGTACAGTTATCATCTAATAGGGGACAGTTATTAACTATTAAAACATTTAGAAAATGGGAACAGCTATTAAAAATTACAACAATTTAGTGCAAAGATGAGGGACAGTTATCATCAAATATAACTTTTCTAATGTTAAAAAGATATTTAACATTAGAAAAAAGTGTTAATTAATGATAACTGTCCCCTTTTGATTTATTATTTTGCTTTTTCTTCAATTTCTTCAGTCATTTTAGCTATTAAATCTTTTAATGTTGGTATAACTTCAGATAGAGGAACTTTCATGTTGATTTTTTTATCCCGAGTTACAATTTCACAGCAGGATTCTTTCATATTTCGAGGACTGACAATTACTCTAATTGGCACACCCAATAGATCAGCATCTGAGAACATAACTCCTGTTCGTACATCTCTATCATCATAGATGACTTCGATTTTTTCCTTTTGAAGTTTTTCATAAAGAGAGTCTGCAAAGTCTTTAGTTTCAGGATCATCTACGCGCAGACAACAAATGTGAACCTGCCAAGGGGCAATAGTAATCGGCCATATAGGTCCGTATTCATCATGATGGGCTTCACATACAGATGCAGCTAACCTGCCCACACCGATGCCATAGCAACCCATAATTGGATATTGAGGATTTCCGTTTCTGTCAAGGTATTGCATATTCATTGATTTAGTGTATTTTGTACCTAGCTGGAATATGTTACCTACTTCGATGCCTCTGGAAATTGATATAGCTGGTTTACCGCATTTAGGGCAAATACCGCCCTCTATAATCTTTGCAAAATCGTGATATTCTACTGGTCCACAGTCACGCTCGATTTGCAAGCCTGTATAATGATATTCGGGAATATTAGCACCACAAGATAAGTTTTTGGTATTCTGCAGGGATTTATCAAACAGCACCGTGAAATTACCTTTTAAATTATATGGGCCAATGTAACCGGCAACCAGTCCTGAGTTGTCTGTTATAACAGCAGGATGAATTTTCTCACCTAAGTAGTTGGTTAGCTTTGTTTCATTTACATCAAGGTCACCTCTTATGAATACTATTACATATTCATCTGTGAGGTTTTTCTGATAAACAACAGCTTTACATGACATTTCAAGGGGTGTATTCAGGAAATTGCATACATCTTCAATTGTGTGTATATTAGGAGTATGAACGAGTTTCAATTCTTCAGTTTCCTGATCGCATTTGTTTATTATTATACTTTCTGCTGCTTCCATATTTGCTCGATAATCACATTCAGTACAGATTGCTATTGTGTCTTCTCCGACAGGTGTCAAAAGCATAAACTCATGAGATATACTTCCACCCATCATTCCTGAATCTGATGCAACAGAAACTACATCAGGTATACCCACTCTTGCAAAAATCCTTTCATAAGCATGGTGGCATTTATCATAATATTGCTCCAGATCTTCCTGAGATGTATGAAATGAATAAGCATCTTTCATTGTAAATTCGCGTACTCTGATAAGACCTGCACGGGGACGTGCTTCATCTCTAAATTTTGTTTGAATCTGATAAATCATGAATGGGTATTTTGCATAACTGTTGGCATATTCGCGCACTAATTGTACCGCTGCCTCTTCGTGAGTCATGCCTAAAACAAGTGAGTTTTGATTTCTGTCCTTAAATCTTACAAGTTCACTGCCTACGCTTGAAAATCTGCCTGATTCTTCCCACAAAGCACTTGGAAGAACGACAGGGAATAAAACTTCTTGCCCGTCAATAGCGTCCATCTCTTCGCGTATAATCTGTTCAATCTTTTGTGTAATCCGGCGAAGAGGAGGATATTGTGAGAAAATTCCGTTTGCAACAAGTTTCATATATCCACCACGAAGCATTAGGGCATGGCTGTCGATAACACAATCAGAAGGTCTTTCCCTAAATCTTTCTCCGACAAGTCTCTCTACCTTCATATTATACCTCCTATAAATGTTATTGATTTTACTCTCATTAAAAAAGCCTTAAGCTTGAATAAATCAACTTAAGGCGAACGATTAGTCCGTGGTACCACTTAAATTCAGAATAACTCTGCACTCTTTTCCCTATAACGGGGGAATCCGATGAAGCTTACTGGAATATATTGAATATTCGTTCAGTTCATGGCTCAAAGACGGGTTCAGTATTTCCTAACTGAAGATTTTCACCAGCCATCTTCTCTCTTTAAATATCAGAAATACTTACTATTTCTTATCATAGCCTTTCTAATAAATTGGATTTTTAGTTATTATACCATATAAAAATAAAAAAACAAATTATATTTATTAAAGGGACAGTTATTAACAAATATAACATAGGTTTACAAATTGTTATAAATGGTATAAAATGTTATAATAGCAATAATAAGGAGGAAGATATTATGCCAAGAGCTGCAAGAATTAAAGATCCAGAAGCGGTATATCATGTGATGGCGCGTAGTATTACTGAATTTGATATGTTTCCTGATGATGGAGACAAATGTTATTTTTTGGACTTACTTAAAACATGTAAAGAAAAATATAATTGCAAAATTTATGCATATTCGCTTATGACCAATCATTATCACATACTTCTAGATCCTAATGGCTATGATATTTCGAAATTTATGAAGGTACTAAATCAAAGATATGTGATATATATAAATAAAAAATATAAAAGAAAAGGGCACTTGTTAGCAGACCGGTTTAACAGTAAAGTTATTACAAATACAGAATATGCTCTTACAGTTTCTGCTTATATACATAATAATGCAAAAGATATACCTGAATACCAAAACAAATCATATGAATACCCATATTCATCAATGCCCATATATTTAAATAAAAGCAGAGATAAGAGAAACCTTGTAGACACTGATTTTATACTTGATTGTATTAACGAGACTGATAGAAAAAGGGCTATAAAAGCTTATGCAGAAATGGTAATTAAAGAAGATACTGTTTTAAATAATAGGATAAAGAAATATGCAATTGTATTTAATAAGGAGCAATATCAATATAAATCTTACAGAAAAGTATTGCTAAGGGATAAAAGTCCTGAAAAAATAGTTAGTATAATAGCGAAAAGATATGGTTCAAAGGAAATTAAGGATGAAATGATGCAAAAATGGAAAAGGAAGTTTATGAATGTAAGGGCAGCAGTTGCTTATGCACTTACCACATATTGCGGCATGGGGACAAAGGAAGTTTGTGAATATATGAAAAATATTACAGGAACGTGTCTTTCGAAGCTATGCGAAAGAGGATATAAGCTGGTTGCTGATGATAAGGAGCTTGTAAGGATGTTGATTACATAAACTTCAAAGAAACTGATTATTAATAATCTATGAGTTTGTGCTTGTATTATTGAGTTTTAAGGAAAAGAAAGTTCTACACTGCAATATAAATACCTGAGATCTGTATAAAAATCTCGATTAACAGGTCATACACTGCCTTTTCAAGTTTTATCTTATAGCAATTATATTAGAAATATAAAATATTTAAATAGGAATAAATGTTTTATGATTAAACAATCAATTTAAATAGATGCATTTGTAATGCTATTTATTTTCAGGGACAGTTATCGATTATATATTCTTTTTTTAGGATTCAGTAATAAACTATATAAACTTTCATAATTATTAAACCTATTTAAGAACTGAAATATTTAATTATAAAATTTAAATTTATGATTGTCTTTTTTACTGTGTGTGGTAGAGTTATTAAATAGTCTTGTTTAAAAGACAGTTAATATCATAATGGTTTTAGTTAACAGTTTACATGAAATAACTATTAATGTTATTCCTTATAACAGGAATATATGTAAATATGAAAAAAACTAATAATAGTTGATAACTGTCCCCAATGCGCCAATGCGCTAATGCATTGATATTAGTACATTTTTTTGCGAAATTAATAAATAATTATGAACCATTTAATTAATTTCAACGACTTATATAGTGTAAAGCATATATCATGGAGTATCCAAATGAAGCAATTGAGGAGGTCGGGAATGTGGAGTTGATAATATTAATAGATATATTATGGAAGACCGCTTAAAGTATCTTTTAGCTGAAACCTCCAAAGGTGATATGGATTCATTTGCGATACTCTATAAAGAGCTAGTAAACATTATATATGGCTATCTCAAGTCCAGACTGGACATGGAAGATACTATACAGGATATACTACAAGACACATTTATGGCCGTATGGAAGAACTCACATTTATATAATGGGCAAGCTAGTGTTGTAAGCTGGGTTGTGAGTATAGCTCGGAATAAAATGATGGATGCTTTACGCAGAAAATATAAACACGAAAATGCTTCTGTTAAGATCAATGAACTAACCATCAGCACTGACGATTTTACAGAAGATCTCACCGACAAACTTGTTTTAAAGGGAGCTTTGAAGCAGTTAAATGCAGATTCAAAAGAGTTACTGTACCTGGTATATAATATGGGATTATCCTACAAAGAAACAGCTTCAATTCTCGAAATACCTGAAGGTACTGTAAAAAGTAGAATGTACAGCATTAAAAATGATCTTAGAAAGCAGCTTGATTACAGAGGTGAAGATTAATATGAAGCAATGCGAAGATATAAGACTTTTACTACCATGGCTGGTAAACGGTACTCTGCAATCTGATGACAAGTATCAAGTCCTGTCACATCTCTCATGTTGTTCTGAATGCAGACGGGAACTGGCAGATGTGATTAGTATATATAATTCAGTTGTATCAGAAAAAGTATCAATTGATAGTGCCAAGAGTGATGAGCTTTTTACATTGATAACCAGTCAAATTAACAAGGCATCTATTGAAGAAAATGATGAGCAAAAAATTGTCAGAGATATGCTTCAAAATCTTGGTGAATTACCTCTGATTACTTTAGTATTTAAACCTGCAATTGATAAGATCCATACAGTATTTGACAAAAATCTAAAGGAAACAAAAGATGCTGTTGTATCTGTATTGAACCAAGCAAAAGCAATTGGTTCAATATATGCAAAATTATTATATGTATTGGCTGCTCAATAAAATCTTATTAATTTTAAATATTGAATTTAAAAATGATAACCAATTATATAAGGAGGGTTTATTATGGGAAAATCAAAAGATAAAGATTTGGAAGAAATATCTGAAATACTTGATGTCGTATCAGAAAAATTGTCTGATTTAATCAACAGCTTGCTGAATACAATATATTCGCCCGAAGCTGCGGTAAAGATGGGCAAAGCTGTAGGCGGCCTGTATAAGGAACTTGTAGATTCCGGTATACCACAGGATGCAGCTTTAAAAATGGCCAGCGATTATATGCTTTCTTTGAAAGATATTACAAAAGGCTTAAGTATGGGAGATAAAAAGCAAAAATAGAGACTAAATAAAAGGATAATTAATTATTCTATGAAAAAATTTCGTTCAATATGTCATGTACTGTTGATTATAATAAAAGTCATTTGTTTCTTAATAAAGCTGGCTATATTCATGATCAGGGGTGTTTGTATGAAACATGTATCTGCCAGGTATTTCAAAAAACAACTCAGGACATTGGGCATGCCGAAGAATGAAGCGAAAATTCTTACTCATTGTTACAAACGCATTGTGAGCATGAATGATTTAACTTAAGCATCTACAGGGGCGGCTATGCAGCCGCCCTTTGCTAGCATGCAACATGCTATACGAATTAGACAATACTCATGTTTTATGAAACGCTGTTCATGTCATGTCTATTCAACTGTCAGAAAAGTATGTTACCTGCTATTCATGCTATTCAGATAACCTGTCTGCTTTAGTACATAGCTTTTCAGATCAATAGTCGCTAATTAACTAATCTATGCAAATGTATTTCTTTGTACTCTTTTCTGTTATATGTTATCAAAATATAACCTATAATTGGGGACAGTTATTAACTTTATGAATTTTTATGTAAAAATACAAAGTCAAATATGAAAGATAAAATTTATAAAAGAGAATAACTGTCCCCTAAATTTAATGTTTTTATTGAATATGCACTTTTTGCAGGATAAAATATTTGTATAAAATGTCTGAAAAATATCAGTATTATATTTAGCAATAAATAAAATCAATTAACTCTATTAACAGCACGAAAAAGGAGTAGGTTTTGAATAATATAGGCAATATGAATAATAAAGCTAGCTGGAAAAAGAATGTAATACTTTTTTTGTCAAGCCAAACTATTTCGCTTTTTGGATCGATGTTGGTTCAATATGCTATTACATGGCATATTACTTTAAAAACGCAGTCTGGAATAATGATGACAATAGCGATTATCTGCGGATTTATACCGACACTTTTTATATCTTTTTTTGCAGGAGTTTGGGCAGATCGTTATAACAGAAAAATGCTAATCATCTTGTCAGATTCTGCAATAGCAATATCCACTTTGCTTTTGGCAGTTCTATTTATGATGGGGTTTGATGCAATCTGGCTGCTTTTTGTGGCATCTGCCATACGTTCATTTGGAGCAGGTGTTCAGACACCGGCAGTGGGGGCATTTCTTCCGCAGATTGTGCCTGAAGACAGGCTGACTAAGGTTAATGGCATAAACGGCAGTATACAATCATTGGTTACACTTGTATCTCCATTGCTTAGCGGAGCACTGCTTGGCATAACAACAATTGATAAAATATTTTTTATAGATGTCATTACAGCAGCAATTGCAGTTACCATACTTCTTTTGTTTTTGAATGTGCCTGCTCATGCGAAAGCTCTTGAAAAGACCACGATTAGTTACTTAAAAGACATGCGTGAAGGTATAATATATATAAAAAACCACAGCTTTATTAAGACAATTTTCATATTCAGCGCATTTTATTTTGTGCTGGTATCACCTCTGGCATTTTTGACGCCATTGCAGGTAGCACGCAGTTTTGGTGATGATGTGTGGCGCTTAACCACCATTGAAGTTGCATATTCAATTGGTATGATGGCCGGTGGCATTATTATTGCTTCCTGGGGAGGTTTTAAAAACAGACTGCATACAATGGTATTTTCAAATTTCGTAATTGCATTTTGCACACTTGCATTGGGAATTATCACGAACTTTTGGATTTACTCGTTTCTGATGGCATTAATAGGTGTAGCACTGGCTATCTTTAATACACCTTATACAGTTTTGCTTCAGGAGAAAGTTGAAGAGGATTATTTAGGCAGAGTATTTGGGGTTTCAAATATGATATCGAGCTCAATAATGCCGATTTCAATGCTTGTATATGGACCACTGGCTGATATAATTAAGATTGAATGGATGCTTATTGGAAGCGGCTTGCTTATGCTAGTTCAAACTACTTTGATGATGCGGAACAGAGTCTTGATTGAGGCAGGCAAGCAAATATAATTACAGTTTAAAACAATGGAATGCATGAAATAAAGCTGATTAGAGATAAAGTTATTCTAAAATCTATTATTTTTGTATACATTATTATAAATACAATCTTTGCAAATCTGCAAAAGAATGATAGAATATATTATTGAATAGTCTATAAAGGGGGCAAATAACAAATGTCAAGACTTAAACAATCAATGGACGGCAATACAGCTGCTGCCCACGTGGCATATGCTTTTACTGAAGTTGCTGCCATTTATCCGATTACACCATCAAGTCCCATGGCTGATTCTGTAGACCAATGGTCTGCAGCAGGCAGGGAAAACATTTTCGGCAACCAGGTTAAGGTTGTTGAACTTCAATCTGAAGCAGGTGCTGCAGGAACTGTTCACGGTTCTCTTGCTGCAGGTGCTCTTACCACAACTTTTACAGCTTCTCAGGGTCTTCTGTTGATGATTCCAAATATGTATAAAATCGCTGGTGAACTTCTTCCTAGTGTATTCCACGTGTCTGCACGTACAGTTGCAACACATGCACTGAATATTTTCGGTGATCATAGTGACGTGTATGCTTGTCGTCAGACCGGTTTTGCTATGTTGGCTGAATCAAACCCACAGGAAGTTATGGATTTGAGTGCAGTTGCACACCTTGCAACAATTGAAGGTAGAGTACCATTTATAAACTTCTTTGATGGTTTCCGTACATCTCATGAAGTACAAAAAATTGAGGTTTGGGATTACAAAGATCTCAAAGAAATGTGCAACATGGAGGCAGTAAAAGCTTTCCGTGATCGTGCATTAAATCCGGAACACCCGGCAATGCGCGGTTCCCATGAAAATGGTGATATATTCTTCCAGCATCGTGAAGCATGTAACAGATTCTATAATGAATTACCGGCTATAGTTAAAAAGTACATGGAAAAGATTAATGAAAAGATAGGAACAAATTATGATTTGTTCAACTACTATGGAGCTCCTGATGCTGAACGTATCATAGTTGCCATGGGTTCTGTCTGTGATGTTGCTGAGGAAGTTGTTGATTACTTAACAGCTTCAGGAGAGAAAGTTGGATTAATTAAGGTTCGTCTATACCGTCCTTGGGTGCCAGAAAGTTTACTTAAAGTAATTCCTAAGACGGCAAAGAAAATTGCTGTTCTTGACCGCACAAAAGAACCTGGTGCATTAGGTGAACCATTATACCTTGATGTAGCAACTACTCTTCGTGAAGCAGGCCTTAGCGATATAATAGTAACAAGCGGACGTTACGGACTTGGTTCAAAGGATACTCCGCCTTCATCAATATTGGCTGTTTATACAGAACTTAAGAAGGATGATCCTAAACCGCGCTTTACTATTGGTATCGTAGACGATGTTACAAACTTAAGCTTACCTGAAGTTAAGCCGGCTCCTATTACAGCTGCACCAGGCACAGTAGAGTGCAAGTTCTGGGGTCTTGGTGGAGATGGTACAGTAGGTGCTAATAAGAACTCAATTAAGATTATCGGTGATCATACAGATAAATATGTACAGGCATACTTCCAGTATGACTCAAAGAAAACCGGTGGTGTAACAATTTCTCATCTCAGATTCGGTGACAAACCGATAAAGAGTTCGTATTACGTAAATCAGGCAGATTTTGTTGCATGTCATAATCCTTCATATCTGCTTAAAGGATTTAAGATAGTACAAGATGTAAAACCCGGCGGAACTTTCTTAATCAACTGTCAGTGGTCAGATGAAGAATTATCAACCAAGCTGAATGCTGCAACTAAGAAATATATCGCGGATAACAATATTCAGTTATATACAATAAATGCTATCGACAAGGCAATAGAAATTGGTATGGGTAAACGTACCAATACCATTCTGCAGGCAGCATTCTTCAAATTAGCAAATATAATGCCGATTGAAGATGCCGTTAAGTATATGAAGGATGCAGCTAAGAAAACATACGGCAAGAAAGGTGACGCTGTTGTAGAAATGAATTATAAAGCGATCGATGCAGGTGTTAATGCAGTTCATAAGGTAGAAGTTCCAGCATCATGGTCTAATCCGGAACAAGATGCTGCAGAACCTGAAATTACAGGTCGTCCTAAGACAGTTAAGATGGTTAAGGAACTTCTGAATCCAATATCATTAATGGATGGAGACAGCTTGCCTGTATCAGCATTTGCAGAAAATCCTGACGGACAATTTGAAATTGGTGCTTCTGCATATGAGAAACGTGGTATTGCCGTAAATGTTCCCGAATGGGATCCAAGTGCATGCTTGCAATGTAACATGTGTTCATTTGTATGTTCACATGCAACTATACGTCCATTCATGCTGAGTGAAGATGAGGTTAAAGCAGCTCCTGCTAACATTAAGCTTGCAGATACAAAACCTAAAGCTAGTGAATATAAATTCACAGTTAGTGTATCTCCGTTGGATTGTATGGGATGCGGTGAGTGTGTAACTGTATGTCCTACTAAAGGAAAAGCTCTTAAGATGGTACCTCAGGAATCACAAGTTCATGAACAGCCAGTATTTGATTACCTGGTTGCTAATGTAAGCAGGAAACCTGAAGCTCCGGCTGAAACTACAGTTAAAGGATCTCAGTTCAATCAGCCGCTTCTTGAGTTCTCCGGAAGCTGTGCAGGATGTGCTGAAACTTCATATGCTCGCTTACTTACTCAGTTATTCGGTGAACATATGTATATCTCTAATGCTACAGGATGTTCTTCAATTTGGGGAGGTCCTGCTGCAGCTTGCCCATATACAGTGAATAAGGATACTAACAAAGGTCCTGCTTGGGCTAACTCATTGTTCGAAGATAACGCAGAACATGGATATGGTATGTATCTAGGACAAAAAGTTGTTCGTGAACAGGCAATAAGTATACTTGAAAAGATTGCTGCTTCAGATAAGGCATCTTCTGAACTGAAAGCTGCTATTGCTAAATTTATGGAAACAAAAGATAGTACAAAAGAAAATGGACCAGCTACAGAAGCATTGGTTGTAGAACTTGAAAAAGCAGCTGCAGAAGGATGCGATCTTGCAAAAGAAGTTCTTGAGAAAAAACAGTATCTTGCTAAGAAATCCATATGGATTTTAGGTGGAGACGGATGGGCATATGATATCGGATTTGGTGGACTTGATCATGTACTTGCTACAGGTGAAGATGTAAATATTATGGTATTTGATACAGAAATGTATTCCAATACAGGTGGTCAGACATCAAAAGCTTCTAATATCGGTGAGGTTTGCCAGTTTGCTGCTGCAGGTAAGGAAGTTGGTAAGAAGAACCTTGCTGAGATAGCTATGAGCTATGGATATGTATATGTAGCACAAATTGCGCTTGGTGCTAATCCAAATCAGGCTTTGAAAGTTCTTATCGAAGCAGAAGCTTATAAAGGACCGTCATTAATCATATGCTATGCTCCTTGTGAACTTCATGGTATTAAAGGCGGCATGAATCACTGCCAGGATGAAATGAAGAAAGCAGTAGCTTGTGGTTACTGGAATCTGTTCTCATTCAATCCTGCTCTTAAAGCAGAAGGCAAGAATCCGTTTACATTGACATCTAAACCAGGTGATGGAACGTATCAGGAATTCCTGGCTAACGAAACACGTTACACTCGTTTGGCCCGTACTTTCCCTGAACGTGCAGAAAAGCTCTTCAAAGAATCAGAAAAAGCTGCAAAAGAGCGTTATGAACATTTATTAAAGTTAGTAGAACTTTATAAATAATGAAATATTAAAAAAAGAAATGTCGTACTGGTTAATCAGTACGACATTTCTTTTTTTTAATATAGGGGACAGTTATTCACAATTAAACATTAATAAAAAATTCTAAAATACAATAACTGTCCCCTTAATGATAAAAGTGCATTCAACTATTTCACATATTTTACTGACTTGATTAACTTTTATTCTGAATATCAAATTTATCTTCAGAGCCAAAAGTATTTAGTTTTTTTGAAGACATGTAATTATAAGTATTATAATTAGTAGCAACAGTATTAGTTACTAGATGTATACTAGGAAGCTTTACACGAAATTTAAATCTTGTTAATAAATATTTTGGTAAATAATAACTGCCTCTCTTATAAAAAAACAAATGTTTTTAAATTGTGATAACTGTCCCCCTGTAAAGGAAGCCGTATGGAAGATTATCCAACTATTATGCATTGATTCTCTTAACCCGTTATTGTATAGTATATCAGTGTATATTGAGTACATAATAGACAACTTGGATTAATTGTGTACCAAACATTTGAAATCAGTTGAAAGGGGGGAAATTCATGAAGAAAAAACTTCTGGCTGCATTTCTCAGTGCTTTTATTGTTGCGATCGCCGGTCTTAATGTTTATGCAGCATCGCTGAATATGAGTGTTATAGAAGCATTAAAACAGATTGTTAAAAATGTTAATATAAGATACGTGCAAAATGTAGAACAGGAAATAACAAATGAAGCTTCTAATCAAACTATAGACTTGAAGAATTTTGTGGCGGATCAGAAAGATTACGCAGAGAATCTGATACAACAGTATGCTCAACAAGAAGCAAATCGTGCAAAAGCAGAATTAGATTCATATAGCGAAGAAGTAAAAAATGAAGTGACAAATATAGTAAATGAAGAAATTAATAATGCAAAAGGAGATATCACTGCCAAAATAGATGACAGTGTCTCTAAAGCTAAAAAGGATATTGATAAAGAATTTGAGAAAATAGTAAAAGACCTGAATAAATAATCCTTATCAAATAAAAAGGACGATTCTTATGTTACTTATACCAGTAAAAAGAATGGTCCATTTTATTTATAATTGTAATAATCGTCACTTTTAATACCTTCGATTATTTCATAATTTCTCTGAAGAATCCATTTGCCTCTCCAGCTGTATGACCTGTTTCCGTATCTCCTCAGAAATTCCTTGTTCGAGATTTGTTTAAGCTCTGCATAATCAATTTTATGCAGTAATCTATTTTTAAACTCTTCCATAATAGTCTCTTGTGCGTTTTTATTATGTGGGCACACATCTTGGCATATGTCGCAGCCCCATATTAATTTGCTCTTTTTTAAAATATTCTCATCCTCTGCAGAAAGCGCATTTTTCTTTTGCGTAATATATGATTTGCATCTTTGAGGGTTTATTGTAAAATCACCTAAGATACACTGCCCAGGACAATTCCTTACACAATTGAAACACTTAAGACAGGTTCTTTCCTGTGGTTTATCGGGTTCAAATGGGTAATTGTTCAGAATATATCCAATGAATACATAGGAGCCATATTTATCGGTAATTATATGGTTGTTTATACCCCAGAAGCCAAGTCCGGCCTTGTAGGCCAAGTATCTATCACTGAAAGGCCCATTGTCGGCAAAAGATTTGTAGGCAAAGCCTTTTATCCTTTTTTCCAAAAATTCACTTATTGCATTAAGTTTTTCTTTGACTATTATATGGTAATCTAAACAATAAGCAGATTTTGACAAGTTCGCCCCTTTCAGATTGCCTGCATAATATGGAAAAAGGCAGACAATTACTGATTTTGCGTCTTCTAAAGTCAGTTTCGGATAAATCCTTTTTTCTATGTTTTTCTCTTCAAATCCGCTTATATGCCCTTTTTCAATTTGATTTCTCCATACCTTTTCAAAATCAGTGTAAGGCTCTGCAGGAGCAATACCAACATATTCTATATTTAAAGTTTTACAAAACTTAATTAATTCGTTTTTCATTCAAAACCTTCCACAAACTGTTTTTATTTAATCTAACATATTATATATTCTAAAACAAGGGAAGTTTAATACGCATTTTATGCAGAGGAAATGAGATGTCTCGTGTCTTGCTCTATTTGGGGACAGTTATCAAAAATTCATTCTTTTAGTACAGCACTTACATATTAATTCTTGAAGTTAAATAATAATTAAAGTAAATAACTGTCCCCAAAAGATATTAAAATAAATAACTGTCCCCAATACCAATTAAAAATGACAAAAGTAAATAACTGTCCCCAAATTTAAATATAAAATAAGGTGGTCATTAAAGGGTTCATAAGCAATTCGATTTATCTATAATTGATGATTAGAATAAGAGTTTTATTAGGTTTAATTGCCCCTTCGGCGCATTTTTGTGAATATATACTTAAAAGCACCTTATTATAAGGAGCAACTGAATTTCTTTATAAATTCAAAAAATGGAACGTTTTCCTATTATGAAGTATCTAACTATTGAAAAAGGGGGGTAAGCAATGGAAATGAGAGAACTTGTGCTGGCCAGCCAAGAGGGGGTGATATAGACAGCTTTATACAATTAATCAGACAGAGGGAAGATACTGTTTTCAGGATAGCAAGAGTATATACACAAAATATTTATGATGCCGAAGACTGTATAAGTGATGCTGTAATACATGCCTACGACAAGATCAAGCAGTTAAAATCACCTGATAAATTTTACTGCTGGTTTATTTCAATATTGATAAATATATGCAGGAAAAAGTACAAAGCTAAAATCAGGGAAACTGAATATATACCTGAAATTCATGACTGTATTGACGAAAAAATAATTAAATGTGCTGAGGATAGTATACTTGTCGAAAATATCCTAAATTACTTGAAACAGAATGAAAGAGAAATTCTGGTTTTGAGATATCTTGAAGACTTTACTTTAGAGGATATAGCTAAAGCATTGGGCATATCTGAAGGGACGGTTAAGTCCAGATTAAGCAGAATTATAAGTAAGATTAAATCGAGGCATAAGAGCGAAGAAGTTAAAGCATTTGAAAGATAATGCAGGAAGGAGGTAATTCTATATGATACAAAATGGTTTTGATCAAGTACCTGACGGAATGATGGACAGAATTCGTGAGCGTCTTGCTGAACATGTTTCGGCCAGAAAGAAAAGAAAAAAGGTAAAAACAGTATTAATAGCTGTTACTTGCTCATTATTGCTGCCTATATCCGCATATGCTGTTATAAACATAAGTAATGACTACTACTGGAATTGGTATGAAGGAATAAAAAAGGCAGAAAAAAGCGGTAAAACTGTAGAAATAAATAAGGAATTTGAATACAAAGACGGCAAAATATTGTTTAAAGATGCAGTATGGGAGGATGATTGCTTATTAATCACATATTCGATACTAGAAGGTGAATCTGTAATACCTGCAAATATACACTTGTATAATGAACAATGGGAAATGATACAAGATGGCAGCGTCCAAGGAGGAGGCTCATTGAAAATAGGTATTAACAGCGAAAAGCTTGTAGGAGATACTGCATATTTATCAATATCAGGTTTGGACTATCCTGAAGTGTTCCATGATATACCTGTAAATTGGAAAATTCCTATAAAAGTCGAAAAGATAGATACAGAAGTTGTTAGCATAAACAAAGAAATTAAACTTGATAAAGGCATATTGCGTATAAATAATGCAGTGCTTGGGCCTGCTAGCACAAAGCTGTATTATGAATATATTCCGTCTGTTGACAGACAGATCTGGGATGTAGAACTTGGAATGAGCATGAAAGTAAACGGCAAAAAGTATGACTGTGAAAATGATGATGACAGGGCTAACAAAGGAAAAGTTATATTTAAAATACCATTAAGCAAAAAGGAATTTCTAAAAGCTAAGTTTTATTTGTTGATTACTGACATAACTGAATATTCAGGAGAAAAAATTATAGTAGAAAAAGGAAAAGTACCTTTTAACGTTAATGTACATGGAGCAAAGTTTAAAATTGAAAAGATGGAAGTAAAAGACGGGCATACTTACATAGATATTGTAGTTGATGATACAAACAGAGACTTCTTTGATTTTGACCTGATGACGTTAAAAAACGGGGAGCATTTAAGTAGACATACAAAAAGTACTAAAGAACTCAGAGATAAAAATATAGAAGAAAGTCTAAAAAAAGACCCAAATTCAGTAACTGCTTCTGATTATACAAATACAATAATAAAGAAATCCGTAGAGATTGAAGGTGAGCATGATAAAGTAGAATTGATGATAAAAAGCCTTACCTATACTGAAGTACCAAAGTATGAATTTACTGTAAAATAGGCGTAGATATCTACTGACTATTTAAATACTTCGAATCTGCTAAATGATACTTGACGAAAAGTATGGTATTTGGTAATATATTACGTAATTAAGCCTAGATTAATTGGCTGCATGATTTAATATCATCAGCGAAATATTGTTATTTAAATAGTGATTAAATGCTATGACGGGGAAAACACGCTGTGAAATTACGCTAAAGAGAGCTGTTGGTTGCTGGGAAACAGTGCGTAAAGCAGATTGTGAACTCACCCTTGAGCAGTCAGCTGAAAGCCGCAGGTACCGGTATGGTCACTTAGGTTAGTAGGTGCGAACGGGTTTCTCGCCGTTATAATGAGAGGACATTTATTAGTACGTAAGTTTTAGCTTACAGTATAAATAGATGTTGCAAAGCGGGTATTATAATACCAATAAGAGTGGTACCACGGAAGAATAATGCTTTCGTCTCTTGCAGAAATGTTAGAGATGAAAGCTTTTTTTATTACATAATTATATATTAATTAGAACGGGTTAAATATAAATTTTGTATTTTGGGAGGATGTTGATATGAAAATTGCTTTTTCTACTCTTGGTTGTCCTGATTTTAGCTGGACTGATATTTACTCCATGGCCAAGGACTTTGGCTTTGACGGTATTGAAATACGCGGACTTGGCAATGAAATTTATGCGGTTAAAGCACAGCCCTTTACTGAATCTGAACTGCCTCAGACTATAAAAAAACTGTCTGAATTGCGCTTAGAGATACCGTGTCTTTCATCAGGATGCTGTTTGAAGTTTGCTGAAGATGAAGAAAAAAACTTTAAGGAGATTGTAGAATATATTACATTAGCTTCAAAGCTCGGTACACCATATGTACGCATACTTGGTGACCTTGAACCGGCACCGGAAGGTGATGTGGATGATGCAGTAGTTCTTGCAGCATTGAAGCGTTTGGTTCCGGTTGCTGAAGAGAAAGGTGTTACTCTGCTGGTTGAAACCAATGGCGTATATAGTGATACTTCTCGCTTATGCTCACTGTTGAACAATATAGCAAGCGATGCAGTAGGTGCTTTATGGGATGTACATCATCCATACCGTTTTGCAGGTGAAACTCCGGGTAAAACGATTCAAAACCTTGGTGTCTATATAAAATATGTACATATTAAGGATTCAGTCGTTGAGGATGGCGTTATTCGTTACCGTATGCTGGGAGAGGGTGATTTACCGATTGATGATATAATGCTTGCATTGCGATCAATTAATTATGAAGGTTACATCTCTCTCGAATGGGTTAAACGCTGGGCGGCCGATCTTGACGATGCAGGTATAGTTTTCCCGAATTTTGCAAATTACATGAACCGTTATTTAGATAAGAACGTCACAAGGGGGCGGTTGTTTGACAACCGTACTAAAACGGGTAAGTATGTTTGGGAGAAGGACACATTGATCGATTTGACGTTACCTCAAGTGCTTGACCGCATAGTTGATGAATTCCCCGATCAGTATGCATTCCGTTACACCTCGATGGACTATACAAGGACTTATTCTGAATTCAGGGATGATGTGGATACATTCGCAAGAGCATTGATTGCTCTTGGGGTCAAGCCAGGTGACCATGTTGCAATTTGGGCAACCAATGTGCCTCAATGGTATATCACTTTCTGGGCGACGACTAAGATAGGTGCTGTGCTTGTAACGGTAAATACTGCCTATAAGATTTATGAAACAGAATATCTGCTCCGTCAGTCTGATACTCATACCCTTGTAATGATTGACGGATATAAGGATTCTGATTATGTGAGCATAATGAAAGAACTTTGCCCTGAACTGGAAACTGCTGAGCCCGGTAAACCGCTGCATATAAAACGTTTGCCTTTCCTGCGCAATATTATTACTATTGAGTCAAAACAAAAAGGCTGTTTGACCTGGGATGAGGCTATGGCTTTAGCAGAAAGGGTTCCAAAAGAAGAAGTTTATCTCCGTGCGATTTCCATTAACAAGCATGATGTCTGCAATATGCAATATACATCAGGAACTACAGGTTTTCCTAAAGGTGTTATGCTTACACATTACAATGTTGTTAACAACGGTAAATGCATCGGCGATTGTATGGATCTATCCACTGCAGATCGTATGTTGATACATGTACCGATGTTCCATTGCTTTGGAATGGTGCTTGCAATGATAGCTTCCGTGACACATGGTACTACAATGTGTCCTATTCCTTATTTCTCTCCTAAACAATCTCTTGATTGTATCAACAAGGAGAAAATAACCTGTTGCCATGGTGTTCCTACCATGTTTATAGCTATGCTTGAGCACGAAGATTTTAAGAAGACGGACTTCTCATATATGAGAACAGGTATTATGGCAGGCAGCCCTTGTCCGGTTAAAGTAATGCAGGATGTAGTTGATAAAATGAATATGAAGGAAATTACAATTGTGTACGGTCAGACGGAAGCTTCACCAGGGTGTACACAGAGCCGTGTAGATGATCCTATAGAAGTGCGTGTTAATACTGTCGGACGCGCACTGCCCGGTATTGAGTGCAAAATTGTTGACCCGCAGACAGGCGAAGATTTACCTGACAATGTAGACGGAGAATTTGTAGCACGAGGATATAACGTTATGAAAGGTTATTACAAAATGCCTGAAGCAACTGCAGCTGCTATTGACAAAGATGGATGGCTCCATACAGGTGACCTTGCAAGACGTGATGAAAACGGATATTTTAAGATTACCGGCCGTATCAAGGATATGATAATCAGGGGTGGTGAAAATATTTATCCAAAAGAAATCGAGGATTTCATTTATACACATCCAAAAGTAAAAGACGTTCAGGTAATTGGCGTCCCTGATAAACAGTATGGTGAAGAAATCATGGCATGCGTTATACTCAAAGAGGGTGAAAGCCTAACAGAGGATGAACTTAGAGATTATATCCGTACGCATATGGCTAAGCATAAAACCCCAAAATATATCGAATTTGTAGATGAATTTCCGATGAATGCAGCCGGAAAAATTCTCAAATATAAAATGCGCGAATGGGCAATTGAAAAATTGGGACTGCAAGCTGAAAGTCGTATAGTAACGGCGTAAAACCCATTAAAAGACAGCAATAGAAAAGTACTGATAATGATAATATACCGTCAAGAGCAAAAGGGTGCTTTAACTGTTTTGCTTAAACAGTGAAGCATCTTTTTGTTTTGTATATAACAATTTGATTTTTGCTGTAAATCCAGTGACATAAATTAATGCTGTCTGATATTAATAAAATACTTTAAAATAGCGGTATATTATTATAAAATATACATAAAATTTAATTGTTGGATAGGTATAATTTATGGACAATACAATGGTTAGTTTTTACAATATTATATTATGCCTTTCTAATGCACTTGATTTAATAGCTCCGGAAGTAGGCAATCATCATAAGCAGGTTGCTTATCTTGCATTTCGTCTGGCGGAAAGTATTAAACTTCCTGCTGAGCAGCAAAAAGAAATTTTCTTTTCTGCTTTATTGCATGACATTGGGGCATTATCAAGAAAAGAAAGACTGGAGCTCATAGAAAATGAACCTTTTAATGTAAACAATCATGCATTCAAAGGTGCAAAGCTGCTCAATGAATTTAAAGCTCTTCTAAATATATCTAAAATTGTAAAATTTCATCATTTGCCATGGGGCAATGGAGAAGGTACGGCTTATATGGGTGAGAAAGTCCCTATGGCAAGTCATCTGATACATTTGGCAGACCGCACCTGTGCTAAAATAAAGCCTTCACGTAATGTAATATCGCAGGTTTCTAATATTTTATCACTTATCAATAAAGATAAAGGAACTATATTTGAACCTGATTTAGTTGATTCTTTGTTTGAATTGGGTAAGAAAGATTATATTTGGATGGATTTAGTTCTGATTCACCGATTGATAAAATACAAAACATAGGCATGTTTAATACCGTTGTCCTGGATATAGATGATATTGTAGATATAACTTCTATTTTTTCAAAAATAATAGACTTCAGAAGCAGATTTACGGTGTGCCATTCTGCCGGTGTAGCAGTTGTGGCTGAAAAACTTGCGGAACATATGAATTTTTCCTCTCTTGAATGTAAAATGATGTTGATTGCAGGGTATTTGCATGATTTGGGCAAGATAGCAATTGATGATTCAATACTGGAAAAACGGGGTAAACTCAGTAAAGATGAGTTTAATGAGATTCGTATGCATACATATTATACATATCAGTTGCTGGATAGAATACCGGAGTTCAATACAATAAAAATATGGGCGTCCTATCATCATGAAAAATTAAACGGTATGGGTTATCCGTTTAGTATTAATGCCGGTGACATTACTTTAGGCTCAAGAATTATGGCGGTAGCGGATATATTTACTGCAATTACTGAAGATCGGCCATATCGAAAGGGAATGGATGATGAGCAAGCTGTCCAAGTACTTGATAAAATGGTTGCTGATGGCTCAATCGACGGTAAAGTTGTAAAAGTATTAACTGCAAATATTAAATCAATTAATGAACTTCGCTTATCAGCGCAGCAAGCAGCTTATATAAAATATAAAAATTTTCTGGATACTCCATGGTAAAATTCATTATTCCTGTAAACAAAAGCAGGAATTTTTCTTTATAAACAAATCAAACCTGAGCATACTATGTTTATACTAATTAATTTGTGATAAGAGGGTTGATTTGTTTATGAGAATGTTTACAAATCATAAATTAATAGAAGATGAAAATGGCAATACATTAATATTATACCTAAATCCGGATTCAGTTGAATTTGCAAAAGAACTTGGCTCGTTTAACGATAGTAATGGAAAAGATAATATCAAAGAGAAAATTCTAAATTATATTAAAGCTAATCTGAAAAATGCAAAAATCAATACGATTAAAATAATGATGGGATCTTTGATGATTACAACTATACCGTTTGCTAGTTTGACAACTAAAGCAGAGGCTGCTTCATCTGCTGCGGTACAGACAGTCGGACAGCAATATAAAGTTACTGTTAACGGACGAATACATAATTTTTCTCATTCGCCTGCAAATATTGACGGAACAATTTATGTTCCACTACGCGATATAGCAGAGGTTTTAGGTGCAGAAATCTGGTGGAACGGTGAATCAAAAACTGTAGGCATTAACAAGGGTAATACAAAGATAGCTTTTATTGTAGGATCAAGCAGTGCCCGGATTAACGGAAATAAAGTGAGCATGCAGCCTTCATATATAGATAATGGTGTGACTATGGTACCGTTAAGGTTTATAGGAGATGCCTTTGATATGTCTGTGAATTGGGACCAGGATACAGGAACTGTTACAATTTCCGGTTCTGTTTTGACTTATACGGTTAAATCAGGAGATACTTTATGGAAAATTGCCAATCAATATAATACTACTGTAGATCAGATAAAACAAAAAAATAAGTTGAGCAGTGATATGATTTATATAGGGCAGAAATTAAACATAGTAACTGAAATACGTATTCAAGTTCCGGATTCCGTTGAGGAAAATGCAATTTCATATATGACATATACAATTCAACGGGGAGACAATATGTGGGACCTAAGCATTAAATATGGCATACCTATGACGGAACTTTTAAATGTAAATAAAATGACAGAGAATTCCTCACTTGCAGTAGGACAGAAGATTATAATACCTGTTCATAAAATTGCTGTTAAGCAAACAGCCGGTGAACGTTATGGGGAATATCTGGATTGGTGGACGGAAGCACAGTATGTTTTTCCAATTAATAAAACAGCAACGGTAACAGATTTTCAAACGGGGAGAAGCTTCCGTGTTAAAAGGACTATAGGCGCATTTCATGCTGACTGTGAGCCTTTGACGGCTGCCGATGCTGCGATTATAAAAGAAATTTGGGGAGGAAGCTATTCATGGAAGGAAAGAGCTGTGATTGTTCAGGTTGACGGCAGAAAAATAGCCGCATCCATGGCTTCAATGCCTCATGATATTGATTATATAAAAGATAACAATTTTAACGGGCATTTTGATATTCACTTTAAAAATAGTACGAGACATAAAGATGGATTGGTATCTGAAGCGCATCAGGCTCAGATTCGTATAGCTGCAGGCATATCAAAATAGCTTTATGGGAATTTTGAAAACTTTATTATTTGAATTAAAATATATTTTATAAATAAGTAAACAATTGGGTAAATAATAATAAAAATGTTTATAAAGTAAATGTATAATAATTATTTATTTATTATAATCACAAACAATATTATTTTAACATATATGTAAAAAATAATATTTAAAGGGGGGTTATGATATGAATACTGTCCTGTATATAAAAGCAAATGCTAAACCGGAAGGAACATCAAGGACTTTTAAGATTTCAGATGAATTTATAAAAGCTTATAAAGAATTTCATCCGGATGATAAAATTATTACACTTGACCTTTATAAGGAGAATATCAGGTTCCTGTCAGAAGACGAAATTAACATGATTTTCGGTCCAAAAACTGAAGAAAGCAGAAAACATCCTATCTTAAAATATGCTTATCAGTTTGCTGAAGCAGATAAATACGTTATAGCAGAGCCAATGTGGAATCTGAGTATTCCCTCTATTCTAAAAGCATACATAGACTATATAACGATAACCGATATCACTATTAAGTATACTGAAAATGGATCTATTGGCTTGTTGAAAAATAAAAAAGCTGTAAATATTACAACCAGAGGTGGAGATTACAGTTCGGAAGCCGGCGCTGCTGTTGAAATGTGTGACAGATATCTGAGGACATTATTTGGATTTTTCGGGGTCACCGATTTCACAACCATATCTGCTGATTGCCTGGATGTTGTAGGTCAGGATGTTGATGCTATAATAAATGGTGCTATAAAGAAAGCAAAAGAGCTGGCAAAAACTTTTTAAGTGAAGTGAGTAAATAATCCCACAGTAAAGCATACAAAGCTGTCTCTTCAAACATATTGTTTGTTTAGACAGCTTTTCTTGAGCAATTTTAGTTGCTAAAAATTATACTTTGTAATAATATATTGATTAACTGAATATATAACTTTATAATATATGTAGATTTTAAATTTTATGTAGTATGGTTCTACTTATAATACTTCATGAAATAAATATTTAATTTTAGTAGAATGGGAGGATGGGAAAATTGCCTATTATTGAATTCTTATCACGTAATGCTCAATTATACGGATCGGAAATATGTCTTAAAGAGATTAATCTGGATTTGCAGGAAAGCCACAATGTAATCTGGCGTGAATATGAACTTATCGAAAACAACCCTGCCGGAGAGTATCGCCGCGAAATGACATGGCGTGTTTTTGATGAAAAAGCAAATCGTTTTGCCAATCTTTTGATAAAAAGAGGAATAAAAAAAGGCGATAAAGTAGCTATACTTCTTATGAATTGTCTGGAATGGCTTCCTATATACTTTGGTATATTAAAAGCAGGAGCTGTTGCAGTACCTTTAAACTTCAGGTATACTGCTGAGGAAATTAAGTACTGTTTAAATTTATCAGATGCGGTTGTTCTTGTTTTTGGACCTGAATTTATAGGTAGGATAGAGAATATTTATGATCAGATACCAAAGATTAAATATATGTTTTTTGCAGGTGAGAACCGACCTTCATTTGCTGAAAATTATGACAGGCTCACTGCTAACTGCTCTTCAGAACCTCCGAATGTTGAGATTACAGATGATGATGAAGCGGCAATATATTTCTCATCAGGTACCACAGGATTTCCAAAGGCTATTTTACATAAACACAGAAGCCTGGTGTCCGCTTGTTATACTGAAAGAGAACATCATGGGCAAACCCGGGAAGATAATTTTTTATGTATACCACCCCTTTATCATACGGGAGCAAAGATGCACTGGTTTGGTAGTTTGCTGTCTGGCAGCAAGGCTGTATTGCTTCGTGGAATTAAGCCGGAATGGATACTTAGGACCATCTCTGAGGAGAAAATCACTATTGTCTGGCTTCTGGTTCCATGGGCGCAGGACATTCTTGATGCAATTGACAGAGGAGATGTTAAGCTGGAAGATTATGATCTTTCCAGTTGGAGGCTTATGCATATAGGCGCTCAGCCTGTTCCTCCAAGCTTGATACATCGCTGGAAGAAACATTTCCCCCACCATCAATATGATACTAACTATGGTTTAAGCGAATCAATAGGCCCAGGATGTGTTCATTTGGGCGTTGAAAATATCCATAAAGTAGGTGCTATAGGAAAACCCGGATATAACTGGCAAGCAAAGATAGTTGATGAAAAGGGCTGTGAAGTAACTCAGGGTGAGATTGGAGAATTAATTGTAAAGGGACCGGGTGTTATGGAATGTTATTATAAAGATCCTAAGGCAACTGCTGCAGTATTAAGGGACGGATGGCTGTATACCGGAGATATGGCGAGAATGGACGAAGACGGATTTATATACCTGGTGGATCGTAAAAAAGACGTAATTATCAGCGGGGGAGAAAATATATACCCTGTGCAGATTGAAGACTTTTTACGTACACATGAGGCTATTAAAGATGCGGCGGTTATAGGTTTGCCGGATAAACGCCTTGGTGAAATAGCGACTGCAATAATTGAATTAAAACCGGGATATACATGTACTGAAGAAGATATAAATGCATTTTGCATTTCCTTACCGCGTTATAAACGGCCTAAGAAGATAATTTTTGATAAGGTTCCGCGTAACCCAACTGGTAAGATAGAAAAGCCCAGGTTAAGAGAAAAATACGGAGCGGAAAAGTTGGTTGCAGCACAGGTAGAGATTAAAGCGTAAATATAAAATAAAATGGTGCATGAGGGTAACTTGTACAGATCTTCAGGAGTTGGGCTGAAAAATCCAACTGTTGAAGGCCGGTTCAACTTCATGCACCTTTTGTTTATAAATAAGGCTAAGATATTTTTGTAGTAGAATATAATGCAGAAGCATCTATGATGCCTATACAGAGTTGATTAAAGCGGTGAAATATAGGATGAAATTATTATATAAAAAATCGAATGAATTATTTACGGAGGGCTTTTTTGATGAATAATAGCTGTTTTGTTTCCTGGAGCGGAGGCAAAGATTCATGTCTTTCTCTATATAAAGCTGTTAAGCATGGATACAGCCTCAAAAAAATATTCACTATGTTCAGCATGGAGAGTGGTATAAGTTCTGCACATAGATTAAAGGAAGATATTATCAAGGCTCAAGCCAATGCAATTGGAACAGAGCATATAATTGGAAGAGCGTTGTTTAATGAGTATGAAGAAGTATTTGTTAGCAATCTTAAAGCATTTAAAGAACAGGGTATTGAGTTTGGCATATTTGGTGACATTGATTTAGATGAGCATAGGGATTGGGTAGAAAAAGTATGTAAAAAAGCCGATATAAAAGCAGTATTTCCTTTATGGAAAAGCGACAGGAAAGAATTAGTAAAGGAATTTATACATAAGGGTTTTAAAGCAAGAATAATACTCGTAAATAAGAAAATGATAGATACAAAATTTTTAGGGCATGACTTAAGCTATGCATTATTGAAAGAAATTGAGAAATGTGGTGCTGATGTATGCGGCGAAAATGGTGAGTATCATACAGTGGTATATGATGGGCCGATTTTTAAAAAGCCTGTTAATATAAAATGTAAGGCTGATATAATACCTGTAGGGGATCAATGGGCTCAAATTGAAGTAGATATTTAACGATAATATGACGGTAAGAATCAACAATGTCTCATACACCATCGTGATCATCAATATTTGCAGGTGTAATAACAAAATCAGTTATAAAGCCATCTACAGATATGTTTCTTTCTTAGAAGGACATTTCTATAAATTGCTCTAAAACTTCGGAATGTCTTATGGAACTTAGCCCTTCCAAACTTACACACCGGAAAAAAGCTAGCACAACAAGTTAATTTATTAAATAATAATTAGTTTATAAAAAAATGTCTTAAGCCAAAAGTTGATATTATTTTCTATGGTTTATATAATAAAGCTGTTAAATACAATATTATGCATATTAACACATAAATTATCAATTTGGGGGGATTTGTGTGGTGTGTAATAATTGCGGGTATGAAAACGATCAGGGCGCGGAGAAATTCATGAAATGCAATGCAGTATTAAGTGAAAATGCAGACATATCGGAAAATAAAAGTACTGAAGAAGGCGCTTTAAAAAACGAAGAAGTTAAAAAAGAAGAACAACAAAATCCTGCTGTGGATGGACAGCCAATCAATGAGCATACAGAAAATGAACAGGTGGTAGTTTCAATACCTGAACAGGTAGAAAGTGAAAATTTGAATATTGAAAACAAAGAAGTAAAAATTAAGAAAGGAAAAAAAACAAAAAAAATTATAATCTCATCATTAGCTGCAATAATTATAATTGCTGTTTTAGGAACGATATATTTTATAAACCCTCTTGGTATATTCAGAGATAAAAATTCTAATCTTCCTGTCGTATATATTAAAGATAATGAATTGCTATACAGAAACTTGTTAAAAGATAAATCTGTTGTAGCCTCATCATCAATATTTGAAGATGAAGATAATGCAAATACTATATGGTCTTTGGTTAGACTAAGCGATGATGGCAAGAAATTATTTTTTATTGGAGATATAGACGATGATGAAGAAGGTAACCTTTATTATACCGATACTACAAAAGGAAAGCCTTCAGGTAAGAATGCAAGGGAAAATGCTATAAAAATAGCTTCAAATGTAAGTTATAAACATGGTATAGATGTATCCGAAGACGGTAAAACTGTAATGTTTTTTAAAGATTATACGGAAGATGAAGGCGGAATACTTTATGTTTATAATTCAGATGAACCGGAAAAGATTGATGCAGATGTCTTCGATGCATATATGACAAATAATGGAGAATATTTATTTTACATAAAAAATTACAAAGACAGAGAAGGGGATCTTTACTTTAAGAATTTGAAAAATGATTCTGAACCTGAAAAAATTGATTCAGAAGTTACAGAAATATATGATTACTTTGAAGATAGTAAAAGTTTATACTATACAAAAGTTGATGACAAAGATGAAGATACGGTGGAATTGTATGTGAAGGAAATCGGAAAAGATAAGAAAAAGCTGGCTTCAGATATATATTCTATAGAAGATATAAGTGAAAAAGGCACCATATTATTTAAAAAGCTATCTTATAAAAAATACGGTTTTGAAGATATTTTTGAGGATGATACGGCTGAATCGGATGCAGAGATGGTTGAACCCCAGGAACCTGATTATGATAATTTTCAAAAGGAAGATACTATAGATTTATTTGGTTATGCGTATACATATACAACTACAGATTATGAAGCATATAGTAATGCATATAGGGAATATTTAGAACTTTATAATAAATATAATGCCAAACTTGTAAGGGATAAAGTCAGAAGTTATTATAAAGAAAATCCGATAGAAGTTAATCAAGAGGATCTCTATATTATAAAAGGCGATAAGGAAGAAAAGATTGCAGAAAATGTAGGTGATGCAGAACTCCTAAAAAACAGCGACTCAGTTTTATATTCAGCTTTCAGGCCTATGAGCATGAAGAAAATTAAAATGTCCACAATTGAATCGGAATATGATACAAGTGAAACTTCAATACGCAACAAATTAAGTATAAATGACGATGAAACCAGTTTGATATTGAGAACTTCAAAGGGAAAAAACATTACTGTTCTGGAAGATGAAAGATATAATAATGTTTATGTAAATGATGACTTGACAAAACTTTATTTAATAAGCGAATATGACGGGAGTTCAGGCATTCTTATGGAATACACAATAAGCGGAGATTCGGTAAAAGGTAAGAAAAAGATTGATGATGATGTCTCTTTTATTATATACACAGAAGATTTTACGAAGATTTATTATATTAGAAACAAAGAAGATAGCGTTGCTGAGTTATATGTAAGAAAAGGAGATAAAAATGAAAAAATAGGAGAAGATGTATATTTGTATTCAATTGATATTGATGATGAAAGAGATATTCTGTATTTTATAGATGATTACAATAGTAAAAATGAATCTGGACAATTGAGTATGATAAAGAACGGAAGGAAAACAAAGATTGCTGATGATGTATCAGCATTCGTCTATAGAGAAGATTTATCACTTTTATATTTGTCAAATTATAATGCTGATAAAAGAAGAGGTGTGCTTTGGTACAAAAATAATAGTAAAAGAAAACCTTTAAAAATTGATGAAGATGTAAGCCGTATTGTTTATTAAATTTTAAGAACATTGCATAAAAGTGATTTCATGCAATGTTTTTTAGCAGATATGGGGCTGGATTTTGATGATATTATTGTATGAGTATATGTTTCGGAAGTAAATATATAAGACTCGATGTAAACATGATGTTAACAGTAAATTTATTAAAAATTGGAACTTTTTTCATTAAAATACGTCTAAATCATATAGAGTAAAATACATTAATGGAAGGAGGTATTTTTGTGAAACGCATCATTACAGCCATTCTGTTATTTTGCATAATCTGTATGATTTCATTTGGGTTTACGACATCATATGCGGAGGATGCTGTTACTTTAAATGAAATTCTAAATATTAATATTGACAATATTTATGGTGTGTCAATGTTTCCGTATTTGAGGGAGCCAAAAACAGATGATACAAATGCAATAAGGAAATTTGCTGAAGAACTTTTGTCATTCAGGTTTATACCGATTGACAGAAACAGCGCTATTGAGAAAATAAAAAGTACTATCGATGGAGTTTTTATTGAGTTTTACGATAAGAATGAAAAATGGATATGCGGATTATATATAGAAGATGGATATATTGAAAAGAATTATGTGCCTCAAATGAGCAGAACTCCAATATATACTCATAAAGCAGAAAATATTTCTGAAATTACAGATTGGCTGGATAATTATATAAATCTATGGAGGACAGATATAACTAAATCAGAGCAAAATACAACAGACAATCCTGATATTACAATGCCGTCTATGGCAGAATGTGCAGATATTTTAAATAAACTCGGTTTATTCTACGGTACTGATAAGGGTTATGAGCTTGAAAGGCTTGTAACCAGAGCAGAAGCCATAACCATGATATTGCGTGTGATAGGAGAAGATAAGTCTGCATTGCTGCCCGGTAATTTAAGGAGTTTTTCTGATGTTGACGTTTCACACTGGGCTTATGCAAACATCGGCTATGCTGCATATAAGGGTTATATAAGCGGAACAAGCCCGACAACGTTTGAACCTGACAGATACGTTACAGGTCTGGAGTTTATAAGGATGCTGCTTACATCAATGGGTTATAGGGAGGTAACTCTTGAGAATGCATATAAGGAAGGGCTGAAATATGGTCTTTTGAGGGAAGAGAGTGTGAAAAATGCTGTGTCAGATAAAGATTATAAGCTTTTAAGAAGTGACGTGGTCAGTATTTGCTATTCAGCGCTGTTTGCAAAAAAACCGGATGGTAAACTTTTGAAGGACGTTCTTATAGAAATGGAAAAAATAGATGAGGAAATACTAAATAAGCTTACAAACATTAAAACAATGGTTGCATCAAAAGGGTTTGCGTGGACTTTAAATGCGTTTATGCCTGAAGATGAAAACTATATGTTTTCTCCTCTCAGTATAAAAATGGCCCTTGCGATGGCTTCAGCCGGTGCAGCCGGTGAAACCAGAAATGAAATCCTGAATACTTTGCAGATTGATGATTTAAACAAATATTTTGCATATGCAAAACAATTGATAAAAGATTATAGTGAAAATGAAATTGTGCAGTTGAATATAGCAAATTCATTATGGTTAAATACTGATTATCTTAAGAATGTAAAGTTTAGAGATGATTTTAAAAACATAATTCAGAACTACTTTAATGCGGACAGTGAAGAAGTAAATAACTTAAATGCTGTTGACAAGATAAACAATTGGGTAAAGAATAAAACTAACAATAAAATAACGGAACTTGTTTCAGATAGCGATTTTTTAGCGTATATTATTAATGCAATATATTTCAAAGGTGAATGGGCTGTACAGTTTAATGAGAAGAATACAGAGAAAGATGATTTTACCGACAGGAATAACGTCAAAACAAAAATAGATTTTATGAATAATATTGGATATTACCAATATTACAGCGATTCAAATTTAAAAATGATAAAAATCCCATATAAAGACATGAAAACAAGTATGTATATAGCAATGACCGATAATAATGATGCAGATTTTGAATCAGCTATTGATAAAATGCAAAGTAAAAGGGTTCAGTTGAGTATACCTAAGTTTAAAACAGAATTTAAAGTCAGCCTGAAAGATACATTATATAAAATGGGTATAAAAACTGCATTTAATAAGAATATAGCTGATTTTAACAATATGTTTGCCGGCTTGCAGGAAAATGCATTCATATCAGATGTGATTCATAAGACTTATATCAATGTTGATGAAAACGGGACAGAAGCTGCTGCTGTTACAGGTATATCTGTAGGAGCTACCAGTATGCCCCCTCAGGAAGAACCTGTTGTTTTCAAGGCAGACAGACCATTTACCTACTTTATTCGCGATGATGTAAATGGTGAAATTTTATTCATAGGTGAATATGCCTTTGTTAATTAATATGTATTTTTACTCAGATAAAAATCAGAATTTCATTCTAGATTGCTATACTACCTGATTTATAACTGGTAGTATAGTTTTTTGCACTTAAAAGATTAAACAGGATTTACTGTTTAATCAATTTTTGTTTATATATTTTTATTATATTGATTTAAAAGTCATATAAATATGGTATTATAAGATAAAAATATAATAAATATTAGAAAGGAAGATAAACTGTGAGAAGAATAAAGACCGGTTGGATAGTATTAGGAATTGCTATAGCTTTAATTCTGATGATTGTTTTTAGTGTAATAGGTACTTATAATAGCCTGGTTAATGCCAACGAAAACATTGACGGTAAATGGGCTCAGGTAGAAAATAATCTCCAAAGGAGAGCGGATTTAATACCGAATTTAGTTGAAACTGTAAAAGGATATGCTTCACAGGAAAAAGAAATATTCACTGCAATATCAGAAGCGAGATCAAAGCTGATCGGAGCAACAGGTGTTGAAGAGACTGCAGAAGCAAATAATGAATTGTCCGGTGCTTTAAGCAGGTTATTGGCATTAAGTGAATCTTACCCTGAACTTAAATCTAATCAAAACTTTATAGCTCTTCAGGATGAACTTGCAGGTACGGAAAACAGAATTGCCGTAGCAAGAAAGGATTATAATGATGCTGTACAATCTTATAACACTAAGATAAAGAGATTTCCTACAAATATAGTTGCAGGGATTTTCGGATACGAAAAAAGAGAATACTTTGAGGCAGATGAATCCAGTAAGGAAGTTCCTAAGGTTGAGTTTTAACAGTTCATTACTCTGGAATAGGGGAGGGATGTTGTGATAAAAAGGCTTAAAATATTTAGTATTGGAATGATAATTTGCCTGTTATGTATGGCAGGATTGGCTAGTGCGGAAATTGTTGTTCCATCCCCGACGAATAATTATGTAAATGATTTTGCCGGAGTGATGAGCGAAGATGCAGAGCAGAAAGTAGAAAACATAGCCAGGGAACTGGAAGAAAAAACCACAGCTCAGATGGTAGTTGTGCTGCCTGAAACCTTGAATGAAACCCCAATAGATGAATATGCAAATGCTTTGTTCAGGAAGTGGGGTTTGGGTCAAAAAAATGAAAATAATGGAGTGCTGCTGGTTGTAGCTCCAAATGAAAGAGAATCTCGTATTGAAGTGGGATATGGGCTTGAAGGACGCCTTACGGATGCTAAAACCGGCAGAATACAGGATGAATACCTGCTTCCATATTTGAAAGAAGGTAATTATAATCAGGGAATTATTAATACATGCCAGGTACTTGCAAGTGAAGTTGCTGCTGAGTATGGTGCAGAACTGACAGGAATTCCTGATATTAATTACAGAGCAAAAATCAATGCGAGGAAATCATACGGTAGAAATATACCTGTATTAGCAGTCATTATTTTAATTATACTGGATTTCATCTTTAACAGAGGCAGGATAACCCGCTTTATTTTGGAAATGCTTTTCTGGGGCGCTCTATTCGGAGGCCGGCGAGGCGGAAGAGGCGGCGGCAGAGGAGGCTTTGGAGGAGGATTTGGCAGCGGAGGATTCGGCGGCGGTGGATTTGGTGGCTTCAAAGGAGGAGGAGGGTCCTCCGGTGGAGGTGGCAGCAGCCGCAAGTGGTAGATAGTTGGTAAAAATGCATGCTGTTATTTAAACAGCATGCATTTTTTTTGTTTTAAGGCATAAGTATGTATTATGTTTGCTGAAGAATGGTTTTTGCAAGAATCTTTAAAAGTCATGCAAAATTAACATAAAAATTAACATAAATCTGTACATTTCTTATTATTTTTATTAAAATATAAGATATTATACCTTAATAAGAGTGTTTAAAATAGTTTGAGGAGGTAAAGCATTGGATGGAGGAAAGATTCAAATATTAACTGCAATGATTCTGTATATTGCAGTAGTTATTGGTATCGGCTTATATTATGCAAAGCGTGCTAATGAAAGCAGTGATAATTATTTAATTGGCGGCAGATCCCTTGGACCATGGGTTACTGCTATGGGTGCTGAAGCATCCGATATGAGTGGATGGCTGTTGATGGGGCTTCCCGGATTGGCATATTGGTGTGGTTTAAGTGATGCAACATGGACAGCTATAGGACTTGGTATTGGTACTTATTTGAATTGGCTGTTTGTGGCTAAAAGACTTCGCATTTATACCCATGTTGCCGGGGATGCGATAACAATTCCTGACTTTTTCAGTAACAGGTTTAAAGAAAATAAGAAGGTTATAATGACTATTGCGGCGCTCTTTATTCTGGTATTTTTTACTGTTTATGCCGCTAGTTGCTTTGTAACGGTAGGCAAGCTTTTTAGTGAGTTGTTTGACGCGAAATATGTATACATGATGATCATTGGAGCATTATTCGTCCTGTTTTATACGTTTATCGGTGGCTTCCTAGCTGAAAGCGCATCGGATTTTATGCAGGGTGTTATAATGTTTGTTGCTCTGACTGTTGTGTTGGTAACAGGAATCGGTCATGCAGGAGGCATTTCAGGTGTTATTGAAAACGCAAAAGAAATGCCTGGGTTCTTTGAATTATTTGGCATTGCAAATCCAATAACAAATGCAAATGGTGAGCAGTTGATAAGTAATGGTGTTCCCAAGTTTGAAGCCGATAGTTACGGGTTTCTAACCATTATATCTACACTTTCATGGGGTTTGGGCTATTTTGGTATGCCACAGGTATTATTGAAGTTTATGGCTATTAGAAAATCAAGGGAGTTGAAAATATCCAGAAGGATAGCGGTTATATGGGTTGCGATTTCACTTACCGCGGCAGTAGCTATAGGTATAATAGGAAGGGTATTGTATCCGGAAAAATTGCTTACAAAAAGTGATTCAGAAAACATATTTATACTTATGTCGACTAATTTCTTTATGCCAATTTTAGCAGGAATAGTTATGGCAGGCATATTGGCGGCAACTATAAGTTCATCGGATTCATATTTGCTGATTGCAGCTTCTGCTTTTTCAAAAAATATTTATAAGGGTATTATGAAAAAAGATGCCAGTGATAAAACGGTTTTAAGAATATCAAGAATAACTTTGCTTGTAATAGCAATTATTGCAGCTATTATAGCGCTTGATGAAAACAGCGTAATATTTACTATAGTTTCATTTGCTTGGGCAGGTTTTGGTGCGACATTCGGACCACTAATGCTGTTCTCGTTGTTCTGGAAGAGGACCACAAGATCAGGGGCGATTGCAGGTATGCTTACAGGAGGAATTTCGGTGTTCGTATGGAAGTTGATTATCAGGCAGTTAGGTGGAATTTTCGACATTTACGAATTATTACCTGCATTTGTATTATCTAGTATTGCTATAGTTATGGTGTCTTTGTTATCTAAAGAACCTTCTAAAGAAATACAAGATGAATTTGAACATGTAAAAACATGTGAAATTTAACTATTTCGATTGATTCAGGGATGGAATATTAAGTTCCGTCCCTTTTTGCTGTGCCAGGCATTAAGCAGTTCCGGATATCATATACTTAAATATGGATATTCAGTTCGTGGAGGCCTGTATTTAGTGAAATTTGTTTTTACCCGAAGTGCAATAAAATCTGTTTGTGTGTCTGTGTGTATATTCCTGTTTATAATTTTAACCATTAATGTGATAGGATACATTTTTGACGTTAAATATCTAAGTATATTTACAGCAAGGGCTGAAATCAATAAATATGAAGTGCGAAGCCGGTTACTTATGGAGGCTATGAGCGATGTCGGTATTTGTATTCCTGAAAAAACCGTGGAGGTTTGGGTTAACGGGTTAAAAATGAGAAATGCGGCAATGCAGTATTCTGTTATGACCCAAAAGCTGAAAGATGAATATGCGCGGCAACTGGAGGAAACCGCTCCAAATTGGGTAACGGGTCTGTCCAGTCCGTGGGTTGAAAGCTATAAAATAATTAAGGCGGAAAGACTGGATGAAAGCAATTACAGATTTCATGTTATAATATCAACAATGACATCTACAGGTCCTGCCGGCGATTATAATGCCATACTCAGTGTCACTAGGGAAGGCTATTTCTGGAGAATATCAATGATATCTTTGGAAGAGGGTTTATACGTATATACTGGATTCATACCGGAAGACAGAAGGGATTAGAAGCGCCAATTGGATTTCATTAAAATCTAATGATAATTATAATCAAGGCATATGATTCTTGGTTTAAAAATATATAAAATCAATAGAAGTACACGGATATTATGTGTTTGACAAAAATAATTGACGTTGCTATAATATTCATAAATATTATAAATGAAGTAAACCTATGATCAAGAGTAGTAGGAATAAATACTTACACATAGAGAGCCGCTGGTTGGTGAAAATGCGGTTGCAAAGGTTATTCTGAATGGACTTGTGAGGGGAGCCCGAAATGAAAAAAGTAGGCGCTCACGGGAACCCTGTCCGTTATCAGTGGGGTGCATATGGTCGTATGCAAAACGAGTGGACGATTCAATCGTCAATTTGGGTGGTATCGCAGAAGTTACAAAGCTTTTGTCCCATAGTAATGGGATGAAAGCTTTTTTAGTTATTAGTATTGATAATAATACACGGATTTATATATAAACACTTAAAAGGAGTGAGATAAAGTGTCAAAAGGCAGATTTGGAAATTTTGGGGGACAATATGTACCAGAAACATTGATGAATGCCGTAATTGAGCTTGAAGAAGCATATAATCGCTATATTAAAGATCCGGAGTTTCTTGCTGAGCTTGACGAATTATTGAAAAATTATGCGGGACGCCCGTCACTGCTTTATTATGCAGAAAAAATGACAAAAGATCTTGGCGGAGCAAAGATATATTTAAAACGTGAGGACCTTAATCATACAGGCTCTCATAAGATAAACAATGTACTGGGACAGGTACTCCTTGCAAAACGCATGGGTAAAAAGCGTGTAATAGCTGAAACAGGAGCCGGACAGCATGGGGTTGCTACAGCAACTGCAGCTGCTTTGCTTGGACTGGAATGCGAAATATTCATGGGCAAAGAGGATACTGACAGACAGGCACTAAATGTTTATCGAATGGAGCTGCTTGGTGCCAAAGTTCATGCGGTAACTACCGGAACTCAGACACTGAAAGATGCGGTAAATGAAACAATGCGTGAATGGACAAGAAGGGTGGATGATACGCATTATGTAATTGGTTCGGTAATGGGGCCTCATCCGTTTCCTACCATTGTACGCGATTTCCAGAACGTAATTGGAAAGGAAATCAAAAGGCAAATTATGGAAAAGGAAGGACGTCTGCCCGATGCTGTATTGGCTTGTGTGGGAGGCGGAAGTAATGCCATGGGTGCGTTTTATAATTTTATAGAAGATAAAGAAGTGCGATTGATAGGCTGTGAAGCTGCCGGACATGGAGTTGATACTGATAAGAATGCGGCTACAATGACCGTTGGTAAAGTGGGAATCTTTCATGGAATGAAGTCTTATTTCTGCCAGGATGAGTTTGGGCAAATCGCTCCCGTTTATTCTATCTCAGCGGGTCTTGATTATCCAGGAGTAGGTCCTGAACATGCTTATCTACGTGATGCAGGAAGAGCGGAATATGTACCGGTTACTGATGATGAAGCGGTGGAAGCTTTTGAATATCTTTCGAGAACCGAAGGCATTATACCGGCAATTGAAAGTGCGCATGCAGTTGCATATGCAAAAAAACTTGCTCCTACGATGGGTAAGGATAAAATTATGGTAATATGTCTCTCGGGTAGAGGAGATAAGGATGTTGCTGCAATAGCACGTTACAGGGGGGTGCAAATATATGAGTAGATTACAGCAGGTATTTGCCAAGGGGAAAGCATTTATACCCTTTATTACAGCAGGAGATCCCTCTTTGGAAATAACCGAGCAGTTGGTGATAAAAATGGCTGAAGCAGGGGCAGACTTGATTGAACTGGGTATACCCTTTTCAGACCCGGTTGCGGAAGGACCGGTAATACAGGAGGCGGACTATCGTGCACTTTCCAACGGAGTGACTACAGACAAGATTTTTGATATGATTGCACGAATACGTAAGTCTTGCAATGTTCCGATAGCCTTTATGACTTATGCTAATCCGGTATTTACCTATGGAAAGGATAAGTTCATGAAGAACTGCAAGGATGTGGAAGTTGATGCAATTATCGTTCCGGATATACCTTATGAAGAGAGAAATGAACTTATGCCCTATTGCGATAAATATGGGATTGAATTCATTTCAATGATTGCTCCCACATCACGTGAACGTATACAAATGATTGCAGCTGAATCTCAAGGATTTATATATTGCGTATCTTCGTTGGGTGTAACCGGTGTTCGCAGAGAATTTAGCAGTAATATTGAAGATATGATCAAACATGTAAAGCAAATTAAAAATATTCCCTGTGCTATCGGTTTTGGAATTTCAACACCCGAACAGGCAGCAAAAATGTCAGCTATTGCTGATGGCATTATTGTCGGAAGTGCAATAGTGGATATTATCGCGAAATACGGCGAAGAATGCATACCGCATGTTATAGAATATGTTTGTGAGATGAGAAAGGCTATTAAATGAAATTGATTAAGGGCAACAGAACAAATTGTATTCATCCTAAATGTATTATTTGATGTCAGAAAAGGGGCAATGATAAAAATTCATTATGAAAACTAATAGCAATTCAATATTTAACATAAAATATGTATATTGCAGTAATAAACTGATGTAAATAAAAAAACGGAGTTGTTTCACAATATGATAACATCTCCGTTTTTTGACTATTGCGATTAAATAAATGGTATTTATATTTAATATTACGCATATAATTCTTCTATATAGCAGAAATATGTTTTTATAAAGTATTTCATAAAAACAAAAGGTTGGATTTAACATTGGAATTAATACAAACCATAAGCTTTGTCTACATGCTGTATGAAAATTATACCGTTTCCGGGTTTGTCTATTTCTAACTTTTCTTTAATTGATGAAACAATCGCTTCAGTTATGCTGTTCTCAGCCAATATCAAAACAATTTCCTTTTCCGGTTCTATATCCATGGAAAAAAGCTTGCTTGTTTCATGTATTCCTGAACCTCTTGCGTTAATAATGGTACCGCCTCTGGCTCCCGCTTTGGTAGCTGCTTCCACAACATCCTCTGCCTTGCCTTTATCTACAATTACGCAAATTGCATTAATCATTATATTCTCTTCACCTCTTATTTTATTAATATTACCGCATTTAATAGAACTCGTTCCTATTATTCTCGTTATGGATGTATTAAAAGCTATTCCGTGATGCGGTTTGTGAAAAGCAAATTTTTTGTCCAGTTCATCAAGTACAGTGTAAGCTGTTGACTTTTCGGCTCCCATTATAACAATTTCTTTTCTGACATCGCTTAAGTCTAACAGCTCAAGCACACGGTTTTTAATGGTTCCTTTCCCTAAAAAAATCGTTCCGCCTGATATACCGTGCTGCTTGGCAAATTTTATTATTTTGCTTCCGGTACCGTAATTTACTATAACGCAAATCAATTCAGTTTCCATAATTTTTGGTTGGTCATTCATCCGCTTTTATGCCTCCTTTTACAGATTTTATCTTAAAAATTAAGCCTAAAATCTGCAAAGTAATTAATGGTGTCATTGCAACCATGGAAATAACCCCGAAACCATCTATTAAAACATTTGCTCCTTCTATTGATTCAGCAGCTCCCTGTGCAAAAGCCAGAATAAAAGTTGCTGTCATCGGGCCTGATGCAACTCCTCCTGAATCGAAGGCAATACCTACAAATAATGTCGGTACAAAATAAGTCATGACTATTGCTATTATATATCCGGGAAGAATATAATGCCACAATTTAATTTCAGGAATTATAATTCTTATTATAGATAAAGCTACAGAAAATGCAACACCTATACTGAGTGAAAAAAATACAACGCTTCTTTTCACATATCCGCTGGTTACATCTTCTATCTGCTGGGTTAATACGTGCACTGCAGGTTCAGCCAATATTGTAACCAGACCAAGTATGAAACCTACAATTATCACGATAAATTTATTATCTAAAGATGCCAGTTCATAGCCGACAATACTTCCTACATCCATAAAGCCTGCATTTACTCCGGTTAAAAACAATACTAAACCTATGAATGTATATATTAAACCTTTTAAAATCTTTCTAAAAGGTTTTTTTCCCAATTTAAAAGATATTTTTTGAAATATTATAAAAAGTATTAACAGAGGAAGCAAAGCTATAAAAATTTCACCCGATACTTCCGGTATCTCGTTGATAAAAGGAGTTAAAATCGCATTTGAACCTGATATATTATAATCAAGACTTGCGGAAATCTTATCAGTTTTTGAAATAATGCTCATTACCATAACAGATATTATCGCACCGGTGGATGTTATCGCTACTAATCCAAAACTGTCTTTTTCTGAAGCTATGCTGTCTTTCTTCATCGATGAAACACCTACTGCAAGAGCAAGTATAAACGGAACCGTTAATGCACCTGTAGTAGCTCCTGAGGCATCAAAGGATATTGCCAGAAATTCCTGTGATGTAAACAATGCTAAGGCTAAAATAATTAAGTAAAGTATAGTTAATACTTTATGCAATTGGATATTATATACGATTCTTATTAATCCTGTTGATAACAATACGGCAATACCAATAGAAACAATGATTACGATAGTAAATTTGTGTATCATACCTGAAGTTACAAATTGCACTTGGTTTGCGAGTATATGTAAATCAGGCTCGGCTATTGAAATTAAAAAGCCCAGTATTGTTCCTGCGGTTGCAATTACCCAAACTTTATTGGTTTTTGTAACAATTGATCCCATATGATTGCCAATTGGAGTAATGCCAATGTCTACACCAAATAGGAATATGGACAGTCCGATAATTATTAAAACAGAACCTATCAGGAACCTTATCAAGACCGGGGTGCTAAGTGGCACAAGTGTAAAATTTAATAGTAAAACAATTGCAGTAATTGGTAGTACCGAGTATAATACTTCTTTGAATTTTTCCGTAATTATATTCAAATACTAATCACTTCCTTTCTTTCAGTTTTACAGATAGAAATGAAAATTTAATTTATAACAAGGTTGCCTCAGGTTGTTATGTTATTGTCTTACATTGTGCTTATTGCGTAAAAAATTTATGAAATCCTGTACTTCTTGAATTTCCTGTTCATTCAAGTCTGCAATTAATGAGAGAATCAGCGATGCATTATGAATGTAGGGCTTATCTTCAATATATCCTGCTGCTTTCATGATATCCTCAAAGTCTATATTAAGGGCAGCAGCTATTGATTTAAGAACCAATGGTGACGGATGTTTCCTTTTACCATTTTCGATGCGATGTATTTCGGTGTGACTCACTTTTGACAGTTCTGCAAGTTTGCGTACAGAGAGATTTTTGACTATTCTTTGAGTATGTATATACTCTCCAAGAGAAGCCATGTTTTACCCTCATTTCATTATTTATTTTTCTTTCATTATATCATATTGTGTAACCTATTGTCACCAAAAATATTGTTTCTGGTGACAAAGAGTTAAACAAGTTAAAAAGAGGAGCCGGTTTAAGTACTAGTAATACCAGCTCCTCTCTTATATGCCACAGTGAATTTATTTAACTCTATCAGGATAAACAGGTTATAGAATTTTATAAGTTCTTTATTATTCTAAATTATTTCAAAGGTAGAAAGACTGAAAAGGTGCTTCCGCCAGTTCCTGAATTTACTTTAATGTAACCCCCTTGCAAAGATGCTATCTCTCTTGTTAAGTAAAGACCTATTCCGATACCTTCAGTGTTTTCTGCATTTTTGCCGCGAAAGAACCTGTTGAAAATTTTGTTGAGATCTTCTTTGCAGACACCGATACCATTATCTTCAACATCAACTCGTGCAAATAATTCATAAGATTGAATCCGAATTTTTATGTTTCCTCCAGCAGGTGTGTATTTTACCGCATTATCAAGTAAATTAAATATCGCTTCTGCTGTCCAAGCTGAATCGTGATTTAAAACAACAGGATCGTTTTTTTCGAGAGTGATAGTAATGTTTTTGCTGATTGCTTTCTGATAAGCTTGATTTACAGATTTCATTACAGTTTCATTTAAACTGCATGGAACAGATTTAATTTGTATTACTCCGCTTTCAAGTCGGGACATTTTGATAAGGCTTTCAGTTAAAAATGTCAGCTTTTCAAGCTGGTTATGAAGGGAAGCAGTAAATTTACTGCGGTCTTCTGCCGTTAAATCTTTACTTTTTAATAAATCTCCATATACTTTAACATTTGCGAGGGGGGTTTTTAACTGATGAGCTATATCAGAAATGAGAGACTGAATTTCTTTTCGTTCCTGCTGTGCCTTGGCGGCTTGTGAAAGGTATATATTCCTAAGTTTTTCTACCTGTGATTGCAGCTTTGAAAGTAAGTCATCCTGATTTTCAGGAAAAGCTGCTGTATATTTATTATTTATTATATTTTCAAGCATATCAGAAACTTCAGTGTATAAGGATTGCGTTTCATACGTCAGACATTTATGATAAGACCAGGCGCAAAGATATAATAAAGTAATGAAACTTAATGCAATTAGAACGGCATAAATCGAAAAAGTAGCAAGATATATTGATATAAGACAGCCGAGAGTAAGTGTAAATGATATTACAAAAATAATTATTTTGCATAAAGCAGGATTATGTTTCATTGTTAATCTCCCCAAGTATAGCCAATACCGAAAACAGTTATTATGAACTTCGGTTTTTTTGGATCATCCTCTATTTTATGACGCAATCTTTGTACATTTACGTTTAAGGTGTTTTCGTCAACGAAGTTTTCATCAATATCCCATAGCCTTGAAAGCAAAAGCTCGCGCGGCATTACCTGGTCTTTATTTTTTATAAGCATTGTAAGAAGTTTATATTCAGTTGCCGTTAACTTTATTTCTATATCATTTTTGAATACTTGCATTTTATCAAAATTAACTGTTAGGTTTTTGCACTTGTAAATATTTGCAGGTGAATTGCCGATACGCCTAAGTACGGCATTAATTCTGCATTTTAGTATATCTATATCAAACGGTTTTGCGATATAATCATCACAGCCTGCTCTGAAACCTTCAATCATGTCCTGGGGTGTATCCATTGCTGTTAAAAAGATAACGGGGAGGTTAGATTTTTCATGCAGTTTTCTGCATAGTTCCAATCCATTACCGTCAGGCAGAGCGATATCCAAAAGAGCAAGATCAAAATCCTGCTCTTTCAGAATATTCATAGTGTCTTTATATGAATACACGGAAGTGATATTATGCTCTTTTTTCAGAGCATAGGAGATTCCGTTGTTTAATAATTTGTCATCTTCTACAAGTAAAAGATTTGCCATATAGTCTTACCTCTCCAATAACTGATATTTTAATTTATGCCTTATCTATACTTCATTCATACGTAAACGCTCTGTAACAGTTGCTCTTGCCGATGAACGATAAACAATACAAGGTACAATAAGGCATATTATAAATATCAGGGCTAATATAAAACATAGCTGCCTGACCGGAAATGAAAATACTGCGTAATCGGCTATTGACTGCATTCCCTGAGCTACCATGTATGCAAACCATACACCGATTGTCAATATCAGTATACTTGTAATTATAGAATAATACAAGCCTTCCATAGTAATCATCCTAAGGATCTGTTTCTTGGTCATACCAATACTTTCCAATACGGCAAACTCTTTTAGCCTGGAATTTATTCCGGTAATCATAATATTTATGAAATTAATTATTCCTATCAGTATCAGAAGTAAGCTTATGCCGGTGCCCATAATGTTCATCGTTTTTATTGAGGATGAAAAATCTACTTCCATATCCGATTTTGCTTCTAGATCAACTGCATCTTTAGTTAAAAGCATGGATTTTAACATAGCTTTAATTTCACCTTCATGTTCAGGCGCTGCATCGAATGTTATATCATATATTATGGCATCTTTATTAAGGTTCAGTATTTCTTTTTCACTAACGTGCATTCCGGGCATTCCGAAATTTTGCCCTGATATATAGGTATTCATTTTTTGCATGGGGACAACAGCACCGATGGTGTATGTTTTTCTTAATCGGCTATTCTCATCAGTAATCGTAAGTTTTTTACCTGTAAGAGATGAAAAATCCGGATGATTAAGTTTTGTTATATAAAAGGAGCTTAATACGATTATTTCACCCCGTTCATAAGCTTCTATATCTATAGGATTTTTTAGCTCCTTATTCAACTCTTTAATTAAATCTGTTGGTGTGCTTAATATCCAGTTGCTTCTAACCTCACTGTCATTAATGAATTTATTAATTATCGTATTTTTTCATCCTGATCAATATTTGAGGATGTAGAATTTAATTCCAAATTGATAAACGGCAGAAAGATTTCCTCATTGTAATCTGCTTCAATACCGGTAATATATTGAATATGCATATTTTTTACACCAGGTGTGCTTCTGATTTTATCAATAAATGAATTATCAAATTTCTGTGATATAGGCGGAAGATTGGTCAATTTAAAGTCATTTGGGTAATATGTTTTTATAAAATTTTCTACTTTCAATGAATCCAGCATTGCAAAAACACATAAGTATGTTGTAATACCTAAGAACAATGATGTAAATACCAGAATTGCACGCTTTTTATCGCGAAATACGTTAAAAAAAGCCATGCGATGCAATTTGCCGCTTTTTGTTGTATTTCTGTTATTTTTTAATTTGGATTTTACTTTAATTCCTGTAAAACGAATAGCTTCTACAGGAGATATTTTAGCAGCTATGGAAGCGGGTTTTTTACAACTCATTAATACAGCAAGCAGAGCAAAAAGGATTGCTCCTATGTAAATTACAGGATGAAAATATATTTTGACTGGCATACTAATATTTCCGTATGAGTTAACTCCAAGAGAAGATAAGGCCAAAGGTATTATTACAAATGAGGTTGCAGTGGCAAGTAATATGCCTGCAGGTATACCTATTTTGGCAAGATAAGCAGCCTGTCCGCGGACGATTTTTCTGAGCTGTTTGGGTGAAGTGCCTATCGTTTTTAATAGCCCATAAAAATGAATATCTTTAGTAACAGAGATATACAATACGTTATAGATTAGGAGATAGCCGCTAAAAACAATGAATAATGATATTATGATGATAACAACTGCAGCAATTATTGCCGTAGATGTATTTTGAGAAGTCAAATCATATGAAAATGAGAATTCCTGATTTTCTTTTAAAGGAAAGTCAGTAGTTAAATGTTTGGTTACAGCATCTCTGTTGAAATTGGAAACTGCCATTATTGCACTGCCGTCTTGCTCTAATGATAAACCTGATTTATTAATAAAAGCTTCAGATACATATATGACAGAAGAAGATGCAGTATAATCTTTA